>Ga0272446_1001831_pt1 | contig 30186 bp, 27 predicted proteins | sample YNPCB0061_FD_194587 | JGI IMG/M metagenome (GOLD analysis project Ga0272446, IMG submission 194587) | Hot spring microbial mat communities from Yellowstone National Park, WY, United States - YNP-CB-006-1 | ecosystem: Environmental > Aquatic > Thermal springs > Hot (42-90C) > Sediment | place...
GGCACTTCGCCATGTTGCGCCCACATCGACGCCGACTCCGGACTGGTCCACACGGTGGTCTGCACCGCGGCCAACGTCGCCGGCGTGACCGAGACGCCCAACCTGCTCCACGGCACGGAGCGCGAGGCCCACGCCGATGATTCGTCCCATGACTTCGCATGAGAGATGAAGCACGTAGCCCAGGCCGAAGTCTTCGTCGATGAAGTAGAAGTAGTCGTGCAGGCACTTGTCTGCCGTGAGCTTGAGCAGCGCTTGACCCTTGGCCTTGTCGAACCAGGGCCGGTAGGAGGCGCAGGACTCCATGGCGGCGAAGATCTGCACCAAACCTGGCTGGTCGCCCCGGGTGGCGAGGATCCCCTGAATGCGCTCTTCCTTGCGAATGGCCGTGTGGCGGCGGATGAGCTCGATGGTGAGGCCGGCCTCCCGGGCCAGGCGCTCGGCATTGGCCCGCAGCTCCTCGCGCAGCGGCTCCGCCCACTGGGTGTGGTCGAACACGCGGATGCCCAGGTAGCCGAGCAGCCCCGCCATGGCACCGGCATGGGCGATGGCCGGTAGGGTCCCGGTGATCACCACCCGGTCGAAGCACGACAGCAGCCCGGAGATCTCGCTTTGATGCCGCTCAACGAAGGGGTTCATCGCCGTACCTCCACCGTCTGGGACCTATCGACAACCATAGACCCTCGCCCCTGTTTGGTTCCGGCTAGGCCGGGTTAGGTGTCGGTGCGCGGCAGCGGGCTTCGCCGTCGAACGATGCCCCGTACAGCCCAGTGGATCCGTTGACGTAATGCCGCCAGGCTCCCAACCCGGCTCGGAGATGTTAGAACGGCTTGCGCATCAACGACGCTACATCGTAATGCCCCCCGATGGCGACGCTGTAGATGGCCGAGTCGTCGAAGCGGTAGATCAGGCGATCCTTCTGCGACAGGCGGCGCGACCAGAGGCCCCTGAGCCCATGCTTGAGGCCCTCGGGCTTTCCGGTACACACGGCGGGATCGCCGCGCCGCATCTCCTTGACGAGGCGACACAGGTTATGGTGCAGATCCCTGTCCTTCGTCTGCAATTCCTCGTAGCGATCCCAAGTGTCGCCCTCAAAGACGATGGATCTCCCCGAGTTGCTCCTCGGTGGGGCGGTAGCCGTCGGCTGCGGCGTGGGTCTGAGAAGAGCGGGCGATCTGGTCCCTCAAAGAGCGGTTTTGCAGGACGTACAGGGTCTCCTGCTCGCGCTCCCAGTCCTCCGCGCCGACCACGACAAATGTCCTACCGTTGCGGCGAGTGACCTTCAACGGCTCATGATCGGGGAGGACCTTCTCGACGTGTTTCCTCAGGTGGTCTCGGAACTGGTTGACAGTGACTGTTTCCATAATTGCGCGTTACTAACGTACGGGATAGCCGTACAGCATCGAGGGCAGCCGGCAAAAACCAAGACGCCCGCTTGCGCGGGTTCTTGAGGATCAGCCGAAGCCGAGCAGGGCTGTTACTTCCTCGCCGATGCATCCAACTGCTTGGCTGGGTAAGCCAGAAAGACAAAAGGCCACTTAGGGAGATGCTGACCAAATGCCCTCCCGGCATTTGATCAGCTCGCGCCCCGCGACGCGCGAGACGCTCCCGTTTCAGGGGCTTAAGGCCCTCGAAACGGGCGGGCCATCCCTGGCCCGCACGGGAAGCGCACTCAATCAGCGCTTCCCTAACCTGGCCTTTTGCCGGCGAACGGCCCGCCCGGATGGCGGGACTGGGCGACGCCACACGGACGTGGAGGGACTACTTGGCAGCCAATGCTTCTAGCTGCTTGGCCGGGATGATCTGGCCGTTGAGCGCCGCATCCTTCGCGCTGCGGCCGTAAGCCACCGCCATCAGGGTCGAGTAGTAGACGACCGGGATCTTGAACTTGGTGCCGTAGGTGGCGTTGATCTGGTCCTGGTAGACCTCGACGTTCATCTGGCACACCGGGCAGGGGGTGACGATCATGTCCGCGCCGTGGTCGTAGGCCGCCTCGATGATGCCCTTGACCATCTCCTGGGACTTCTCGGGCTCGGAGAAGGCCAGGGCCCCGCCGCAACACTGGACCTTCTTCTCGTAGTCGGGGATGGAATCTCCCCCTAAGGACTCGACCAGCTTGTCGAGATAGACCGGGTTCTCGAAGGACTCGCCCGCGATGCCGAAGGGCCTGTTGGTCTGACAGCCTACGTAGCCGGCGATCTTGATCCCTTCGAGCGGCTTCTTGACCTTGGCCTTGATGGCGTCGTAGCCGATGTCCTCGATCAGGACCTCCGCCATGTGCTTGATCGGCACCTCGCCCTTGAGCTTGAGCCCGGCCTCAGCGAGCGCCGTATTGCACTCGGCCAGCAACGACTGGTCCTCGTGCAGGCGTTCCTGCGCCTCGCGGGTGGACAACCAGCAAGCGGCGCAGGTCGCGACGATGTCCTGACCCGGGTTGTGCTGCTCGGACAGGGCGATATTGCGCGCCGAGAGGGTCAGCCGGGGCAGCTCCCCGCCCCCGGCATAGCCGATCGAGGCGGCGCAGCAGTTCCAGTCCGGGATCTCGTTGAGCTGGATATCCAGCTCTTCGCACATGGTCTGCACCGAGATCAGGTAATTGCTGGAGGAGGCGCCCTTCTGGGAGGAGCAGCCCGGGTAGAAGGAGTATTCACGCTTGGCCATTCTTCAGTCCTCCTCAGGCGCCATGCTTCGAAATGCGGGCGTCTTCCAGCTCCTGGGCCTTCTGGATCGCCTTTTGGAAACCGGACAGATCCTTGACGGCATGGCCGCCGAGCATCTCCATGGGGTTCATGCGCCCCGTCTTGAGCATGCCGAGCCCGATGTCCTTCATCTTCAGTGAGGTCTTCACGCCCTCGCCGAAGCCATTCATGAAGTAGAGGGACAGGCCGAGCTTGAGCTCGTTGACCCGCCCCTTCTTGACCAAGTTGTCCCAGAAGAGCTGGGCAAACTTGGCGGTAGGGTTGGTCTTGGGCGCCAGGCCCAGGCGCTTCGCATAGTGCGCCAGACCGTGCATGATGTGGGTGATGGGCAGTTGGCGCGGGCAACGCACGATGCAGTTGTAGCAACTGGTGCACATCCACATGGAATCCGATTGCAGGACGGCGTCGCGCTGGCCGGCCCGGATCATCATGAAGATCTTCTGCGGCGAGTGTTCCCAGTGCTTTCCAAGGGGGCAGGAGCCGGCGCACACGCCGCACTGCATGCACATCTTGACCCACTCGCCTTCTTCGACGTTCGCCTCGACTTCCTTCAGGAAGCTGCTGCGATACTTCTCGACCATCGCTTGATTCAGATCGCCCATAAAGGTTCTCCGGTGTTCGGTAATTCGTAGGGCGGAGCGCCAAAGGCGATTCCGCCATTGAGCCGCTTGGCTCGCAATCGGCGCAACCCGCTGCGCGGCTCCGCCCTACGGTTTGGGGTCAGAACTTGAACGGGCTCATGCCGATCTTCGCCACCGTGTCGGCCATGTCGTTGACCAACTGCGGGGCGCGCTGGATGTCGGTGATGGCAACCTCGTAGACCACCACCCGCTCGGGCTCCAGGTTGAGCTGGGCGAGGGTGTCGCCGACCTTCGACAGGCGCTCGGCGGCCAGGGCCGAGCCGCGCACGAAGTGGCACTGGTAGTCGTCGTCGCGCCGGCAGCCCATGAGCACCACGCCGTCGTAGCCGGAGTTGAGTGAGTCGGTGATCCAGGACAGGCTCACCGAGCCCAGGCAACGCACCGGGATGACGCGGGCGAAGGGGGTCATGGTCTGACCCGCTTGCGCGGCCATGTCGAGGGCCGGGTAGGCGTCGTTCTCGCAGGCGAGCACCAGGATGCGCGGCTTCTCCGAGAACTCGTCGGGGACGTCCACCGCCTTGAGCTGCTGGTTGACGGAGTCGATGGAGTAGTTCTCGAAGGAGATGACCCGCACCGGGCAGGCGCCCATGCAGGTGCCGCAGCGCCGGCAGCGCGACTCGTTGAACTGCGGGTAACGCTGCTCGTCCTCGTTGATGGCGCCGAAGGGGCACTCCACGGTGCAGCGTTTGCACTGGGTACAGCCCTCCTTGCGGAAGCTCGGGTAGCTGAGATCGCCCACCCGGGGGTGGACGGCGGAGCCACGCCCGGCGTTCTCGGCGGACTGGATCGCCTTCATGGCGGCGCCCACGGCGTCTTCCATGGCCTGCTTCATGTCCATGGGACGGCGCACGGGACCGGCGGCGTAGATGCCGGTGCGCCGCGTCTCATAGGGGAAGCAGATGAAGTGGCTGTCCAGGAAGCCGTGCTTGAGCTGGGGCAGGTCGGTGCCCTGGCGGTAGTCGAGGTTGAGGATGGACGGGGGTGCCACTTCCAGCTTGGCCCGCGCCGCGGCCTTCTCCTCGTCGGTCTCGGCCATGTCCACAGCGAGCTGGGCATAGGGATCGGGCCCGATGTTGGGGACCTGGCCGGTGGCGAGCACCACCAGATCGCACTCCATCTGGGTGTCCTCGTCCAGGATCAGGTCCTTGAACTTGACCCCCAAGGTGCTGCCGGGGACAACCTCGCTGACCTTGCCCTTGGAGAAGGTCACCTCGGCCTGCTGGCCCGAGCGGTAGAAGTCCTCGCCTGCGGCACCCGGGGTGCGCAGGTCGTCGAACAGGATCGTGGCGTCGCAGCCCGGGTTCTGGGCCTTGAAGTACATCGCCTGCTTGATGGACTCGGTGCAGCAGAAGCCCGAGCAGTAGGGCAGGTGGCCGGGTTTAGTCGAACGCTGCCCGGCGCACTGCACGAAGGCGACGGACTTGACCTCCTTGCCGTCGGACGGGCGCTTGATGGGCCCGCCGTTGGCAGCCTTGACCAGGCGCTCCAGCTCGAAGTTGGTCACCACGTCCTTGGACTTGCCGTAGCCCAGCTCCGGGAGCTGGTTGGCGTCGTAGGGCAGAAAGTCGGTCGCCTGGATGATGGCGCCGAAGTTTTCCGTGACGGTGCTGCCGGACTCCACGGCGATGTCCGCAGCGAAGCGGCCCGGGGCGCCGGAGGTCTTGGTGAGCTTGGCGTTCAAGTGTACCGTGATGCGCGGGTCAGCCTGCACCCGCGCGGCCATCTCGTCGACGCCGGGATCTTCAGGCATGGGCAGATCGACGTCCTTGCCGTTGGGCACGCCCGCAGCGGCGGCGCGGAAGGGCACGCGCTTGTACTGCTCGCCCCAGATTCCGCCGAGTTTGCCGGAGGACTCCACCAGGTGGACCGGGTAGCCGGCCGCCGCGGTCTCCAGGGCCGCGGTCATGCCGGTGACGCCGCCCCCGACCACCAGGATGTTCTTGTTGAGGGGCTGCTCCGCGGACGGTGTGGGGACGTTGAGGAATTTGATCTCAGCGCAGGCCATGCGCACATAGTCGTCCGCCATCTCCTGCGTGGTCTCCTGATGCTCGTCGCCCTCGGGGCGCAGCCAGATGACACCCTCGCGGAGGTTGGCCCTGGACATGGCGACCTCGGGGAAGTTGAAGGCCTCCATCTTGGCCCGGCGCGAGCACGCAAGGATCACGATATGGTTCACGCCCTCGTTGGCAATGTCGTCCTTGATCATCTGCACGCCCTCGGCGCTGCAGAGCATGGGACTCTGCTTGCAGGACGGCATCTTGCCCTCGCGGGTGGCGACCGAGACGAGCTGCTTGGCATCCAGACGCTCGCCGATGCCGCAGCCGGTGCAGAGATAAGCGGCAAATTTCTTTTCTGCGGCCACGGGTTAACCCTCCACTCTGGCGACGCTGTTGACGACCTGGATGGCGCGCAGTGCCGCGCCCGTGGCGTGCTGGACGGCCCGGTTCACGTCCAGGGCATCCGAGGCACTGCCGGCGGCGAAGACCCCGCCGTTACCCGGGTCGGCCTCGATGAAGCCCTCCCGGTTGAGGACGATGTCCACCGGAAAGCTCGCCTGATCGACGCTGGGCTCCATGCCGATGGCCAGGACCACCAGGTCGTGCTCGTTTGCATAGCGCTTGTAGCCCTCGGTGTCGACACCATGGACCACCGGGTTGCCGTTGGCCTTGTTCTCGACGATGGACGCGGGCTTGGACTTGATGAGCTTGAGCTGCGGGATGGCCCGCACCTTGTTGTAGAAGTCCTCGAAGCGGTCGATGGCGCGGATGTCGATGTAGTAGACGCTGATGTCGGCGGACTCGCCAAAGGCATCGCTCACATAGGTGCACTGCTTGAGGGAGGCCATGCAGCAGATGCGCGAGCAGTGCAGCAAGTGGTTGCGGTCACGCGAGCCGGCGCACTGGATGAAGGCCACGCTCTTGGCCTCCTTGCCGTCGGAGGGGCGCAGCAGTTTGCCCCCGGTCGGACCGCTCGGGTCGGCCATGCGCTCGAACTCGACGCTGGTGATGACATTCTTGATGCGGTCGTAGCCGTAGGGCTGGATCTTGGCCGCATCGTAGGGGCGCCAGCCGGTGGCCCAGATCACGGCGCCGCAGGGGAAGTCGATGGTCTCCTCCTGCATGTCGAGATCGATGGCATTGTACTTGCAAGCCGCCTTGGCCTTCTCGCCGTCCGGGGTGCCGACGATGGCCGGGTCAAGGACATAGCGCGCGGGCTGGGCCATGCGATAGGGCAGGTAGGCACCCTTGCGCTTGGACAGCCCATAGTTGTACTCGTCGTCGAACTCGGCCTCCACGACCTTGGCGCAGTCGCCGCACGCAGTGCAGTTCTCATTGACGTAGCGGGGGGAAAGCTTGACCGTGGCGACGTAGTTCCCCTTCTCGCCCTTGAGCCCGGTGACCTCCGCCATGGTCAGGATGGTGAGGTTTGGGTTGGTGCGGGCGCGGCGCTGGTTGATCTCCAGTCCGCAGGTGGGGAAGCAGAGCTTGGGGAAGTACTTGTAGAGCTGGGAGACACGCCCACCCAGGTAGGGGCGTTTCTCAACCAGGACGACCCGCTTCCCGGTCTCGGCGGCCTCGAGGGCAGCGGTCATGCCGCTGATGCCACCACCGACCACCAGGATGGTCTCGTTGGTTGCGACGACTTCCGTCATGGACTTTCCTCCGACTTCGCGGAATGGACTTGGCAAGAAGAACCCAGCTTTATCTGGCGCTTGGCGCCGAGCCGCCGGCGGGAGGGGGCGCGAAGGCCGCCCGCATATCAGAACTTGTTAAGATACCTGCCTTGAAGTTCGGCCGCTACTCCCTAAAGGCGGGAAACGCATCGTATTTTTGAATCTGAGGATAGAGGGTCATTATGTGTGACCGTCCGCGGCGCCGCCTGGAGGCTGGCTGCGGCCGCGGGTCAACGGCACGAAGGCGACGGGCAGGATGGTTTGCGCGCGGGTCGTTCCGTCCGCTCCCTTCTCCACCACCAGCAGCTCCTGACGGCCGATGTGCTCGCCGACCGGCAGGACGAGGCGCGCACCTGGCCTGAGTTGTTCCACGAGCGGCGGCGGTATGCGGGGCGCCGCGGCGGTCACCAGGATGCCGTCGAAGGGGGCCTGCTCCGGCCAGCCAAGGTAGCCGTCGCCAAGGCGCGTCTCGATGTTGGTGTAGCCGAGTCCCGCCAGGCGCTGCGCGGCCTCCTCGGCCAGCGCCGGGATGATCTCGATCGTATAGACCCGACCGACCACCCGGGACAGCACCGCCGCCTGATAGCCGCTGCCCGTGCCGACCTCGAGCACCCGGGCGTCCGGCCCGCAGTCCAGCAGGTCGGTCATCAGGGCGACGATGTAGGGCTGGGAGATGGTCTGGCCCCAGCCGATGGGCAGCGGGCCGTTGCTGAAGGCATAGGCCCGCTCGGGCGGGGGGACGAAGACCTCGCGCGGCACCTCGGCCATGGCGGCCATCACCCGGGGGTCCAGCGCGTCGCGCCCGGTCAGGTGCCGTGTGTAGCGCACCTCGGCAACGATGTCCCTCAGCAGCGTATCGATGCCTGTCACGGGGTCGCCTCCGCATGGAACCCGCCGGAGCCGCCCCATTGGCCGGGCGCTCCTGCGGCGCAGGCGCGGTCTTGGTCCATGTTAGTCCTTACCCCTCGGAGCGAGCGGGGCGGGGGGTTCGAGGACCTGGAGGTCTGGCGGCGGCGGCAGCCGTTTCGCGATCCCGTCGGGCACTTCTCCATTGCCCGCCTGGGCGAGGCCGCTGGACTCGAGCACCGCCAAGACCATGACCGCGATCAGCATGGGGGCAACCGCGACCCGCACCAGGGCAAGGAACATGAGCCCCTGGAGCTTGGGATTGGAGAGCGACAGGAGCCAGCCGAGCCCCACGAGGGCGGCGCCGACCAGGTAGGCGATCAACAGGATTCGGTAGCGGCCCGCGGTCAGGGACCAGTGCGCCGCGGCGAACCAGGGGCCACTCGCCCGTGTCTCACTGGCACGCCAGAAGCTATAGCCGATGACCGCCAGGGACAGGGCAAGGGGGATGGCAATGGTCCAGGCCTTGTAATGCTCCAGCACAGACCCCTTCTGGGCCATGCTGCCGGCGAGCACCGCGACGCAGAACAGCAGGTTGAAGACGAGCAGGTTGACCATGGCCAGCTCGTGGGGGGATCTGCCCAGGCGGCGGGTGTTGGCATCGATGTTGAACTGCATGGCGGCGGTCGTCCGAAACGGGGGATGAGAGGCACTTGGCCCCAGGGGCGGCCGAGCCGCCCAGGCCGACCATTGGATTACATTTCCGCGACCTGCGCCAGCACCGGGCTGGCACGTCCGGCACCGGCCCATCGCCTGACCATCATCGGGGCGGTTATCCTTCTGGACCCGCACGCTTGGCGGGACAACGGTCATCAACCAGAACCAACAGGAGCAGTGCCCTTGACCAAACCCCACCTGACTGCGTATCCGGACAACAGCCCAGAGGCCCTGCTGAGGGTCATCGCCATGTTCATCGTGAGCGATGGGGAGGTTGACGATGCCGAGCTGGACACCTGCGAGCGGCTCGGCGTCCTGGCCGCCGTGGGAGGCGATCGCGAGACCTTCGCCCGGGTCTTCGACACCTACTGCGACGACCTCATCGCCCATGCGGGGAGCCGCCGGCTGGTCGCGCTTGCCGATCCCGACTGGGTCGAGGCCATCCTGGCATCGGTGACGGACCCGGCCAGCCGTCGGCTCTTGGCCCAGACCCTGCTGGTGGTGGCGCGCTCGGACGGCTGGTTCGCAGACGCTGAACTCAAGGTGGTCCGCCAGATGCTGGACCACTGGGGCCTGACACTGGAGGACCTGGGCTAGGTCGCCGCCGCCCTTTGGAGGGCCTGGCGAACGGTCAGCAGCTCGGGCAGGGCTCCACCGGAAGCCCCCGGCGCAACCAGCCGGGGCCCGCAGCGCTGCCCATCATCCCCTCGCGGACGTTGTAGACCCGCGTGAAGCCGGCCTCCTGCAAGGCGCCCTGCATGACACCGCTGCGGTTGCCGGTCCGGCAGATCAGGGCGACCGGGGCGTCCTTGTCGCCTCCAACGGCCTGTTCCACGGCGGCAACGAAGGCCTTGGGGCCGCCCGGCTGGCGCATGTCGATGCGCTTCGCCCCCTGGGCGACACCGGTCTGGCGCCATTCACCCGGTGTGCGGATGTCGATCAGGGTCAGGGCCCCGGTGGTCGCGCCCCGGTGCGCATCGGGGGCCGAAAGCTCGGGTCTCGTACTGGTTGAGCCAGGGGCTGAGGCCGCGGATGACCCAGCCGATGACCCGGCAGGGGCGCTGCCGGGGGAGCAGGCCGCCAGCAGGAGGACGGCTGCCAAAGCGGTTGCCAAGCCGGCGATGGGGGCAGCAATGGGCCGCGCGGTCTGGGGGTGGGGCGAGTAGGACATCGGAGGGGTGCCTCTGGAAGGGACTGAGGGCGGCATCAGCCGATTCGCGCCTTGCGCGCAGTCGCGCTTGAGGTGGAGGCGTGCCCCTTGGGATTCCAGGGCGTGCCGCCGCCCGTCAACTCGGCTGCGCCGCACCGTCGCCGACCCTTGCCCCTGGCCCCTGACCCCGGCAATACTCCCGCTCCGTCCCAATCCCGAGGTCTGAGGAGGCCCCACCATGTCCGCCCCCATCTTGATCGGTAAAGGCGAGGTCCCCGTCCACATCCTGCCCAACATGGCCAACCGCCATGGCTTGGTCGCCGGGGCCACGGGGACGGGCAAGACCGTCACCCTGCAACGCCTGGCGGAGTCCTTCAGCCGCATCGGGGTGCCCGTCTTCCTGGCGGACGTCAAGGGCGACCTGGCCGGCATCTCCCAGGCCGGTGGGGGCAACCAGAAGGTCGCTGAACGGGTTCAGCAGTTGGGCCTGACGGACTTCGCATACGCCCCGTGCCCGGTGATGTTCTGGGACATCCTGGGCGAGCAGGGCCACCCGGTGCGGGCCACGATTTCGGAGATGGGGCCCCTGCTGCTCGGGCGTCTGCTCAACCTCAACGAGACCCAGGAAGGGGTGCTGACCATCGCCTTCCGCCTGGCCGACGACAACGGCTGGCTGCTGCTCGACCTCAAGGACCTGCGCGCCATGCTCGCTTACATCGGCGAGAATGCCGACGGCTTGACCACCACCTACGGCAATGTCTCTGCGGCCTCTGTCGGGGCCATCCAGCGGCGGCTCCTGACGCTGGAAGAACAGGGGGCCGAGCGCCTCTTTGGCGAGCCGGCCCTGCGCATCGAGGACCTGATGCAGACCGATGAGAGGGGCCGGGGCTATGTGAATGTCCTCGCCGCGGACAAGCTCATCCAGACCCCGGCCCTGTATTCCACCTTCCTGCTCTGGCTGCTCTCGGAGCTCTACGAGACCCTGCCGGAGGCCGGCGACCTGGACAAGCCCAAGCTGGTCTTCTTCTTCGACGAGGCCCACCTCCTCTTCGACGAGGCCCCCAAGGTCCTGCTGGACAAGGTCGAGCAGGTGGTGCGTCTGATCCGCTCCAAGGGGGTTGGGGTCTACTTCGTGACCCAGAATCCCATGGATGTGCCGGACAGCGTCCTCGGTCAGCTCGGCCATCGGGTGCAGCACGCGCTGCGCGCCTTCACCCCCCGCGACCAGATGGGGGTGCGCACCGCCGCCGAGACCTTCCGCCCCAACCCCAAGCTGAACACCGAACGGGTCATCACGGAGCTCGCCGTAGGCGAGGCGCTCGCGTCGGTTCTCGACGCGGGCGGCAGTCCGACGGTGGTCGAGCGCATCTTCGTCGCCCCGCCCGGAAGCCGGATCGGTGCCATCGAGCCGGCGGATCGGGCGGCCGTCATGGAGGCGTCCCTGGTCAAGGGGATCTACGAACGGGCGGTGGATCGCGTCTCCGCCTACGAGATCCTGAAGCAACGCGCGGATGCGGCTGCCGCGACCGTGACGGCTCAGGCGGAGACCAAGGCGCAGACGCCACCCCAGCCGAGGACCGCCCCCGCTAGCCGCGCCCAGTCGGCGGTGGAGGCATTCGCCTCCAGCGCGATGCGCTCGCTGGGCACCCAGCTCGGACGGGTCCTGGTGCGCGGCATCATGGGCTCCCTGACCGGGCGTCGGCGCTAAGGCGAGGTGGGGCTTGGCCTTCGAGGGACAGGCCCAGCGCGACTCTGGCGGCATAGGGCGGAGCACGAGCCGGTCATCACTTGCCCGCGGACACCGACACAGCCCATGCCGTTCGCCCCTTCGTGCAAGCCCTTGGATTCGAGGGCGGGATCACCGGGCCGGGCGAGGCTCGGGTCGCGGTGCAGCTCAAGCCCGAGCGCCTGCGTAGGGGCTGCGCCCAGGGCGGGCTCCTGCCCAGCTTGGCGGATTCCGCCTTTACGCGAGCATCCAAGCGCCCGGGGTCCACACGGCGGTCGCCCAATCCGCCACCATCAAGTCCACGGGGCCGATCCCGAGGAGAGCATCGCCCTGTGCGCCGAGCACGGTACCTCCGAACACGTCCACAGCGAGCTCGAAACCCACATCGACACCGGCTGGATGGGCCTGAGCGCCCCACTCGGCTGCGATGTCACGGTGCGTCACAAAGCCAAGCGCCGCCGCCGGCGCACCGTCATGCAGGAACCGATCGACCTGGCCGCCCGGCCGATTCGCACCGCCCCGGTCTCGCTGGCTGGGGCCCAAACGTCCGGCCCGTTGGCGTGCCCCAGACCGCTCACCTGCGCCCTTGCTTGCGCCGGTCCAGGCGGGCGACGAACTCGGCGATGATGGTGCGGTAGAGCTCCTCGCCCAGCACCTGGTCCTCGACGTCCGATTCCAGGCTCGGGTTGTCGTTGACCTCGATCACCACGGGCCCATGGTCGGTGACCTTGAGGTCCACACCATAGAGCCCGTCACCAATCAGGTTGGCCGCCTTCAGTGCCGTCTTGACCACGGACTGGGGCGCGTCCGCGACCGCCAGAGTCTCCCAGGCCCCCTGGACGTGCTGATGCTCGCTGACGTGTTTGACGATCTGCCAGTGGGCGCTGCTCATGAAGTACTTGCAGGCGAAGAGGGGCTTGCGGCCGAGGATGCCGATGCGCCAGTCGTAAGGGGTGTACAGGTACTCCTGGGCCAGGATCAGGTCCGATTCCTTGAACAGACGTGCGCTGATGCGCTGCAGCTCGGCGCGGTCCTCGGCCTTGAAGACCCCGCGCGAGAAGGACCCCTCCGGAATCTTGAGCACCACCGGGTAGCCGATGATGTCCTCGACCTCCAGAAGCCCCTCCTTGCGCAGGATGAGGGTCTTCGGGCGGGGCACATTATTCGCCTCCAGGAGCTCTGCCAGGTAGACCTTGTTGGTGCAGCGCAGGATGGAATCCGGGTCGTCGATGACCACCATACCCTCACTGTCCGCCTTCTTGGCGAAACGGAAGGTGTGGTGGCCCATCTTGGTCGTCTCGCGGATGAATAGGGCGTCGAACTCCGCGAGCCGACTGTAGTCCTTGCGCTGGATCAGCTCGCAGTTGACCCCCAGGGCCTTGCCGGCCCGGATGAAGTGCTTGAGCGCGTCCTTGTCCGATGGCGGCAGATCCTCGGCCGGGTCATAGAGGATCGCGAGATCGTACTTGTAGGTGAGCCGCGCCCTGGGCTGACGCCAACGCTGGGAGAGGTACCAGTCCAGGGCGCTAAAGAAGGCCGCCTCCTGCTCGGGCGTCAGGCCGTGGATGGGCAGCGTGCGGATGGCGCCGATGCGCCAGGTCCCGTGCAGGCGGAACTCCACCTTAAGGATGGGCGAGCGGAAGGTCTCGAAGATCTGCCGCGCCAGGGACTGCAGCTCCTTCACGTCGCACTGGCCAAAGAAGATGGTCAGCTCATAGGCGGTCGGCTGCAGGGCGCTCTTGCGCCGCCCGAGCAGCTTCTGCACCAGATCGTCCAGCTCCTCGGTGGCCAGGCTGTAGAGCTCGCGGCTGGAAAGCTCCTGGAGCGTGCGCACATTGGGGATGGCCTTGTGCCCGCGGGCCTCGGCGAGCAGCGAGCAGTAGTAGCCGGTGGACAGGTAGCGGTAGCTGCCGCACAGGTTGATGACGCGCAGCTCCTTGTGTGCCGAATAGTCCGGGTGGGTGAGATAGTCCCGCGCCGTCACCACCGGCAGGCGCGGGAAACCGGACTTCCAGTCGCCCGCCTGCTCCACGAGCAGGACATGCTCAGCCACGCCATGTCCCCAGCCCCCCCGCCTCGGACTGCGGCGTCGTGGGGCGGGAGATCAACACGACCGCCTGCAGGCCGGCCCGGCCGTAACGGGCCATACGGGCAAACTCCTCGCTCTGGATGGGCATGTTGATGGAGTCCAGGGTCGATTCTCCATTGGCGTAGTCCACGAACGGGTCGTGGACGTAGACGAAGCGGTCATCGAACCCGGTGACCACCACCCAATGCGGAAATTTCTCGGCGTAGATGCGGTAAGAGCTGATCAGCACCAAGGGCACCGCACCCCCCTCGAAGCGCTCGCGCAGCCCCGCCGGGCTCAGGGTCCCGTAGACAACCGGGATCGCCAGCCGGTTCACCTGGGCGAGCATGTCCTCATGGACCAGGCGCATCACCTCCTTCTTCTCCGGGGAGCGCACCGAGTCCACCAGGGGGACCCCGGTGTCGTTGACGTAGACCTCCACCTCAAAGCCCCGGGCGCGGGCGGCGAGCGCCAGGCCGAAGGGGCCGCAGCCGCCGTGGCCTGAGGTCATGAAGATGGTGGTCGCCTCGCGCCAGATGCGCAGCTCCAGGGTGCGGTCCAGCGACAGGCTCGGATCCAGGGCCTTCATGGCCATCATCAGGGCCGAGGACCCGCACGTGAACTCCAGGGTCTGTTGGTAGTAGGGGACCCGGGCGAGGTCCGGCTTGAGCCCCGGCGACAGGGCCTTCTCGTAGCGCAGGGCCTCCATATGGTCCTCGTAGTAGTCCGAGAGGACCCCGAAGCGCCGGTAGCCAGCCGCCTCGAAGAGGGCCTGTGAGGCAAGATTGTCGCGCCGGATCTCGAGCCGGACATAGGCCCGCTGCTCCTCCCAGGCACGCGCCTCGGCGGCGGCGACCAGTGCCCTGCCGACCCCCTGCCCGCGCGCCTCAGCGGCGACCGCGATGGAGTAGACGCGGGCGACGGAGGTCCCTCGGCTGAAGAGCAGGAGGACATAGCCCAGCAGGACCGCCCCGACCTGCGCTACCAGGGTCGCGGCATGGGCCCGGGTCAGCAGGTGACGGAACTGTCGGCGACTCAGCCGATCGCTCTGGAAGCTGCCCGTCTCGATCGCCACCAAGGCATCGAGGTCCGCCAGGCTGGCGGGCCGGATGCGCATCGGGTTTGGGTCTGGGTTTGGGTCTGGGCAGGACACTGGCGATGGGGTCCGGGTCGGGATAAGCTCGGAGCAAGGGTTCGGGGGGCTTGGGCGAGCAGGACTGCCCCATTCGACAGGGGCCAATCCTGGCCGAGGAGGCCGCTCGTGCCGCCTGCGGGTGCGCGAGCTTAACCGCTTGTGACCGCATCAGTACAGGAGGCAGCGGAATGACCGGCCAGTCGCCACCGCTCTCTGACATGCTCGCCGGGCTGATTGCCGCCCCCTCGGTGAGCAGCAGCCAACCCCATCTGGACCAGTCCAACCTTGCAGTCATCGAGCTGCTCGCCCAGTGGCTGGAGGCCGCCGGCTTCGCCGTCGAGGTCATGCCCATCCCAGGCCACGCCGGCAAGGCCAACCTGATCGCCACCCTGGGCCAGGGCCCGGGCGGCCTGGTGCTGGCCGGGCACACGGATACGGTGCCCTTCGACGCCGACCGCTGGACCCACGACCCCTTCCGCCTCACCGAGGAGGGAGGGCGGCTCTACGGCTTGGGCACCAGCGACATGAAGTCCTTCCTCGCCCTGGCCATCGAGGCGGCACGAGGTCTCCGGGCCCAGGACCTGAGCCAGCCCCTGGTCGTCCTGGCCACGGCAGACGAGGAATCGTCCATGAGCGGCGCCATCGCCCTGGCCGAGGCCGGCCGGCCCCTGGGACGCTATGCCGTGATCGGCGAGCCCACCGGCCTCAGGCCGGTGCGCCTGCACAAGGGCATCATGGCCGAGGCCATCCGGCTGACCGGCCGCTCCGGACACTCCAGCGACCCGAGCCTGGGCAACAACGCCCTGGAGGGCATGCATGAGCTGATCGGCGACATCCTGGCCTGGCGCGGGGAGCTCCAGGCGCGTTACCGTCATGAGGCCTTTGCGGTGGCGGTGCCGACCCTGAACCTGGGGCATATCCACGGCGGAGACAGCCCGAACCGTATCTGCGGTGAGTGCGAGCTGCACATCGACCTGCGCCCCACCCCAGGGCTCGCCCTGGACGGCCTGCGCACCGAGCTCCACCGGCGGGTTGCCACCCTGGCCGAGCGGCGCGGGCTCGAGTGGCGGGTGGAGCGGCTCTTCCCCGGCATCGATGCGGTGGAGACGCCGGCGGGCGCGACCATCGTGACCGCCGCCGAGGCGCTCACCGGGCACCCGGCCGGGGCCGTCGGCTTCGCCACCGAGGCGCCCTTCCTGGACCGCCTCGGCCTGGAGACCCTGATCCTGGGACCCGGCGACATCGCCCAGGCCCACCAGCCGGACGAGTACCTGGCGTCGGCGCGCATCGCGCCGACCGTCGATCTCCTGCGCGCGCTCATCCGGCGCTTTTGTCAGGCCCCGGCCGCGCGCTGACGTCCCCGCGCCGACAGCGGGTGCCCGGGTGCCTAGCCGGCCGGCTGGAAATCCGCTCCCGTCTTGGGCGATGATCCCCGAGCGGGGCATCCGCGCGCCCGGCGCCGGAACGGGGCGGGCCCACCCTCACGACCACAGCGGCCACGCGGCCAGGAGCGGGATGGCATGCGCTGGAGAACCGGGAGACGGAGCGAGAACGTCGAGGACCGCCGGGACGAGACGGGCTTTCCAGGCAGCGCGGGCGGCGGCCGCCTGCCCGTGCGCATGGGGCGGGTCGGGGGCGGACTGGGGACCATCGCGCTGCTCCTGGTCGGGCTCTACTTCGGCGTCGACCTCAGCCCCTTCCTGGGTGACTCGACCACCCGGGTGCCCGGCGGCGCGCGCACCTCCTTCCCGGGCGGGGCTCCATCCGCGAGACAGGTCCCGGCCGATGGCTGGCAGGCCCCAGGGGCCGGGGCGGGCGAGGACGAGCTCAAGGAGTTCGTCTCCGTGGTCCTGGCCGATACCGAGGACACCTGGGGCGCGATCTTTGAACAGGATCGACAGACCTACCGCGAGCCCAAGCTGGTCCTGTTCTCCGGGTCGGTGCGCTCCGCCTGCGGCTTCGCCGAGGCGGCCATGGGCCCCTTCTACTGCCCGGGCGACCTCAAGGTCTACATCGATCTGTCGTTCTACGACGAGCTGCGCACCCAGTTCGGCGCGCCCGGGGACTTCGCCCAGGCCTACGTCATCGCGCACGAGGTGGGCCACCACGTCCAGAACCTGCTTGGCATCTCCGATCAGGTCGACGGGGCCAAACGGCGCGCCAGCCGGGAGAAGGCCAACCAGCTTTCGGTCCGCCTCGAGCTTCAGGCGGACTGCCTGGCCGGGGTCTGGGCCCATCACGCCGACCGGGCACGGGGCATCCTGGAGGCCGGGGACGTCGAGGAGGCCCTGCGTGCCGCCTCGGCCATCGGCGACGATCGGCTGCAAAAACAGACGCGCGGCGCTATCACCCCGGACAGCTTCACCCATGGCAGCTCCGCCCAGCGCTCGGCCTGGTTCCGCCGTGGGCTGGAGCAGGGCGAGCTCAAGGCCTGCGATACCTTCAACGCCAAGACCCTGTGACCCGCCGGCTTAGTCCCGGATGGAGTACATCCCATGCATGACTTGGAGATCCTCTGTGAACACAAGCCTTCGCCGGCCAAGCTCGAGGTGCTGGGGGTCGATCACTGGCCTCTCTGGCGCAAGGGGGTCTCCGAGTTCCCCTGGCGCTATGAACAGGACGAGACCTGCTACATCCTGCGCGGGCGCTTCACCGTGACCCCGGACGGCGGCGAGCCGCAGGCGTTCTCCCGCGGCGACCTCATCACCTTCCCGGCCGGGCTGTCGTGCACCTGGAAGATCCTGGAGCCGGTGGAAAAGCACTACAGGCTCGCCTGAGGGCCTCAGGGTGGGTGCCGAGGAAGGCCTCACAGATTGTGAAGAAGCCTACTGCGCGCCTCGATCGCGGCGTCGCGCTCGGGGCTGCTCGCGACGGTTTCTTCACAACCACTCAGCCGAGGACGTTCATGCTTCCGAGCTGGTAGCCGCGCAGATCCAGGGTGACATAGCGGAAGCCGAGCCCCTCCAAGTCCTTGATCACCACCTCCGCCTCCTCCAAGAGCCGGGCGCGAAGCGCTGGGGCGACCTCGATACGCGCCAGGTTGCCGTGGCAGCGGACCCGCACCCAGTCGTAGCCGCGCTCGGTGAGGATCCGCTCCGCCTCCTCGATGCGTTGCAGGTCGTCCATGGTGAACCGGCGCCCGAAGGGCAGGCGGGTCAACAGACAGGTGTTGGTCGGCTTGCGCCAGGTCGACAACCCGAGGGTCCGGGCCAGGCGTCGCACATCGTCCTTGCCGATGCCACATTCCAGGAAGGGGCTCCTCACGCCCAGCTCGCCAAGGGCCCGCAGGCCAGGGCGGTAGTCGCGCAGATCATCGAGGTTGGTTCCGTCGAGCACGGTGTTGAAACCGCGCTGCTCCGCCACGGCCATCAAGCGCGTATAGAGGGCTCGCTTGCACAGATAGCAGCGGTCCGGCGGGTTGTCCTCCATCCCCTCCGGCATGGGCATCTCGACAAGCTCGTGCGCCACGCCGAGCCCAGCCGCAACGGCCAGTGCAGCGGCGATCTCCTGGCGGACCGCGTAGGGTGTTACCGCCGTCAGGGCCAGGACCCGCCCCCCCAGCGCGTCCTTGGCGGCCGCGAGCAGCAGGGCGCTGTCGGCGCCGCCGGAGAAGGCCACGCTCACCGCCTGCAGCCTGCGCAAGCGCTCCAGCAGCCGACGATAGACGCCGTCCTCCATCTCGCCCCTCCTCTGAATGCGGCATCGAGCCCTGGCCGCGGTGCCCAAGGACATCATGTCCGGCCGGGCCGCGCCGCCGGGTTCCTGATCGCCTCGCCCGCAAGGTTCAGCCCCCTGTCGCGACGCCCCTGCTGACCACGCAATAGCCATCGCCGGGTGCGTGAGCAACAATGCCAGAGCGCGCCGACCATCGCCAGCCTTGCCGAACCCCGCCCGGCCGAGCGAGTCGTACCGAGCATTACGGACTGCTTGAATTGGGGATGGCGGTTCCCAACCTTGTCTATAACCATAACTTTAACGAGAGTTAACCCTCATGCGGATGGACAAGCTCACATCGAAATTTCAGATGGCCCTGGCGGACGCCCAGAGCCTGGCCGTCGGGCGCGACCACCAGTTCATCGAGCCCGTCCACCTGATGGTCGCCCTGCTCGACCAGCAGGGGGGCACGGTGCGGCACTTGTTGGCCCAGGCGGACGTCAACGTCAACCGGCTGCGCTCGGCCTTGGGCGAGATCTTGGACCGCCTGCCGCGGGTCGAGGGGGCCGGAGGCGATCTGCACGTCAGCAACGACCTCAACCGGCTCCTCAACCAAACCGACAAGCTGGCTCAGACCCGCAAGGATCAGTACATCTCCTCGGAGCTGTTCGTCCTCGCCGCCCTGGACGACCGGGGCGAGTTGGGGGCCGCTCTGCGCGCCGCCGGAGCAGCCAAGGGGCCCCTGGAGCGGGCCATCGAAACGATGCGCGGCGGCCAAGCCATCGACGACCCCAATGCCGAGGAGCAGCGCCAGGCCCTGGAGAAGTACACCATCGATCTGACCGAGCGCGCCGAGCAGGGCAAGCTGGACCCCGTGATCGGGCGCGACGACGAGATCCGCCGCACCATTCAGGTCCTGCAGCGGCGCACCAAAAACAACCCGGTCCTGATCGGCGAGCCCGGCGTGGGCAAGACCGCCATCGTCGAGGGGCTTGCCCAGCGCATCGTCAATGGCGAGGTCCCTGAGGGGCTTAAGAGCAAGCGCCTGCTGGCGCTTGACATGGCCGCCCTGATCGCAGGGGCCAAGTTCCGCGGCGAGTTCGAGGAGCGGCTCAAGGCGGTGCTCAACGACATCGCCAAGCAGGAGGGCAACGTCATCCTGTTCATCGACGAGCTGCACACCATGGTGGGGGCCGGTAAGGCGGAAGGGGCCATGGACGCCGGCAACATGCTCAAACCCGCCCTCGCCCGCGGCGAGCTGCATTGCGTGGGCGCGACCACCCTGGACGAGTACCGCAAGTACGTCGAGAAGGACGCGGCCCTGGAGCGGCGCTTCCAGAAGGTCCTGGTGGACGAGCCCAGCGTCGAGGACACCATCGCCATCCTGCGGGGGCTCAAGGAGCGCTACGAGGTGCACCACGCGGTGGAGATCACGGATCCCGCCATCATCGCCGCGGCGACCCTGTCGCACCGCTACATCACCGACCGCCAGCTACCGGACAAGGCCATCGATCTGATGGACGAGGCGGCCGCCCAGATCCGCATGGAGATCGACTCCATGCCCGAGGAGATGGACAAGCTCGACCGGCGCCTGATCCAGCTCAAGATCGAGCGCGAGGCCCTCAAGAAAGAGGGTGACGAGGCATCGAAGAAACGCCTGGCAGACCTGGAGGCCGAGATCGCCCGCCTAAGCCGGGAGTTCTCCGACCTTAACGAGGTCTGGAAGGCGGAGAAGGCCGCCGTGCAGGGCACCGCGCACATCAAGGAGGCCCTGGACCGGGCCCGGGTGGAGCTGGAGACGGCGCGCCGGGCCGGCGACCTGGGCCGCATGTCGGAGCTGGCCTACGGGCGCATCCCCGAGCTGGAGCGCCAGCTCGCGGCCGCGACCGAGGCGGCCCAGGGCGAGACCAAGCTGTTGCGCAACAAGGTCACCGCGGAGGAGATCGCGGAGATCGTCTCCAAATGGACCGGGATCCCCGTGTCCCGCATGCTCGAGGGTGAGCGCGCCAAGCTGCTGCGCATGGAGGAGGAGCTGGCCCGCCGGGTGGTGGGCCAGGGCGAGGCCGTGCGCGCGGTGAGCGACGCCATCCGCCGTTCCCGTGCGGGGCTCTCCGACCCAGGGCGCCCCATCGGCTCTTTCCTGTTTCTGGGACCAACCGGGGTGGGCAAGACCGAGCTCTGCAAGGCCCTGGCCGAGTTCCTCTTCGACACCGAGGAGGCGATGGTCCGCATCGACATGTCGGAGTTCATGGAGAAGCACTCGGTCGCCCGCATGATCGGCGCCCCGCCCGGCTATGTGGGCTACGAGGAGGGCGGCCACCTCACCGAGGCGATCCGCCGGCGACCCTACAGCGTCATCCTGCTCGACGAGGTGGAGAAGGCCCACCCGGACGTCTTCAATGTCCTGCTCCAGGTGCTGGACGATGGACGCCTGACCGACGGCCAGGGGCGGACGGTGGACTTTCGCAACACCGTGATCGCCATGACCTCGAACCTGGGCTCCGACGTCATCCAGCGTCTGGCCGGCGAGGCCCGCTACGGGCAGATGAAGGAGTCGGTGATGGAGATCGTGCGCCACGCCTTCCGCCCGGAGTTCCTCAACAGGCTGGACGAGATCGTGGTCTTCCACCCCCTGCAGCGGGAGCAGATCCGCGCCATTGCCCGCATCCAGGTCCGGTACCTGCAGGAGCGCCTAGCGGGCCGGGACATGCGCCTGGAGGTCAGCGACGCGGCCCTCGACCACCTGGGCGAGGCCGGATTCGACCCGGTCTACGGCGCCCGCCCCCTCAAGCGAGCCATCCGTACCCAGCTCGAGAACCCCCTGGCCCAGGACATCCTGGCGGGCAAGTTTGGCCCCGGGGACATCATCGAGGTGGACCTGGCCGACGGGGCACTGACCTTCGAGCCGGTCTTGGAGGGCGAGATCGTGTAGGGCGGATCGCCACAGCGGTTGCCCCACCCGGCAACAGCTTCAGCCACTCGGGCGGAACCCGCCCCTGGTTCCGCCCGAGGGCTCAGACGCTACCAGGGCGCGGGCTGTGGGGACACCTGACCACAGCACGCCCGCTGCCCCGAGGAGCGCAACGCGGCAGGGATCACGCGAAGCGCGCTGCCGCCATGGTCCGCGACCGAGAAGGCTGGGCCAAGTTTTTCTTTGGGGCTGTCGCCCGTCAGCGCCGCGGTCCGCCGCCGCGGAACCCGCCTCCACCACGCGGCGGTCCACCTTGGAAGCCACCGCCACCAGGGCGTGCCGGAGGCATTGGGCGTGCCCCAGGGCCGCCGTAGCCCGGGCCACCGCCGCCAGGGGGCCTTGGGCCCATGGCACCGCCCCCGCCGCCTGGCGGTGGTCTCGGCCCGATGGGTCTGGGAGCCGGACCAGGGCCGGGTCCATACACTGGCGGACCCAGGAGCGGCGGCGCAACTGGAGGCAAGGGGGGACCGCCGAACTCGACGCCGTAGTCGGGATAGCCGTAATAAGCCAGCCCTCCTGGCGGGGGAGGAGGCACGCAACCGGCCGTCAGCAGCGAGGCGCCGAAGCCCACGACCACGAGCGGACGAAACGCAGCATGCGCGGTCATTTCCGGCGTCCCTCCATGAGGTGAACGAGGCCCAGGGTGGCACCCGTTGGATCGGCGATCAGTGCCACGCTGCCTCCACGCAGCTTCTTGTCCGGCGCGACGACCACGCGGCCACCCGCTGCGGTCGCCGCCTTGACCGCCTTCTTGACGTCAGCGACCCTCAGATAGGGCACCCAGACGCTAGGGTAGCCGCTGGCCGAGGAGTCCAGGACGCGGCCGCGAACGTAGCCGCCGGAGGACAGCTCGTACGCCACCCGCCCGTTGCCGAGAGACACCGCATCGACCTCATAACCGGCAAGGCCCGCATAGAATTCGGCCATCGCCTTCGGGTCTTTCGCCCAGAGCTCGGTCCAAATCCACTCGTTCTCGCCCCCCAGGTAGTCGGGCGGATCGCCCGCGGCCGAGTGGATCACCCCGAAGGGCGCGCCCTCTGGATCGGCCAGGAAGGCGACCTGGCCTCGGCCTGGAAGATCCCGCGCTGGCACAAGGACCTTGCCGCCATGCGCCGCGGCGTAGCTCGCAGCCTTGGCCACGTCGGGCACGGAGATCATCCCGACCCACCGGCTGCCGCGCTCCTGCACATAGGTGTGCTGGCGCTGCATGATCCCGCCAACGGGGTCGCTGCCGGCTCGCGCGACCGCATAGCGGCGCTCCCCGGCGTCCCGCCCCTCGAACGTCCAGCCAAAGAGCCGCTCGTAGAACCGCCGCGCCGCATCCGCATCCTCGGTGAAGAGGTCGATCCACACCCAGCGGCCCGGGACCTGCTGATGGGTCGGAGGATCGGTGATCGCCGGCCAGGCGGCATCCGCACGGACGACCGTCGTGGCGGCGAGCCACACGATCAGCCCAACCGCTAACGGCGCCAACGCGCGCGGCAGTGAAGCGGGCATGACATTCCTCCAGATAGGTGGCGGGGAGGTAAGAATCTGGACATGGCCGCCGATGCTACAGAGGGGCGGCCCCCGGCGGCATTCTCAGGGAAGCGGATGGCCGCCTGCAATGCACTTTCGACGCACGACCACCCGTGGGGCGGTTCGTCCCGCCGGCGCCGTGGTCGCGAGCGGGCCGAGGCCCCGAGCAAGACCGACCCTGTGGTGCAGCACATGGCCGCCGACATCCGGTGGCTGGCCGACGCGTGCACCGCCCGTTTCGAGGGCCTTGAGCCCTTGAGCCTGGAACGTCCCGCGACTCGCGACTCGCGCGTCGCGAGCTGATCTCATGCCGGGAGGGCATTCGATCAGCATCTCCCTAAGCCGCGACCCAGGGTCGTGCAACGCCAATCGGGCCTGGCATCGGGGCTCCATGCCGCCTGGGGAACCGAGGGGGCCGCTTGCGAACGGCATCCCTCTTTGCCCAGACCGCGGCCGGCCAGGCCTACACGAAGATGGGTCAGGCTCGTTAACGCCCGCCGATGCGGTTGGCAAAGGAGACCGCATAGGCCGGCGAGCGGAAGAGCAGCACCGGGTCCTGGGTCGGGGCGATGCCGTCGGCCATGACCAAGGGGTCGTAGTTGATCGGCTCACACTCCGCCCCCGCCTGCGGGCTGGCCGAGTTGATGCTCAGCGTGCCGACCTTGACCTCCTGGCGTCCCTGGGGCCAGGCCTGGGTGGGGTCGTTCTCCGGATCGCCGGGGGCGCCGAGGGTCAGGATCATGTCCCAGAGCACGGGGCCCTGTCCGGTGCGCTCGATCAGGGCCTGCTCCAGGAAGTTCGGCGGGGCTGAGCCGAGCTCCGCGTCCGTGAGCCGCTTCTCGCCATCACGGGGCTCGAAGCGCCAGCGTACCAGGGTGGCCGTGTCGTCCTGGCCGAGAAACCTAAAGCTGTGGATTCCGAAGTAGGCGGTGTTGGCATAGCTCGCTGGCGGATTGTGGCTGGCCAGAAACTCGGCCTGGGCGAGGTTGTCCGGGTGAGTCGCCTTGAATGCCTTGATCTTTTCCGGGTCAGGCTTGCCGGTCGCGGGGTCTGGCTTCATGGCCAAGATCAGGTCGTAGAAGGTCTGGGGCGAGGCCGCGCCAAAGACCGGCGTATTGAGCATGGTCATGTGCTGGCGGGCCCCGTCCGGCAGCCTGAACTCCAGGGCCATGCCCCGCGCCGACTTGGCGGTGTCCGGGGCCTTGGGGTTGCCGCCGGCCAGCGAGAAACGCGCAACCACCGGCACTGGATGGCCCGAGAAGAGGGCCGAGCGCGAGTAGGCGGCCCCCTCGGCCGTGCCGAGGAACTCGCCGGCGGCGCAGGTCCCCTTGATGTGATTGCGTCGCTGCCCGGGTGTGACGCCAAAGGTGTCCTCCAAGGCCGACACCACCTGATCCGCCGTCACGTCGGCAGACAGACCAACAGGTGCAGCAAGGGTCAGGGCGGCGCCGAGGGCGAGGGTGGATCGATTGAACGTAGCGCAATGCATTGGGGTGCCTCCTGTGAAGTATGGATGTGGAAGAGCGCCGCGACGGCGCTCCTGAGGGCCCGCGGCCGAGTCGGGGTGCCGACTGCCAGCCGGCCAAGGGGCCAGCCTGAGCACTCTGGCGGCACCGGCGCGTGGATCCTGCGGATGGTATGCGAAGCAGGGTACCGAAATTGGGGGTCGCGGCGTGGAAAAATGCGCGAGGTCCTTGAGCCCTATACCCAAGGGGCGGCCCATCGTTGGCAGCCTTATCGCAGCACCCGCCCTGGCCGGCCCCCTAGTGTAAGGGGAGCAGGGTGGTCGGGTCGGCTCCGACGGCGACCCCGCCTCTGACCTCAGTCGGCGAGCCAGGCTGCTGGCGGCACAGCCACGTTGGAACAGGCCGAGCCCGACCTCGGAAGGCCGGGCTCGGGGTTGGGGGCCCGTCCCAGGCCCCAGGTTGGTCTATTTGATGCTTAGGGCCAGTGCTGCCGCCGTCCCGTTGGACGAGGTCGCCTTGATACGGGTGGCACCGGCGGGCAAGACCACACCGGAGGTCGTCAGCGCCCAGGCACCGGTCGCCGTCGCGGTGACGCTGCCCGCGTTGCCTAGCACAGTCCCAGCCGGATCGGTGAACTCGAGCCGGATCGTCTGGCCCGCCGCCGGACTCACGGTGCCCTGCACCCGCAGTTGCCGCTTGCTGGTGGTGTACTCCGCACGGGTGACGACCAGGGCTTCCCCTGCCGCCACCTGCACGCTGACCGTTGCCGTATTGGCGGACTCGGCCCCCGACAGATCCTGGGCCCGATAGGTAAAGCTGTAGGTGCCGCCCGCGGTGGCGGTGAAGGTGAACAGTCCCCCGGCACCGCCCGTCTAGGTCACGCGCGATGTGGCGCTGCTGCGTGAGGGTTGGGGGCCCGAGCCGTCGGGCGTCCGAAGGTAGCCAGCCCATTGCCATGCGCCGGCACGGGGTGCTCAACCCTTCCCGCGCAGGGTCAGCACCCGCCGCTGGGCGGCCCCGGTATCCCCGGCACGGCGCTCCTTGAGCAGGCGTTCGAGCATCCCGCGCAGCTCACCGATCAGGCGCCATTGGGTCTCCTTGAGGTCCGGCGCGTAATAGAGGATCTCACAGGGGACCGGCTCGATGAGCGACGCGCGGCTGGCCGGGCGCGCAGGCCGCCAGGCGATGCGGATCAGGCGCCCGCCCTCCCCGTCCTGGTAGGCGTAACCGCCCTGGCTGTCGACGAAGATGACCTCCTCCGGGTCCACCACCGCCTGATACTGTAGGGCACGCAGCGGGACGAAGACACAGCCCCCTCCCTGGCCCTTGAGGAGGGTCTGCAGTGCGTTATAGATGTCCGCCGGCAGGGCGCTCGCCTCCCGGCTGTGCTCCGCCGGACGGAAGAAGGTCTCACGGACCCTATAGCTGGCCATCTACAGCCCAGCCTGGGGGGTCGGCGCTCAGGCCTCGTCGCCAAGCTCCGGGTCCCACCCCCGGGCCCGCGCCTTGGCAACCGCGGCTTGGTAGATCCGGGCGTGCCGCTCCCGCAGCTCGGGCGGCAGGCGCGAGGCGAGGTGTCCATAGGGCGCCCAGGCCTCGCTGACCTGGTCGTAGAGGGCCTCGATCCCCTGCAGGGTCCAGCCCGCGCAGTCCTGGTCCTCTGGGATCAGGCCGAACACCCAGGCGTCGCGGATGATGTTTCCAGTGGGCGTCATACCGCCCTGGGGCTCCTGGTTGAGGCCTTGGTAGATCTTGGACTTGGACATGTGGGCTGCCTGGGCGATGGGGATCTCGGTACAATTCTGCGGCAAGACCCCGGCCCCGCCAAGCGGACCGGGCTGGGGTTGCCACCGCCTGTTCCGTCCGAGTCCCTGCCCCAAGCCCGGAGCCCCCATGCGACCGACCCTAGTGGACCTCATGCGCCACGGCGAGCCGGTGGGCGGGCGGCTTTTCCGCGGCAGCGGGACCGACGACCCCCTGAGCGCGCTCGGCTGGGCGCAGATGTGGGAGGCCATTGGCCGCGATTGCCCTTGGGATCAGGTGATCAGCTCCCCCATGGCCCGCAGCCGCGACTTTGCGCTGGCCCTGGCCACCCGCCACGGCCTACCGCTGGCCGTGATCCCCCAGCTCGCCGAGGTCGGCATGGGCGTCTGGGAGGGGCACAGCCCGGAGGCGCTGCACCGGCTGGCACCCGAGGCGATGGAGGACTTCCGCCGCGACCCGGTGCGCAATCGGCCGCCCGGCGGCGAGTCCTTGGCGTGCCTCAGCGAGCGGGTTGGGTCTGTCTACGACCAACTGGTCTCCTGCTATCCCGGCAGGCACCTCTTGGTGGTCTGCCACAGCGGGGTCACCCGCGCCCTCCTCGGGCGCGCCCTGGGGGCCGCCCCTGCGTGCTGGTACCGCATCCGCATCGACTATGCCGGCTTGAGCCGCATCCGCCACGACCGATTCGGGGCCAGCGTGCAATGGGTCAACGCCCGGCGGATGCGCTGAGCCCGCGCCGGGCACCAGCCGAGGAGCAGCGTTGTTCGCCAAGATCCTGGGCATCGTGCTGCCGGTCTTCGGACTGGTCCTGGTGGGCTACCTCTACGCCCGCCGCCACCGGCCGGACATGAGCGCCGCGAGCCGGGTCAACCTCGACGTGTTCACGCCCGCGCTGATCTTTCACGTCCTGTCCGGCCGCGATTTTCACCCCGCCGAGTATCTGCCCCTGGCGTCGGGCGGGGTCCTGGTGGTGCTCGGCTCGGGCCTGGTCGCCTGGGGCCTGAGCCGCGCCCTGGGGCGCGACTTCCGCACCCTGGGTCCCCCGCTGATGTTCAACAACTCCGGGAACATGGGGCTGCCGCTCGCCGTGCTGGCCTTCGGCGAGCCGGCCCTGCCCGCCGCTGTCGTCCTGTTCATGGTCGAGAACCTGCTCCATTTCACCCTGGGCGTGCGCATCCTCGACCGCCGCGCCGGACTCGGGGCCCTGCTGCGCATGCCCCTGGTCCTGGCCTGCCTGCTGGGGCTCGCGGTCGCCCTCCTGCGCATCCCCATCCCGCAGCCCATCACCCAGGGCATCGACCTCCTGGGGCAGGTCGCCATCCCGCTGATGCTCTTCTCCCTCGGGGTGCGGCTGATCGAGGCCAACCTGGACCATTGGGGGATCGGCCTGCTCGGGGCGCTGGCCCGCCCCCTGAGCGGCCTGCTCGCCGCCCTGGCCCTGCTGCCGGTCTTGGGGCTGGAGGGGGTCCAGGCCCGCCAGCTCGTCCTGTTCGCCGTCCTCCCCCCCGCGGTGCTCAACTACATCGTCGCCGAGCGCTATGGCCAAGAGCCCGAGACGGTGGCGGCCGTCGTCATCTGGGGCACCCTGGCGAGCCTGGCGGTCATCCCGTTGACCCTGGTCATCATCCTCTGAGCCAGCCGCCCGCCCTTTCGCGGCTGGAGGCGGGACAAGCCCCTTCGGGTATACTCGGGGCCTTTGCCCTCAGGCCCCTGAGCGCCATGACGTACCAGACCGACGACCTTCGCATCCGTAAGATCACACCGGTGATCTCCCCCAGCGACCTCCATGCGGAGCGGCCCATCACCGAGGCGGCAGCGGCGACCGTCTACCACACCCGCGGCGAGATCCAGAGGATCCTGCACGGCCAGGACGACCGGCTCCTGGTGGTGGTCGGCCCCTGCTCCGTGCATGATACGGAGGCAGCCCTGGAATACGCCAAGCGCCTGCGCGGCCTGCGTTTGGAGCTGGAGCGGGACCTGCTGATCGTCATGCGGGTGTATTTCGAGAAGCCGCGCACCACCGTCGGCTGGAAGGGCCTGATCAACGACCCGAATCTCGACGAGAGCTTCGAGATCAACAAGGGGCTGCGCCTGGCGCGCGGCCTGCTGATGGACGTGAACGAGATGGGGGTCCCGGCGGGGACCGAGTTCCTCGACCTCATCAGCCCCCAGTACATCGCCGACCTGGTGAGCTGGGGGGCCATCGGCGCCCGCACCACCGAGAGCCAGGGCCATCGGGAGCTGGCCTCGGGGCTATCCTGCCCGGTGGGGTTCAAGAACGGCACCGACGGTACCGTGCGGGTGGCCATCGAGGCCATCCATGCCGCCGCCCGCCCGCATGTCTTCATGTCCCTGACCAAGGACGGCCACTCGGCGATCTTCACCACCGGCGGCAACGAGGACACGCACATCATCCTGCGCGGGGGCCAGCGGCCGAATTACGACACCGAGAGCGTCAACATCGCGTCCGAGGAGATCGAGGCGTCGGGTCTGACCCCGAAGATCATGATCGACTTCAGCCACGCCAACAGCCGCAAGAAACCAGAGAAGCAGATCCAGGTGGGGCGCGACGTGGCCGGCCAGATCGCCCGCGGGGACCGACGCATCATCGGGGCCATGATCGAGAGCCACCTGGTGGCTGGACGTCAGGACCTGTGTGCCGCGCGGGACATGGTGTACGGCCAGAGCATCACCGATGCTTGTATCGGTTGGGAGGACACGGTCCCCCTGCTGCGCGAGCTCGCCGAAGCGACGGCGCGACGACGCGTGGCCTAGGTCCCGCCCGGTCTACCTGGATGCCGGTTCGCGTGCCCCTTGCCGTGGGGCCAGATCGTCTCGGGTGCCTCAGGAAGAGCCTTAGGACGCTGCTCGGGCCAGGTCGGCACTCGTCACACGGAACGGAGCAAGCAGGGTCAGGAGCCCCATGACCAAGAAGCTGTTGCTGATCCCCCTGCTGCTCGCCGCCACCGCGGGTGGGTATTGGTTCCTGCACGCCCGCGAGGGGGGCGATGTGGGCGGCGACCTGACCCTCTACGGCACCGTGGACATCCGCGAGGCCAATCTGGCCTTCAACGCCAGCGAGCACATCCGGGAGATCCTGGTACAAGAAGGCGACCGGGTCGAGCGCGGCCAGATTCTGGCCCACCTGCACACCAACAAGCTCGAAGCGACCGTGGCCGCCGCCGAGGCCGCTCTCCAGGCACAGGTCCAGGCCCTCGCGCGGCTCCAGGCCGGCAGCCGCCCAGAGGAGATCCGGCGGGCCCGCGACCAGCTCGACGCCCTCCGGGCCCGCGCCCGCACCGCCCAGATCACTTACGAGCGCCAACAAAAGCTCGCCAGCCAGAAGCTCGCTGCCCAGGAGGACCTGGACCAGGCGCGCGCCGCCGCGGACGCGGCCGAGGGGGAGATGCGCGCGGCTGAGGAGTCCTACGCCCTGGCGGTGGCGGGGCCACGGACCGAGGATATTGCCCAGGCCCGAGCGGAGCTTGAGGGTCGACGGGCCAGCCTGGACCTGGCCCGCGAGCAACTGGCGGACGCGACCCTGACGGCCCCGGCAGCGGGCATTGTGCGCGACCGCCTTTTAGAGCCCGGTGATCTGGCATCGCCCCAGACCCCGGTGCTGACCCTGGCCCTGGTCGAGCCACTCTGGGTACGTGCCTATGTTCCGGAGCCTCATCTCGGGCGGGTGGCCGAGGGGATGGCCGCCGAGGTCCGCACCGACAGCTTCCCCGGCAAGGTCTACCGCGGCTGGGTCGGTTTCGTCTCCCCGAGCGCAGAGTTCACCCCCAAGAACGTGGAGACCACTGACCTGCGCACCCGCCTGGTCTACCAGGTCAGGGTCTTCGTCTGCGACCCCCAGGGCGAGCTACGCCTCGGGATGCCAGCGACCGTGACCGTGCCGGTGGGGCAAGCGCCGCCCTTCCCGGCAACCGCAGACCGCTGCGCCCCACAGGGAAGTGGAAGTCCCCGGCAGAGGCAGGAGCCGGTTGGGGACGCCCCACAGGGAAGTGGAAGTCCCCGGCAGAGGCAGGAGCCGGTTGGGGACGCCCCACAGGGAAGTGGAAGTCCCCGGCAGAGGCAGGAGCCGGCTGGGGACGCCCCACAGGGAAGTGGAAGTCCCCGGCAGAGGCAGGAGCCGGCTGGGGACGCCCCACAGGGAAG
>Ga0272446_1001832_pt1 | contig 30184 bp, 17 predicted proteins | sample YNPCB0061_FD_194587 | JGI IMG/M metagenome (GOLD analysis project Ga0272446, IMG submission 194587) | Hot spring microbial mat communities from Yellowstone National Park, WY, United States - YNP-CB-006-1 | ecosystem: Environmental > Aquatic > Thermal springs > Hot (42-90C) > Sediment | place...
GTCTGTAAGGCGGGTCAAAATAAACAAAAGTATTTTCATTTACTTTGCCAAAACAACTTGTATAATTAGCCTGTTGAATTTCAGCATTTTGTAGGACTTTTGAAACTGCCAAGATATTAGGTTCGTCAAAAATCATTGCGGTTTTGTATTTTCCATAAGGCACATTAAACTCACCTTTTGAGTTCAAGCGAAAAAGTCCGTTAAAACAAGTCTTATTCAAAAATATAAATTGTGCTGCTCTTGAAATCCAATTATCAGACAACTTTTTGTAGTTTATTTCAAAGCGTTGCAAATTGAAATGTTTGCGAACTGCCAAAAACAAATCATTGCGTTTCTCTTGTTCAGTCTGGTCGTAGTCTTTTTGATATTGCTCCAAAAAGTCAAGCAAATCGTTAGGGCGTTGTTGAATGACTTGGTAAGTCAAAACCAAATCTTTGTTGAGGTCTGACAAATAAGCATTTTCAATTTTATAGCGTTGGGAAAGTGCAAAAAACAAAGCCCCACCACCCAAAAAAGGCTCAGCATAATTTTTAATAGTGCCTTTTCTAAGTTCGTTGGGGTAGTAATTCTCAAACTGTTCTATAAGTTGATTTTTACCGCCTACCCACTTTATAAATGGTCTTGCTTTGGTCATATTGAAGTTGTCTAAAGTTTTAAGCGCAGAGAACGCCGAGGGCGCAGAGAAGAAGGACAATATCTTGTTCTCCATTCGTCGAACATACTTTTCTCTGCTCATAATTTCTCTGCGTTCTCCGCGCTCTCTGCGCTCATTGTTAAAATGTTAGACAACTCCATTGTATGCTTTTTGCAAAGTTACGGTTTTTTCGGGTTTTCGTTCTCAAAATATCAGCCAACGGACAGGGCTTGGCGTAGTGGCGGATTTTTAGCACAAAAGTTCAATCGAAGAACTGCACTTTGGTTAAGCACTTAACTGTCATAGAAGCACGTCACCCGCCATTACGCAAAACCGATGTTGGCGGATGTGGCTCTTGTTCTCACGTTGTCAGTCGCTTGATTTCTGCGATAATTTGGTCTATTACTTCGGTGTTGTAAATCTTTTTTGTCCCGCTTGAACTCTTTGTTGAAAAAACAAAAAACACTTTGCCACCAAATTCCTTTTCAAATCTCTCGTGATTTTTGCGATGCATTTCAATCCATTGGTATTGATTTAATGCCTGTCCCGAGGTAATTGGTTTAATTTGAATACCAATATGTTTGTCATTAAGTTTTACAAAGAAATCTACGCTGTAAGCTCTATCCCAATTGTCAGGTGCAGGTTCAATCTTTTGTCCGATTGCTCCTTCAAGCTGACCATAAATTGTTTCTATTTCCGTTTTATAGCCTTCATATGTTCGGTTAAGAACAAGGTTGTATGCGTAATCAATACATTCTTCTTCTGTAATCTGTTCAAGTTCGTGTTGAACAACTTCCGAAAGTTTGATGTAAAGAGTTTGACCAAGACTTGCGATGTATTCCCTTGTAATCGGAAGTCCATCTTTCTTCTTTTGTTTCGCTTGAGTAAAGTAAAAATGCTCCCACTCTTCATATTTTGAGGGAGCACAAGCCCTTATCAATTCAGAAGTTGAACCAACGCTGTGAGCTTTGTTTAATCCCCATCGGTTCATTCCATAGTTTAAAAGTGTTTCTCGTTTGAATCTCAGATTATATCCTTCTGAACCAGATAAATATTCTTTAGCCATTATGTTGTTGCAAGAGGTTTAAAAATTTGTCTTTGTATTTGAAATCAATATCCCTGTCCACTTGCACCAAACCGTTTTTGATTAAATGAGCATTGATGAATGTTTTGTTTTCAAGGTAGAGATAGCAAAGTAAGTTGTTTTCACTATCGTGTTTTACGGTATCGTATTTCAGAAACACTCTCTTCCCTTTTGTTTTTTCAATTAGGAAAGATGTTGCTTTGCCGTTAATTATAGGGTCTTCTTTTACTCCGAGAAGTTTTACTGTCAGGTCATTGCTCAAACGAATTTTTTCAGGGCTGATAACTTCTTTTACTGTAAAAAGTTCTTCTCTTTTTGTTGAACTGTCTTTGTCAATCTTAGAGCCGAATTGAAGTTTTTTTACATCAATTTTCTTGTCAAGTGTATGCGGGTCTTTGAAAATGTATGGCAGTTTTTGTATTTCCCTTTCAAAGTCAGTCGTTAATGATTTTTGTTGCAAAAATTCATAAGTCGTTCCATTCAAGTCCTTTTGATGAACTTCCAACTTTTCTTTTATGATTGGAATAAATTCAGGATTGATTTCAAAGCCAACCGAATTTCTATCTGTATTTTTTGCTGCCAATGCAGTTGTTCCGCTTCCTGCGAATGGGTCAAGAACTGTTTCTCCAACAAACGAAAACATTTTGATTAGTCGTCTTGGCAATTCTTCGGGAAACATTGCAATATGTCCGCTTTGTCTTGCTCCTGCAAAATTCCAATGCCCTGCAAAAAAAGTGTTCCATTCTTCGGCTGTCATTTTTGACAGTTCCTTCTGTTCTTTTGTCGGTTTCGGACTGTCACCTAATTTTTTGAAAACAAGAATAAACTCGTAGTCCAATTTCAAAATGCCATTTCTTGGATAAGGATATGAACCCATTTGAACTCCACCGCCTGTAGTGTTGGATGTCGTTACTTTTTGCCAAATGATTGCACCCATATAGTCAAATCCGATGTTCTCACAGAATTTGATTATTTCTTCACGAATAGGAATGACTTTATAACGTCCGTAGTAAACGGCACGGGCAAATTGGTCGCCAATGTTTACACACAACCTGCAACCGTTGTGAAGAGTGCGGTAGCACTCTTTCCAAACTAAATTCAGGTTGTTTATGTAATTTTCATAACTGTCGTGGAAGCCAATTTGGTTGTCCGTTCCGTAGTCCTTCAACTGCCAATAGGGTGGCGAAGTTATAGCCAAATGCACCGAATTGTCAGGTAATTCAGTCATTTGTCTGCTGTCTCCGTTTATTATTTTATGATGAGTTTTCAAGTCGTCTTATATTAAAATTTCGTATCTGTCAAATTTACTCAAATTGTCGGGTTAACCGTCCAAAAGTTATCAAGTTTTTGCCTGTCGCCCAATGGTTGCACTGTCGTTTTGCCATTTCCGCCAACGGTTTGCGGCTTTGCGATGTGGCGGATTTTTAGCACAAAAGTTCAATCGAAGAACTACACTTGAACCTACCACTAAACTGTCATACGAAGCACTGCACCCGCCATTACGCCAAACCGCTGTTGGGCGCTGGCCTTCTTTTCTGTCGCGTTGGTTCGTTGTCATTTGGTTACTGTCTTTAGTGTAGGCTTGGTGGCTCTTTTGCAAAACTTGATTTCTGCGTTTGTTTGTGCGGTTTTGCAAATGTGCCACCAAATGCTTGGCTTATTTTAATGCTTTTACTTTGTCAATGGTAATTATTTGGTTGCTTTCAATTACTTTGACTGTTGGTGGTTCTGAAAACTTGTAAGACTTTAATTCTTCAATAAGTTCATTGAATTCATTACTTGTCGCTACTACTACATTGAAGTTGTCTAAAGTTTTAAGCGCAGAGAACGCCGAGGGCGCAGAGAAGCAGGACAATATCTTGTTCCCCACTCGTCGAACATACTTTTCTCTGCTCATAATTTCTCTGCGTTCTCCGCGCTCTCTGCGCTCATTGTGCTTGTTGATACTGCCCTCACCCGCTTTCGGCTTCGCTTCAAGCACCCTCTCCCAATGGGAGAGGGAAGGGTGAGGGTACTTCTGAAAGAGGTCTATTAAGTGCTTTGTAGCGTCGAGTTTTTGTCAGTCTTCAGGATTGAGCCGCTCGTGCTTCACGTACTTGCCAAGCGCGGAGACGTTCACACAATGCTTGAAGACGTTCACGTTCTTGGAAATTCTACGCTAAAGGTTGCTCCTTCACCAAAGGTTGATTCACACCACACACGACCGTGCATAAGTTCGACTAACTTTTTCACGATAGAAAGTCCCAGCCCCGTGCTGTGTTCGCCGCCTGTGGGTTGGGCTGAAAGCCGTGCGAATTTGCCGAACACGTGTTGTTTGTCCTCGTCGGTCAGGCCCGGCCCTTCATCTTGAATACTCATGCGTACATACTCGCCGTGCAGTGCAACGCTTGCTCGAATAGTCTTGCCATGCGGAGAGTATTTGACGGCATTGGACAGCAGGTTTTCCAGCACAGCATACAATTTTTCACTGTCCACCATCACCGTGGCTGCTTTGGCAGTGTCCGTAAATTCTATGGTGATGCTTTTTTGTGCGGCGCGTTCACGATATTCATCCACCAGCACACTCAGCGTCTGCGAGGGGTTGAGTTCCACAAAGCGCAGCGTTACAGCACCCGTTTCAATGGCATTGACATCCAAAAGATTCGTCACAATGTCTCTCATACGCACAATGATAGATTCCATGCGTTCTAACTGCGTATCCAGCATTTGCAGAAATTCATCGGGCGTGAGGCGAGATTTCAAGCGTTTTATCATCGAAACGCCCATAATCATGCCCGTTAGCGGGTTTTTTAGGTCATGCGCCACAATACCCAACATCTCGGATTTTTCATTGCTCAACGCCTTCAGTTCAAGATTCGACATATGCAATTGGCTATTGGCAATTTCAATTTCTGCCGACTGTTCTTCTAAGATTTTTTGCTGGCGCAAGATTTCCTGATTTGCTTGCATCAGTTCAGTGTTTTTTGCTTTCAGGATAGCTTCAGCACGCCGTTGGAGGCGGTAACGATTGTACACCAACGCTATGGTGCCCAGCAAAAAAGCACCCACAACAAGCAAATAGTTGCGCTGCTGCTGCTGGCGTTGGAGTTCGGCATCGCTGAGGGCTTTGTCTTTGGTGAGCGAGGCGAGTTGTTGCTCGGTTTGTTGGGCGCGAAGACGTTCTTGAGCGGCTTGCAAATCGCGGATACGAGCTTCGTTGGACAGCAGAAGAAGCTCTTGTTGGCGTTTTTCGGCTTCACTGGTTTTTTGAAGCAGCTCCAAGCGGTTGCGCTGTAACGTGAGTGCGGTAATGGCTTTGTCTTTAGTGAGCATTTCGATTTCGCGGGCACGCCGCTCTGCCTCCTCGCGGGCTTGGATTTCGGCAAGTTGCCGAGCCGATTCGCTTTGAGCAATCGAATCACGCAGCGAGCCATAGAGAGAACTGTTAATCTCGTTGAGCAGTTTGAACGACGCATCACGCTGCTGCCGCGCACCCAGACTGTCAGCTAATATCACCGAACGCTGGATGTACGACAAGGCTTCGTTGTAGCGCGTTTGCACGGCATACACCCCCGCTATGCCGCGCCGTACTTGTAGTTCCAAGAGTTTGTCGCCAAGCCGCTCGCTCATGCTCAAGGCACGTTGATAATGCAGCAGAGCGTCGTCCACCATACCTTGCGCCTGATAAATCAAGCCCAGCGCGTAGAGTGCTGATGCCGTGCCGCGTTCATCATTGACCTGCTCGCGCAAGGCTAAGGCTTGCTGCTGATAGAGCAAGGCGTTGGTAAGATTATTTTGCTGCTGGCAAATGCTGCTCATCGTTTGTAATGACGCTGCCATAGCACGCTTGTCGTCAAGGGCTTGGCGCAGTTTGAAGCCATTAGTCGCATACAGCAGTGCACTATCCAAGAGTTGTTGTGCCTGAAACGTTTGCGCGATATTGGTCAGAACTGCCGCAAGCGACCGTTTGTCTTGCTGCTGCTCGCGCAAGACTTGGGCGCGGCGGTAGGCAGACAAAGCCTGTGGGTAATCATTGAGCGTAGTATAGACCATACCCAAATTTGTCCACAGTGCCGCCGCCGCTTTCGTATCTTGAAAACCCTCGCAAAGCCGAATTGCTAACGAATACGCATCAATAGCAGCTTGATAGCGACCTTGGTTGCTATACAGATTGCCCAGCGTGCTGAGTGCTAAGGCTCTGCCTTCCCTGTAGTTGAGCCTACGGGCAAAGAGTTCAGCTTGTTGAGCATAGTCTAAGGATTTAAACCGATTCAAGAACAGGGTTTGTTGGGCAAGTTCATTGAGAAGATTCACTGTTGCTTCATCAGGCTCGCTGTACTTGAGGCGTTCTTGCAAAAGCGCGTCCAAACTGTCAATTTTGCGGGTTGCGGGCGAAAGCATTGGCGGCGGTTGCGAAGGTCCTTGCGGCGATGAACCTTGTCCATACACAACGGTAGTCAATGCTAATGATGATGTTATCACCACTATACTACTGAGCACACCAGACACAAATACTGTGTTGACGTTCATCGCCATTGTTACGTTGTTGTTGTGAAGAATATCAGCGCACTACCGCGAAACCTATGTGTTACTCTTTCTTGCAGATTCTCGTAGAATCTTTCTTACAGTGAAATTTCGCACCACGAGGAAACAAGGGGTTTCAACCCCTTGTTGTGTCAAGTCTTGTGTAGTAAAGGAGGATACTCCCTTATTCAAATGTCGGATATGACGGGAAGTCATAGAAGGTCTATGACCAAACGTCATTGTTCACACAGAAGATAAGAATTTTTTTTGTACTCTCGCAATGTTCTTTTACCTTCGCACAGGAGCAAGGCTGCTTGCCATTCGGGAAATCTTCACAGAAGCGTTTGTCCTACATCAAGCTCATGAGCAACGACCGCGAACAGCATTTGGTAGAGACTTTGGTAGAGACCATTGCGCAGCTCGAAGACCAACTTCGGGCTGCTCAACGTGAGCTTTTTCTTGCCCACGAACGAGTCAATCGTGTCAAAGCAGAGTTTATTGCGAACATTTCCCATGAAATTCGCACGCCCATGAACGCTGTGTTGGGCTATGCTGATTTACTGGCAGAACACACCCACGAAGAGCCACAACGACGCTATCTTGAAGCCCTGAGTTTAGCAGCAAAAACACTGATGGCATTGTTGAACGACATCCTTGACCTTGCAAAATTGGAAAACGGAAAACTGTACTTGCAGCATGAAGTTGTCAATACGCGACGCTTGTTCCACGAGGTGTATGGCGTGTTTGCTCACCAATTGCGCCAGAAACATTTGCAATCGTCCATAGAAATTGACAGTTCTGTTCCGCCTTCGTTGCTGCTCGACGGCACACGGCTGCGGCAAATTTTGTTTAACGTGTTGAGCAACGCCGTCAAGTTTACCGAACGCGGTTTCGTAACGCTTTCGGCTCGCATGGAAGACCACCACCAAACCGACCATAATGCGGTACAGGACGTAGCGCAGGATGCAGTACATGATGTCGCACGAGACCTCGTGATAAAAATTCGTGACTCAGGCATTGGCATTCCCCCGGAACACCTGACAACAATTTTTCAGACCTTTTGGCAATACGACGGCTCTTCGACGCGAAAATACGGTGGCACGGGGCTTGGTCTTGCTATCACACGGCGGTTAGTGGAAATGATGAACGGCAGTATTACCGCCGAAAGCCACGTTGGCAAAGGCAGCACCTTTACCATTCGGCTTGCTGCTGTGCAAATACCTCAACACGTTGCGGCTGATAGCGACGACCAAGAACTCCCTGATGCTATAAGTTTCCGCAACGCAACGGTGCTAATAGCCGACGATGCAGAATTTGACCGCATTTTGCTGGCGGATATTTTGCAGCAGGTTGATTGCACGGTACTGCAAGCCTCCAACGGCAGACAAGCAGTGGATGTCGCTACGCGAATGCGCCCGCAACTTATCATAGCCAGCCTTGCCATGCCCAACGTCAATGGTTATGATGTGGCGTTTATCCTCAAAAACATCGAACACCTCAGCAGCATCCCCATTATTGCTCTGAACGATGGCGTACAGCGACTTGCCGATAACGCGCACATATACGTCCCCACACTGCTCAAGCCATATGTGGCTACTATCAACAAGCCCTTCCAAAAGCGCGAAGTTCTTTCTGTGCTACTGCACGTTTTACCGTACACCAGCAGTGCCAATGCTGCACAATCTCATCCACACACTTCATCCCCAACTGCTTCATCCCCAACGGAAAGCCTCAACTTGGATATGAGCAGTCAAGAGGCTTATCAGGTGTTGCAGCACCTCAATACAGAACTAACTGCCACGTGGTCAATACTGCAACACACTATCGTTTTTGATGATGTAGAACGCCTTGGCGAGCGTCTTGTTGCTCTTGGTCATAAGTTTCGCTGGCAGCCGTTCCAAATGTTGGGCAAAGGGCTTATCACCAGCGCGCAAGAATGTAACATCACCAATATCCAACAGCAGATGGAACACCTTTCACGCCTTGTGCAGCAAGTTCAAGCAGATGCCGAAGGTTATCAACGGCAACAATAAAGCACAACACAACCAACTATCATCAGCACCGACACGCAGCTATGAACAGCACCCAGCAGAGCGAACACCAAGATTCGCAGCACCTCGACCTTGAGCGATATCCTTTGCTCACAGCACGGTTGCAAAGCAATCAAAGCACCGATAGGCCGCTTATTCTGGTGGTGGATGATATAGCAGACAACGTGCAATTTTTAGCAGCACGGCTCAGAAGCAAGGGGTTTCAGGTGTCGGCTGCTTCCAACGGCAACGATGCCCTCAGAGCTGTGGAACTCAAACCGCCAGATTTGATGCTGTTGGACGTGCAAATGCCAGATATGGACGGTTTTGAAGTCTGCCGAAGGCTCAAAAGCCACAAAGCAACGGCAGCAATTCCCGTGATTTTCCTTACAGCACGCGCCGATGTTGAGGATGTTGTTGAAGGCTTAACCTTAGGTGCGGTGGATTACGTTACCAAACCCTTTCATGCCAAAGAATTACTCACGCGAGTTCGGAATCATCTGGAACTCAAGTATGCTCAAGACTTACTGACAGCACAAAACCGCGCATTGACCGCCTTGAGTAAGGAAAAGTCGGAGTTTTTGAGCATTGCTGCTCACGACCTCAAAAATCCTCTGGGCGCAGTGCAATGGATTGGTGAGCTGTTGCGCGACAACCCCTCGATGGAGCGCGAACACGTTGAAACAGTCTTAAACACCCTTATAGACACCACAAAACGGATGTTCGGCATTGTGCGGAATGTATTGGATGTCAATGCTCTTGAAGAAGGCAAGATAAACCTTGCTGGCGAACCCGTGAACTTGCTGGTTATCGCCGCCGATGTGATAGCCCACAGTGAGGCTCGCGCCAGAGAAAAAGGCATTCACCTTAGGCTCTCGAAAACGTTAGATACGCTCAACGATGCACTGGTTGCGGTCAATGCCGACATTCTGATGCAAATCACGGAAAACCTTGTTTCCAACGCTGTCAAATACTCCCCACCAAAGACCGAAGTTGTCGTTCACCTTACCACGACACGCGATTCGGCGGGTGCAGCGCGGGTGCGTTTGGAAGTCCGCGACCAAGGTCCGGGATTAAGCGCACAAGATATGCAACAGTTGTTCGGCAAATTTGCCCGTTTGTCGGCAAAACCGACGGGAAACGAACATTCAACGGGCTTAGGGCTGTTTATCGTCAAAAAACTCGTTGAAGCCTTACATGGCTCTGTGTGGTGCGTATCGGCACAAGACGAAGGCATTGCAGGGGCAACGTTTGTTGTGGAATTGCCTCAATACTGCGAACCTCCCCAACAATCTGCTTGCACGAACGATTGACCATTCCGTGTACCAGCACGTACACTAACACGTGGGCTAACACCGGGCTAACACTCCGTTCACCACTTTTTTAGCAATAACTCAAGAACTCTATGCAAACACAGCAGCGCACTATTTTGGTTGTGGATGACCAACAGAGCCACTTACAGGCAATTTCTGCCACACTCCAGCTTGCCCCCGATGGCTACCGCGTCCTGACGGCAACCAACGGACGCATAGCGTGTGAAATAGCTGAACAAGAGCAACCAGATTTGATTGTCATGGACTGGCTCATGCCAGAGATGGACGGCTACGATGCATTGCTCTACCTCAAAAATCAACCAACAACGATGGAAATACCCGTTATCATGCTAACGAGCTTGGACTCTCCAAAACGCCTCGAACAAGCCTTCAACGCTGGTGCAGCAGACTACATTCGCAGTCCGATTGACAAGGTAGAACTTCTGGCTCGGGTACGTTCGAGTCTGGCACTTTCGGATTCCTATCGCCAAATCAAAGAGCAGCACCACAGACTCGAACTGCGCAACAAAGAAATTGCTCAACAGCGCGAATTGCTGGAGCAGCAAGCTATTGATATTCGCATTGCCAACGCAAAATTGCATCAGGCAAACAAAGCACTGGAACGCAAAAATTCGCAACTGACCGAACTCAATTACGAAAAAAACGAATTGCTCGGCGTGGCAGCGCACGACCTTAAAAACCCTATCTCCAATATCAAAATGCTCGCGCAACTTCTTCACCGCGAAGCCGGAACGCTCTCGGAGGCGGAAGTCAAAGAATATGCGGGCGATATTTTGACCGATGCCGAAAAAATGTTCGAGTTGGTGATGAAACTCTTAGACATTAACGCCATTGAAAGCGGCGGAGTAACGTTAGAGCCGACCTCGTTTGATTTCGCAGTAGCGGTGCAAAACGTGATTGAAAATTACCATGCTCGGGCGGCTGCTAAAGCTATCACGATACACTTTCAAGCCGCACAGACGCTTCTTATGGTCTATGCAGACCAAAGTGCCACGTTGCAAGTGCTAGATAATCTCATTTCCAACGCCGTAAAATATTCACCGCAGGGGAAAAGCATTGTTGTTCGGATGAGCGAAGGTGCTGTGAGCGAATCGGGCAAAACTGCTCGTTGTGAAATTCAAGACGAAGGTCCTGGTTTAACTGAAGAGGACAAGCGCAAACTCTTCGGTAAGTTTGCACGGCTTTCTGCTCGACCAACTGGCGGCGAACACTCCACAGGCTTAGGGCTTTCTATTACAAAACGCATGGTTGAAGCCATGAACGGTCGTGTATGGTGCGAAAGTACGTGGGGTCATGGTGCAACGTTTATCGTGGAACTTCCTCTGGCAAAAGAGTAATAACACCAATCATCGTGCATTGAAGGGTTGTATGCGCCTCACGTTTGCTACAAAACTCACCGTGTTGGTTATGCTGGCGGTTGTGCTGACTTCCGGTATTATTGGATATTCACTGACGGCGACAAATCTGACGGCTCTCAAAAATTCTTCACGAGAGCTGTATTTGTCGGTAGCACACAATGTTCAAGACCGCATCCAGAGCCGTGTGGATGCTGCCAGTCGTCTGCTGGCACAAGCCTCGTCCACGCTTGCGAACACGCAAATTTCACCAGAATATGCCCTCAAACTCACGGCTGAAATGGTAGCCGCCGAAGGTAACGTGGAAGCCCTCGCCGTCTATGACGTTCGTGGTGAACTCTTGGATGTGATAAGCAAAGGGCGTATTGTCCACTTTCCCAAGCGACTACCATCAAGCATTGCACTCGGCATACGATTCGACACCACGCGCACCCGCAGGATGCCACGCCCATTTGTAGGAACGCCCGAGCGACTGACCACCACAACACTACCGAGCATTCCGATTGCCGTCCAGTGGTCATTCAATGGCTCAGTACAGGGCGTATTGCTGACGGTGGTGGACAACGAATCGCTCTGCCGCATCGTGGCGGATGTTTCGGGACGGACGTTTGGCGGCGCACAGCACCACGTGTACCTTGTTGATGACACGCGCAATCTGGTCGCTCATGTTGAACAAGGTCGCGTCCGCGATGAAGAATCTCTTGCTGGCAAAGGTATCTTTAGCACAACAGCATTCAGCACTGATAAGCCTGTGGGCATTTCCGCCGAATACCGCGCCACAAGCGGCGAAGAGATGCTCGGAACGTTTACAACTGTACCAACCTTGGGCATTGCTATTGTTGTCGAACAAACACAAGCAATTGCCTACAAACCCTATTACACCATGCGGCTGAACGTCATCATGTGGGGATTTGTGAGCTTGGTCGTGGGAGTGATGTTGAGCGTGATGATTTCCCGCCAGTTCGTCAAGCCCATTCGGCAACTCATTGCTGCTTCGGAACGCTTGGCGGTGCAAGATTTTTCCGTGCGTTTGCCCGAACACCGCACCGACGAGCTTGCAGGGCTGTTTCGTGTGCAAAACCGCGTGGCAGAGGAACTGGCGCGATACCAACAAATCAACATCAATCGGATTATCTCCGAGCGCAATAAACTCGAAGCCGTTGTCCGACAAGCCAGCGACGGCGTGATGATTGTGGATAGTTCGCACACGGTGTTGGTGTTGAATGCAGCCTTTGCATCGTGGTTTGAATTGCCACAGACAGAGCATATTCCTTTGGAGCAAGCAATCACCAATGAAGCCCTCAAAACGCAGCTTCTGGAGGTGTTTGCGTCCGAGCAACACGTTACGCCCGTTGAATTTCGCCTGCACCGCACGGGTGAGGCGCGTGAAACTGTTCTGCGTGGCTCTATGGTGCGCGTGGTTGTTGATGGCGAACTTGCAGCAATGACGACCATTGTGCGCGATGTTACCAAAGAAGTCGAGATAGACCGCATGAAAACAGAGTTGGTAAGCATTGTTGCCCACGAACTACGGTCGCCTTTGCACAGTATTATTGGCATGAGCGAACTTATTGGCGAAGGCGAGCTCACGCACGAAGAGAGCGTAGATTTTGCCAACCGCATTACCAAGCAGGCACAGCAACTCAGCAGGAGCATTACGAAGTTTTTGGATTTGAACCGCATAGAATCTGGCAAAACCGAACTGCGGCGGATTCCTTTTCATTTGAACGAGGTTTTGCAGTCGGTCTTAGCAGCGAATATGCGGCTTGCCGAAAAAAAAGGCATTCAGGTTCACGTCAAAGTGCCAACCACACTCACGCCCCTTGTAGGCGACCCTGAGTTGATTGGACAAGTAATCATGAATTTGTTCAGCAATGCCGTCAAATATTCGGGCGAAGGAACATCAGTGTTTATCGAAGTGCTGGAAAAACCCAATAAAGTCCTGTTCAGCATCCAAGACCACGGCTACGGCATTTCCGAATCATCCAAAGCGAGACTGTTCACAAAATTTTTTCGCGCCACCGACGACGAGCGCGTTCGGCAGCAAACAGGCACGGGGCTTGGGCTGGCGTTTGCGAAGGAAATTCTTGAGCGTCATAGCGGCGAACTTGGCGTGGACACATGCTTGAACATGGGTTCAACGTTTTGGTTTTCGCTACCGAAGTCATGCGGTTGATGGCAGACAATCATTTACGTTTAATTGTGCATCATGAACAACAGCACTTTCATAGCAGCATTGCGAGTGTTATCGGCTGTGCCACACTGCTCTTCCCATTGCCGATGGCTCGGCGTGTGGCTGTTCGTGTTAGTAGTGTGGGTGATACCGTGTTTGGCGCAAGAATACGACCTCGCGCCCGGCAAAAAAATTCTTATCAAAGACTCTGCGTTCAAACAAGGCAGCGAGCGTCTTGAAGAGCATAGCCTTGGGCAGATTGAGCGTTTGGTGAAATTCCTCAAAGACCGCCCGCGTTTAGATATTGAAATTGGTGGACACGCGGACAATCAAGGCAACGAACGTAACAACGTGGCATTGTCGCTTGCTCGCGCCGAGACTGTGAAACAGTTCCTTGTGCAGCGCGGCATACCAGCGTTTCGGATTCGCACCGAAGGGTACGGCTCACGATTTCCGCTTGCCGACAACCAAACCAGCATCGGGCAATCACAAAATAGGCGTGTGGAGATTGTTGGGCTTGCGCCGATTTCGCACCAACCATTGACCGACGCTTTTGGCAAGGCACTTCAACCCGAAGGCATCATTACGAGCGTTCAACGGCAGGTCAGCGCACTTACGCCTTGGGGAAACGATTGGTTACAAGCTCAACTGACCCAACCCGTCTATGAATACACCAAACTTAACACGCTTGCCCAATCACGCTCGGAAATTACTTTCCGCGATAACAGCACACTGCAAATCGGCGAAAATGCCCTCGTCGTCGTTTATGGCACCGAGCGATACCGTGCAAACCCTCAAGCTGCTGAACACGTTGAACTTTCGCAAGGCTCGCTGCTGCTGAAGCTCAAGCAACTCCGCAGTAACGACACGCTTGCGGTGCGTTCAAAAGGTGCGCAGATGAGCTTTGGTCAAGGCGAGGCACTCATCACCGCCGATGCCCATGACAACGCCGTCGTGTCGGTGTTTGAAGGCGGCGGTAATGTGCGTTTATTAAACCCTCAGGACAGCACCAAAACACTTATCACGCGCTATGTTCCAGCCGCATTCGGCATAAAAATTAGTAGCAATGCTCTAAGCAATGCCCTGCCGCTGCCTGCTCCGCCTGAATTACTAAGCCCGCAATGCAGCCCGCACAAAACCTTTGTTCCTGTGGAGGAAGCTGTGCATTTTGCATGGCAGAGTACCACTGGCACAACAAGGATAGAAATTTCGGACGTTCGGACGTTTTCACGGTTATTGTATGGCGTGATTACTCATCGCTCTTCGGTAGATGTTGCGCTTGAGCAAGGTCGGTATTTCGTGAAACTGAGCAGTATAGATTCTTTAGGCTTGGAAAGCCGCAGTGTGGTGCAGGAATTTGTGGTCAGGCATGGCACTGTTCGGCGATTTCGTGTGCTGGAGTTTTTGCTGCTCGTGGCAGCCGCAGCAATGGCTTGGTGGGGATTGTGGATGCAGTTGCGAATCTTGTGGGTGCTGGCGGCGGCAGCATTTGTAGCAGCCCTGCTATTGTTTATTGTACGGTGAGCCGTGTTTTTTCGGTTGTTCCGTGCAAGCGTCGTCGTGAGCGTGTTGTGAGCAAAAAGCGGGTAGTTCCACAATAAATGTCGCCCCTTGACCATACTCGCTTTCACACCAAACGCGCCCTTTCATGCGCTCAACCATGGTTTTGACGATAGATAAACCCAGTCCTGTTGAATGTTCACCGCCCGTAGGGCGCGCAGAAAGTCGGGCATACTTGCCGAATAGCCGTTGTTTGTCTTCTTCGCTCAAACCTTGACCTTCATCTTGCACTTCAAAGCGCATCCACGCTTTTTCGCGGCTGGCAAGACGTATCATCACCTTTTTGCCGTGTGGTGAGTATTTGATAGCGTTGGAAATAAGATTGTCCAGAACTTGCCGTGTGGCAGAAGCATCAGCATACCCATAACACTCGTCATTGCAGTACACATACTGCAGGGTAATACCTTTAGCTGTGGCGCGAGGTGTATAACATTCGACCAATGACCACGCTATTTCATCCATATCGACGACTTCAGTGCGTAGCTGTACAGCACCTTGGTCTAAAGCATTCACATCCAGCAAATTCGTTATGAGCTCAAACATCCTTGCCGACGACTGCTGAATATCGTTTGCTATATCCCGAATTTCTTCCTCCGAAAGGTTCCCTGCGTGCTCGTGCAACACTTTTGCAAGCATGGTCATTCCCGAAAGAGGGTTTTTAAGGTCGTGCGCCACAATACCCAAAAACTCGTTTTTTTCCGTATTCAACTCGTGTAGTCGTTCATTTTTTTCTTGCAGCTCGGCATTAAAGAGTTCAATATCGGAGGCTTGCTCGCTCAAAATGCGGTTTTGGCGTTGAATGTGGGTATTGGCTTCGTGCAATTCGTGGTTTGCCGTTTGCAGTTGAAGCGTTCGTTCACGAATACTGCGAAGCATGATATTAAATGCAGAGGCGAGTTCAGCAACTTCGTCGCGGGTGTGCACGTGGACTTCTGTGGCGTGAAAGCTCAGCGCCATATCATTGGCTGCATTCCGCAACTGAATAATGGGCAGGGACAGCCGCCGTGCTATGACGAGCGCAACAAGCATGCTCAACACACAAGAGACCGCCAGCAGAAGCATCATCCGTTGCTCTGTTGCCTCAGCATGACGGGATTTTTCGGCAACCATTGCGTCTAACACGGGAAGCATGGCTTCAGAGCAACGCCTGAGAACACTGTCAGCAGCGTAAATTTCTTGCAGAAGTTTGGCGGTATATTCAAAGGTTTTCCAATACTCCTCGGCTAAACGGTAGATTTGCTGACGTTCTTGGTCGGACAAGGTTGCCGTTGCCGCTTGTGCCTGCAATGATAGCACTGCACGGCGCACCTTTTCAATGTAGATCGAATCGCCACGCAATAAAAAATCCTTTTCGCTGCGGCGGGCTGAGAGCATCAGGGCTTCCAAATCTTTAGCTTGGGAAGCAGCCACAATGCGTTCTATGGCGTGAATACTGGCTCTGAGTTTGCCTTCAGCACCAGTGTTTTCATTTATTCCGCGTTCCACAAGTTTGGCAACCATCTGTTGGAATACTGTTCTGTACTCCGCGCTGTATGTTGCCAACAGACTGCCGTGCTCTTCAAGACGATAGTGATACAGCAGCTTCTGGAAGGTTTCCATGCACTGCTTCACGCGTTCGGCATGGTGCGTAGAACGGCTGAACAGTAGCATTGCCTTGTGCTCGTTAGCTTTCAGGAGAAAAATTTGTAGTTGGTACGCATCATTGCGCTCTTGCATGGCGGTACGCTCAATGACGGCAAAAACGACTACCATCCCAGCAAACACCACAATCAGGGCAGCAAAGCCCAGCATTTTTTGGTATAAACTCATACAGAAGCTAACAGTGATGAACAAAGATGAACAAAGATTATGACTTTCGCAACAATAGTGAACAAGGGGGTTGCAACCCCTTGTTTTGTCAAGTATTGCATAGAAGGAGCGTACTCTCTTGTTGAAAAAAATGCCATTTTGCGAAAGTCCTAATGAATAACCACAACGCAGAAAACGCGATGACATTGTAATACATCGTAGTACATCATGCCATCGCGTTGGTGCAGTTTTCTTCGCTATGCAAGTGCTTTGGTCTCTTGCAGAGCGTACGGTTTATTTCATGCGAAACACAATCGGAATACTCACCCAGCAGTCTATGGGCTGATTTGCTAAAATTGCGGGCGTAAACGTTGTTTTCATGATTGCGCTAATGGCAGCACTGTTGAGCATCTCGGAATCGGTGGATTCCACGAGAACCTTTTTTGGTTTGCCGTTTTTACCCACAAGAACGCGAATGCTGACTTTTCCCTCAATCCCAGCTCTGCGGGCAATTTCGGGATACACAATTTTGCTTTGAATATCGGCAAGGTCAGCATATGGCTCTTTTTCGACCGCCATAAATTCGTAGGCATCGGGCTCATCGTCGCGCACTTCGGTTTCGACATCTTTAGAAAGCCCCAAAAATCCTTGGTCGTTGCCATCACCGCCCACAGCACTTGCCCGCGATACTTCTTCGACATTGGCAAAGTCTTTCATGTCAGGTGTAACCAGTGCGTCTGGCACGGGAACAGGCACACCAGCACGCGCTGCCGGACCTGCAATCGTCGTGGGCGGTGGCGGTGGCGGGGTTTCGGCGTTGCTTGGTGGCGGTGGAAGTTGACTGAGTTTCATTTTGTTCACGGCAACGGATTTCGTAGCATTGGCTTTGCTCAACGACGTTGCAAGGCTATAACCACCAAGCAGGATTCCTGCGGCAAGCACACTCACCGTAAATCCCCGCATGGTCGAATGACGGATATAGGCTTTAATCTCTGGCGCACCGTAGCGTTCAAACTCAAGTGCGCTTGGAGCATCTGCTCCTGAAGCATTACGCAGGGAAACCGCACGGATTGGTGTTTCGGTTATAGTTGGTGGTGCTGTGGTGGTAAACGGTTCTTTGTTCGCTCCATTCTTCACATCAAAGGATTGCATAAACATACCTCACGTAGTACAAAAGAGTTACTTGGCTACAAAAACAAAATTAGCGTTTTGCTATTACGTGTGTATGACCCTTGATGTTACGATTTCGCAACACATCCGTTGTATGCAGCGTTATTGCGTGCAGCGAGTGATGGTCAGAAGAACAACTTTCGGAAGAATGACTTTCGGAAGAACGATTGTCAGAAAATGCTCACGCTGTCAGATGATGTTGGAAAGAGCTGACCTATCAACTGTCAGAGTGCCTTGACAGATTGCGCTCGCAAGCCCGATAATAGCAGCATTTTTTGGCAATACAACATCTGGCACATGATTTGGGAGAACTCTTTTCACACCACCGCTGTATCACTCATTAGGATTTGATGAACCGTTCACGACGTTGTTTCATTACGCAGTTTATACGCAATCAACACCAGCAGTCGCGTGCGGCACGCTTGCAGAACCGTTGAACTGCTGCACTGCCGAAACTGCTGTCGTATTCACCACATCGTGAAAGGTTCATACCATGAACACCCTCCCTTTGCTGAACGCCGCTCACCGCGTTAAAGCAGCGCACATTATCGTTGTTCTTGCTCTGACTCTGGGCATCAGTGCAGTGTTGTATTGGAGTGCAGTGCCGAACATTGCCCAACGTCTTGCACTCACACAGCTCAAACCTGAAAATGCCCGCGTGGAACGTTTTGGAGACGTGTATGCCACGGCAACGCCTGAGGGCGCGAATGTTCGCGGACAGGATGTTCGGCGCAGCTTCATTAACGGCGAATATATTGCCGATTTTACCAACATCGAACGCACCGCCGACGTTCACGGCTACACCAAAGCCGCCAACGATTGGCTGATACAGTCGCCAAAAATCGGCGAAGAGCCTATCTATCTCCGCCAAGCCGCGCTTGCGCCGCTCGCGCTTGCCTTGGGCTTTGCGGGCGCATATTTGCTCACACTGCTCCTGCCCGTCCGTGTTGGCTTACTCGCACTGCTTACCGAACGTGAAATCGAACAAACTCGCATCAGGCTTGCCCTGGAAAGTGGTCTTGATGCCGACACTATTGACGTGCTGACTATGCCCGACCACGACCTCAAGCGCGTGTCAGAAAGCCAGCCAGACCGCGTACAAGCCGCCTTGGACAAAGCATGGTCGCTGGTAAAGCAGAACGTGGTGGCAGATACCTTTTCAGCCGAAGAGTTTACAACCATCCCGCAAGGCTACGTCGTGCAGTGCCGTGACTATCTGTTGCAGCGTGTGCGCCAGTATATGCCCGTGAGCGTCTTCCGCTCGCTTATGCACGTCGCTGAGGCGCGTTCGTGGCAGCAGCAGCGTTTCCGCATATTTTCTGCACTGCGCCTGTACATGAGTGAATATTTCGTGCCGCGTTATGCAAGCCGCGTGACGGGCTTGGTCTATGGCGGTTCAGCGTTTTTAATTATGCTCATTGGTCTGCGGGGCTTGCGTTTTTTGTCGCCCTCGCGCCCGTCGCTTCTTGTGGCAATGATAACCGTTGAGTTTATGCTCTTGCTGCTAATGGGCATAACGCATTTTTATTCCCACGATGAAACTGGCTCGGAAAGCAGCCTCAAAAGCATCGAAACCGATATGCACAAACTCGCCACCGTCGTTGATGCAGGCAACACTGCCGCCGTCGAACGCGCCGTGCACCAAGCCGTTGCCGATTACGTAACCGCACCCGGTGTAGTAGCAGAACACTTCACCAAAGTTATCTCGGAGCGCATTACCGCCGCGCTCAGACCATAGCCGAGCAAACTCTATCCCTCTATTCGCGCACTTGAATCTCAGACCCCTGAAAAGCCCATAGTCGTTGGTAGTCTGGCGGTGCAGGCGTGTACAAGCCTCGCCGCCGCTCCAACGAAGCAGCCCGCTTGACCTTGTTTGAACTCACAGACTACCAACACCCTCTAACCACCTACTGTCATGTCAAAAGCATCTGCCGGAAAAGTGTATTTCGTGCTCTATCTCGCGGTGATTTTGGAATTGCTCATTATCATCGTTGAACGCGACGAAGCCGAAGAACACCTTCGCAAACGCGAGCGCGAAGCCCGCGAAATCGTTCAAGACATTTTAGGACAAATGCAAATCGGACGCGGTGATGAAAACCTGACCTCGCGCATCACCGACGAAATTTCGCTTCTGTCCGACCGCGCCATTCAACTCAGTGGTATTCCCTACAAGCGTTATCGCACCTACACCATTGAAATCGGTGTCAATAACGGCAATGCACCTGCTACGCTTGGCAGAGAACGCCGCGACACGCTTGAACATTTGAATCTCCTGAAAACCTTAGCAAACGTGCAGAATGTGCAGTATGAAATCCTGTACACACGGCGCACCGATGCTGATGTGCCAGCATTCGACACCGCCGATGGTAGCTCGCGCCAGTGGAGCGTTGTGGCAACAGCATCGCTTGGGCTCGACACGGCTGCCACCCACGTCTGGCAAAACCCTGCATACAAGACCGTTTCAGGCTTAGAAACTCTTCGGCAGTATGCCCCTCCGATGCAGAAAAATCCACCGCTCGCAGAGCCGTTTTTTTACAACGCCGCGCAAACAGACGATTACGCACGCCAAAACAACGGCAATATCAACAAACGCTTTTTTACGGTGAACTTTCAGCCCACACAGCCCGGATGGTACAAACTGCGTTTTAGCTCGCGCACGAACCGCATTATGGGTCTTAGCGGTGATGCACACAGCGTGCAAGAGATTGCCGATGATGCCAAAATCAGCATTGGCGCAATGCAACTGTCGGTGCGAAAACTGCGGAAAGTCCAGAACATGCTTCACCGCGAACTTGAGCCGTTTGGCATTCCCAGTGCCGAACAACTGACTAAAGCTCAATCCGACGACGCAGTACGAGAATTCTTTGCCCAAGTGGAGCGCACCAAAGCAGCCATTAGCAACAAACAATCGGACAATCCAAATGCTATGCGAGATTTGATGCGCAAAGCCGATGTGTATGCCGACATCACCAAGCTGCTTACACCGAACAAATCGCAGTATTTCGCGCAAAATCACGGTGCCATAGAAATCAACGTGCGCGTAACCGCACCGCCCATTGACATTGTGCAAGCGCAAATCGCGCTGCCAAGCGAGGTGTACACGTTTGACAAACTCAGCCCCGCCTTCACCTTCAGCGCGGGACCGTTTTACGGCGATAATTTCCCACAAGGCGAGATTGTAAGCGCAGACGGCAAGGCGGTAACACTTAAGATTGAGCGCGTGGACGGTTTGGCAGATGCTTCCCTTAAATCTCCCAAAATCACAGCCGCCGCACAGCAAGGCGAAAGCGCAACCTTTATGGCTCGCAGCCCTGAGCTAATCAAGCCCGGACGCTACACCGTCCGCATGACACACAGCGCACAAGGCAGCGCAACAACCAAAGAAACGGTGTTGGACGTGTTTCCCTCGCGGCTAACAAAACAAAGCCAAGGATTGCTCGAAGCCCGCATGAAATCGTTGTTTTTTGGCTCTGCGTTGAATATGACGCTTGTGCCAGATTGCCAAGACCGTATTGCCGCCCATCAGTTCCGCGTGTACGCCGCGCTGAACAACCAACCCACAGGGCAGTTCACGCAAGGCTTAACAGCAAAACTCCCTCTGGCGGCAAATGCAAAATCGGCTGCGGTGCGCGTAACGTGGATTTCGCCTTACACAGGCGAGGAAGTGGAAATTCAGCCAAAACTTGACGGCACAATCAAACAGCGCGAGCCAGAAATAGACATTTCGCGGGCTATCGCGCCAAAAATCTCTGGCGACACCGAAACGCTAACCATAGAAGTATCGGGTATTGTGGTTGCGCCCGCCGTCGTGGATGTGGGCAAACGCGGTGGCGAGGGCGATTGGGCAGAGGTTTCCTTACAGCAAGCCACCGTAGAGGGTTTGCCCATGGTGCTGGAACACGCTACTCTGCAGGAAACAGGGACAACCGATGATGGCGGCAAAACCTACAAAGCAGTGTTTACGCTACACGGAACGCCGTCGAAAAAGCCCGTCGAACTCATGGGAACACTGAATTTTACCGTTGTGGCAAGCCAGCAAAACATGGTCAATCGTGTACGCTCTCTGGCAGCATCGCTGCCACACAGTTTGCCCATAGAATATGTTACGCCGGCAAAAAAGGGCAAACGATAAAGGATGGCTCACAAGGCACGTACCCGTGGCAACTGTGGCGGTCAAACAACCATAATCCCTTAACGTAGAGTGAACACCGCCCTTAAAAAGCCGCTCGGCATTGCAACGCCAGCAACGTCGGGCGGCTTAGGTATTTTTCGTATTCTTCAAGCGCATTTCTGCGATAATGTGGCAAGTAGCATCAGCAATAACGACAGCCAAAAAAAAATTTCTCACCAAGAAAAAAAGTCTTGCAAAATTGAGATTCTCGTTTGTATTTTGCTGGCGTTAGTTCGCTGCAAGCGAAGAGCCTCGAAAATCGTAGTGCCTTAGTGCCTTAATGTTTGAAAAATTTCAAACACTACAAAAGAAGCACCGTACAACGCTTCTTTTCTCTGTCACGCTTCGTATTACACTTAATTACACTCTCGACAAGACTGTTCACGTTAGCCGCGTTCGCTTGCAATGTCGGTGTAGAGTCAGGTAAGCATCAGTCGCTCCCTTCCCGTTTGCTGTTTTGTGCCTTGCTTCACTGTTCGTTCTAAAAATTTGAAACGAATAGATTGAAACAAAAATATCAAAAGATGCCAACGATACACATTTTACGACACACGTTTTTAGTGCCTTAGCAGAGAGCGGTTTTTTGAGCTATGCAGCCCAATCTGCCTCGCAGTCTGCAACAAACATTCTCAACAACGTTTGGTGGAGGAGTACCATGCAAGAATATCAAGAAACTCAGTCTGTTGCAGAACAGACCGTTCAAATTGACGACAGGCAACAACAGCCCGCAGTAAGCAGTTACGCTTGGTATGTCCTGGCAGTACTGGGTATAGTCTATTTGATGAATTTTCTTGACCGCACACTTATCTACATTCTGTTCCCTCCTATTAAGCGCGAAATGGCACTGAGCGACCTACAGTTAGCACTGTTAGGCACTACGTCATTTGCCTTGTTCTACACGGCGTTGGGCATTCCTTTTGGCAGACTTGCTGACCGTGCTGTCCGCAAGACGATGGTGGCTGTTGGATTGGTTATTTGGAGTGTATTTTCAGGGCTAACAGGCTTTGCAACAAATTTTTGGATGATGTTTTTGTGCCGCGTCATGGTTGGCGTGGGCGAGGCAACGCTAGGACCTGCGGCGTTGTCGTTGCTCAGTGATTATTTTCCTAAGCAGATGCGAGCCACAGCACAGTCTATTTTTACCGCAGGAATTCCTCTGGGTGCGGCAGCGGCGTTTTTTCTGGGCGGTTGGATTGCCGACCTCTTGGGCTGGCGATGGGCGTTCTACCTGCTGAGTTTTCCGGGCGTTGTGCTGGCTGGACTGGTGTGGTTTATCAAAGAACCCCCGCGTGGCGTTACCGATGCCATTACCACAGACAACGCCCCGCGTGACTGGCGCGTGCTGCCCAAAATTCCTACCCTGTATTTTCACACGCTTGGCTACGCCGCCGCCGCTATTGCCGCTAACAGCCTCAGCATTTGGGTACCAACGCTGCTCAATCGTACTCAGGGCATGACGCTCACATCCATTGGACTGATGGCAGGATTTTCCATGCTGTTCGCTGGTGGTGTATCCACGGGATTTGGCGGTGTGATTGCTGATTGGTTTCGCCAACGCAGCAATGGCGGACGTATGAAATTCACCGCGCTGGCAATGGTTATTTGTGTGCCTTTGTGGCTCACGTTTTTGCTTAGTGGTAATCAAGTGGTGATGGTTATTTGCTATGCGTTGCTTACAGGTGCTGGGCTGCTGTGGGTCGGTCCTGCGGCAGCAGATATGCACGATATTGTGGGTCCGAATCTCCGTGGTGTGGGAATTGGTGTGTATTATTTCGTGGTGAATATTATCGGCTACGGTATTGCGCCGCCTCTTATCGGCAACATTAGTGATGCTCTGGGCGCAAGCACAGACCCTACACAGATGTCCGTAGCATTGATGCTGTGTCCTGCAGCTTGTGCGCTCAGTGCAGTATTGCTCTGGCTTGGCAGCAAGCGTTTGGACAATGCTGTATAGGACACAGCGCGGATTTGCTGGTAGTCGGCGTGTGTAAAAACGGTTGGTGTTGGCTCTTGCGCGTTCTGTATCTACCGAAACTCAATCTCATTTTTTTAACCTTGTACTCAATGGAGGAGGAAACAATGGCTCAATTGTTCACAGTATGCGTGCGTTATACAACCAAGCATAGCCGCAACGCAGTCGCTCACTTTGCTGCATTTCTTGTTCTTTGCAGTGTGATTCTTATCAGCCTTGTAGGCTGCCAGTCCGTCAGCAGTATTGAAAAACCTGTGGTGGTGCAAGAACAAGCTCTGCAAGCCGAAACGACAACACTCAAACAAGCGGCTGATGCACAAGTGGCAGCCACGTTTGACGGTTTAACACCACATTTCCGCACTTGGCTCACGGCAAACGGTTATGGCGGTTTTGATTTTGCTCGGTTGAGCCTGTCAGGAGGCAGCTATGGAGGCAGAACTTCAGCCACTGACCCCATAGTAAACCAACCCGTCATCTTTATTCACGGAAACTCTGATAAAGCCAGTGGCTGGAACGCTTCGATTGATTATTTCCTTTCCAAAGGCTACACTCGCGCTGAATTATATGCCATCACTTGGGGTGATGCCGACCCTGCTAAATCCTCGCTCCAATACCATTCGCGTCCGAACATTGAACGCATTCGCGCCTTTATTCAAGCTGTCAGGCAGTACACGGGCGCGAGCAAAGTCGATATTATTACCCATTCGATGGGCGTAACACTTACCCGCAAAGCCATTAAAGGCGGCACAGCCCACGACGCGCTCAACGGTGGCTCGTACAATCTTGGTTCATCGCTTACCAGCATCGTTGACACGTTCGTTGGCATTGCTGGGGGAAATTGGGGTTTGGTCAGTTGCTATGCTACTCCTGGCGTACCCACGTGTGCAGCAACGAACGGACTCTACCCAGGAACCGCTGCTTGCTTCCCCACACCCTGTGGGCTATCAAACTTTTTGGCAGAGTTAAACTCCTCGTCGGGCTACGAAGGTGCATACCGATATACCATTTGGTCGACCGTTGACCAACTTATTGGCTATGGTGGCTTGGTCTATGGACGCTACACTCCGCAAATTCCCGGACAAACAGGTGAGCGTGTATTCTCTACCGCACCTTACGGACACTTTGGCGTTCGGGATTTAACAGGCGAAATCCAATGGAAAATGGTCACTATTCACAGCACAAACTAACACAGCACAAACTACGTACGCACCACTACGCACGACAACATCATGTATTGTAAACAGTGGACTGCACACGCGGTGTATTGTTCAGCACCACGTTCAGTGCCACAGTAGATGCCACACGCCCTCCAAAGGTTCATTGTTCTACGTTTAGCTCACACAGAGCCGTTGCTGTTTAGCATTGGAGGGCTTCTGCTTTTTCAACTGGTACGGGATGCACACACGTTAGGCAATATCCGTTCAAGACACTCGTTGACTACCCTCAACATCTATTTACACGTTCGGTTTTTTTGGAGGAGTTGTTATGAAATCATGGTTTAAGCCCTTCCGCGATTGGAGCTTGTTTGCGAAAATCAGCGCGTTGGTTATCGTTGCCGTCACGCCACTGAACATGCTCTCGGTGCTGTTTATCATCCCGCAAGTGCAAGAGCGGTTGATGGAAGAAAAGCGTGATGCAGTGCAGAGCGTCGTGCAAACGGCATACTCTATCGTGCTGGAATACGGTCAGCTCGAAACCTCTGGTGCGCTCTCGCGTGCTGAAGCCCAGCACCAAGCCTCAGAACGCATTCGCCACTTGCGTTACCACGAACGCGAATATTTCTGGATAAACAACATGGAAGGTCGCTTCGTGATGAATCCCTATGTGCCAGAAATCGAAGGCATTGATGTAAGCAAAAGTGAGCGGTTCAAACGGTTAGAGCCGATTTTACGTGCTATTGTGCAGGAATGCCAGCGTCCCACAGGCGAAGGGTTCGTGAGCTACAACACTGGCAAACCGGGCGTTCAAGGCGTGGATTATCCCAAGTTGTCGTTCGTCAAACTCTACAAACCTTGGGGCTGGGTTGTGGGCAGCGGAATTTACATTGACGATGTGGAGCGGGATTTAGCTGCTTTGCGGTGGAAAGTCATAGCTGCAACCGTCATCACCGGCTTGCTGAGTTTAGCCATCGGCTTGGCGTTTGCGTGGTACATGGCGCGTTCGCTTAGGCGTTTGAGCAAAGCCGCCAAGCAAGTTTCCCAAGGCAACCACGAGGTCGTCGTGAGAGTACAATCTGCCGACGAAATTGGTCAATTAGCACAGACCTTCAACATCATGTTGGAAAGTTTGCGGGAGTTTATCGGCGAAGTCCAACGAAAACGCTCGGAAGCCCAAGATGCCGCCCACGAAGCCCAGACCGCCCGCACAGAAATCGCCGAACACACACAGTACCTTGCTTTCAGCATTCAAAAAATCTTAAAAGAAGTTCAACGCCTTGCCGAAGGCGATTTGACAGTTGTCTTACAACCTGAGCGCAATGATAAAATTAAGGAATTGTGTGAAGGGCTGAACGAAGCCGTCCAAAAAATTCGCGTTATTATGGCGGAAGTGGTCAATGTGTCCAGCGTTGTGGCTAATTCTACCAGTGATATTTCCAAAGGCACGGCAATGATTTCTTCCCATATGAAAGAACAGCGTACTCAAACCCTCCAGATTTCATCGGCAGTGGAAGAAATGACGCACATCATTGCTGAAAACTACAACAACGCCTCGCGTGCCGCCGACGCTGCCCGTGCTGCCGAACGGTATGCACACGAAGGCGGCGAGGTCATGAAGCAAACCATTAGTGGCATTACCGACATAGCAAATGCTGTGGCGGAATCAACCGCAATGATAGAACGCCTCAAAGACAGTTCCAAACAAGTCGAGGCTGTCGTGCATATCATTAACGACATCGCCGAACAGACCAATTTGCTCGCCCTCAATGCCTCTATTGAAGCTGCTCGTGCTGGCGAATACGGACGCGGTTTTGCTATTGTTGCCGAAGAAGTTCGCAAACTTGCCGAAAAAACCGTTCAGTCCACCCGCGACATTACAAGTATGGTCAATCACATTCAGCAGGACACCAAAAAAGCCGTCAAAGCTATTGAAAAAGGCAGTCGGGAGGTACAAAAAGAACGCTTACTTGCCGAACAAGCGGAAGAAGCTCTGAACAATATTATTGGCTATGTGGAGGAAATTCACAGCATCATCGAGGGCGTTGCTGCTTCGAGTGCCGAACTCAGCACGGCAGGCAACATCATTGCCAAAAGCGTGAACACCATTCGTGGCGCGGCAGATAAAGCTGCTGCTGAGACGCAAGACATTGCCTCGTCGGTCAATGATTTACAAGCACTGACGGCGCGGTTGAAAACAATTATACGGATGTTCAAGGTGGATAAAGAATCCTTAGAGGTACTTGCTGCCCAACAAGTACGGTTAGAAGAAGGGCATCTGGGCGAGCCATCGCTTCTTATGCGCCCTAAAAGCGAACAACGCCGCAGGACAAACTTTCGGCAGTTTGTGAGCTAAAAGACATCTGGCAAGCACAATCACCAGCAAACCGTTGAAAACATTCGCAACCTGTAATTCATCTCCATTTTTATCATCCATTGCCGGAGAACATTCTATGAAAACGCTATTTTGTGGATTGGTCGTATTGATGTTTGGGATTGCTGAGAACCTCTTTGCTCAAGGCGAAATTGTGGGTACGGTGCTGAACGCTGGGGGCAGCAAAAGCCCCATTGTGGGCGCACGGGTGCAGTTGCAAGGCACAAAGTTTGGTGCCGTCACCACGCGCAAAGGAGAATTCACCATCAAATCTGTTCCTGCTGGTCAGTACACGCTCACGGTAGAGTATGTGGGCTACGACAAAGCCTTGACAACCGTAACGGTGGTGGACGGTCAAACAGCAACAACAACCGTGCAGATGTCCGAAGGCGCAATCAAAACCTCCGATGTTATCGTGCTTGGTGCTTCGCGGCGGGCAGAAAAAGTAACCGATGCTCCAGCTTCCATTCAATCCATTAGCGGTGTGGAATTGGAACGTGTGCCGCTTGCTGCTATTGGTCAGGCATTTGCCACGCTCAAAGGCGTAGATTTTGTGCGCTCTGGCATTGACGGCGTGGGGATTAACGCTCGCGGCTTCAATAGCGCGTTTAACTCCCGCATGATGGTCATTACCGACGGTCGTTTTTCCTTGCTGCCCGGCACGGGGCTTGCCATAGGCAATTTGAATACCAACATCAAGGAAGACATTCAGAGCATGGAAATGATTTTGGGACCTGCTTCCGCACTGTACGGACCCAATGCTCACAACGGCACGGTGAACATCGTCAGCAAAGACCCCCGAACATCGCAGGGGACCACGATAGCCGTCAATTATGGTCAGCAACAGTATTTTTCGGGCAGATTGCGCCACGCTGGAGCCGTGGGCGATGTGGCATGGAAAGGCACGTTTGAATACATGACCGCACGAGATTGGGAGTTTACCGACACGGTGTATCAAACGCCTGCTGCTGGCGGCGCAATTCCGCACTTTAATCCTTCTGCCCCGCAAGTGCGCCGCGCTGGGTTTACTGCCGAAGGTCGCGGCGATCCGTCGGTGGATGTGCTGAACATTCGCCATATCCGCGCCGAAGGTTCGTTGTACTGGAATTTGCCCATAGAATCAGACTTCTTGGGCGGTCGCCCTGACCTGATTGCTTCCTATGGCTACAGCAACAACTCCGGCGCAGCACCCACAAACGCGGGACGCAACTATATCAACGGTTGGGAATTTTCCTATGCCCAAGTAAAATTCAGCTCACCACGCCTGTTTGCCCAAGTCTATAACACGTGGAATAATTCTGGCAACACTTTCCCCATCCAAAACGTGACCAATATTATGAACGGCAATATTGTTCCTGTGCCAACGCTCTTCGGACCGCTGCGCGATACAGCAAGGGTTGGTCGGGTAACACGCGGGCAAATCACGGCTGCCGAAGCCATTCAAGCCGCACGCTTTGCCGAGCTGTCGCAACGCCTAAACGCCGAAGTTCAGTACAATAACAGCATCGGCGACAACTTCAAGTACGTGCTGGGCGTAACGTATCAATCCGACCTGCCGCGCAGTGAAGGCACATATCTGGGCGATAACGTTGCATTTCGTGGCGATGGCACAACGGCTGCTGGCACGGGGCGTTTGCTATCGGAAAAATACATCAGCATACCGGGCATCAACCAAGTTGGTGCTGCTCTGCAAGCCGACTGGGACGTAACAAACGAATTGCGCTTGACGGGTGCTGCGCGGTTTGACTATCACGACATTTTTGGGTTAATGCCTGCGCCCAAGATTGGTGCTATCTACAGGGTTCTCAACGGTGCCTTGCGTGCTACCTACGGTCAGGGCTTCGTTACGCCCACACCGCTGAATATGTTTATTTTTGTTCCTGCAGCGGTAGTGGCTGGTTCTACGTTGAGCATTGTGGGCAATGCCGAGGGCTTCACACTTGCCAATGGTACAACTATCGAACGCTTACGCCCTGAAAGCGTTCAAACCATTGAACTTGGCTACAAGGGCGCACCGGTGGACAGGCTCTTCGTAGATGTGAGCGCGTATTACCAAAACTCCCGCGATTTTATCAGCCCTGCCGTGCCAACCTATGCGGGAAATTTTGACCCCATGACGCGCGTTACGAAAATTGGCACAACGGCTATTCAACCGCAGTATATTCAAACCTACATCAACTTCGGGCAGATAGATGCCGTGGGTGTTGATGTGGGCGTAAACTATTCGCTCAGCGACAATTTCGCCGTAGCGGTCAACTACTCGTTTTTCAATCCAAATTTTGATTCCACACGGCGCGATGGCTCAAACAAACTGGTGTTCGACGTAAACCGCGACGGTCGCGTTACGCCGAACGAAATTAGCGTTAACACCCCTCAGCACAAGCTGTCTGTGGTATTGAACGCTTTTAATCTGTTGGGCGGCAAACTGTTTGGTTCGCTCTCGGCTCGGTACGTGTCAGCATTTGATTTTGTGTCGGGTGTGCATTTTGCTGGAGCATTTGGTCAGGGCAGACGGCCAACAGAGTTCGGCGGTTTTTTGTTTAATCGCGGACCGCTTGGCGGCTTTACGTCGATAGACCTGAGCGTGGGCTACAAAATTTTGGACAATCTCACGGTTTCAATTTCTGCCACGAACTTGCTGGACACTGTGCAGCGCGAAATGGTTGCCTCGCCAGCCGTCCCACGCTTCATTTTGGGCGAAGTGCGCTACGATATTCCAGCGTTTTATTGATGTACCGAACAAACAATAAGCAAGAGTATCAAATAACTTCCATGATTTAATAAACAATTATAGTCATAAATAGGCAAATAAGTCGTATATTTGCCGAATGAAACTTTCAGAATATGCAAAACGTCATTCGATTTCGTACCGTACAGCGCAC
>Ga0272446_1001833_pt1 | contig 30177 bp, 21 predicted proteins | sample YNPCB0061_FD_194587 | JGI IMG/M metagenome (GOLD analysis project Ga0272446, IMG submission 194587) | Hot spring microbial mat communities from Yellowstone National Park, WY, United States - YNP-CB-006-1 | ecosystem: Environmental > Aquatic > Thermal springs > Hot (42-90C) > Sediment | place...
GCAATGGTGTAGTCAATTGGCGGATGATGGGTGACAAGCGCTTCACTGTAGTCATGTGCTGCAAATAGCTTATGGTTGGCAATCTGGTCCGGTCTTCCGGCCGTTATACCTCTACGGCCTACAATGGATTCCGTTCCGACCGCGACATCAAGATGCGCGCCCACGGGGATGTCTTCGGCATTGTCAAAATTCCCGTTGATGGCCATCTGTCTTAAAGGGGCGATGAAAGCTTCCGCAAGCTGTTCCGGGGTGTAATGATTGGGATTGTATTTGCTTACAGCGTATTTTCTAAAGAAGGGGACATAAATCGCGTCTCTCATCCAGTTGATCTTGTTGCGGAGAAGTTCACGTTTTGCTTCAAGTTTTTTGTTTTCCGGCAGATTGGCTATCTTCTTTTCCGCTTCGCTCATGGAAAGGTTAAACAGTTCCTCTTTGACGACCGTGAGTTCGTCGTCGGTGATGTCGCGCTTATTGGCGGCCTTGAAATCTTTTTTGATGGTCTCGTTCAGACGGAGGATCTCCGGTTCGCTCTTGACCTGGTAGGTCGTGTATCTGCGGTAGATGATTGGGTGCTTTTTCATGAAATCCATCGCGAAGCCGTGCATGGTGTAAATGTTCACGCTCTCAAGGTCGGCTGAACCGATGTTGTTCCTGACTTCTTTCGCCAATCCGGCATATTTTTGTTGCTGGGCAAGGAATTCACGGTATTTTGCCATGTCTGGCGTGGTGGTATTAAGGTTGTCAAACCACCGGTTGTAAAGGCCCTTCTTATATTCAGCATCGTTCCAGTTACGCAGGTTGTATTGTTTGATCTGGCGGTGGCCTCCGACGTAATTCAGGGCGAGCTTGGTCCTTTCCGTTCCGGTGTTGTCTTTTGTCCTTGAATCAAGGAAGAAGTCGCTTTCGGCCATGATGTCGGAAACCGTTCTGAAGTCATTGTCGCTGATGGTGATGATCGTATGTTTGATGTTCCCGTCTTTTGGCCTTGGGAAGTATTGGTCCAGTCGTTTGATCACCATTTTCGGGTTTTTACTTGCTGAAATGTAGATTTCACCGTCTTTGACGAAGACACCGATTCTTTCTTTCATCTGCGGGTCAACATAAACCTGGTAGTTGCCGACATTAAGAATGCGCATGTGGTAAAAATTCCCGCTCTTTTTCAGCTGGATGCCTTTTTCAAGCAGTGCCTTCTGGAAATCTTGGAAGACTTTGTCAAGCTCCTCTTCCACCGGATTAAGCGTCGGTCTACTGGAAACGGTTGCCCGTTCCTGTTTGACAGGCCTCATTCCGCTTTCCATGTCTCCAACAAGCGTCTCGGCAAAAGTTATGTTTTTATAACCTGCTTGTTGAGCTAGTGATTTAAATTGCTCTTGTTTGCGGATCCGCTCTTCGGCCTGGTTTTTCATCCGCTCGTCGCCACTGGCTACCATCGCGGCCGTGCTGGTGACCGGTCTTTGAAACACTATCAGTTCCGATCCGATGGAGATGGCGCATGCCACTCCTGGTAATACGGTTACGGACCCATCGGTACTTAATTGCAGGCCGAGCCCGACTCCGGCTTTTACCACTGGCGGCAGGAATCCGAGGAACTTGTGTTCGCTGAGTCCCGCTCGAGCTGTACTCTGTTTAATCTTTTCCTTAAAATACCTTTCATAAATGTTAACAAGTCCTTCATCGTCCAGAGCCAGATACGATTGCAGTTGCCGAAAAGCTGTGCCGCTCGGGCCAGGCAGGTTGCGCAGGGCTGCGGCCTTGGCAGGGATGTTTTGTGCTTCTTCCACGGCCTTGTATCCCGATTTTTCAAGGTTTTCCATGAAGTCGGCTTCTAACTGTTTTTTGTTACTTCGGATCCACATCAAGGCGGTTCCGATTGTCGTGTCCACGCCCTTAAAATCTGTGCTTATTCCGGCGCCGATTATCATGTTGGGTTGCCATACGGTTTTTTCGTCCACGGGGATTTCCCAGTTGACTCCAGCTCCGGCTATAAATCGTCCATCGGTTGTGGCGCCGACGCCTCCGACAAGGGACCAGTTTTCTGCCACCTTAGTCTCTCCGCCCACTCCGGCCCTGAAGATGAACTTTTTTGCCGTAGAATCGTACGCGCCGTTCAGGGCGAGGTAAACTTTGTTACTGCCTTTGCTGGTGAGCTCAATGGGTACGGTCAGACCTGCTTCTTGCACTGCCCTAAAATTCTTTTCGAGCACTCCGTGTATGAAAGCGATTATTTGCTCATCCATCTGAGAGACGTCCTCTGGTGTTGCGCCGAGTTTGTATGCCATTTCTTGAAGTTCTCTGACCTTCGGGTCATCCGACCACTTAATTATTTCGCCTTTGACTTCGCCTACTTCACCTGGATGGGCTACGGTCTCAATCATAAATCCGAGCCTGATCATGTCTTTCTGTGCAGGGGTCAGCGGTTTTCCTGCGTTAAGGTTGATGGCCATCCTCTCGGAGATTGTGGCTGGCGATATGTTTGACGCCAGTTCCTTGTCCGTGATGCCCAGCGCCTGCAGGGCTTGTTTTTTCTGCGGCGAATCCGGTTCGGCCAACATAGTAGTTACTCCTAGGAGTAATAGTTGATTAAGACGGGTCTGCAGTTTATTACTGTCCAGTTTGCCATTGGTCTGGCACTGGTCTAGGATGATCCGGTTTGCGGTAGCGTTGGATGTAATCTGGTCAAAGTCGGATATACCTTTATAACGGTCGCGGAAATCATATTTGAAAAGTCCACCGGTAAAGAGTCCTCCGCCGGCGACGCGTGTAGAACCATTATCTCCATAGGTATCGTAATAATTCTGCGGCACGCCGTTGATCGATCCCGCGTCTGTCGGCGGGAAGGCCTCATCAAGCATTGCCTGTGGTCTTTCCGCGGGAGGTACGGATTCGCTGTATGAGGAATTCGGGTCTAGGTTCTTGACGGCGTCCAGCACATAGGAGCTACTGACAAAAAGTTCCGCTAGTTCATTATATCTGTTGCCCAAAGTTTCCTTATTAGGGTGGTTGTCATACATCTGTTTTTCTTCTGGGGTGACTTGTTGTCCGTGTTTGATCTTGTAACCGACCTGTTCTTCCCAATATTCCTTCTTGAAATCATCCAGGTCTCCCTTTTGTCCTTTGCGGTTCTTGTAGATCAGTCCGTTGGGATTAAGGTCATCAAGGAGATCCGACATTGTCAGATAGTGACTGACATAGGACGGGTCAAGGGCCTTGCGGATCAGTGTTTTTTCTGCTCCCTGAAGTTTGTTGAAAGGGGGTCTTTGCAGGGCTCTTTTCAGGATGAGGACGTTACCTTTGTTGTGTTCCCAGAAATCATCCCATTTCTGTTCGTCTTTCAGGATTTCATTCATGCTATCATTTGCTTTGATGCCTTCGTCTCTCCAGATGGTATTGCGGTAGGCTTCGCCGAACTGCTGGTCGCGTTCGCTTACTCTGTATTCAGGAACCGCTCTCATCCATTGTGGGGCTTCCGTTGGGTGTCGCAGAGCGTGCGCAATCGCGTCAACAATCACGGCCGCTCCCATGAGGACATCGCGTAGTTCATCGGCGCGGTCCGCATATGACCAGTATTTCTGGAAGACTTTTTGCTCGTCTTCAGAGAAACCTGCATTGAGGGCTTTTCCCGCTTCCCTGTTTTGCTGTACTTTATTCGGGACGGTCTCGTTGACCAATTGGTATTCCTCTCTAAGTTCATTTAAACTGCCGGGTTTTCCATCCAGATTCTTATATATCTCACCATTTTTGTTGAAATATTTGAACATGTCTGAAAAATCAAAGCGATTCTGGCCAATTGGAGCGTAGAGCATCTTTCTTACGCCGTCGCGGATCATCGTTTCCGGCAGATTTTTATAAGGCGGGCGTTTAAACGCTTCCATGATGAGCCTGGAGTTGATCGGATAATTGTTGTTCCAAGCCTCATTCCATTTTGTTTCATCGTTGATGTATTCATTGAATTGATCTCCTTCTATCCTGATTGTTTTGTTCTGCCATAGGATGTTCGCATATTGTTGATAAGCGGCGATGTCTCTGCGTTGTGCTGTGTTTGCACTTTCTCTGTCTCTTGCCGCGGCTTCGGTCTGAGCGGCTGCAATTGCTTTTTTCGCTTCTTCTTCAGGTTTCGGTTGTACGGGCGGGATGATTACCCAGTAATAGCCTGTATCCGTGGCGTATTTTTTCAATAATTCTGCGTATTCAACATGGGTGATGCCCGTGTTTCGGATTTGGTCATTTGTTTGGATTAGCTCTTTGGCGATGTCGTTCCAGGTTTTTGTTTTTGCCTCTTCCGGGGTCAGTTTCCTTGGTCGTGGATCCAATAATTTCAGTTCAGGAGGAAGCGCGGGTGGTTGTGGTTCGGAGGTGAGTTGATGTTCATTGCCGACATCACTTGTAAGGATGACTGTGTCACCATCATAAATTGGAACATGTTTTCCTTGGTCGTTGAGCCAATCATTGTTCTTGTAAGTGGCGTGTTCAATTGTTCCTCCGATTTTGTGTGTCACTTGCACCTGGTCTCCTTCATGCGCATTAGGGAAAAGGTCTTTTAAGGTTGTTTTTCTTTTTTCTTTATCTTGAAAGTGGACGATGCCTTTGTCGTCAAGATAAGTGTTTCTTGCTCTTTTGGCCTCTTCGGCTTGTTGGCGTTTTTGTTCTTCCTTTGCGACTTTTTGTTGGTTGATGGTGATTGAGATTTTCGCTTCCGGCGGTTTGATATCTACGTCGGAAAGCCTTGACCTTACGACCCAGCCTTCATATTTCTCTGAGCCCCTCATGCCGGTGATTGTCGTTTCGATATAGACCATTTCCGTTGATCGTGTTTCATTTCTATTTCTCGCCTGCAGAGTAATTGTATATGGTTTCGTGATGCGGCAATCGGACTGTGTGAATTCGCCGAGAGTATCGGTTGAGATTGTCTGCTTGCCTGTATCCGTGTAAATATCAAGCTCACGGGTGCTGGGGATGTGCGCCACGGATCCTTCTCCGACGGCTGTCGGTCCGACCGCCACTTTTAGCCTTGGGAATTGTTGCTTGAGCAATTGAAGTGCCGCTTGCTGGTCATCTGTGGTTTCGGATGTCTGTCCGCGGAGGGTGGGGTTGGTATTAATGGCGACGCCGTTGGGCGGCCATGTTACTATTTCTTTTTTTGATTCGGTAAAAAATCTGAAAAACACTTTGCTGTTTCTTTCCTCAAGGGTCATAATTTTACAATTTTTCTTCTTTAATTCATCTTCAAACAGCTTCTTCATGTCACGATTGTATGTGTTGTTAAGCTTTTGTTTGTTGTCTGGAGTCAACAAGTGGGACATTTGTTTAAGCGCCTCATTCCAGGCGTTTATCCTTTCCGCAGTCCATCTTTGCTTTTCCTGTGCATTATTAGGAAAAAGTTTTTGCGCGAGGGCTTTAATGGCCTCGTTAACGTCATAATTGACTGCTGTGATATCCACACCTTCATCAAGCAGCTGTCTGATTCTTTCCTGAGACTGTTCTGGCGTGGAAGTGGTTTCTGGAGCGGTGTTGGGAGCGGCTTGGGTAGTAGTCTCCTGCTTCCTTTCCCCATTTGCTTTGAAAATCAATCTTTTTTCCAAGGAGATCATTTGTTTTCCGTTGTGGATGTTTGTTGGCTTGAACATAGGTTTTTGTTATTCATTTGTGATTTAATGTCCTGACTGGATTTCGGCTAGCAAGGCTTTTAATTCCAGGCGGGTTTTGCCCAAGATCTCAGCTTTTTTGGCTCGTTCTACTTTTTCTTCCGTGGAAGTTGCTTCTAAACTGATTGGTTTGAGGTATTTGGAGATGTTGATTTCTTTTTCGCCTTTTTCACCTGCGAAGAATTTCAAGATTCCTTCTATAATGGCTGTGGTCTGGCAGTATTGGCTGGCGCAATAGTCCCACAGCGCTTGTATGCTGACTCCCGGGGCTAGCCACGCTTCCAGTGACGCCATGATTTTAGCTTTATAGTATTCCTGTTTTTCGGGATTATTGGGATAAGCGTTTTGCGCTAAACGTCCAATGTTTGTTTCTGGATTTGGCGAGAACCGGCATTCGCTGTTAACCGAATTGCTTTCATGCGCTTCTTGGGCGGCTTTGGCAAAATCGGTCAGTGTTTCTGCTTTTGGTTGGGATATTGATGCCATTGTGATTTTTGGTTTTAAATTTTATTTTATCGTTAAATTATAGCTAAAATAAGATAAGGTGTCAAACTTGCGGTTTAAGCAGGGGAGGGATTAAAGTAGTTTTGGCTGATAATTCTAATTGTTCGTTTGTAATGAATTTTCCAATTATCATTGTCAATTTTAAGACTTATGCCGGAGCGGTAGCGGCTCAAGCTCTTGATATGGCAAAATTGCACGCCAAGGTCGCGAAAAAAACCGGAGTTAATTTTGCGGTCGCTCCTCAGTTGTTAGATTTAAGGATGATTGCGTCGGAAGTTAATATACCGGTCTTGGCTCAACATTTTGATCCGGTGGAGCAAGGGCCGTTTACTGGGCATGTTTCTCCTTACGCGTTAAAGGAAATTGGCGTGCGCGGCGCTATTCTTAACCACGCGGAACGGTCAATCTCTTTGGAACTAATAGAAAAGTCGTTGGAAATGGCAAGAAATTTGGGTTTGTATTCAGTAGTTTGCGCGAATGATCCTTATCTCGCAAAAGCGATTTTTGAACTAGATCCGGATTTGGTGGCGGTGGAACCGCCTGAACTTATTGGCGGGGATGTGCCAGTCACGGATAAACCGCAGGTGATAGATGATGCTGTGGCGATGATTGGCAAAGGAAAGGTGATTGTGGGCGCTGGCATCAAAACTGGTAAAGATGTTCAGATCGCGCTTCAACATGGTGCTGTTGGCGTGCTGGTGTCTTCTGGGGTGGTAAAGTCGCCGGACCCGGAAAAAGCTTTGTTTGAACTTGCAAGCGGGTTATAATGTTTCAGGAATTATTTTTTAATTGTTATTATGCAAGTACAGATCTTTAATCGCAATATTCAATTGAATGATGATCAACTTGATTATATTAGGAAAAAGATTTTTGGATTGAATCAGTACGGAGAAGGCGTTGATGATGAATCAACTAAGGTGAGAGTGGATGTTGAATTGAATAAAATCAAAACATCTAACAAAAATGTTACCGTGCAGGTGACGATGATTGTGCCTAAGGCTGTGATCCGGGCGGAAGTTTATTCAACCACGGTGGAAGAGGGGATTGATTTGGCGGAAGAGAAGCTTAAAAAGCAGATTGAAAGATATAAGGGCAAAAGGAATAGAAGGGATAAGTCTGGTAAGTGGATTCCCGCTTCTACGCTGGAAGAGATCTCATCGGCGCAGACCGGAGCCGAAGTGGCGCGGATAGCAAAGCGCAAGACCTTCGTGGCCACCGAGCCGATGCACGAGGAGGAAGCGATTGAACAACTTGAATTGCTTGGGCATAGTTTTTACGCGTTTATTAACGCTGCCAACAACAGGTTCAATGTTGTTTATAAGCGCGAAGATGGATCTTACGGTTTGCTTGATCTTAACAGTCAGGGTGGGTTATAAATTAAAATATGGATTTAGTTTTATTGGTTTTATTTTGCGCCATTGCCTTGCTTTATCTTGTCTTCGCGTTGCTTAGATTCAATGAGGCGGTGGTGGCGCTTCCTCTTTTTTTCCCAACCTATTTTTGGCGAATACAGGTTTACGGTATCCCTTTTAGCTTGATTGAAGTTCTGATTTATTTGTTGTTCGCGGTCTTTTTTGGACGGAAAGCGTTTGTTTTTTTTAGAGGACAAAAAGGCTTTTGGACAAAGGTGCGGGAGCGGAGGTGGATTTTTGACGGCGCGAAAATTGATTTTATGGGCTATTTTTTGCCAATTTTGTTGTTTTTGGCGAGCGCGATTTTAGGCGTGGTGGTCGCGAAAGAAAAGATTATCATGATGGATGGCCACACGATTTTTTATGGAAGAAAAGTAGCGCTTGGGATTTTTAAGGCGTGGATAGTTGCTCCCGTGCTGATGTTCGTGTTGTTTCGCGTGGTGGTGAATAACGGGACGCGGGTTTTAAAGTTGCTTAACTATTTTACCGTTTCGGCGCTGATTCTTGCCTTATGGGGGCTTGCGCAGGTTGTTACTAAAAGCTATGTGACTCCAGACGCGAGGGCGTCGGGGCCATTTGAGTCCGCGAATTATTTGGCGCTTTATATCGCGCCGGCTTTATTTTATGTATTGTTTAGGGTAAAAGAAGCTGTTTTGCCCGTAAATTATCTTGATAAGTATTCCTTGTGGCGAATATCTTTAAGACGCAGGACCATGCCTCTTGAAAAACCCGAAAACCTCTTGTTCTTTCTAGCTTTTTTGGTGCTTTTGCTTGTACTATTTTTCACAAAGTCGTACGCGGCGCTTATGGCGTTTTTTTTGTCCGCTCTTTTTTATTTTGGGCTTGAATATTTTGAATATTACAAGAAAAAACAGATTAAAAAATTTCCTTTGCAGATGGTTGTAATGGGACTGGTGGTTTTTTTAGGTGTGTTGGCGGCTGTTTTTCTTATAGACGCCGCGAAATTGCAGGCGGTTTTTCAGTTTGGCATGCGCAATTCTTCCAGCGTGAGGTGGCAAGTTTACATGATCGCCTTGCGGCTTTTGTGGGAAAATTGGTTGACTGGCATTGGTCTTGGGCAGTTTCCGGCTTTATATCAAACCCAAGCCGTCCGGATACTAGGCTACGCTCCTTATGAATGGAACATGTTGCATCCGCATAATCTTTATTTAACGATGTGGCTTTATTTGGGTTTACCGGGTTTGGTTGCTTTTTTGTGGATAATTTATCTTACGGTGGCCAAAAGCTGGCAACATATTTGGCAATTTGCGTTTTGCAATGTTAATGAAACACCGAAAATTCGCGTTTTGGGCTTGGTTTTGTTGTTAATAATTTTAGCGCATGGTTGTTTGGATACCCCTTATTTCAAAAACGATCTTTCCTTGATTTTTTGGATGGTGGTGTCGGTCGCGTCTATTTAAGTTGATTTTTTTTTCGCGCAGGGGGTTTCTGGTTTTGTCTCGCAATCTTCATCAGCCAAATTCAACAAGGGTGGATGATGTTGCTGGCTTTGTCTGCTAGCCAAAATATCGTGGGCAATTAAACAGTATTTGCTTGAAGAAGTTTTTTCTGGGTACGATGTCTGCCTTATTTGCGAGAGGGCATTTTGCGCCAGTATTTGTGTTTCAGCTAGAAGGTTTGACAGATCTAGTTTTGGATTTTGGGCTATTTCTTGTTCCAATTGCGCCCTTAGAGCGACTATGATCACTTCCGGCAGTTGGCAATAATCGTAAAGCGCTTTTTTTACTGCTAATTGCTTGGCGGTAATATTTGATCTTGTGATGATTTCCGCGTTGATTTCTTGATCAGTTGGGATTGGTTCTTGGGCGATAAATTCAAGCATGCCCGGCTGGATCGCCTTTTTGATTTCAGGGGCGAGGGTCTCCCATGATGGTTGTTCTCTTAAAAGCATTCCGCCGATTGTTGGGTCAAGAAGTTGCGCGGGATTGGTAATTGTTTTGCGGATTGAAAACCTGAATTTGCCGCTGTCATAGGTTCGTCTATTGGGCGGAAGAGTGCTGGGTGTTTTTTGCTCGACTGGCTGAAGTGGTGAATTTTCTGTTGAATGTTTGCTCATGAAATTAAATAATAACAGCTGGTCGAGGCTGAAAAATTATACAATAAGTCTTTGTAAAAATGAATTGTTGTTTATGAAAGATATTGTTTATGTAATGAAGTTCAGCGGGACGGTGGTTAAAGGGGCGATGCTTGGAAGAAAGATGAATTTTCCCACGATCAATTTATTGTATAGTGAGCTTAATTTGCCTTTTGGTGTTTATGTGTGCAGAGTTAAGACGCCATTAGGTGTTTATAGGGGCGCGATGCATTTTGGTCCAAAATTTTTTGCGAATAATGAAGAGCCTTCGCTTGAGATCCATCTGCTTGATTTTTCTGGGGATCTGTATGGGGCGCGTGTTGAGGTGGAGGTTTTTGGCAAGATTAGGGATGTCAAAGAGTTTGATAATATGGAGAGTCTTAAACGGCAGATCCGACTGGATGTGGAATTTGTCAGGGGCGCTGTGATAGAATAAAGGTGTTTTTTTTGCTTATATGTTGAAATATCTAAAATCAAGGATTTCTGACACTAATCCGTTGCGGCTTTTTTATCATAAGTTGATGGCGGTTTTGGCGTGTTTGTATTACAGGTTTCCTTCAAGGTATCTTAATGTAGTGGCTGTGACTGGCACAAAAGGAAAAACCACGACCGCCAACTTGATCGCATCTGTGTTGGGTGAGGCGGGATATAAGGTTGGGATGACCTCCACGATTTTGTTTCAAATTGGAGACCTTAAATGGACTAATACGACCAAAATAACCACGCTGGGGCCGTTTTTTATCCAGAAGATGCTAAGACAAATGGTCAAGAGCAGATGCACGCATGCCGTGATTGAAGTTTCCTCCCACGCGATTTTGCAGAATCGCATTTGGGGCGTGAACGTTGATACGGCGGTATTTACCAACATTGGCGAAGATCATCTTGAATATCACGGGGGTTTTGATAATTATCTGCGCACCAAAGGATTGCTTTTTGCTAGGCTCAATCGTTCACAAAGAAAACCGCGGATTCCTAAGGTATCTATTCTTAATGCCGATGATCCTAATTTTCATTTTTTTGACCAGTTTCTGGCGGACAAGAAATATACTTACGGATTGGCTAGCGGTACTTGTTACGCAACTGACATTGAGGCTAAGGCGGGCGGCTCAAGTTTTATTTTGCATGTTCCCAATAATCAGATTGACATAAATTTTCATCTGCCGGGAGATTTTAACATTTATAACGCGTTGGCCGCCGCGACCGTGGCGCTTGCTAACAATATCAATGTTAAGGTGATCAAGGAGGCTTTGGAAAAGGCTTCCGCTATTCCCGGACGTTTTGAAAGCGTGGATTGTGGGCAAAAGTACAGCATTATCGTGGATTACGCCCACACGGTTGAATCTCTTGAAAATTTGCTTTCGTTGTATAGGGGGTTGACTCGGGGAAAGATTTTTTTGGTTTTTGGGGCGACGGGAGGCGGTCGTGACAAGGCTAAAAGGTCAAAAATGGGCGCTGTGGCCGATAAATACGCTGATTATATTTTTGTGACGGATGATGATCCTTATGAAGAGGATGAATGGAAAATAATTGAAGATGTGAGTAGCGGCATTAAACGCCAAGAAGGGGATAGATTTTGGAAATTGCCGCATAGGGAAGAAGCGATCAAGCTGGCGCTTTTAATGGCTGAAGCTGGTGATACGGTGCTGATTGCTGGCAAAGGCGCTGAAGAGATTATGATGATTGGGGGGCGTGCAGTGGCATGGGACGATCGGAAGGTGGTTCGGTCTCTTTTAGGAAGAGAAATGAGAGTTGAGATCAAGGCCGGGCAAGTTGAAAACGCTGAAAATGTTTATCTGAAAAATTGAGGGCATGAATGCTTTTTTGATCATAGATAAGCCAGAGGGCATGACATCTTTTGATTGCGTGAGGTTTTTGAGGAGAATTTCGGGAGAACGGCGGATCGGGTTTGTGGGAACACTTGATCCGTTGGCGACTGGCATGATGATTTTTGCCTTTGGAGAAGCTACAAAATTAATTCGTTATCTTGAAGGAGCTGATAAAACTTATGAGGTTAGGATAAGGTTAGGAGCTGAATCAGACACTTATGATGCTCAAGGTAAAATTAAAGAAATTCGGTCTGTAAAGATGCTTGATATTGAGGCGATTCGTCGCGTGCTTGAAGAACATTTTAGCGGTGAACAGGAACAGGAGCCGCCAATATATTCCGCGGTGCATGTCGCAGGTAAAAGAGCTTATGAATTGGCGCGACAAGGGGAGCGGATTACTTTAAAAAAACGCAAAGTGATGTTTTACGCGGTGGTGATAAAAGCTTACAAATGGCCCTATTTGGACTTGAGCGTTCGTTGCGGAAGCGGAACATATATTAGGAGTATGGCTCATGACCTTGGTAAGGCTTTGTCCTGCGGGGGTTACGTTCACACTTTGCGTCGGTCGTCTATTGGATCACATGGTCTTAATGAGGCAGCGTATTTAAAGAGTTTTAATTCCGCGAATTGGCAAAAGTATCTTGTCTCTATTGAGTCTTTTTTTAAGGATTGGTTTAAATTGGAGCTTGATGAAAAGTGTTACCGTGTTTTATCCAACGGAGGTGAAGTGAACAACACGTTTAATCTGGATGCGGGACGTGTTTTGGCTATGTTTAAAGGTTTATGTGTGGGAGTATTGCTGGTCAATGGGCAAAAATTGAAATTTGAAAGGAAATTCAATATATTTTAGACTGTTTTTAAAAGATTTAGAGCATGAAGCAATATCTGATTCCGTGCGTGGTCGCTTTTGTACTGGCTTTTGCGTTGATTTTAGGCGCGTTGAGCTTTTTCCCTCGTTGGAAGATGATGGACAGGCCTTGGCGCTATGGTTTGAAACGCAAACCGATTCCATATTACGGCGGGGTAGTGATTTTTTTGGCTTTTGTTTTATCTGTGCTTCTTTTTGTCAAAATTGATGCGCATTTAGTCGGTTTGTTAGTGGGCGGTTTTTTGATTGCCGGAGTAAGTTTTTTGGATGATAAATATAGTTTGAGCCCTTGGATTCGCTTGGTGGTACAGGTTTTAGCCGCGTTAGTGCTAGTCGCGGCGGGGATTGGCATTCATAGTATTTCCAATCCCTTGGGTCCTTCAATAAACCTTGATCTGTTGAGGTGGGGATTCACTTTAGATCGTTATTATTCTGTTTCGGTCTTGTCTGCTTTGTTTACAGTCATTTGGATAGTAACGATTGTTAACGCTATGAATTGGGCTGACGGTTTGAATGGTTTGCCAAGCGGTATCTCTGTGATTGCTTCGCTAACTTTGTTCATGCTGAGTATCAGGCCGGGTATTCATTATGACATTAGTTCGCAGGTGCCTGTTGCCATGATTAGCATCATTTTGTTCGCGGTTTCGTTTGCTTTCTGGCTTTTTGATTTTCATCCAGCCAAGATTTTGATGGGTGATACCGGCAGTATGTTTTTAGGTTTCTTGCTTGCCAGCTTGGCGATTTTTTCAGGCGGCAAGGTCGCGACTGCGTTTTTGGTGCTTGGTTTTCCGATTTTGGATGCTTTTTGGGTGATCGCTAGGCGCGTTTTGAGGGGCAAATCTCCTCTTAAAGGGGATAAAAAACATCTGCATCATCGTTTGTTGGAAGTTGGGTTGACCGAAAGAAAAGCTCTTTATTTGATTTACGCTGTGTGCGCGGTTTTTGGTTTGATCGCGGTTTTTCTTGAGGGTATTCAGAAACTGTACGCGATTTTTTTGATGTTGATCTTGATGTTGGTTGTTGGCTTTTTGAGCGTTTATTATGCAAAAGGCGTTAGTCGCGAGTGAAGATGTTTTTTATTGGTTTTTCTTGTATAAGTAACATTTATGAATTAGGCGAGGTGGTGTCTTGCAATCGCGGCTTTATTCAGTGTATAAGTAGATGCCTGTGATTTTTTGCCATGAGTGTTGTTGACGAAATCAAAGATAAAATGCCTATTGAAGAGCTGGTGGCACAATATGTTCAGCTCAAAAAGGTTGGACGGAATTTTAAAGGCCTTTGTCCTTTTCATAGTGAGAAAACTCCCAGCTTTATTGTTAGTCCAGAAAGAGGCATAGCTTATTGTTTTGGTTGTAATAAAGGCGGGGATATATTCACTTTCATGCAGGAAATTGAAGGAGTTGATTTTAACGATGCCTTGAAGATTTTGGCGGAAAGAACTGGTGTCAAGTTGGATCATCGCAAATTTGATCATTCAGCTCCAAAAGACAAGAAGGAATTGATGATCGCGGCGCATGAACAAAGCGCGGGGTTCTACGAACGTCATCTATGGAACAGTCAGGATGGTTATAAAGTTCTTGATTATTTGCGAAAAAGAGGTTTGACTGATCAAAGTATTAAACTATTTAGACTTGGTTTTGCTCCGGATTCTTATGACGCGACTAACAATTTTTTGCGAAAGGAAGGATTCTCAAAAAAATTGCTGGTTGAAGCGGGTTTAGCCATGCCTCGCGAAACAACAGTTGAAAATATCTACGACAGATTTAGGGGCAGACTGATGTTCCCGATTTTTGACAGTTTGGGTAGGGTTGTCGCCTTTGGAGGCAGGGCTTTGAAGAAGGATCAGGAGCCAAAGTATCTTAACTCGCCGGAAACGCCTATTTATCGCAAGAGCAATGTTTTGTATGGTTTTTCGCATTCAAAACAAGAAATCAAGCGAATGGGCACGGCCGTTTTGGTTGAGGGGTATTTTGATTTGATCGCGACATATCAGTCTGGAGTCAGGATGGTGGTCGCTTCATCTGGAACCGCTTTGACTTTAAAGCATCTGCGTTTGCTAAAACCTTTCGCTCACACCTTGGTATTGGCTTTTGATACTGATTTGGCTGGACGGGAAGCGGCAAAAAGAGCTTATGATCTCGCGGCTGGCTTTGACTATACGATTAAAGTTCTTGTTGTGCCAGAGGGCAAGGATCCGGCTGATTATGTCAAGAATCATCCCGATGGCATGGCGGCATTGCTTGATCAAGCGCCCGATTACAGTGAATATTATTATGGCAGTTTATTGCGGGCTTATGGCACCGAGGGATATGTTGCTAAGAAGAGGATTATTAGTGAATTTTTGCCTTTATTTAATCAGCTTCGCAGTGGAATAGAGAAAGATGATTATGTTAGAAGGTTGGCTTTTGATCTTGGGTTAAAAGAATCACAGGTGTTTGACGAGATTAAGAATCAAAAACTGCCTTTGTCTCATCCAGCGCGGCTTCATGGAGGATTGGAAGAAGATGTTCCGCGTGCTAAAAAGTTTAGCGCTGAAGAGCTTTTGCTGGGGCTCATGATTAATTTTCCAAGGTTAGCGGAGCTGATGTGGGCTAGGGTTGACGAGAATTTGTTTTCAGAGAGCTTAATACCTATTTACAAGGCACTGGGCGGTAAGTATAATGACCAGCGGGTTGAGGCCGATTTTGATGTATTGTCAAGTTTGCCAAAGGCCGTGCAGGATGTAGCTAAGGTGCTTTCTTTGTATGTTAGCGAAAAGTATGGGGAACAGAGCGAGGAATTTGTGGAAAGGGAAATGATCGGGCTTATTAATAAACTAAAAAAAAATCGCTTAGAATTGTTGACGGCCGATCTTGAGAAAAAAATCAGGGAAGCCGAAAAAAAAGGAGATAAAGAGTTGTGTTTAAAGATGATGCAGGAATTGAGTAATTTAAGATCTTATGGCTCAAACTAGAAAATTCATCGTTCAGCCTTCCGACGACAAATTGGCGCAGTTCCCGCCGGCGGTTAGGGAATTGGTTAAGAAAGGCGGCGAACATGGTTTTGTCACGCATCAGGAATTATTAAAGGCGCTGCCCAATGTGGAGGATGATTTGACCGTTCTTGATGAAGTTTATGGGTTGTTTTTGGATTTAGGGATTGAAGTGATAGATAGCAAAGAGGCCTTGGTTTGGAAGGGTTCTGAAAAGGAAGAGGAAGAAGTTGAGGTGGAGGAAAAAATTCAAAAGGTCTCTACTTCACAGGTTGAACTTAGAGAAATAGCCAATGATTCAATTAGACTTTATCTTTGTGAAATAGGCAAGGTGCCGCTTTTGAACGCCAAGGAGGAAATTGATTTGGCGCGCAGAATAAAAAAAGGCGATCAGCAGGCAAAAAAACAACTAGCTGAGGCGAATCTTCGTCTTGTTGTAAGTATCGCCAAAAAGTATATTGGGCGCGGGTTGTCTTTTCTTGATTTGATTCAGGAAGGTAATATGGGTCTTTTTCGCGCCGTGGAGAAGTTTGACGCCGATAGAGGCTTTAAATTTTCTACCTACGCGACATGGTGGATACGGCAGGCCATAACTAGAGCTATTGCCGATCAAGCGAGGACGATTCGTATTCCGGTGCACATGGTTGAGACTATCAATAAACTGACGCATGCCCAAAGGCGTTTGGTGCAGGAATTGGGTCGTGAGCCTTTGGTGGAAGAGCTGGCGGCCGAAATGGATATGGATGTTAAAAAAGTAAGGCATATTCTTAAGATTTCGCAGGATATTGTTTCTTTGGAGGCGCCGGTTGGCACCGAAGAAGATAGCAAGCTTGGTGATTTTATTGAGGATGACGAAGCATTATCGCCGTCTGATGTCACAAATAGACAGTTGATCAAAGAAAATATTCATGAAATGCTCCAATATCTTTCACCGAGAGAAAGAAAAATTGTGGAACTGCGTTTTGGGTTGAAAGATGGGGTAGGGCATACTCTTGAGGAGGTTGGTCATGAGTTTGGAGTTACTCGTGAACGCATTAGGCAGATTGAGGCTAAAGTATTGCAGAAATTAAAGGAACATCCGACCAGCGTTAAAATTAGGCCGTTGTAGTTGTGTTAATTTGCAAATATTTCTTAATTTAGTTTTAAATTTATGGCTGACATCAATGCATCAACGCAAGGGTTTGATGAAAGTAAGGTTACTTTAGTGACCAAAGAGGGCTTTGCCAAGTTGAAAGAGGAACTTGAGTATCTTAAGAATGTGCGTAGGCAAGAGGTTGCTGAGCGTATTAAGGAAGCGATCTCTTATGGAGACTTGAGTGAAAACAGCGAGTACGAAGAGGCTAAGAATGATCAGGGGTTCGTAGAAGGGCGGATCCAGGAGTTGGAAGAGAAGATTAAATATGCCAAGATCATAGAGGAAAAGCAACATGCCGCGACAATTCAGCTGGGGACCAAGGTAAAGATTCGTGAGATTGGCAATAGCAAGGCGGAACCAGAAGAGTATGTTATCGTGGGGTCAACGGAAGCCGATCCATTGGCGCGCAAGATTTCCAATGAATCTCCCGTGGGGGCGGCGCTTTTGGACAAATGCAAAGGGGATATAGTTAAAGTTAACGCTCCGGGTGGCGTGATAGAGTATGAAATCTTGCAATTGGAATAAAGATGTTGAAAGGTATTGGATTTTATTTGCGAAAAGCGTTGACGCTGTTGTTGTTTGTTGTGGTTTCCGTCATTGCCCTTTTTTTTGCTTACGGTTACCGCTACGATTTTAAAAAGAAAGATATTCAAAAAACTAGTATTATTGATGTTTCGGCTAAGGCAAGTGATGTTAAATTAATGCTTGAGGGTAAGGAAGTTGCTAATCAGCTTCCTTTTCAGATTAAGGGTGTTATTCCCGGGAAATATGTGATTGAAGTGCTTAAGCCCGGTTTTGAAATGTGGCAAAGGCAGGTGGACGTGGCGGACGATCTTGTCACTGTTGTTAAAGATGTGATTTTGGTTCCCGTGGATTTGGCAAAAATGATCAAACCTTTGATCACCTTCGCGAAAAAAAATGCTCGGTATTTTTATGGAAGAGACTATATAATTGAGCTACAATCCGATGAAAAGAGTTTGCGGGTGGTGTCTTTATTGGCTAATGCAACGGTTCAAGATCAGCGGATAGAACTTTTTAAATCGGGAATAGATCGTATTGAGCCTTTAGACAATGGGGCTTTTTTGATTTTTTTTGAAGATGGAGGGATCGCGTGGGTTAACTATGTAAATAAACGTTTTGTTTTTTTCAATCTGCCCAAGGGCGCTGATGGTATAAAAGTGAACGCGGATAAAGGCTATTTGTATTATTTTTTGGAAGGTAATCTTTTTGGAGTTCCTTTTGATCAGATTAATAAATTGCAAGAAGATCCTGATCAATTCAGAATTATTGATCATGTCAGCGCCTATGTTCCAGTCGGCAATGGGGATATTTATTATTTATCGTCTGGTAAGCTTTATAAGGCTGATTTTATGGGGAAGAATGTTGTTGGTGTGGAGGTTTTTAAAGGTAATTATCTTAATCTTGGTTACAGGCCGGGTTACGGCGGTTATGGCGCGCTGATCTTACGAGATCAAGATCAGAAAAGGTTGCTTGGTTTAATTAGTCCTGCTGGTCAGGCGCGGATCTTGGAAAATTCACTTAAAGGAGAGCCTTTTTTTAATGTCGCTAATGAATTGATTTACGCGAGCGAAACAGGAACAATCTATTTTTTTGATAACGCGGTTGCGGGCAAAAAGATTGTTTCAAAGCAGTCAGGTGATTTTAGTTTGCTGGGATGGTTGACGAACGAAGGCCATTTTATTCAGCAGGAAGATAAAAAGATTATTTTGAATGATATTTATAATTCTAACCGTTACACTTTGTTCGCTGACACATCGGGTATTCAAAAATTTTTCCTTGTTGGCAAGTCGTTGTTTTTTCTAAAAGCAAATACTTTAAGCGTTCTGAACTGGCTCGCGGAGTGATTTATCGGCGTTTTTTTCTGGGGAGGTATTTATTTTTTTCCATAAGCTCCTGATGTTGTCTTTTTTGCTCAGGATAGGTTTTGATATAGACGGTCACGATTTTGTAAAGGAGGTAGATTAATGACGCAAGGGCGATAAAAAGAATGATTCTTGTTGATATGAATGCTATACTGTAATACCTTGATAGCAGGCAGAGCGTGATGACGACCGCGATTGTTTCCAGTTTGGCGGGGTATTTTCTGAAAAGTCTGCGAAATATTTTGTCCTGATTATTTTTGCGGATATAGATGCGGATATAGATTGAAAAGACCAGCAAGAGCACGATTGTTACTGCCAGCGCTAGGTAATAGGCAAAGTGTCTGGGCGGAAGTGGGTTAAACAGGTAGCTGAGCGCATTGTAGATGTGTTGCATTTTGATGAGAGTTATGGAATATCCTCATTGATACGCGATTTTTTTTTAAAGCGCGCGTATAAGAGAATACAGCCTGTCAATGTGGCCAGTAAAGCGTAAATTTGTGCCTCGCGCAGCCCAAGAATGATGTTGCTTTCGTCTCCTCTCATGAATTCTTCCAGAAAACGAAAAATGCCGTAGGAAGTCATGGTGACGATGGCGATGTTGCCTGCTTGTTTTGCTATTTTGTGGTTGAAAAGGCGTAACATGGTTAAAGTAATGATTGCGCAGTATATTGAGGCATAGATCTGAACAGGATGAATTGGAACGGCGTAAATAGAGTTTTCAATTTGTACTCCCCATGGCAGGTTTGTGGCATTGCCATAATTTCTGCCGTCAAGTAACGCGCCGATGTTAGCGATTGACATTGCTCCAACAATGCTGACGCTAACGATATCAAGCCACTTTAGGGCGTTTTCACCGGTTTTGCGGCAAAAATAAAGAAGGCTTAAGATGATGCCCGTGATACCTCCCCATACGGATAGGCCTTTATCCCAGATGTATAAAAGTTGCAGGAATCCATTAATGTTTAAATTTTGAAAATAATATTCGTAATTTCTGACGACAAAAAATATTCTGGCCGTGATGATTCCTCCGAAGAAGATCGCTAGACTGTAATCTGCCAGAAATTGCAGTTTAAGACGGTTTTTTTTTACTAGTTTATTGATGATCAACAGGGCTACAAATAAACTGATGCCTAGAAAGATCCAAAGCGAATAAATTGTAATTGGACCAAGTTGAAGCAGAATCGGATACAATGTTTTTTAGAAATTAATAATTATTAGTAGTGAACCAAAAATAAAAATTGGGGTTATTATCAGCGTGGCAAGTTCACTTTTCTTGAAAAAATTGACTTTGATACTGATGGCGCTGTGCAGTAAAAACAGAGTTGTAAGGAAGTATTTAAGGAAGGAAGATTTAAAGATATAAAAAACATAGGGTATTGATGGCAGACCGAATTGCTTTGTTGTCAGGTAAATGGATATAAAATAATAAATCAGGTAAAAAACAAGGAGCCAGCCTGAGAATGAAAAAATATCGTCGCGCAGCTTTTCCATGACGGTTAGTTCACCTGCTTCGTGTCTGAGCCGTTTAAGTTCTTTCTGATGTTCTTTAAGAAGCTGTTTTCTTTTTTTTCTTTCTTGAAGTAAATGTGATAGTCCTTCTTTTGCCTGGTTTTTGTATTCAGAATTTGGTGCTTGTAAATAAAGCAATAAGTACTGTATGATCTGGTTATTCAAGGTGATGATGTCTTTTCTGGCGGTTTCCACTTTTTCGTTTTCTTTGTCAAAGCCGATCAAGAGTCCTATCAATATATTGAGCGCTTTTTCGGAGAGTGTTGGTTTTGGGTTGTTGATGATATGTTCTTTTCTCCATTGGCGGAGTGATTCTCCAAAACTTATGCTTGTTTTTGATTTGGTCTTTTTGAGCTGCATGGTCAAGCTTTTGGCTTCAATAAGCATCTTTGTCCGAGCTTGCAGATGAGCTTCCTCATTCTGGAATAGTTCTTCGTTTTGCAGGAATGTTAGTAGGTCTTCGGCCGTTTTTCTTATGTAGTCAAGGTTTGTGCTTGTTTTGATCCTGATCAGTTTGTCCACAAAATTTTTGATTTTTATTTTGGTTTCTGCTTTCATGTTTTTTTCGTGCTCGTCCAACATTTCACGCACTTTGTTCAGCACAAAATCAATTTGCGATTTTAGCACGGCTTGTTCTTTTTCAAATTCACGCAAATCTTTTTCTTCTTCGCTTTCGCGCTGTTTGTTTTTTGCTTCCTCTTCTTCAATTTGCTGTTGCAGGTCGTAAACCCCTTTTTGTCTTTCAATTGCTTTGCTGGCTTCGTCCAAATTGTTGTCAATGATATATTCAACGTTGAAAGAATATTCTGAAATCAGTCTTCGGTATGCGCTTAGCCTGTCTTCAGAGACGATGGTGCCAATCACTCTTTTGCCGTTTTTGTCTAAACCAGCGAATTCAAAAATCGGCATTGACGATTGTTGATTGAGCGTCTGTTCTTCGGTTATTTCATTGATGGAAATAATAGAAAAGCCGAGTTCATTAAGTTCGCGGCGGGCGCTTGCTTCATCTGGGGCGCCGATGGTTCCGTTGAGCTGTTGGTTGTCGTTGCTGATCGCAATGTAACGGTATTTTGGCATTTGTGCCTATTATACAACAGAAACGTTAAGGCAAAAACGAATAGTGTAAATGTCGTGGTTTCGTGTTGGGCAAAATGGATTGGCGCGTTATTTGGTGGAATTGATTTTGCTGGCTTTGATGAAGCCCGCGAAAAGGGGGTGAGGTTTGTTTGGTCTGGAAAGAAATTCAGGATGAAATTGCGTGCCGATCATGAAAGGGTGATCTTTTATTTCCGCGATTTCTACTAAGTTGCCTTTTGGAAAGATTCCTGCCGTGATTAGACCGTTGTGTTCTAGTTTTTCTCTGAACGCGTTATTGTATTCATATCTGTGGCGGTGCCTTTCTTCAATCATGTCGCGTCCGTAAATTTTTCTGGTAAGGCTGTTTTTTGTTAGTTTACAAGGATATGTTCCCAATCTCAAAGTCCCGCCTTTGTCTTTTTCTTTGTATTGTCCCGGCAGAAAGTGAATTACATAAAAATCCGGACTAAGTTGGCCGTTTTCATCGAATTCTTCGGACGTGTATCGCTCGTCTTTAAAGGTATGTTGCGCGAACTCAATGGTCATTATTTGCATGCCGAGGCAAAGTCCAAGGTAAGGGATTTTATTTTGCCGACAGTATTTTGCCGCCATGATCATTCCTTTGGTTCCTCTGATGCCAAAACCGCCCGGGACGATAATCCCGCTTGACGCTTTTAGGTCTTTCCAGGCATTTGCATCGTTATTTTCCAGTTTTTCCGAGTCAATCCAAGAAAGGTTTAAGTCAAGGTTTTGATAATAGCAGGCGATTTTAAGTGATTCAATCACGCTTAAGTATGAGTCATCAAGACCTGTGTATTTGCCGACCAAGGAAATTTTAATTGGCTCTCTTTTGCTTTTAATTTTTTCAACAAGCGATATCCAGTCTTTGAGGTCTGGTTTGATTTTTCCCAAGCCCAATTTGTTGCCAATCTTTTCCGCGAGGTTGTGGGATTCAAAGTTTAATGGGACTTCGTAAATTGATGATACTGTTTGAGCTGGAATTACGTTTTCTTCTTCAACGTCACAAAAAAGGGAAATTTTTTTGATTAGCTCTTTTTTGATCGGATAATCAGCTCTGGCGAGTATGAAATCGGGTTGGATGCCCATGGCCCGCATTTCTCGGACAGAAGCTTGGGTCGGTTTTGTTTTAAGTTCTTTTGATCCGGCAAGATAGGGGAGCAGTGTTAAATGAACAAAAAGGGTATTATTGTGGCCAAGATCTCGTCTTAACTGGCGGATGGCTTCAAGGTAGGGTTGTCCTTCAATATCTCCGGTGGTACCGCCAATTTCTACCAAAACCACATCGGCTTGAGTTTTTTTCCCGGCTTCAGTAATTCGTTTTTTGATGGCGTTAGTGATATGTGGGATAATTTGAATTGTTCCACCAAGGTAAGCGCCTTTGCGTTCTTGAGTAATGACTTCAGAATAAATCTTGCCGGTGGAAACGGAAGATAGTTCGGACAGATTTTCGCCAATGAACCTTTCATAGTGACCAAGATCAAGGTCGGTTTCTGATCCATCGCTTAGGACATAAACTTCGCCATGCTGAAAAGGGCTCATTGTTCCGGGATCAACGTTGATGTAAGGATCCAGTTTCATGGCAAAGACCTTGAAACCTGATGCTTTGAGCAGTGCGCCAATTGACGCCGAAGCAATGCCCTTTCCAAGCGAAGAACAAACGCCGCCGGTTACAAAGATGTATTTTGTCTCTTTCATGTCTATTTAATGGTTTTGCTGAAGTGAGAGACCAGTTTTTGCGCGAACTTCGGCCATTGCAGTTCGCGCAATTGCTCGGGCTTTTGTTGCTCCTTCCTTCAAAACATCCTCAACATATCTCAAATTTTTGGTTAGTTCAAATCTTTTTTGCCTATATGGTTTGAAGTAATCCATGATTTTTTCGTAAAGCAATTTCTTTGCTTCGCCGTAACCAAGTCCGCCGGCTCTGAATTTTTCGGCAAGTGTTGCTTTTTCATTGTTGGAAGCGAAGAAGCTGTAAAGTTGATAGATAAGTGATTTTTCTGGATCTTTTGGTGCTTCCACGGGCGTGGAATCTGTTTTGATGCCCAAGATTTGTTTTTTTAGAGTTGATTCTTCTGCGAAAAACTCAATGACATTGCCGTAGCTTTTGCTCATTTTGTGCTCGCCGTCTGTTCCTTTGATGTAAGCGGTTTCAGTCGGAATGTACGGTTCAGGCAATTTAAAGGTTTGGCCAAAAGTGTGATTGAATTTTTCAGCTATATCGCGCGCGATTTCAATGTGCTGTTTCTGATCTTTCCCGACAGGCACAAGGTCTGGATTGTACATTAAAATATCTGCCGCCATGAGGATTGGATAGGTAAAAAGACCGACGGTTGGTTCTTTCATGCCCTTGGCGACAGCGTCTTTATAGGCGTGGGCGCGCTCGAGCAGCCCCATTGGGGTGACACAACTTAAAATCCAAGCAAGTTCGCTATGCTCGGGAATGTCACTTTGGCGAAAAAATATGGTTTTTTCAGGATCAAGTCCCAAAGACAAATAATCAATCGCGATTTCTATGATGAGTTTGTTGAGTTTTTCCGGGTCGCGGATGGTGGTTAAAGCATGTAAGTCAGCAATGAAAAATAAACATTGATTTGTCGCTTGCATAGCGATGTGATGGCGCATAGCTCCAAGGTAGTTGCCAAGGTGGGGGTTGCCGCTAGGCTGTATGCCGGAAAGAATGCGTTTCATGTTTTTAGTTGGGTTTGTCGGGCACAATATAGCAAATGTTCTTTTTTAAGGCGAGCGAAACGCGTTTTTAAGGCGAGCGAAACGCATTGTTAAGGCGAGCGAAACGCGTTGTTAAAGCGAGCGAAACGCGTTGTTAAAGCGAGCGAAACGCGTTGTTAAAGCGAGCGAAACGCATTGTTAAAGCGAGCGAAACACATTGTTAAAGCGAGCGAAACACATTGTGATTGTGGTTATTCTGATTGTTTGATAATAAGTTATACGGTTGAAAGCGGATCCACGTCAATCACGGCGTTTTCTGGTTTTGCAATGTTTTTAAGTAAAATTTCGGGATGAGGTCCGTTGATGAGGATGTGCCAGCGATAGCGGTTTTTTAGTTTAGGAATCAAGGCTGGATAATAGGTGATTTGGTGTGCTTCGTTGTTGTTTGTTTTTTCAAGTTGACGGATCAGTTTGATGACTGCTTCTAGGCATTTTTTGTTGCTGGTATCCGAGAGGGTAATTTTGATGAGTTTGCTGAAGGGGGGGTAATTAAGTTCTTTACGCAGGATCATTTCTGTTTGGTAAAAACCCTTGTAGTCATGTGTCGCGGCAAGACGAATGGCGTAATGATTTGGAAGGTAGGTTTGAATGACGACTTCGCCTTTGGCGCTCTCACGGCCTGAGCGCCCTGAAACTTGGGTTAGAAGCTGAAAAGTTTTTTCGGCGCTACGGAAGTTTGGAATAGTTAGACCAAGATCGGCTAGGATTATGCCGACGAGGTTTACTCCGGGTATGTGTAGCCCAAACGCGATCATTTGCGTGCCTATGAGAATGTCAGCGTTTTTTTTGATGAAAGCGTCATAGATTGTTTTAAAGCTGTCTTTTTTGTTGGTAGTGTCTCGATCGGCGCGGAGAACACGGGCCTCTGGGATCTCTTTGGCCAGATCGTCTTCAATGCGTTGCGTGCCTAGTCCGATATACTTAATATAGGGACTTTTGCATTTAGGACATAAATGAGGAACTTTTTCAATTCTGCCGCAGTGGTGGCAGATCAGCCGTTCGGCATGATAAACACTGTTTTCCACTGTGAAATGGCTGTGGTAGGTCATTGGTATTTCGCAGTTGTCGCATTTGACGACAAAACCGCATTCGCGGCATATGACTGCCGAAGCCGCTCCTCGTCTATTCAGAAATAATATTATTTGTTCTTTTGCCGAAAGTTTTTCACGCAGTTTTTTTTGTAATAGTTCGCTGAAGATGGAAAAGTTCTTTTTTTTGATCTCTTCGCGCATGTCAACGATGTGTGTAATTGGCAGTTTGGTGTATTTAGAGGTTTGTGCCCGATTCTTGAGTTCAAGCAGTTCAAATTCTCCTGTTTCGGCGCGATGGTAGCTTTCCAGTGATGGAGTGGCGCTACCAGCAATAATTTTAATTTTGAGGATTTGAGCGATTTTAATCGCGACTTGTAGTGCGTGATAACGTGGCGATTGGTCCTGTTTATAAGAATTATCGTGTTCTTCATCTAGAATGATGCATCCAAGATTTTTAAATGGAGCAAAAAGCGCGGATCTTGAACCGATGATTATTTTTGCTTCTCCTGTGTGGATGCTTTGCCATGCTTGTTCTTTACCTTTTGCCGTTAAGTGGCTGTGAATCACTACAATCTTTTGTTTGAAATGGCTTTCAAAATGTTTGAGCGTTTGTGGCGTTAGGGAGATTTCAGGTATTAGCATCAGGACTTGTTGGCCTTGCTGGAGCGTTTTGTCGGCGATGTGCAGATAAATTTCTGTCTTGCCGGAGCCAGTTATTCCATGTAAGAGAGATACTGTTTTTTTGGTGGTCATGAATTTTTCAAGTACCGCTAATTGATCTCCGCTAAGTTGATGTTGAGCGTTAAACGCGTAGGCCGTATTATTTGGAGGTGGCGAATTCAGTTTTAAATTCTTTTTTTTGACAAAAGGTATTGGCAGAAACAATTTAAGGGCGCGAAAAAGTGGCGCGAAATAATAATCGGAAATCCAGCGTATAAGTTCAACCTGCCATGATTGAAGGTGCGGCGCGTTTGCGACGATTTTGGTGATTGGTTTGGTTTTGAAATCAGGAATGTTTTCTGAAAGTTGAAAAACGATCCCTTTGGTTAATTTGTTTCTTAGTGGAACTTCCACGATCTCTCCGATTTGCAATTTAAGGTTTGCGGGAACTTGATAGGTGAGTGTTTCTTTTTGTCCTACTTTTTGCGGTAGGAGAATTTCTGCGAACATTTTTTTGATTGATTAGCTCATTTAATTTTTTTATGACTGGAATTGGGTTAATACCGTGTCTGCTTATTCCTTCTTCAATGCTTTCAAAATTGGCGATATAGCAGGAGACGCAGTGAATGCCCATTTGTTGGAAGATTTCAATGGTTTGTGGAAAGGCTCTGATTACGTCCGCGATGATCATGTCTCCAGTGATTTTGAAGTTGGTTTTTGGGGAAGTATTCCTTGCTGGCATGAACTTTTGATAAATTGCGCGCTTATCATAGCATGATCTTTGTATTGACAATATTAAATTTATATGTTAAAAAAAATCTCCTTAAAATTATTTAGATTAGATGCGGTTTGATCAATATTACAACGAAAGTAGATATTTTTTGGATAATCTTAAAGATACTTTAAAGACCCGCGAAGAAAGTCTGATGGAGTTGTTTATTCAACAAGGGCCAGAGGCTTTGAAGCAACAGTTAGGTATTAGTAATGAACAAGATTGGAAGTTGGTTTTTGACAGGCTGGTGTTTTCAAAAGATGTGATCAAGAAATGTGTGGTCAATTTTATGCCTTTTTTTAAGAAAATGGTTATTGATCATGGTCCAGTTGTGTTAAGAACTATATTATCAATTGAGGAGAATTGCTATGACAAAGTATATGAACAGGTTTTTGATCTGGTTGGCGTATCTGATGGCGCGATTTATGATTATGTTTATGCGCACGGTGATTATTTAAGCGCCAGAGTGAGAAATGGTGATGCCGCGGCATTGAGAGCTGAATTGGGTATTAATAAATCAAAGTATGATCAGCTGTGGGCTGAATTGTTAGGAATTTTGCATGCACGAGTTTGCGAGACAATAAATCTTCAAAGCAATTTAGAAAGGGAATTGGATGCTTTTTCCAAGATTATGAGTGTGGCGCGTGAGCAACGGTCACTGCGTTCTTACGCGAAAATGTGGGAATATAGTGAAAGAGCTGAATAAGAGGGGCTTTGTGACTGGAAATAAGGGTGGTTCTGTGTGGGGGCCGCCCTATTTCATTTATGAAATCTCTTCTTTAAGTTTGATTAAAAAGTATTTGTCCATTTTACTGCCGTCTTTGTGTATTATCTCAATATGATACGCGGCTAGACGATTTGGCAGAAACTTGTAATGGCAAATGTCAATTACGTCGGTATCCTTTCCTAATCTTTCAAGGTTGAAATGATTATCTGAATCTTCGCGTTCACTGCGTTCAATCTTTTTATATTCTGCAGCTGAAAGTTCTTTCCAGTCACTAGACATTTTTACATAAATGCTTTTAAGTTGTCTCCAGTAGTTTTCTAGGCTGTTTGAATTGATGTATTCTCCGGACATTGGAATAGGTTACAGGTTATGATGCTTTTGACTAAGGCGGTTTAATGTTTTGTTTTTAAATCTCTCGGCAGGAGTCAGGGCAATGTTTGACATATTTGACTAGAGCAGTTTAATGCTTTTAAACGCCAGCGCTAAAGGTATTGTTTTAAGATTATTGTGGCGTTTTTTCTTCCTAATGCTTTACATAGGTAGTTGGTGCGCCAGGAGGGAATCGAACCCCCGACCTTCGGTTCCGAAGACCGACGCTCTATCCGGCTGAGCTACTGGCGCTTCTCTATTATTATACACCAATAAAGCAGAAAATAATTGGCGCTATGACCGCGGAGGTTAAAAACTTTTGCTATTATACACCAAAAAGGCAGGGATTATTCCCTGCCTTTTTATGTTGTTTTGAAGTTTTGACATTGATACGGTAATACGGCTCGCGGTGATTTGATCTTGCGGTGGTTTGAGCAGAATCAGTGTTGTTTATTTTTTTTGAGGTAATCATTCCAGTCTATAAGCAGAGGTGTGGCTACAAAGATAGATGAATAGGTTCCGGCGATGATACCGATGAGCAGAGACAGGACGAAAAAGCGGATTGTTTCACTGCCAAATATGACCATGGCAAGCAAGGTCAAAGCAACTGACAAAGAGGTGTTGATGGAACGATTGATTGTCTCGTTCACGGCTTGGTTGGCGATGCTCTCAAACGTTTCGTCTTTCTTCTGATACTTGAGTTTTTCACGGATTCTGTCAAAGACCACGATTGTGTCATGAACGGAAAAGCCAAGGATTGTCAGAAGAGCTGTGATGAAGAGGGCATCGATTTCAACTCCTAAGAAGTAGCCAAGGTATATATAGGTACCAAGCATGATGGTTAGGTCATGCAATAGCGCGATAATCGCTGTAATGCCGAATCGCCATTTGCCGATGTGTCTTGGAATTTTTCTGAAAGCGAAGGCAATGTAAATGATGATCATAATGCTGGCCAGTAGTACGGCAAAGATTGCCTTATATTGCATACTTGCTCCAACAGTGGGACCGACGGTTGAAAATCTGGTTTCTTCAAGGTCAGCAAAGGTCTTTTTCATTTCCGCGATGAGCTGATCATGGGCTGTTGTGCTGATATGGGGAGTTTTGACTATATAACCAGAATTGCTTGGGATTACGTGGATGGTGGTGAAGTCAATTTTTTCTTCGTTGCTTTCTAGCGTAGTGGCTTTTGATGAAGTGTTTTGGTTGTTCGTGACTGTTGTTTGGCTTGGTGATGATGTTTGTGGGGCGTATGAAAAAGCTTTATTGGAGGCTGTTCCTAGGTTTTGATTGACGGAGTCAGCCGCTTTTTGCATAACTTCCTGCAGTTTCGCGCTATCTACTGGTTTAGTGAACTTAAATTCCATCAGCGTTCCTCCCGTGAAATCAAGTCCTGCTTTAAGTCCGACCAACGGAATGCCCAATAGGGAGATAACTATGAACACAAGTGATAATGCGTAAACTTTTTTTCTGTTTTGAACTATCTGCCAAATTTTCTTTTCCTTTTTCTTTGGGGCGCCAAACAACCAGAGGTTTTGGGATAACTTTGTGTTGATTAGAGCGCTGATGAGAGTTTTTGAGACTGTGATCGCCGTAAACATGGACACAAGGATACCAGCGGCAAGGTTGAAGGCGAATCCTTGTATGATTGAACTTCCGAAGTAGAACAAAATTCCGCAAGTAATCAAGGATGAAAAGTTTGAGTCGCGGATACTGCTCCACGCTCTGTCAAATCCAACTTCAATTGCCGCGCCGAGGGAGCGTCCGTCGCGCAATTCCTCTTTAACTCTTTCAAAGATTAAGATGTTAGCGTCAACAGCCATGCCTATGGAAAGGATTACGCCCGCAATGCCGGCAAGTGTCAGCACAACTGAAGTGGAAAGCAGAAATGCGAGGAAAAAAAGAATGAAACTGCTAAGGATCAATGAAATGGCTTTTTCTGGCCCGGAGTCGCGAGATTTAAGAATAAGTCCTATTAATATCACAAAGACTGCCACGGATATCGCTAGCGCGACGCCAATTGGCAGTGCTACTTTAAGCAAGAAGATTAGGATCGCGCAGTAAACGCTCAAAGCCAAAACTGCGAGTAGGCCAGGCAAGCGGTAGTACAGTACCATGAACAACGCGACGAGTAGAAATCCCAGCAGACCCGCGAATAAGCTCTTTGAGAGCGCGTCTTGTCCGAGTGTCGCGCCTATTGTGTATTGTCCTGCTAGCACTATTGGAGCTGGAATTGCGCCAGTATTGAGGTCGCGGGCGAGGTTGTTTGCTTCTTCAACGGTAAATCTGCCGTTAATTTGAGCTTTTCCTCCAGCAATTTTTTCGTTGACGGTTGGTTGTGAAATGAGCTGTCCTCCCACAAAGATGGCTAGTGGTTTACCAACGTTGCGACCGGTGATGTCTTCAAAAAGCTTTGCGCCTTCATCATTAAACTGGATGGAGATGTAGGGTTGGTAGAGCTGATTGAATTCAACATCGGCGTGAACGAATTGTTGGCCATTCAAGCCTGTTGTTTGCCATGGATCCGGCGTGGCGTCAAAATGAACCAGTTCGTATTTAATCTGTGGTTCAACTTTTGTCTCTGTTTTAGCTTCGGTGATGCTGTTTGTCTTGATGATGTGATAGCCGAAGGGACTTTTGAAGACTGGTGACAATTGCCCCACGGGGGTGTTGTCGGCGGCGTTTTCAAATTCTTTCACATAGAAACTGTCATCTTGCACGGGGCGTTCCAGCACTCCTCCTTTATCTTTACTGGTGGGGTCGTCTGAATATTGTTTAGCTAGTTCTTCAAAAGACGCTCCAGTTTTGAGTTTTGCGAGAATATCGTCACTAAGCTGTTTTGCTTCGGTTTCGTTTCTGGTGATGGACGCGGACGCTTTTTGCGCGCCTTGGTACGAGATCAAAATGTGGCTGACATGAATTTGTCTGGGGGTTTTTACTTCGCGATTTTG
>Ga0272446_1001834_pt1 | contig 30170 bp, 21 predicted proteins | sample YNPCB0061_FD_194587 | JGI IMG/M metagenome (GOLD analysis project Ga0272446, IMG submission 194587) | Hot spring microbial mat communities from Yellowstone National Park, WY, United States - YNP-CB-006-1 | ecosystem: Environmental > Aquatic > Thermal springs > Hot (42-90C) > Sediment | place...
ACGCTTACAATGCCCGCATGCGACGGAGCGTGCATCGATGAAGGCGATCTCGTGGCTCGCACGACTGGTGTTCTTCGCCGTCGTATTGTGGTTCGCGCTGAAGAACACGACGCCGGTGCCGTTGCGTCTGACCGAAACCTGGTACTGGGAAGACGTGCCGCTGATCGTCGTGATGCTCGCGTGCGTGCTGATCGGCGCGGCGGCGGGAACGATCGCGCTCGCCCCGCGCCTGTTCAGCCTGCGCCGCCAGGTGGCCGCACTGCGACGGCAGAGCGAACGCGGCACACCGGCCGACGCGGCGGCCGAGCGCCTCGCCGATCAGGTCGCCAGCGCCGCGCGCAACGTCGGTGCGGTGGGCGAACTCGACGCCGACACGCGCCTTCGGCGCTGACCGCGGTGATGTTCGAGTTCGAGGCCTGGTACCTGATCGTTCTGCCGCTGCTGTTCGCGGCGGGTTGGTGGCTGCGCGGGTTCGACTCGCGCGTGCGGGCGGCGGACCAGGGCGCGGCGCCGCGTTCGATGTTCCGCGGCCTGAACCTGCTGCTGAACGAGCAGCCCGACAAGGCGATCGACGCCTTTATCGACGTCGTCAAGCTCGACCCCGAGACGATCGAACTGCACTACGCGCTGGGTAACCTCTTCCGCCGGCGCGGCGAGGTCGATCGCGCGGTGCGCATTCACACGCACCTGCTGAACCGCGCCGACCTGCCGGCACGCGAGCGCTCGAACGCGCTGGCGGAACTGGGGCAGGACTTCCTGAAGGGCGGACTGCTCGACCGCGCCGAAGACGCCTTCGTGCGGCTGCTCGAGGATTCGCGGCACCGCTTCGGCGCGCTGCGCGCGCTGCTGCGCATCTACCAGATGGAGCGCGAGTGGATGAAGGCGATCGACTGCGCGCGTCGGCTCGAGCGCGAAGCGGGGGAATCGCACCATGTCTCGGTCGCGCAGTTCTACTGCGAGCTCGCCGAGCAGGCGCTCGCACGGTCGGATCTGCCGCTCGCCCAGGCGCATCTGGACGAGGCGCTCATCGCCGACCGAAAGTCGGTGCGCGCGACGATGCTCGTCGGTGATGTCGCGATGCGCCGGGGCGACCTCGACGAGGCGATCCGGCACTGGCTGCGCCTCGAGGCCACTTCGCCCGAGCACCTGCCGCTGATCGCCGCGCGGCTGACCGAAGCGATGGACCGGGCCGGGCGCCGAGAGGAGGCGCTGAACCTGCTGCGGCGCGCATTGCTCGACTGGCCTTCGATCGACCTGCTCGACGTCGCCTATCAGCGCATCGGCGAGTGGGAGGGCCCGGCTGCCGCCGAAGTGCTGCTGCGCGACGAGTTGAAGCGCCATCCGTCCCTGCTCGGATTCGAGAAGCTGCTCGCGCTGCGCAGCGCTCAGGTCAAGGGCGACCCCGAGCTCGATCTGCTGCGCACGCTGATCCACGAGCAGACGCGCAAGCTGGCGCGCTATCGTTGCAGCAAGTGCGGCTTCCGCGCGCGCGAGTTCCACTGGCAGTGCCCGGGCTGCACGAGCTGGGACAGCTATCCGCCGCGGCGCGTCGAAGAGCTGGACGCTGCTTATTGAGAGTTACGCAAGCTCGTGCCACCGCGACTCCGCGGGCTCGTTTCGCCCGCGCGGGGACCGGTGCCGTCACCCCGAGCAGCGCGAGGGATCCCGGCGTTGCGCGCGGCGAGAATCCTCGCCTTGGGCTTGGAATGACTCCCCATCGTCATCCCGAGCGAACGCGAGGGATCTCGGCATTGCGAGAGGCTGAGATTCCTCGCCTGCGGCTCGGAATGACGGTTGCGGCTCGGAATGACGAAGGGCGACGGATGCGAGCGCCAGGCGGTCGGTGGTGTCGCGAAGATTCGTAATGCTCGATAGGATTCAGCATCCGGGGTCGGGCGGGAGTTGAGCGAGAGCTCACGTGGAGCGTCAGTCATGCAAGGACTTCGGTCGTGGCTTGGATCGTTTGGCCTGCTGCCGTTCGCGGTGGCTGCACTTGAGATCAACACGGCAACGCGCGCGGAGCTGGAACAGTTGAACGGCGTCGGTGTGGCGATGGCCGAGCGCGTGCTGAACGAACGCGCGAAGGCGCCGTTTCGCGACTGGGACGACCTGCAGCGGCGGGTCAAGGGCATCGCCGGTGCGCGCATCGAGCGCCTGCAGGCACAGGCAGTGACGGTCAATGGCATCGCCGGTTCGCGCGGCGCGCGCGACGGCGAACGCAAACGCCGAACGCATCGATGACGTACGGAACGATCGAATCGACCATCGGCAACACGCCGCTGGTGCGCTTGCAGCGCATTCCCGGCGCGGACAACGAGCGGCGCGGCAACGTGATCCTCGGCAAGCTCGAAGGCAACAACCCGGGCGGCTCGGTGAAGGACCGGCCCGCGTACTCGATGATCCAGCGCGCCGAGGAGCGGGGCGAGATCCGGCCCGGCGATCGCCTGATCGAGGCCACCAGCGGCAACACGGGCATCGCGCTGGCGATGATCGCGGCGATCAAGGGCTACCGAATGACGCTCGTGATGCCCGACAACCTGTCGGCCGAGCGTCGCGCGAGCATGACTGCGTACGGTGCCGAGTTGATCCTGACACCGGCGCAAGGCGACGGCAGGGCGGTCGGCATGGAGTACGCGCGCGACGTGGCGATGGCGATGCAGGCGCGCGGCGAAGGCAAGGTGCTCGACCAGTTCGCCAACCCCGACAACCCGCGCGCGCACTACGAGACGACCGGCCCGGAAATCTGGCGCGACACCGGCGGGCGCGTCACGCACTTCGTCAGCAGCATGGGCACGACCGGAACGATCATGGGCGTCAGCCGCTTCCTGAAGGAGAAGAACCCGGCGATCGTGATCGTCGGCGCGCAGCCCGCGGAGGGATCGCAGATCCCCGGCATCCGCAAGTGGCCCGAGGCGTATCTGCCGAAGATCTACGACGCATCACGCGTCGACCGCCTCGAATACGTCACGCAGGCCGATGCCGAGGCGATGGCGCGGCGCCTGGCGGCCGAAGAAGGCATCTTCGCCGGCATCTCCTCCGGCGGCGCCTGCGCGATCGCGCTGCGCATCGCCGCCCAGGTGCGCAACGCGACGATCGTCTTCATCGTCTGCGACCGCGGCGACCGCTACCTGTCCACCGGCGTGTTCTCCGCGTAGACGCGCGCGATCACGCCGTCCCGCGCTTCGTCTCGAACGCGATACCCACCTTCTTCAGCAGGTCGAACGGCAGTTCGCCGCCCGCGCAGACGATCACCGCGTCGTTGCGAAGGCGCACCTCGCGGTCCTCGTGCAGCAGCGTGACCGTGCCGGCATCGATGCGCTTGACCGTCGACTTCAGCAGTACCGCGACGCGGCCGCGGGACTGGCGCTCCTGCAGCCGGGCCCGGTTGGCGGGCTTGACGCGGGAGAACGCTTCGGACCGATACGACAGCGTGACCTCGCAGCCGGCCTCGTCGGCGAGCGCAATCGCGGCCTCGAGCGCCGCATCGCCGCCGCCGACGACGAGCACCTTCCGCCCGCGGTATTGCTCGGGGTCGATCAGGCGGTAGACGACCTTCGCCTGTTCCTCGCCCGGCACGCCGAGTTTGCGCGGCGTGCCGCGCCGGCCGATCGCAAGCAGCACGGCGCCGGTCCGGTAACTGGCGCGTGTCGTTCGAACGACGAAGCAGTCGCCGTCGCGTTCGATCGATTCCATCTTTTCGCCGAAGTGGAACTTCAGTCCTGCGCGGCGGGCGATGTCTTCGAACTTCGCGAGCAAGGCCTCCTTCGAGATCTCCGGCCCCATCTTCACGCGCCCGACGATCGGCAGCTTTACCGGTGCGGTCATCGTGATCTTGTTGCGCGGGTAGTGATAGACGGTGCCGCCAAGCGACGGCTCCTGCTCGACGATCGCGTATTTCAGCTTGTTGGCCACGGCGCCGAGCCCGGCGGCCAGTCCGGCCGGCCCGGCGCCGACGATCACCACGTCGTAGTCGCCGCCGCGACGACCGGCGGTGCGGATGGCGTCGATGGCCCGTTTGCCCTGCTCGGCGGCCTTGCGAACGAGTCCCATGCCGCCGAGCTCGCCGGCGATGAAGATTCCGGGCACGTTCGACTCGAAATTGGGTTTGACCGCGGGGATGTCGACGCCGCGTCGTTCGGTGCCGAAGACGAGCTGGATCGCCTCGGTCGGACACGCCGCCGCGCACGCGCCGTGACCGATGCATGCGGCGGCGTTGATCAGGACCGCCTTGCCGCGCACGATGCCGAGCGCCTGCTCAGGGCAGGCGCGCACGCACACGCCGCTCGCCAGACAGCGGTCCGGGTCGACGACCGGGTGCAGCGACGCCGGTTCGTTCAATCCCGCCTCGATCGACTCCTGCAGCGCGCGCGTGCTCGGCGTGATGACGTGCGCGCGAGCGCAGATACCAGACGACGATCGCGACCGCCGGGATCGCGTACAGCAGGAGGACGAGCAGCGTTGCGTTCATGCGTGTGATGCGCGTATGGCGTCGCGCACGGCGCCGAGGGCGAAGTTTCCCCGATCGAGTCGCGTGCGTATGCCGCGTGCGCGAGGCTAAGTCGATCGCCTTCGCCGGTGGCTGAAGGCGGCTTAAGCGCGTGCCGCGTTCAGGTCATTCGTAGGGTGCTCCCTACGCTCAAAAGCGGTGAAGCTAGACCGTTAAGCGGATCAAGCGGTGCGACGTCGCGATAGAAAATCGCGCACGCGCCCGATTCCATCGCCGTGCGCAGCTCCGATGCTGAACTCGACATTCAATCACGTTGATCCGTCCCGGGTGCGCCATGCGTAGTGGCGTCGTGCTATCCGATGCCGCCGGTCGTGCGCAAGGCGGCGCACCCGCGGTGGAGCGCGCGCGGCGCAGCGTGCAGGTGCAGCGTCGCCCGGTGGCGATCCGCTGGCTCCTGCTCGCCATCGTCGCGTCAGTCGCTGCGGGCTGGATCGCGACGCGCGCAATCGGACTGACCGCATCGTCGCGCGCCGCGTACTGGCTGGGGGTTGCCGGCGGCTCGATGATGTTGGTGACCTTTCTGTTTCCGCTGCGCAAGCGCATTGCGTGGATGCGCAACTGGGGCGCGGCCAAACACTGGTTCGTGGTCCACATGGTGTGCGGCATCGTCGGGCCGCTGCTCGTCGTCGTGCACACCGCCTACGGCGTGGGGTCGATCAACGCCGCAGTGGCGCTGACCTCGATGCTGCTCGTCGCCGGAAGCGGGATCGTCGGGCGCTTCATCTACCTGCACATCCATCGTGGGCTGTCGGGCGCGCACTGGACGCTGGCCGAGTTGCAGGCCAAGGTCGGGTTCAGCGCGGGCGAGGTGCATTCGAAGCTCGCGTTCGCGCCGCACGTCGAGCGAGCGCTGCTGCGTTTCCGCGACGAGGCGCTCGATGCCGGCGGCGGCGCGTGGCGGCGCGCCTGGCGCTTCGTGTCGCTGCCGCTGCGGGCGCAGCTCGAGCGGCGCCGCTGCGTGCGTGAACTCGACATCGCGCTCATCGCGAAGGCGGCAGCGCTTCGGTGGGAGCGCACCGATCTGCAGCGGCGCCGCCGTAGGGCAGCTGCGCTGGTGCGCACGTTCCTCGATGCCGTCGTCGCCGCCGCGCAGTTGCGGACCTACGAACGTCTGTTCTCGCTGTGGCACGTGCTGCACGTGCCGCTGGTCTGGATGCTCGTCATCAGCGCGGTCGTGCACGTGATCGCAGTGCACGTTTACTGATGGATTGCCCGGGAGCCACCACGATTGGCGGAACTTCGAACGCTGTGCGTGAAGCTTGCGTGCGTTGCGACTGCCTGCTCGGCGCTCGGGTGGGGCGCAGCAGTTCGCGCACAGTCGCTCGAGGGCGTGCTGATGCCGGGTCCCGTCATCCAGGGACATGCGAAGTACGAGCAGGCGTGTCGCAACTGCCACATCCCGTTCGACCGGCCGGCGCAGAACCGGTTGTGCATGGACTGTCACAAGGAGGTCGGCGCCGATGTGCGTGACAAGCGCGGCTATCACGGCCGGCTCGATCCGCAGCCGTGCCGCGCGTGCCATACCGATCACAAGGGGCGAGGCGCGGTGATCGTGCATCTGGATCAGCAGCGATTCGACCATCGTGCGACCGATTTCGAGTTGCGCGGCGCCCACGCTGCACCCAAGGTCGACTGCAAGAGCTGTCACTTGCCGAAGAAGCGCTACCGCGAGGCGCCGTCGACCTGCGTCGGCTGTCATCGCAAGGACGATCTGCACAAGGGCAGGCTCGGCGACGACTGCGTGCGATGCCACGACGAGGCCGATTGGAAGCGCGCCCGGTTCGACCACGACAAGACGAAGTTCCCGTTGCGCGGCAAGCACGTGCCCGTCAAATGCGCGGACTGCCACCGCGACAACCGCTACAAGGACACGCCGGTGGCATGCGTGGCGTGCCATCGCAAGGACGACACGCACAAAGGGCGTTTCGGCGAGCGCTGCGAGAGCTGCCACGTCGATGCCGGCTGGCCGAAGATCACGTTCGACCACGATCGCGACACCAAGTACCCGTTGCGCGGCAGGCATCGCGACACCAAGTGCGAGAGCTGCCATCGCGGTAACGCCTATCGGGAAAAGCTGCCGAGTGACTGCTACGGCTGCCATCAGAAGGACGACAAGCATCAGGGCTCGCTCGGCAAGGCGTGCGCCGACTGCCATTCCGAGCGATCGTGGAAAGTCCAGCGCTTCGACCACGACAAGACCAGGTTCCCGTTGCGCGGCAAGCACGCGCTCGAGGAATGCGCGTCGTGTCACAAGTCGTTGCGATTCTCCGACGTCGGCAAGACCTGCGTCGACTGTCATCGCAAGGACGACAAGCACAAAGGCAAGCTCGGCGACGCCTGCGGCGACTGCCACACCGACCGTAACTGGCGCGAAAGCCGGTTCGATCACGATCGCACGCGCTTCGCGCTCGTCGGCAAACACCGCGCCGCGCGCTGCGAAAGCTGCCACGAGAATCCGGACTTCAGGAAGACGCCGAGCGACTGCATCGCCTGCCATCGCAAGGAAGACAAACACGAGGGGCAACTCGGCGCCGCGTGCGGCGATTGTCACAACGCGCGCGGCTGGAAGGAGGCCGTCCGCTTCGACCACGCGCGAACGCGCTTCCCGCTCGTCGGCATGCACCTGAAGGTACCGTGCGGCAAATGCCACGAGACGCCGCGCTACAAGGACGCGAAGTCCGAATGCGTCGCCTGCCACGAGCGCGACGACGCACACAAACGTCGGCTCGGCCCGCACTGCGCGGACTGTCACAACGCCCGTGACTGGAAAGTCTGGGACTATGACCACGATCGCCGCACGCGCTTCGCGCTCGACGGCGCGCACCGCCGTATCAAGTGCGAGTCGTGCCACAACAAACCGGTCGCCGGCCGGCCGCTGCTTCCGACGGCGTGCGCCGCCTGCCATGCGGCTGACGACGTACACGACGGCGCCTATGGTCCGCTGTGCGAGCGCTGCCACACGACGGCGTCGTTCAAACAGATCAAGCGGCGGGTCGGCATGGCGCCGAACGATATTGCTTCCGCGCTGCGCGTTGCGCCGGGGTGGCCGGATCGATCGAAACGAGAGGCGACGCCGCCGCGCGTCCTGAACTGAAGGAGACTGCGATGAAACGCATCGTCGGACCGATGTTGAACGCCCTGCGCTTCGCACCGCCGGCGCTGCTGCTGGCGCTGATCGTCATGCCGCAGCTGCCCGGCCAGGCGCAGACGCCGCGCGAGCGCTTTTCGCATTCGACCACCCGGTTCCCGCTGACCGGCGCGCATGAGGTCGCCCGCTGCGAGTCCTGCCACGTGCAGGGCGTTTTTCGTGGGCTGCCGATGCAGTGCGCTGCCTGCCATGCGCGCGCGAGCCGAACGCCGGCTGCCGCACCGATGCCGCCGAGCCACGTTCCGACCACGCAGCCCTGCGAGGTCTGTCACACCACGGCAAGTTTCGCCGGCGCGCGATTCCGCCACGTCGGCGTGACGCCGGGGTCGTGCGCGTCGTGTCACAACGGCACCGTCGCGCCGGGCAAGTCACCGAGCCATGTCGCAACGAGCGCGGCATGCGACACCTGCCACCGCACCACGGCTTGGAGCCCGGCCGCGTTCAATCACGCGAATGTTGCTGCCGGCACGTGTGCGAGCTGCCACAACGGCACGCAGGCGCGCGGCAAGTCGGCAAATCACATCGCGACGACCGCGTCGTGCGACACCTGCCATCGCACGACCGCGTGGATACCTGCCACGTTCAGCCACACCAACGTGGCGCCCGGCACGTGCGCGAGTTGCCACAACGGCACGCAGGCGCGCGGCAAGTCGGCGAATCACATCGCGACGACCGCGTCGTGTGACACCTGCCATCGCACGACGGCGTGGACGCCGGCGACCTTCAGCCATACGGGTGTTGCCGCCGGCACGTGCGCGAGCTGCCACAACGGCACGCAGGCGCGCGGCAAGTCGGCGAATCACATCGCGACGAGCGCTCCGTGTGACACCTGCCATCGCACGACGGCGTGGACGCCGGCGACCTTCAGCCATACGGGTGTTGCCGCCGGCACGTGTGCGAGCTGCCACAACGGCACGCAGGCGCGCGGCAAGCCGGCGAATCACATCGCGACGACCGCGTCGTGCGATGCGTGCCATCGCACGACCGCGTGGATACCTGCCACGTTCAGCCACACCAACGTGGCGCCCGGCACGTGCGCGAGTTGCCACAACGGCACGCAGGCGCGTGGCAAGCCGACCAGCCACATGGTGACCACGCGCTCCTGTGATGCTTGCCATCGCACCACCGCGTGGACGCCGGCCGCGTACACGCACCAGAGCTCCGCTTACAAGCAGCACAGTTCGGGTGTGACCTGCGCGAGCTGCCACAAGTCCAACACGGAAGTCGCGACGTGGAATTTCGCCGCCTACAAGCCGGACTGCGCGGGATGCCATGCGGGCAACTTCAAGCAGGGCCCGCACAAGAAGGTCGAGTCGCCCTTGATCTATTACACGGTCGCCGAGTTGAAGGACTGCTCGGGAAGCTGCCACGTGTACACGAACGCGACGTTCACGACGATCCTGAAATCGCGCAGCGGCAAGCATCGCTCGACTGCCGGCGGGTTCTGACGGAGGAGAACCATCCATGCGAACAAACGCGCGCCGGTGGGTCGGCGCGGCCCGCTGGTGCGGGCGGTTTGCGCTCGCGCTGCTGCTCGCCCTGGGATGGCCGCCGGCGCAGGCAGCCGTGCTCGACGAGATCGAGCTGTTGCGGGTCGGTGCGGATGCGGTCGTTCGTATCCGGTTCGCGATCCGCGTCCAGTATCTGCGGCACACGTTGATCGGTACGGAAGCGGCGAACGTCTTCGTGCAGTTCGGCGGACCACCGACGGCAACGACGACCGACGAGCAGCTGCGGATTCCGCCGTCGGCGACCTTTCCCGGCGTGACCGTCGTCTACCCGTTGCAGGTTTCGACACCGCCGTTTCGAGTGGTCGTGCGCTTTTCGCAGCCGACGAAGTTCACCGTTCGCCCGGCGGGGCCCAATGCGATCGATGTGGTCGTCGCCGGCGCGGGTGCGCAGGTGGGGGCGGCGCGCGCGCGTTTCGTCCCGGTCGCCGGGCCCGACGAGCGCCGCTATGCAATCCGGCTGCAGACTTTCGCGGACCGCAGCATGTCCGATGCGCGACCGGTCCCCGGCGAGTTCCAGGATTTCACCGTCTTCACCTCGCAGTCGCGCATCGGCGATGGCGTCCGCTACGAGCTCATGCTCGGCTACTTCGCGAGCGCGGACGATGCGGAGCGCGCGCGCAGGCGTCTCACCGCGCGCTTCCCGGGCGCCGAGATCGTCGACCTGCAGCAGCGCCGGGAGGAAGTCTTGACCGCTGCCGCCGCTGCCGCGGCGCCCACGCCTGTCGCGCCTGCACCGGTGCCACCGCCTGCGACGGTCCCGACGCCGCCCGCGCAGGCGCCCGCTGTTCCGCCGGTCGTCGTTCAACCGCCGTCGGCGGCCGAAGTCGACACGCGTGCGGCGCAGTTGCTGCAACAGGCGCGCGCCGCGCTCGATGCAGGCAATGCGGCGCAGGCGGTCGAGGCGCTCAATCAGTTGCTGACGTTGCCGCCGAACGCGGCGACCGAACAGGCGCAGGCGCTGATCGGCGAGGCGCGCGAACGCAACGGCGAACTCGCGAAGGCCAGGTCCGAGTACGCGTTGTATCTGAAGCTGTTTCCGCAGGGCGCCAGCGCCGCGCGCGTGCGCGAAAGGCTGGCGCGGCTCGACGCGGCTCCCGCGGCGGAGCGAGTGGAGGCGCGTCGCGAGCGTCCAGCCGTGCGGACGTTCACCGGCAGCTTCTCGCAGTACTACTTCGGCGGCAAGACGCGCATCGAGAATGTGTTCAACACGCCGACGACCGCGGATCGATCGAGTTTCACCGCGACCGACCAGTCGTTGCTCGTGACCACGGTCGATCTGAACGGGCGTTATCGCGGTGCCGACGCCGAACAGCGCGTGGTTTTCCGCGACGCTTACAACGCGAGCTTCCTCGAGGAGCGCGGCAGCTTCAACCGACTGTACGCGGCGTACTACGACTATCGTGGCCTGGCCAATGCATGGACCGCGCGGCTCGGCCGCCAGACGGGCCTCGCGGGCGGGTTGCCGGGCCGTTTCGACGGCGGGGTCGTCGGCTACGGGTTGACCCCCGGCATTCGCCTGAACGCGGTCGGTGGCGCGCCCGTCGAGTTCACGAACATCGAGTCCAGACGCCGCTTCGTTGGCGCGAACCTGGACATCACCGGCGTGCTCGAACGCTGGTCGGGCAACGTGTTCACGATACGGCAGACGGTCGACGGGATCCTCGACCGGCAGGCGGTCGGGGCAGAGGCGCGTTACCTCGACCCGCAATCGACGCTGTACGCGGTTGCCGACTACGACACGAGTTTCAGGGCGCTGAACGCGGCCACGTTGCAGGGAAGCTGGACGTCGTCGGGGCGAAGCAGCGTCAACCTGCTGTGGGACCGGCGCCGCGCGCCGACGCTCGCAACGCTGAACGCGGTCTACGGCCAACCGACGACATCGATCCGCGATCTGCTGGCCACGTTGTCCGAAGCGCAGGTCCGCGCGCTGGCCGCCACGGTCACGGCCGTGGCCACGCAGGGACTGATCGGCTTCACGACCCCGCTGAACGATCGCTGGCAGATCGGCGCCGACGCGCGACTGGTCAACGTGGGCGCGCTGCCGGAAGTCGTCGTCAACGGCGTCACGATGCCGGCGCAGCCGGCCACCGGCAACATCCTGAGCTACTCGCTGCAGTCGATCGGGTCGAACCTCTACTCGGCGCGCGACTCGAGCGTGTTCGCGTTGATGTTCTCCAACGCGCCGACCTACGACGCATGGCTCTTGACGTACAACAACGTAACCGGCCTGTTCGAACGGTTCAGCTTCGAGCCGGGACTGCGCCTGTACCGGCAGCGCGACACGAGCGACGTGCGGCTGGTCCGCCTGTCGCCGTCGCTACGGCTGTCCTGGCGTCCGACGCAGGCGTCGGTGTTCGAGTTCGACTACCTGTACGAGCGCACGCGGACGACCGCGCCGACGACGACCGATACGGCCGCGAGGCACTTCCTGTCGGTCGGCTACCGGCTCGACCTGTAGACCGCGTCCGTTTCCGCCGCCCGCAACCGACGTGTCCGACCGCCGGGCAGCGGGCGCAGCGCTTCAGACGCCGCCGCGGCGCTTCAGTTGCCCGCGGACAGTTGGTCGAGGAAGGCCTGATATGCAGCCTTGCGCGTGCCGTCGTTGCGCAGCAGGCCGAGCGAACAGAGAAACTCGAAGAAGCTGCCGCCGGCGCCCTGACCGGAGACTGCTGTGCAGTGCGCGGCGTTCCAGTCGCGATACTTGAAGAAGCCGATGAACGGAATCCGCGTCGCACCGGCGGCGCGCCAGGCGGCGAAGCTGCGCGCGATGAACTCGGCCTGCCGCGACTCGTCACTGCCGAGCGAGGTGCTGGACGGATAGCCCCACTCCTGCAGCACGATAGGCTTGCTCGGATGCAGTGCGAGCATCGCGGTCACGTCGGATGCGACGGTGGTCGGCGCGCGCGGCGCGAAGCTGCGCGAATCGACCGGGTAGTAGGTCAGCGCGATGAAATCCATCGATGCATTCAGCGCCGCGATCGGCGCAGCCTGCGCGCCGGTGGCGGCGGCAAACGTCGTGGTCACGCCCACCGCCAGCGCCGGGCGCTGGCTCTTGACGTGTGCGCGCGCGTCGGTGACCAGTTCGACGAATGCGGCCCACTCGGCTGGCCGCGCGGCGAAGTACGCGTCGACTTCGTTGCCGAGCGCGAGGAAAGTCACCGCGTCGGGCAACAGCGGCAGCACGCGGTCCAGAAGCGCTCGCAGGCGTGCCCTGACGGCCGGATCGTCAAACGGCAGCGCGGCCAGATCGTCCGGCAGCGCACGCTCGGTCAGGGCGACCACCGGGACGTTGAGGAAAATGCGCGTGAACCCGTATCCGGCCAGTGCCGCGGGGCCGAAGTAAGGATTCGTCAGCAGCGTCAGATCGTAGGTGCTTGCCGTCGGGTTCAGACTGCGCCAGGGTGCAGCGGTTTGCGCGCCGCGCACGCCGAGCGCGGCGACGGCACGATATTCCGCCGCGTAGTTCGCGATCGGCTCGCTCGCCGACAAGTTGGCATTGAGCGCCGCCACGCCGCCGAACGCCGGCGGCGTGGCGGCTGGGTCCGCACCCGAGCAGGCGCACAGCGCGGCGAGAAGACAGGTTTGGATTGCGTGGATGACCGAACGCATCGCCGCCTCCGCGTGCCGGCGCAATCAGCCGCCGGAAAAAAGCCGGCCGGCAAAAAGGGCCAGTCACAAAAAACCGGCGCGTGCTACGCGGCGCCGACCGGGATCTTGCCGATTCGGGCTTGCCACTCGCGCGGGCCGGTCTGGTGAACCGAGGTGCCGTTGGCGTCGACCGCGACCGTCACCGGCATGTCCTTGACCTCGAACTCGTAGATCGCTTCCATGCCGAGGTCGGCGAATGCGACGACTCGCGCCGACTTGATGGCCTTCGCGACCAGGTAGGCGGCGCCGCCGACGGCCATCAGATAAGCGCTCTTGTGCTTGCGGATCGCCTCGATCGCCGCCGGACCGCGCTCGGCCTTGCCGATCATCGCGATCAGCCCCGTCTGCGCGAGCATCATCTCGGTGAACTTGTCCATGCGCGTCGCGGTCGTCGGCCCCGCCGGGCCGACGACTTCGTCGCGTACCGGATCGACCGGGCCGACGTAGTAGATCACGCGGTTGGTGAAGTCGACCGGCAGTTTCTCGCCGCGCGCGAGCATGTCCTGGATGCGCTTGTGCGCGGCGTCGCGGCCGGTGAGCATCCTGCCGCTGAGCAGCAGCGTGTCGCCGGGCTTCCACGACGCGACCTCGGCTTTGGTCAAAGTGTCGAGGTTCACGCGCTTGCTCTTGTCGTAGTCGGGCTGCCAGCGCACGTTCGGCCACAGGTCGAGCGAGGGCGGCTCGAGATACGCTGGCCCGCTGCCGTCGAGCACGAAATGCGCGTGCCGCGTGGCCGCGCAGTTCGGGATCATCGCGACGGGTTTGCTCGCCGCGTGCGTCGGATACATCCGGATCTTGACGTCGAGTACGGTCGACAGCCCGCCGAGGCCCTGCGCGCCGATGCCGAGCGCGTTGACCTTGTCGTACAGCTCGACGCGCAGCCGCTCGACGTCGTCCCGCGGGCCGCGCGCGAGCAGTTCGCTCATGTCGATCGGCTCCATCAGCGCTTCTTTGGCGAGCAGCATCGCTTTTTCGGCCGTGCCGCCGATGCCGATGCCGAGCATGCCGGGCGGGCACCAGCCGGCGCCCATCGTCGGCACGGTCTTCAGCACCCAGTCGACGATCGAATCGGACGGGTTGAGCATCACGAACTTGCTCTTGTTCTCCGAACCGCCGCCCTTGGCGGCGACGTCGACCGCGACGGTGTCGCCGGGGACGATCTGCACGTGTACGACCGCCGGCGTGTTGTCGCGCGTGTTCTTGCGGCCGAATTCGGGCGGATCGACGACCGAGGCGCGCAGCTTGTTGTCGGGGTCGAGATATCCGCGCCGAACGCCCTCGTTGACGGCGTCTTCGAGCGAACCGGTGAAGCCCTCCCAGCGCACGTCCATGCCGACCTTCAGGAACACGTTGACGATGCCGGTGTCCTGGCAGATCGGCCGCCTGCCCTCGGCGCACATCCGCGAATTGGTCAGGATCTGCGCGATCGCGTCCTTCGCGGCCGGGCTTTGTTCTGCTTCGTAGGCGCGTGCGAGGTGCGCGATGTAGTCGGCCGGGTGGTAGTAGGAGATGTACTGCAGCGCCGCCGCCACGCTTTCGATCAGGTCGGACTGCTTGATGGTCGCCATGTTTGCCTCGGGTTCGTCGCTTCGGTCAGTGTCCGCTGTCGGCGGCCGGCCGCGCCGACCCGAACAGGATGCGGTCGGTTGCGGCGATCGCCATCGCCGACAGCAGGAAGGCGATGTGGATGCCGGTCTGTGCGATCAGCGTCTTGTTGTCGTAGTTCGCCGCGTTGATGAAGGTCTTCAGCAGGTGGATCGAGCTGATGCCGATGATCGCCGTTGCCAGCTTGACCTTCAAGACGCTGGCGTTGACGTGGGACAACCATTCGGGCTGGTCCGGGTGTCCTTCGAGGTTCATCCGCGAAACGAAGGTTTCGTAGCCGCCGATGATCACCATGATCAGCAGATTCGAAATCATCACGACGTCGATCAGCCCGAGAACGACCAGCATGATGACCGTTTCGTTCAGCTTGGGCGGGCCGTCTGCGGGCGCCGCGTAACCGATCGCGCGGAAGATGTCGGCGACCGAACCGGCGTCGCCCATCGCTGCGCCGATCAGGTGCACCAGTTCGACCCAGAAGTGGTAGACGTAGACGCACTGCGCGAGGATCAAGCCGACGTACAGCGGAAGCTGCAGCCAACGGCTGGCGAAGATCAGGCGGGGGACGGGCGGCAGGGGGCGCTCGTTGGCGCGTTCGATCGGGGACGGCACTTTGTGGCTGGAAAGCCTCGGTGAAAACCCCAAATTCTACCGGGCGAAGCGTTGAAACCCACTGTCCCGGAGCGAGACCCTTGAACCGGCGGCACCCGGCCGCACCTTGAACCCGCCAGCGGGCCATGGGTCCAAGGCGCTGATTTGTCCCGCACCGATGGCAGGTCGAGCGATGTAGAAACAGATCGACACGCAGGGTAGTGCGATCAAGGCGCGTTCGTTAGACTGCGCGCCGTTTTCCTCTCAACCTTTCGGAGAAGCTATGAAACGTATCGCTCTGTTCGTGCTGACGAACCTGGCGATCATCGTCGTGCTGGGCGTGGTGACCAGCGTGCTGGGCGTCAACAGGTTCCTCAGTGCGCAGGGGTTGAACCTGGGGATGCTGCTCGCCTTCGCGGCGGTGATCGGCTTCACCGGTTCGATCTTTTCGCTGCTGATCAGCAAGCCGATGGCCAAATGGACCACCGGCGCGCAAGTGATCACGCAACCGGCCAACGCGATGGAAGCCTGGCTGGTCGAGACCGTGCGCAGGCACGCGCAAAAGGCGGGCATCGGCATGCCCGAGGTCGCGATCTACGAAGGGGAGCCGAACGCGTTCGCCACCGGGGCGTTCAAGAACTCGGCGCTCGTGGCGGTGTCCACCGGGCTGCTGCAGTCGATGAGCCGCGACGAGGTCGAAGCGGTGCTCGGCCATGAGATCGCGCACATCGCCAACGGCGACATGGTGACGATGACGCTGCTGCAGGGCGTGATGAACACGTTCGTCGTATTCGCCTCGCGCGTGATCGGTTACGTCGTCGACCGCATCGTGCTGCGTAACCAGGACGACGCGCCGGGTATCGGTTACTACGTGACGACGATCGTGCTCGACATCGTGCTGGGCTTCCTCGCCGCGATCATCGTCGCCTGGTTCTCGCGGCAGCGCGAGTTCCGTGCCGACGCCGGCGCAGCGCAGCTGATGGGCAGCCCGCGGCCGATGATCAACGCGCTGGCGCGGCTCGGCGGCCTGGAGCCGGGCGAACTGCCGCAGCAGATCAGAACGATGGGCATCGCCTCGCGCCCGAGCGGCCTGCTCGCGCTGTTCTCCAGCCATCCGCCGATCGAGGACCGCATCCGCGCGCTGCAGTCGGCGGGGTGATCCGCGCCGACGGGCGAGCGAGGAAAGCCGGGCCACACACCCGGCTTTTTTCGTGCGCATTTACGCGAGCGGATGCGCCGCCGCGTGTTCGCGCTCGCGGCCGTGCGCCACAGACGCCGCGAGCCAGGTCATCGCCACGCCCGCCAGGACGAGTCCCGCCGCGGCCGCGGCCCAGAAGCTGAATGCGCCGCCGTAGGTCCAGCCCGCCGGCGGGTGGTATGCCAGCCAGTAGCCGCCGACGAGCCCGAGCCCCCACAGCGCGACGCTGTGGATCAGCATCGGCGCGAACGCGACCTTGTAGCCGCGGAGGATGAAGCCGGCCACGCCTTGCATCGCGTCGAAGAAGTGGAATACCACGCCCGCCGTCAGCAGGCCCAGCGCGACCGCCGCCACCTGTGCGTCGCGCGTGAACGCCGCGACGATCGGCTCGCGCAGCAGGTACACGGCGCTGCAAACGACGAGCGCCGTAGCCATTGCGACGCGCCAGCCGCGCCGCGCGGCGCGCCGCGCCAGCGCGGGCATTCCCGCGCCGAGCGCCTGCGCCACCTGCACGCTGGCGGCGATGCCCCAGGCGAGCGGGATCATGAACAGCACGGCGACCAGGTTGGCGACGATCTGATGACCGGCGACGGTCACCGCGCCCAGCCGCGCCACGAGCAGTGCGATGAAGGTGAACGAAGTCACCTCGATCAGGATCGTGCCGCCGCTCGGCAGCCCGAGCTTCAGCAGCTCTCGCTGACGCGCCCAGATCGGACCGAGCCGGCGCCGTCGCGGCGGACGGAATCTCGCGTAGAAGGGATCGAGCCGGTACACGAGCCAGTTCGCCGCGAGCACCACCCACAGCAACACCGCCGTGGCCACACCGCAACCCGCGCCGCCGAGCGCAGGCAACGGGCCTGTGCCGTACATGAACGCGAAGTTCAACGGCACCTTTGCGCCGAGCGCCGCAAGGTTGATCGCCATCGTCACCTTGGGCCGCGAAACGGCCGCATTCAGCGCGATGTAGACGCGCGCGGCGAGCGACGCCGGCAGCCCGACGGCGACCGCCCACAGGTACAGCGTGGCGATGCGCGCGACCGCCGGTTCCGTGCCCGTCATCGCGAGCCATGGGCCGTTGACCGCAAGCAGCGGCACGCCGATCAGTGACAGGAACAGCGCCAGCCAGAGCGCCTGACCGACGTCGATGCCGATCTCGGCGTAGCGCCCCGCACCGAAGTGATGGCCCGCGATCGGCGTCAGCGCCTGCAGCACGCCCATCAAGCCGACGAACACGCTCGCATAGATGCTGCCGCCCAACGCGACGGCTGCGAGGTCGTTCGCAGACAGGCGGCCCGCCATCACGGTGTCGATCACCGACAACCCCATCACCGCGATCTGCGCGACGAAGATCGGCCACGCGAGCTGCAGCAGTTCACTGCCGCTCGCGCGGGGCGCGGGCGCCGGATCGAAGGTGTTCACCGGCACCGGAAGGTTCGCGTCGCCGTGCGAAATCGGCGTGCTTCAGCCATGCCCGCGCCGGAAAAGCCGTAGCACCTCGTCGGGTCGCGCGGGCCAGCGGCTCTCCCAGACGAGTTCCCAGTCGCCGGCCGGCGGGTCGTTGTCGAGTTCGGATCGCAGATGGTCGCGCTGCAGCGCGAGCGGGCACTCCACGCCACCGGCCGGCGGCGCGAAGCGAAGGCCGCCGTGGAAGGCGAACGCCGCCCGATGCGCCGGCGTGAGCCGATGCGCTTCGACGCAGTGGCCCGGATTCGAGATCCTCGCGACGTGCAGCGCGAGCTCGCGCGCCGTCGGTGCAAACGAGCGGCTGTAGTCCACCGCCGGCGCAAACAGCGCGACGAGCACGACCCATAGCATCGTCAATCCACCGCCGGCCAGGGCCGGGCCGCGCCACAGCATTGGCGGGCGGCGCCGTACGCGCCAGACGACGAAAGCGATCCACGCGATGCTCGCCGCCGCGGCAAGCGCCACCGGCAGCAACGAAACGTCGGCGACGAAGCCCGGCACCAAGCGCTCGATCGAGGCAGCCATCTTCGGCGGCGTGCCGGTCAGCATCGCGACGTAGTACGCCCACACCGCGAACGCGAAAAACGAAAAGATGACGATCGAAAACCAGTCGATCGCGTTCTCCGCGGCGCGCCGCAGCGTCGTCGAGCCGAACGCTGCAAGCACGACGAGCGGCGCGGCGATCAACGACAGGTAGGTTCGGCTCGTCTGTTCGCCGAGCAGCAGCGCCAGCAGCATCGCCGTCGCCGCAAGCGCCGGCACGACCACGTGCGGGCTGCGCAGGCTGTGTCGCCATGCGTACAGCGTCCAGGCCGCGAGCGGCCACAGCGGCCACACCGCCCACGCGAGGTTGCGCGCAGACCACCACAGCTCGCCTGCGCTGGGCAGCCCCACCGAGCGCCATGCCCACGCGCGCCAGTCGGCGAAGTAGGCGCCGTGCTGCTCCGCGGGCAGCGTGAGCGCCGCAAGCGGCCACAGGCTGAACACCGCCGCCGCAGCCGCCGCGAGCACGACGAGCGCCGGCCTGCGCAGCGGCTCGCGCTGAACGAGCCACAGTGCGGCACCCGACGCCGCCAGCAGCAGCACCGCGGGCAGTGGGCCGCGCGCCAGCGCCAGCGCGCCGATCGCCGCGCCGGCGAGTGCGGCGCCCGCCGCCGGTCGGTCGAGCGCCAGGACGAGCCCGTACAGCGCGGTGGCGATCAGCGCGACCGCAGCGGCTTCGACCGTGGTCTCGTGCATCCTGAGCACGACGCCGAGCGTGCCGATGAACAGCAGCACGGCGACGTCGCCCAGCATGCGCGCGTAGTCGCGCGCGGGCGCTTCGCCGCCGAATACGAATGCCACGGGCTGCGCTTCGTCGCGCCGCGCGAGCCGATAGGTCGCGTACCAAAGCGCCGCGGTGGTGAGCGCAAACCACGCGACGCAGGCGAGCCGCGCCGCGAGCGCGTCGCCCAGCACGCCGCCGAAAGCGCGGATCGCGAGCGCGCCCAGCCAGAAGGCGAGCGGTCCTTCTTCCGCAAGCGGCAGGCCGGCCGTGTTCGGCAGCAGCCAGTCCGCGGCCGTGCCGTGCGCCATCGTCCACATCACGCCGAAGCCCGCGAGGTCGTCGGCGTACCACGGCTCGCGGCCGATCAGTCCGACCGAGATGTACGCGGCGAGCAGTCCGAGCAGCGCCCAGCGCGGAAACGCGGCTGCGGCGGCGGCCGAAACGCGCGCGGGCGATGGGCGGGCGTCGATACTCATGGAGCGTGCGTGGAGCGGTGCGGAGCGTACGCCGAAAACGAAAAAAGGCAGCCGTAGCTGCCTTCTTCGAGAAGGTGCGGACCTACTTGCGGCGCGCCTTCGTCGCGGTTGCCTGCGCGGCAGCGGCGTTGACCTGCTCGGTCTTGGCTGCGAATTTCTGGCGGAACTTCTCGACGCGCCCCGTTTCGACGATGCGCGTCTGCGCGCCCGTGTAGAACGGGTGCGACTCCGAAGAGGTGTCGAGCTTGAACAGCGGGTAGGTCTTGCCGTTGAACTCGATCGTCTCCTTCGTCTGCACCGTGGAGCGTGTGACGAATTTGAAGTCGTTCTGCATGTCCTGGAAGACGACTTCGCGGTATTCGGGGTGGATGCCTGGTTTCATGGGGTCCTCGTTTCGTCGGCCGCCGGCCCGTCCGGCGCGCTCGTCGGGCCACGTACCTGGGAACAAACGCCGCGGATTATCCGGGATTCGGCCGGGGCGGGCAAACGCCGCCTGCGCCACGCGCGACCCGGAATGCGCCTCAACCGCCCCGCCGCATCATTTCGAAGAACTCGGCGTTGCTCTTGGTCTGCCGCATCTTGTCGAGCAGGAATTCCATCGCTTCGATCTCGTCCATCCCGTACAGAAGCTTGCGCAGGATCCAGACCTTCTGCAGGATCTCCGGTTTCAGCAGCAGTTCTTCCTTGCGGGTGCCGGAGCGGTTGACGTTGATCGCGGGGTAGACGCGTTTTTCGGCAAGCCGGCGCTCCAGATGGATTTCCATGTTGCCGGTGCCTTTGAATTCCTCGTAGATCACGTCGTCCATCCGCGAGCCGGTGTCGATCAGCGCGGTGGCGATGATCGTCAGCGATCCGCCTTCCTCGATGTTGCGCGCGGCGCCGAAGAAACGCTTGGGCCGCTGCAGCGCATTGGCGTCCACACCGCCGGTCAGCACCTTGCCCGACGCCGGCACCACCGTGTTGTAGGCACGCGCCAGCCGCGTGATCGAATCGAGCAGGATCACCACGTCCTTCTTGCTCTCGGCGAGCCGCTTCGCCTTCTCGATCACCATTTCGGCGACCTGCACGTGGCGCACCGCGGGTTCGTCGAAGGTCGACGCGACCACTTCGCCGCGCACCGTGCGCTGCATCTCGGTCACTTCCTCGGGCCGCTCGTCGATCAGCAGAACGATCAGCACGATGTCCGGATAGTTGGCCGCGATCGCGTGCGCGATGTGCTGCATCAGCACCGTCTTGCCGCTCTTGGGGCTTGCCACCAGCAGCCCGCGCTGGCCCTTGCCGATCGGCGCAATGATGTCGATCAGCCGCCCGGTGATGTTCTCCTCGGCGCGGATGTCGCGCTCGAGCTTCAGCGGCTCGTTCGGGAACAGCGGCGTCAGATTCTCGAACAGGATGCGGTGTTTGAGCTGCTCCGGTGCGACGCCGTTGACCTTGTCGACCTTGACCAGCGCGAAATAGCGTTCGCCGTCCTTCGGCGTGCGTACCTCGCCTTCGATCGAGTCGCCGGTGTGCAGGTTGAAGCGGCGGATCTGCGACGGCGAGATGTAGATGTCGTCCGTCGATGCCAGGTAGGACGTCTCGGGCGAGCGCAGAAAGCCGAAACCGTCGGGCAGCACCTCGAGCGTGCCGTCGCCGAAGATCTGCTCGCCGGCCTTCGCGCGCTTCTTCAGGATGGCGAACATCAGTTCCTGCTTGCGCAGGCGGTTGGCGTTCTCGATCTCGAGTGCCTGCGCCATTTCGAGCAGTTGTGAGACGTGCAGGGCTTTGAGTTCGGACAGTTGCATGGCGATGGCGGGAGGTTGCTGGGGCGCCTTGGGAACCTGCGGAGCGCCCGCGGGGGGAGGGACGAAGCGGCCGGCGCATGCGCCGGCCCGCGTCGTCAGATGTTGCTGTCGATGAACGCCGTCAGTTGCGACTTCGAAAGCGCTCCGACCTTGGTGCCGACGACCGCGCCGTTCTTGAACAGCATCAGCGTCGGGATGCCGCGGATGCCGTACTTGGCCGGCGTTTGCTGGTTCTCGTCGACGTTGAGTTTCGCCACGGTCAGCCGTCCCTGATAATCCTTCGAGACTTCGTCGAGGATGGGGGCGATCATGCGGCAGGGCCCGCACCACTCGGCCCAGTAGTCGACCAGCACCGGCCGGTCGGACTTCAGCACGTCGGACTCGAAGGTCGCGTCGCTGGTGTACTTGATTTCGCTCATGAGGGTCCTTCGATCTGAGGCCGGGCCTTACGATGCGGCAGGCGTCGGCCGGAGGCAGTGCAAGAAGATGGATTGCAAGACGGAGGAGCGGGCCGCCACAGGATATGCAGGACATCGCGGCGCGCCTGTTAAGGGCAATGTTAGCACTTTGGACCGGAAACGGAAGCACGTTTGCGGCGCGACCGTCTTTCTAGAATGGCTTAGGTGGAAGCGGAAACCGTTCGGCTGGCGGGCGACCGCGGCTTCTGGCCGGCGTGCGCCGCCAACGCGCTCGCGTTCGCGCAGCGGCATGGCTTACGCGACGAATCGCTGCACCGGCTGACCGTCGTCGTTCCGCAGGGGGCGCATGCACCGCTGCTGCGCGCCGCGCTTGCGCAGGCGCGGGGCGGCGAGCGGTCGCGCGCGTGGCTGCCGCCGCGGATCACGACGCTCGGCGCCTACGCGGCAACGACCTCGGCGCAGGCGCAGGTGCTCGCACGCCGCGCGGAGCTGTTCGCCGCGTTGCGCTCGCACGCCTGGGTCCGCGCCAATTTCGGCGACCGGCCCGCCGCGCTGTGGGCGCTGGCGCGGCAGATCGCCGCGCTCGCCGACGAGATGACGCTCGCCGCACTCGACGATCCGGGCGCGTTCGCGTTGCGCTTCGAGGCCGCGCTCGCCCGCCATTTCCGGCGGCGCGCGGCGCGCGTGCTCGAGCCGCAGGCGCAGCTCGTGCTGCGGCTGTGGCGTGCGTTGCACGCGGGCGGCGCCGCCGACGATCCCGCGGCGGCGCTGCTGAGCGCGCTGCGGCGACGGGCCGAGCAGGCGGCGCGCACTGGCCAGCCGCTCGTGCTGGTGGCCGATCGGCCGCCGGCGGGCTGGTTGCGCGGCTTCCTCGATCAGCATTCACGCGGCGCGCCTGCGCTGCTGATCGAGGCCGACCACGCGCGGGCGATCGCGGCGCGGCCGCTGTTGGCCGCAGCGTGGCCCGAGCTTGCGCATCCGGCACTCGAAGCACGAGCGCCGCTGGCACGGCGCGCGGCGGGGTTGCACGCGCAGCCGCCGCCGATGCGCATTCTTGCAGCGGCTTCGCTCGAGGACGAGGCGGGCCTGGTGGCCGAACAGGTGCTGGTCTGGTTGCGCGCAGGCGCGCGTTCGATCGCGCTGGTCGCGCTGGACCGCGTCGTCGCGCGCCGCGTGCGCGCGCTGCTCGAGCGCGCGCAGGTGCTCGTGCGCGACGAGACCGGCTGGAAGCTGGCGACGACGAGCGCGGCCGGCGCGGTGATGCGCTGGCTCGATCTGGCGAGCGAGGACGTGTATTGGCGTGACCTGCTGGACTGGCTGAAGTCGCCGTTTGCGCTGCCCGATCTCGCCGACAAGGCGGCGGCGGTCGTCGCGATCGAAAGCGCCATCCGCGCCAGCGGTGCGCTGCGCGGCGCGCGCGCGATCGGTGCGGCGCTCGCCGAACGCGCGCGGCGCGACGCGGCCGCGAACGAGCGCATCGACGAGGCCGTGCAACTGCTGCGAACGATCGATGCGCACGCACGTACGGCGCGTCAAGGGGTGCGCACACTGGCCGAGCATGCGCGCACGCTCGCCGCAGCGCTCGACGCGCTCGGCATGCGCAAGGCGCTGGCGCTCGATCCGGTCGGCCGTGCGGTGCTGCGCGAGCTCGACGCGCTGGCGATCGCGCTGGACGGCGATAAGACGCGCGTGGACCTGGCGGTGTTCCGCGCGCTGATCGCCGAGCGCTTCGAGGAAGCGGGCTTCGTCGATGACTCGATCGACAGTCCGGTCGCGCTGGTGTCGCTCGCCGCCACGATGCTGCGCGATTTCGACGCGGTGCTGCTGGTGGGCGCCGATGCCGAGCATCTGCCGGCTGCCGCGCCTGACGCGCTGTTCATGTCGAATGCGGTGCGCGCCGAACTGGGGCTCGCGACGGCGGCTGAGCTTGCTCACGAGCAGCATGTGGCGGTCGCGAGCCTGCTCGCGCGCGTGCCCGAGGTCGCCGCGAGCTGGTGCCGCCAGCGCGGCGCCGAGCCGAACGCGTTGGCGCCACTGCTCGATCGGCTTCGGCTTGCGAACGCGTGCGCGGGCGGCGAGGCGCTCGTGCAGCGCGGCGGACGCATGCCGTTCGCGGTGGCGGCGTGCGGCGCGGAGGTGTGGCAATGGGGCGGGACGCGGCCGGCGCCACGCGCCCCCGATCTGCTGCCCGCGCGGCTCACTGCCAGCGGCGCGCAGAGCCTCACCGACTGTGCGTATCAGTTCTACGCGCGCCATCTGCTCGGCCTGCGCCAACCCGACGACGTCGTCGAGGAGCCGGCCAAACGCGAATTCGGCGAAGCGCTGCACGCGGTGCTGTACCGGTTCCATCGCGAATGGGGCGCGCAGGACTTCGACGCGGTTGCCGCGCAGCGTCTGCGCGAGAGCCTGGCCCGGCACGTGCAGGCGGTATTCGCGCCGCGCGTTGCGCGCCTGCCGGCGTTTCTCGGACTGCAGGTGCGCTGCGAGGCGCTGATCGACCGCTATGTCGAATGGCTGCAAGGCCGCGCGCGCGCAGGCTGGCGCTGGAGCGCGGGCGAGCGCACGGTCGAGGCGACGTTGGCGCTGGACGGGCAGCGCGCCATCGTGCTGCACGGGCGAATCGACCGCATCGACACCGATCGCGATGGCCGCTGCCAGGTGATCGATTACAAGGCGCGGCCGGCCAAGGACCTGAAACGGGCGCTCGCCGAACCGGGCGAGGATGTGCAACTGCCGTTTTACGGGGTGTTGCTTGCGTCGTCGCAGGCTGCCGACGCCACGCCCGCCGACAGCGCGGCCTACGTCAGCTTCGACGGCACGACGGCGGCGCGCGCGGTCGTGTGCGAGGTGGCGCCGGATGCGCCGCTGCCGCAGCTGGTCGATGCCCTGGGTGCGCGGCTGCGGCGCGATCTGCAGCGCATCGCAGGCGGCGCGCCGTTGCCCGCGATCGGCGCTGCGACGGTCTGCGCGAACTGCGAGATGCGCGGGTTGTGCCGGCGCGATTACTGGTCGGACGACGATGACGCGCCCGCGGAGGACGAGGCGTGAGTGCGTCCGCCGGCGCAACCGTCGCCGAGTATCTGTGCAATGGCGTGGCGATCAGCGGCGAGGAATTCGCCCGCCGCGCCTGCGCGCCGGAGTCGAGCTGCGTGGTCGAAGCCTGCGCAGGCAGCGGAAAGACCTGGCTGCTGGTCGCGCGCATCGTCCGGCTGTTGCTCGCCGGCGCGCAGCCGGGCGAGATCCTGGCGATCACCTTCACGCGCAAGGCCGCGCAGGAGATGCGCGAGCGGCTGCTGCGCGAGCTTGCGTTGCTGGCGACCGCGCCCGACGAAGCCGTCGTCGCCGCGCTGCATGCACGTGGGCTGACGATCGAGCAGGCGCGCGCGCAGTGCGGGGCGGCGCGCGACCTGTACGAACGCGTCGCGACTGCGCGCGTGCCGATGACGATCGAGACCTTCCACGGCTGGTTCTGGCAGCTGATCGGCCGGGCGCCGCTCGGCGCAGGCGTGCCGGCCGCGCCGACGCTCGCCGAGGCGACGGCGCGCTTGCTCGACGACGCGTGGCAGCGGTTCTTCGCCGCGCTCGACGATCCGCGCCACGCGCGCGAGCGTTCGGACTGGATCGAGCTGCTGCGAGCGATCGGGGAACCCGCGGCGCGCGCATTGCTCGGTGCTTTCGTCGCCAGGCGTGCCGAGTGGTGGAGCTTTGCCGGCGCCGACCCCGAGGCGGCGATCGAACGCGCCGGGGCTCCTCTGCGCGCCGCGCTCGATGCGCTCGGCGCCTCCGAAGCGGACCCTTTCGCAGCGCTGCGCGCGCCTCAGACGCAGGCCGCGGTCGCCACGCTGATCGATGTGTGGCAACGGATCGCCGCGCCCGGCAAGAACATCGCCGGGGCGATCGAATGCGCGCGCGACTGGCTCGGCCGAGCGGAGGCTACGCCCGAGGCGGATCTGCGGGGCGCAGCGGCGATCCTGCTGACGCAAGACGGTGCGCCGCGCAAGCTGCTCGCGCCCGAGGCGATCGCGAAGAAGGTGCCCGCCGCTGCGCAGCGCTACGCGCTGGCGCACGCCACGCTGCTGGCGACGATCGAACGGCTGCGCGCGATCGCCGAGGAACGCGCCGCCTTGCGGCTGAACGACGCGGGACTGCGCTGCGGCGTGCTGCTGCTCGAGTGCTACCAGCGACGCAAGGCGCAGTCGCAGTCGCTCGACTTCACGGATCTGGAGTGGCACGCGCGCACGCTGCTCGCCGACCCCGACCATGCCGCGTACATGCAGGCGCGGCTCGATGCGCGCTACCGCCATCTACTCCTCGACGAGTTTCAGGACACCAATCCGCTGCAATGGCAGGTGCTGCTCGGCTGGCTCGCCGCGTACGACGGCGCGGGCGAGCGGCCGACCGTGTTCGTCGTCGGCGATCCGAAGCAGTCGATCTATCGGTTCAGACGCGCCGATCCGCGCGTGTTCGACGCCGCGCGCGAGCTGCTCGAGCGCGACTTCGGCGCCGCGCATCTGCGCACCAACGTCACGCGGCGCTGCAGCCAGTCCGTCGTCGACGCACTGAACCGCGCGTTGACGGGTGCTTACCCGCGGTACGAGCCGCATGCGACTCGAGCGACCGCGCGCGGCGCGTTCGTGCTGCTGCCGCTGGCGCGCGCAGCGGACGAGGAGGCGGCATCCGCGCCGTCCGAGCCGCACGCGTCGGAGTGCCCCCCGCCGCAGGGCGACGGCTGGCGCGATGTGCTGACCACGCCGCGCACGCGGCGCGGCGGCGACGCGCATACGCGCGAGGGTGAGCAGATCGCCGCCGCGCTCGCGTATTGGGTGGCGAAGACGACGGTGATCGACGACACCGGCCAGGCGCGGCCGGCCCGCTGGTCCGACGCGATGGTGCTGGTACCGCGGCGCACGCACCTCGCGCCGATCGAAGGCGCGCTGCGCCGCGCCGGCATTCCGTTCGTCAGCGATCGGCGCGGCGGACTGCTGGCCACGCTCGAAGCCGACGATCTGATCGCGCTGCTCGAGTTTCTGATCACGCCGAATGCGGACCTGAAGCTCGCGCAGGTGTTGCGTTCGCCGCTGTTCGGAGCCGGTGACGACGATCTGATCGTGCTGGCACGCGCGGCGGCCGGATCGCCTCCACATGCGCAGGGCGCGACCTGGTGGGCGCGGCTGCAGGCGCTGAACGATGCGCCGCCTGCGCTCGCTCGCGCGCGCCAGCTTCTGGCGTGGTGGCACGATCTGGCCGGCGTGCTTCCGGTGCACGATCTGCTCGACCGCATCTATTTCGAAGGCGACCTGCGGCGGCGTTACGCGGCGGCTGCGCCTGCGGCCACGGTGGCCCAGGTCCAGGCCAACCTCGACGCCTTCATCGAACTGGCGCTGGCGATCGACGCGGGCCGCTACCCGAGCCTGTCGCGCTTCATTGACGAGCTGCGCGCGCTGAAGCAGGCGCCGGGCGAGGAGTCGCCCGACGAAGGCGCCGCGGGCGGCGACGACGCGGTGCGCGTGATGACGGTCCACGGCGCGAAAGGGCTGGAAGCCGAGATCGTCGTGCTGGCCGACGCGCATCGCGCGGAGCCGCGCGAGGCCAGTGGCGTGCTGCTCGTCTGGCCGCCGCAGCAGGCGCGCCCGCAGCACTTTTCGCTCTTCGCGGCGGCCGGCCGCGGCCAGGCGCGCGCGCAGTGGTTCGCGGACGAAGAGGGGCAGCGGGCGCTGGAGACGTGGAATCTGCTGTACGTCGCCGCCACCCGCGCGCGGCAGGTGTTGGTCGTCACAGGTACTGTCGGGCGCAACGATCCGGGCGCGACCGCGTACGCGCGGCTTGCGGCCGCTGCCGAACTTTCGGTGCCGACGCCGATCGAGCCCGCGGCGATCGCGCAGCGCGTGGCGCAGGCGCCGCACGTGTACGACTTCCTTCCCGAGCCGGTACCGACGGGAGAGCGCACCGAAGCGCAGGACAGGGTTGAGGGCAGCGAAGCGGTGCGGCTCGGCGCCGCATGGCACGCGGCGCTCGCCGCCGAAGTGACACCCGATGCGCGTGCGCTCGCGCTGCAGTTCGGATTGACCGTTGACCTCGCGAAAGAGGCGCTCGCCGCGGTGCAGCGCGTGCGCGCTGCAGCACCGCTGCGGCGCTTCTTCGAAGCGCAAGCGATGGACGAGATCGAAATGGTCGCGGCCGACGGCACGCTGTTGCGCGCCGACCGCGTCGTCGAACTCGACGACGCGCTGTGGGTGCTCGACTACAAGTGGCGCGTGCTCGCAAGCGAACGCGCCGGTTACGAGGCGCAGGTGCGCGGCTATGCGGCGGTGCTCGCCGAAATCCGGCCCGACAAGCCGGTCCGCGCAGCGCTGATCGATTCCGACGGCGCACTCGTCGAAGTCGACACGTCCGGGCTGCAGCGTGCATGAAGTGGCGCACGCGGCCGCGGCTGATACCATTCGCCCCGGCGGGCCCCCTCGCATCGGAGTGCCGTGAACCTGGTCAGGTCGGGAACGAAGCAGCCATAGCGGAGTGCCCCGAGTGCCGAGGACAAGGCTCGCCTTTCGCGCTGCAGGCGCCGAAGGCGTTCCGTCCCGATGCACCGGAGATGCGGCTTCCTCGAAGCGGTCCGGAGACGGGATGGCGAGGCCTGCTCTTTGAACTGCCCTGACGCCGGATGAATTTTCGTATCGCTGCCGCACGGCCCGAGGACTGCGGCGCGCTGATCGAACTGATCCGCGCGCTCGCCGAATACGAGAGGCTGTCCGACCAGGTCGTCGCGACCGAAGCGCAGCTTCGCGCCGAACTGTTCTGCGAGCATCCGGTGATCGAGGCGGTGATCGGCTGGGAAGGCGACCGCGCGGTCGGGTTCGCGCTGTTCTTCCACAACTTCTCGACCTTCCTGACCCGGCGCGGCATCTACCTCGAGGATCTGTTCGTGGTGCCGCGGGCGCGCGGACGAGGCTATGGCAAGGCGCTGATCCTGCACGTGGCGCGGCTTGCGGTCGAGCGCGGCTGCGGACGCTTCGAGTGGGCCGTGCTCGACTGGAACCGGCCGGCGATCGAGTTCTATGAATCGCTCGGCGCGACGGTACTGCCGGACTGGCGCATCTGCCGGCTCGCGGGCGAGGCGCTCGCGCGCTGCGCGGCCGCCCCGACGATTGCCGGCGCCCGATCTGGCGCAGCCCACTAGACTTTACGCATGTCGTACCAGGTTCTCGCCCGCAAGTGGCGCCCGCGTGACTTCTCCTCGCTGATCGGTCAGGACCACGTCGTCAAGGCGCTGACCCATGCGCTCGAGCAGGGGCGGTTGCACCACGCGTATCTGTTCACCGGCACGCGCGGTGTGGGCAAGACGACGATCGCGCGCATCCTCGCCAAGTCGCTGAATTGCGTCGGACCGGACGGCCGCGGCGGCGTCACCGCCACACCGTGCAACCGCTGCGACGTCTGCACCGCGATCGACGCCGGTCGCTTCGTCGATTACATCGAGATGGACGCGGCGAGCAACCGCGGTGTGGACGAGATGACCACGCTGCTCGAGCGCGCGGTCTACGCGCCGAGCAACGCGCGCTTCAAGGTCTACATGATCGACGAAGTGCACATGCTGACGACGCACGCGTTCAACGCGATGTTGAAGACGCTCGAGGAGCCTCCGGACTACGTCAAGTTCGTGCTCGCGACGACCGATCCGCAGAAGATCCCGGTCACCGTGCTCAGCCGCTGCCTGCAGTTCAACCTGAAGCAGATGTCGCCCGAAGCGATCTGCGGACGGTTTGCCCACATCGTGCAGCAGGAAGGTATCGCCGCCGAACCTGCCGCGCTGAAGCTGCTTGCGCACGCCGCCCGCGGCAGCATGCGCGACGGCCTGTCGCTGCTCGACCAGGCCATCGCGTTCAGCGCGGGGCAGGTCACCGCCGGTGCCGTGCGCGACATGCTCGGCGCGATCGACACGACCACGCTCGCGCGCCTGCTCGACGCGCTGGCTGCGCGCGACGCGAAGTCGATGCTGGCGATCGCCGATGAAATGGCCGCGCGCAGCTTGTCGTTCGGCCAGGCGCTGCGCGATCTGGGCGCGCTGCTGCACCGGATCGCGCTCGTGCAGCGCATCGATGCGGCGGCCGACGCGTACGGCGCCGACGATGACGGCGCCGAAATCGCGCGATTCGCCAAGGCATTCGCGCCGGACGAGGTGCAGCTTTACTACCAGATCGCGCTGCATGGCCGCAACGAACTGCACCTTGCGCCCGACGAATACGCGGGCTTCACGATGACGCTGTTGCGCATGCTGGCCTTCGCGCCGGTCGAAGCTGCGTCCGCGCCGAAGACTGCAGCACTGGCCGCGACGCGGCCGCCGCGAACGTCCGCGCCGGCTGCCGCCGCGCCGCGTCCGGCACCTGCGCCGAGGTCGCAGACAGCGGCGGCTGCGGCGAACGAAGCGGTGCGTCCGGTCGCGTTCGACGGCAACTGGCCGGCGCTGGTCGAACGACTGAAGATCGGCGGCTTGGTGCGCGAGCTTGCCGCGCGCAGCGAACTGGTTGCGGTCGAAGGCGATCACTTCAAGCTGCGCGTTC
>Ga0272446_1001835_pt1 | contig 30162 bp, 24 predicted proteins | sample YNPCB0061_FD_194587 | JGI IMG/M metagenome (GOLD analysis project Ga0272446, IMG submission 194587) | Hot spring microbial mat communities from Yellowstone National Park, WY, United States - YNP-CB-006-1 | ecosystem: Environmental > Aquatic > Thermal springs > Hot (42-90C) > Sediment | place...
TGGCTCTGTGGTACCTTGGTAATACTACCTTCATCCTAAAAACTTCGGCGAACACGGTGGCTTGTCTTGACCCTTACTTGAGTGACTTTTGCGCTAGTAAATACGATAAAAAGCCAACACCCAAAAGTCGGCTTCTCCCCCTTTTCTTGGAACCACACGATTTGACCGCTGAGGTCATTCTTTTGACGCATAGCCACTGTGATCACACTGACCCACTGACGCTCAAGAACCTCGAAAAGCCAGGCGAGCGATTGTTCATTGCCCCTTTTCAATGTATCCCCATCCTCCAATCAATAGAAATTCCCAGCTACTCTGTTCAGTTGATTCATCCCGGACAAACCCTAACCTTGAAAGACCTCACCATCACCGCAACCTTCGCGGAACCCACCGATGACCAGGAGCTCAACCCAGTGGGTTACTGGGTTCGTGCATCCGATGGACCCAGCATCTACTTCACGGGAGACACTGCTCCCAGTGAACGACTTGGCGCTGGTGTGACCGGAAAACCCGATGTGATGACGGTATGCATCAACGGAGGTTATCACAATCTAAGCCATTGGGAAGCCGCTGAACTTGCCCAAAAAATTCAACCAACCGTGGCTGTTCCCAACCACTTTGACATGATGCCCCACAACATCCAACCCCCTCACATGTTTCGAAAAAGCCTGTGGGAAAAAACCAAGGGAGGGGTCACCTACTGCCGGATGGAGTATGCCACTCCTTATTTCTTTGGTCCTCATCACCCGCTTCAAAAATCAATCAAGGACTAGTTCAAGGCTCTTGGTCTTCTGCGAATAAGACCTGATAACACCATCCACCCATTGATTTCGCCTCATCGTGGGGGTAGCCTCCATGCGAAGGTAGATGTAGCGTGAAATCCATCCGGAAGCCTGACCATCTCCAATACGTTCAATCAGGAGGCGTTCCCGTAAGCCCACCAAGGACTTTTGATACGATTCGATTAGGTAATCGGATAGAGTTTTGAGTTGTTTCAACCGCAACTGTATCACGGAATCGGGAACATGATTAGTCAAGGATGCGGCGGGGGTGTTTTTCCTAACACTGAAAGGGAATTGATGCACCTTTCCTACCCCTGCCTGGTGAAGGACATTTAGGGTCTGCTCAAAGTCTTCGTCGGTTTCACCTGGAAAACCCACAATGACATCAGTGCTGATGTGTATCAAAGGACAGGCAGAACGTAGATTTTCGACAATGTTCAACCAAGCACGGGCATCGTAGGTACGATGCATGGCCTCAAGAATTCGATCACTCCCCGATTGAAGACTCAAATGAACATGACTGGCGATTTTGGGATGGGCAAAAAGCTCAAAAAAACTTGGACTAAATTGATCGGGTTCAAGGGAGCTCAAGCGAATTCGAAAATCTCCTGGAGTTGTAATAAGGCGATGAATGAGATCCGTAAGGTTCTTTCCTTCATCTCGATATCGGGAGATATTAATTCCTGTTAAAACAACCTCTTTGACACCACTTCTGATCAACTCAATAAAGGATGCAACCAACTCAGAATAATTTCGTGAAACAGCTTTTCCGCGTACGTGAGGAACAATACAATAAGAACATTTGACATCGCACCCATCTTGAATTTTTAAGAAGCCCCTTGTCCGAGAAAGATGTACATCCGAACCAAAATCAAAACGATCTCCGGAAAGTGAATCTAGGTCTTTTAGTTCGATTTCTTGTTCCAAAATTCGTGGAATCAAGTTTTTTTGTTGATTGGGAACTAAGATCACCCTTTTGTCCCATTGATGGTCTTTTTTTAAGTGTTCAGTTGCGCACCCCATGATGAGGATGAGCCGAGCCGTTGAGCGTTCAAACTTGGTTGAAATTTTTAGGCTTTTGAGATGAGCCTTTTCAGTGACCGTGCAGGTATTCACAAGGATCACATCAGCTTGAGACGCATCGTCAAGTAAACTCCACCCTCTTTGCAAAAGCTGAGTTTGTATTGCTTCGCTCTCAAATTGATTCAGCTTACAACCAAGGGTCTCAATAAAAAAAGTTCGCGGCAAAAAAGTTATTCCCTATCTGCGACGACGATCTGGTTCCCCCCCCTTTCCTTTGCCATTTTTAGGGCCCAGTTGGCCTTTTCCAAGGCCTCGGATAGGTTGATGTTTTCTTCAAAGTTAAACTGAGCAATTCCAATGCTGCATCCTAGATTCTTATCAAGCTTGATGCTGGACTGCTTTAATTCCTGAAGGGCCTCCCACACATAACTTCTATTTTCGACCTTTTTGAGGAGCCGACGCGCGACCATGGGAGCATTTTGAGAATCAGTTTCTGAAAGAATGATGAGGAATTCATCGTTATCTAATCGTCCCGCAAAGTCAGATTCGCGTATGGCTTCTTTGATTCCCATGGCAAACCACCGAAGAATTCTGTCTCCTGCCTCATGTCCATAATTGTCAACGAAGGGCCCAAAGTTATCAATATCAACCTTTAAAATGGAAAGCATGCTGGTAGGTCGACCAAAATGACGTTTGATGCGTTTTTCTTCAAATAAGAGTCTTCGCTCTAGTTCAAACTTATTGTAAAGCCCTGTTACCGGATCAAGGGTGGCTGCCTTTTCGAGTTTTTCGTGTGCCATTTTCAATTTTAAGCTCAGGATGAGTTGATTAAGAGAAAGTTTGATATCACGTTCGGTCACCTTATCTAAACGCCGAACTGGTCCATACAGGGCATGGGCAGGTATATCTTCTTCCTTGCTTGAAACATGGATCCAACCAGGGGGCGCTCCCTCAAACAGCCACCGTAAATGTTCGGGGGTTGGCTGTTGATTCCATGGGCGATATACACAAAGCCATTCTGCAGGAATTTGCTCTTGATCCTCAGCGAGCCAAACCCGAAGACTTTCTGCGGGATAGGTTTGAAAGAGGATCTTGTAGGCAACATCAACCACATCGTCTTTAGTTTTGGCATGCAAAAGGCCATCGAAGTAACTATAGAAAAAATGTGCCTCTTCGAGCTTTTTGTGAAGCTGCATAATTTTCACATCTTTTTTACCCCGTTCAATAATTCGCTCTAGTTCTAACTTTGGTGGAGTAGCTAGGGGGTAAGGATTTAATTCTTTTTTATCACGCAAATTTTCAAATATTTCCTTGAAGTAGGAATTATCCTGAATTTTTTTGAGTGTTTTAAGGCCCTCATCGAGGTACTTTGAGTCACCCAATGCACTAAAAGCCTCGGCACAACTAAGAAGCTTCACGTACCGGAAATTTTCAATTTTTTTATCAAGTTCACTGATTAAGGTTTCAAAACGTTCCTTAGCCTGATCCAAACGCCCTTCAACCGACTCACGCAAGGCCAGTAAAAGCTCAAAATGCTCATACCGAAATTTTGTATTCAAAAGATGATAAATTCGTCGGGCTTGAAATTCTTTTTCAAGCGCAAAACTGTCCTTACCCGCTTTGAGATAGGCAAGTCCCAAGACAGCGAGAATATCAATACGATGATTGTAGGGTAGATTTTCAATATCCAAGTTGTCCATGATCGTAAGAGCTGAGTTAAGGAAATAAATGCTTTGTTCCCAATGTCGAGCATAAAAGTAAAGGGTCCCCAGATTGTAAAGTGTCGCAGCAATTTCAGGATAATTATCGGTTTTTTGGATAATTTCCAACGACTCTTTTAGGGTCTTGAGCGCCGAATTGTAGTCTCCCAAACTATAATAAAAATATCCTAGACCATTTAGGCCTTGAGAGTATCCCAAGGTTAAATTCATCTGTTTACGGTATTTCAAGCTAGACTGGTAGGCTTCAAGTGCCTCAGAGGAGCGCTCTTGGTTTTGATAAAGGATTCCAAGGGTGTGGTAACCAATGGCTAATCGGTGTTGATTCCCCATCTCTCGGGCAATGGCAATTCCCTCTTGCACCCTCTGAAGGGCTCTTTCAGGATTTGACTTCCAATAATAAATCAAGGCAATGATCCCATTGGTTAAGAGCGCGGCGAGGTGAATTTGAAGGTTAGAAATTTTGAGACCGTTGATTAAGTTTTCAAGAATGATGATCGAATCATTTTCAGCTATTTGAATAAAGTTTGTTAAATTATCACGACTAAACAAAACATAAAAAAGGCTTAATACCTTTTCTTTATCTGATAATTTTTTTTGGCTAATTTCAAAAGCTTGTTGAGCTTGTCGATCTGCTTCTTGCGAATCACCTTTTTTAAGAGCTAGGGCTGAAAGCCTACGATGAATACTCACCAATAGGTCTTGGGCATTAGAGTCCCGACTTAATTTTTGAGCAAGCTGATATTGAATAATGGCATCTTCTGACTGGCCTGAGCAGGTCAGACAATCGGCATAAGCTCTACGAAAAAGTATCTCTTCATCCGTCGAGTCAAAATTAGTTTGCTCAAGAATTTGTTCGGCAAACAAAATCCCATCACCAAAGGCCAAAAAGCTCCTGGCTGCCCAAAAACTTTGTTTGGTTATCTTGGCTTGAACATCCTCAACCTCGTAACTTGGCGAATAAGCCTGATAAACAGGCGCACGCTTTTTGATTTCTTCAAGATGAGAGGCGATGTAATTTTCAAAATGATCAAGAGTAAATAGAACCCGACTATCCCAAGTAAAAACAAACCGACATTTAAGATCCAACTCCAAAAGGGAGGGAAGAAGAGACCACACCGAGGGTGGTGCCATGTGTAGTGCTTGCAACACAATCCATGTTCCATGATTTGTTGAATCCCAGGCCTTAAAAAGTTCAATGAGGGTTTTCCGAATGCGACTATCCTCGTAGTCTACCTCATCAAGAAGGAATTCATTTTGCTCATTGATGATGCCCCCTGTCGCCCAGCCCTTCCAAAGTAGTCGGTGAGGAGGATAGGGTTGAATGGACTGAGCAAAAGGACGTACGAGTTGCAGAAAGGGGGCATAGGGGAAGGCCTCTTCTTGGCTAAAATCATAAAAGAATACTTGTTCTCCCCGTGCCAAGGTAAAAGTCAGTTCTCTTAATTCCTCACGTATTTTGGTTCCCACATCAAGGAAAATAGGGTCTCGCGAATTAACCTTCTCAAAAATTTTTTCGAACAACATCAAAACCATCCTAAAACAAAAAGTCGAAATCGTCTAGTTTTAATTTCCGCCGAGAAATCGCAATCTTGCCATCTGGGAGGGGCTATTCACCATGTTTCGCACATTGTACTTCAACGGATTTGTGATCAGAGCAGCCAACCGAAAAATTTGGTTTTGGGTGAGCTGGTGAAAGGATTTGTTATAGTGGTACCTTGCAGCTGCTTCTAGACCATACACGCCTGGACCAAACTCAATGATATTGAGGTAAATCTCCAAAATCCTATCCTTACCCAAAATCAGCTCCAAAACAAACGCCGTGATAATTTCTAAATACTTTCGCAAAACGTTTCGGTGCGGTAGAAGAAAGAGATTTTTTGCGAGTTGCATGGTGATGGTGCTTCCTCCCGCGATAATTTTCCCATGCTTTTGATTGACCTCAAATGCCTCACGAAGGGCGCCCCAGCTTACTCCCCTGTGTTCGTAAAACCCCCTGTCCTCAAGTCGAATAAAAGCCCTTCGCGTGGTGGAATGAATTTGCGTCAGGGGGATAAATTGAACTGGATTGTTTACAAACTGATCATAAAAGCTACGATAAACCATGAGCATGGAAATTGAGGGAGGAAAAAACTTATAATACAAGGTCAACGTGGTTACAACACATAAATAAAAAAAATGTATTAGGATGGCTAGCTTCAACAAAAAAACAATTTGAGTCCACCAACCTTTTAAGAATTTTCTGAACATGGGCGTCCATCATGTAGTATTTTTAATCGAATCCATTCCAAGGTTTTGGCCTTGTTGTCAAGTTCAGGTGCCTGGCTAAGGTCAAAATATTGCCCCGTTACCAGTTCGGCGTCACGCAAGATCACAGGGTAAACAGGCACCAGGTGATGGAAGTTCAACAGTTCCGCAAATGATTTTAACGACTCCATCAACTCCCAGGCCTGATCAAGATTTTCACAAAAATTCTCTTGCCATGGATAGTCCAAAAACCAAATCAACTCACCGGCACCTAATAAATTAGTGAGAGTTTTAATCTGATCGGGAAGGCGTTTACGATAGGGCAAGTACAAAAGTCCCTCGCGGTACCGAAGTTCCTTGAGAAAGGGCTGGGATGGATTGCCGCCTGCTTTAGCTAGGATCCACGCCGCTAGTCCTTTTCGCCACGCATCAAAGTTCGAAGCCTCATGGTGATAACCTAGTTTTTGTCCAAGAATCTTGAAAATCTTTTGGAGGCGCTCTTGGGCAGAACCCTCGTGTGATAAGCCAAGATTTTCCTCCCAGTTTTGAAGGAGCCTAAACCACAAGCCACGGGTTTGAGTGGGCCAATGAAAAAAACTCCGTAAGGGTAAGATACGGACATCCATAGGACTATTTTTTTTTTTGAGATCTTGATAAGTCCAAAGCGCTAAGAGTCCCAAGCCATCTTCCAAATCTGCCCAACGATCTTGCCGCCAGGTTCTCCCCCCCTCGGGAGCCATCATGACAGGCCAGGGGCCGTTCAAAAGTTTTTGTCGAATTCGGTTGAGACCCTCCTTATCGGGGAGCCCACGACGGATGGGCAAGGCACCGGTAGCCGGAAGAAGCCACTGCAAATAATCCCCCGCCCAAAAAGGAATGCGATGGTCATAAACCAAGTGAGCGTAGGGCAAAAGGAACTTTTTATGTTTTTTGAGAAACAAGCGAAGTTTATGCGCTAAAGCCGCTGGCCAGAGGGCGGGCTCAACCGTACTAGGATGCTGAAATGCCAAAATGAGACGGTACTGTTTTTTCCAAAAACCAAGATAGATCTCTTCCAAAACTTGCAAGGATTGAACAGAAAAAGCCCGCACACGGGCAACTGTGCGCTGATAAAGAAAGAAAAGATCGCTAAGAGTTTGAATCAAAAAAACATTGTTCATGGAATGATGATCTCCATTTTTTGTCCCCCCTCATAATACTGCTTTAACTGTCCCTTTAACTGTTCTAGTAAGAGCCGAACCAATTTTAGTCCCGTCCCCTCAACATAACCTTCTAAACCGGGTCCATTGTCTTCCACCCGTATGATCAGGGGGGACTCTGAAAGGATTCTGACAGCAATTCGAGCCTCAGGTTTAAAACTAAGAGCGTACTTTGCCGCGTTAACCACTAGTTCATTGATGACTAAGCCTAGGGGAATGGCACGGTCATAAGAAATGAAAATTTCATTGGATGCTGACTCAATGGTCAGTCGGTCACCAATTTGAAATAATTGAGCCAAGTTCGTACACAGACTATGAAGGTAGTCTACCAATTCAACTTCAGAAAGCCGCCGCATATGGTAAAGTTGGTCATGAACGAGGGCCATGGTATAAATTCTGTCTTGAATTCGTTCAATACTTTTATCAAGAGAAAGCAAACTCGAAATGATCTGCAAATTGTTTTTTACACGATGGTGCACTTCACGAAGTAAGACCTCGCGTTCTTGGAGGGCACGTTGAAGATCATTTTGACGGAATTTTAATCGTTGAACAAGGTTCAATCGATCAATGAACGAAGGGATTCGAGAAATAAACAACCTCAAGTAATTGATTGCTAAAGCGCTCCAACGCTCATCACTCATAGCCCCAATGGCCGCTATGGTACCCTCCGATGAAAGAAAGGGATAAATGAAAAAACGAGATTGCCAAACAGGTTTGATTTCCGACAAACTCTGTTGGAGAAGATAGGATTGTTGTTCATCCAAAAGGTGGATGAACGACTCGTTGATGAGTCGTTCAAATTTTCCTGATCCCTTTTTCAAAATTGGCTCATCATCCTGATGAATATAAAAAACACTCGGATTGGGTTTCGGAGGATCAGGTGGGATGGATGCACAAATATAGTTGATACCGGAAATCATTGTGTTGAGTAACTCATCTTCAGATTCTGAAACTTGAAGTCGGTTATTTACTTGAAGCAACCGAGTTGAGAGCGTTTCGGCGCATTGTAGGTTAGTCAAGTCTCGATAGTTGCGAAGATTGGTGATGATGAGGGATTGAAACTTTACAACGTTGAGGTCAGTCTTATATTGAATGTCGTTGATTTCTTCGTTTTGAAGAACCTCTAGTCGAGGCAGTGACTCGTTCATCGCGGTGCTCAAGATGATTCGGATTTCTTTTAATCCTAGGATATGCCGAATTTTCAAAGCCGTTTCAATGCCATCCGTCGCAGTATCCATAACCTGATCAAGGATGACTAAGGCCACATTGGGCGAACGTCTTAAAATTTTTAGAGCTTCGTGTCCTGATTTGGCGTGCATAATTGAAATGGGACGGCCATCAAATTTTAGGTCGCGGACCCACATCTGAAGCATCTCACGAAATAAGTCTTCATCATCTACCAAGAGGATAAACCAAGGTTGAGAATTTTCTTCATTCGCCATAAATTTTTACACAAGCTAAACGAAATTTTTCACCGCGGTCAAATTCATTTTGAAATAGCTCAAAGCTGGCTGCTCCAGGTGACATGAGGACAGTATCGCCCACCCTTAAATTGGCTTCAAGAGCTCTCAGGGCAGTCTCAAAATCCTTAAACGGTCCCAACCAACTCCACCCCTTGGCTTGAAATATGGCCATCATCCGTTGAGTAGCGCTTCCTTCCATTAGCACAAGGCTCTCCGGTTTTTTCATCATCTTCTCTAGAGGACTGAGGTTGAGGTTTTTATCTGTCCCACCAGTGATCCAGTGAACCCGACCAGAAACCGATTCGAACGAAACGGTGGAGGCTTCGGGTATGGTGGCAGCCGTGTCATTGATGAAGGTGATACCGCGCGCTTGATGACAGATCTCCATTCGGTGAGGAATCCCGGTAAACTCTTGCACTCGTTGACGAACCTGATCGGGCTCAAGCCCATAAATGGCTGCCATCACCGAAGCAAACAAGAGGGCATAATCGTTGGCTAACCCCAGGGCTCTTCGTTCTGAAGGAACCAGCTTGACCCTTCTTCCCTTCCATTCAAGAATTCCGGTCTTGTTTTGGTAGTAGGCATAAGCCTGAGCCTTAGGATGTGTAATCCTACCCTTTAAGGAAAGAACAGCTAATTGAGCCTGGGTCTTGGTGGCAAAATAGCTTCCCCAGGGATTGTCCAAATTGATCACGGACCAATCGTGGTTCCCCTGCCCCGCAAAGATTCGCTCCTTATCCCTTGCGTACTCTTCCATGCTGGAATAATAATTCATGTGGTCGTAGAAAAGATTGGTGATGGCAGCAACCCTTGCCCGTAGCAGGGTTGGTGGAACCAGTCCACCGAGTTGCCAGCTGGACAACTCCAGGACCACCGGAGAACTTCCATCAAGTTCGCTCAGAAAATCCAGGGGGGAACGGGTGATGTTCCCACCCAGTTGAGACCCTGGATAAGCTCCCTTAAGAATATGGTAAAGAGCGCTGACCGTGGTGCTCTTGCCCTTAGAACCCGTCACAGCCAAAACCGGATTCGAACATTGCACCAAAAAAATTTCAATATCGGTTGTGATTCGCCTAGCGTTTCTTAGAAATGGTGAATTAGGTTTGACGGCAGGGTTTTTGACAACCAAGTCAGCTTGTCGAAAATCCTCTTCTTCGTGACGTCCCAGCACGTACCGAATCGGATACGGTGAAAGTTTCTCCAGGCTAGGACGAAGTCGCTCTTCGGTGCTGAGGTCGGTCACAGTCACCAAGGCTCCCCTTTCGGCGAAGTACTTGGCACATGATAATCCTCCGCCATTGATGCCCAGCCCCATGATGAGGACTTTTTTTCCTTCAGGCCTTTTCAAATCAATTGAATGTTCCATCGATGACATACTCCACTAAACCGTTTGGTGCAATCCGTTTTTCGATAATTTTTGGGAGACTATCTTGGCTGGGGGGGCTGATCCCTAGCTTTGACCGATAAGTCTGGGCAAGCTGAGCCCGTTGTTTTGAATCAGACTTTTTTAGTTGTTGTTGAATCTCTTTGAGGGAGGATTTGGGAATGCTCATGATAGGGGTCAAAAATTCCAATAGTTTTGGCACGCCATCGTGAGAAAGCTTCCACGTGTTAGCGCTCAAACTTTGATACCGGCAACGCAATGGAAAAAAAGGATAGTAAGCCTCTAGATCAGGCATCAGAAACAACGAAAAAAACTCGGTCAAATCATCATCCATCCAAATCCCCTGAAGATAGTAGCCCCTCCCTTCTTCGCCAATCCAGGTGGAGTCAAAGAACTGATGCACATAATAGTCATTTGAATCACTCAGCTTTAGATCGAGAGGCAAAAAATCGAAGCTCATCATCACTCGTCGGGTTTCGTACTCAGTTGTCCAATTGTTATCTCCACGTCGCAATGAACGATGCCAATAAGATCGAAAGGATAGATCAAATTGAACCACAAAAAGGAAACGATTTCCTTGATGTTCAATTTCGTGATAAAGAGTGGGCTGCAAGATCTTACGCGGATCAAAGCCCCATTGCAACATTGGAAGAGAAAAGGGTAATTGTAATTTGAATTGCGAAAACATGTTGGTTATCGCTTCATGGTAAACTGGGTGGGGATTGGGGTCTCGATAGTCGTGGTGTATTGGAAAAGAGAGGATTCGAATAGGTTCGGCAAGGGTGTAACAGACCTTATCGCCCTGGAAGAGGCTTACTTCAGGCGGGGGATGGGTAAGGTCTCGACTAGCTCTCAACTCGTCATCTTTTTCAAGAGGTAAATGATACGTGAAGTGAAAGTCTATGGAACGACTCACGATGATGTTAATTCCCTCTTAATAAAGACCAAGCGCACTTCGTTATTATGGCGTTCAAGGCGAACCCGATCAACAAACTTTTCTACAACTGGCTTATTTTCTACCTTGTCCAAATCCCAGCGTGCTTTGTCGTAAGTAATCTCAAAAAGATCAAGGTCGAGGCGCTGAACCAGAATGATGTCGACCCCATAAACAGTCAACCCCTCACCCAAGAGGGGTTCTCCCTGCTTTCGCCACTCGGTAAGGGTGATGAGACCTGCATCGCCCAGGGTGGATTGACGGGTTTGTTGAAAAACGTAGAGCTGACCCACTTCCCAAGTGTCATTTTTAGCTTCTGGAGACTGCGAGAGCTCTCGCAGATGAGAGGCTCGAAGCTCGTTGATCGCCTCGTAATAACCAAAAATGACTTCCTCATCGGTTTTGAGGGTTTTTGTCTCCTCGATCCGTTGGCTTTGAAGCACACAAAATTCTGGAATTAAGAAAAAGGCGATCACCAAACCAACCAAGGTTAAAACACGTGCATTTTGTCGTAAAAAAGATCGTCCGTCATGAATCTTTTTTTTGAGGGGAAACATGAAATGTTGCTTTTTCACCGCCAACTCATAATCGCGCTTTTGTTCTATCGTGTGATTGTTTAACGGTGGTTCGTGCGGATAATCAGAAAAAAAAGAGCGCCAGTCTCCCAAGCTAGGTTCGTGAGAGGGGGTTTGTGAATTTAGAAGAAGTCCAGATAAACGCTTATTGAGATCAAAGCTTTGAAGCTCCCAACTCAACTGCTGGTCTAAAAGGCTAGGACTTTTGTTCTTAGCCAAAAATTGCAAGACCATGTGACCGAACCAGGTTGACCAAGGATTTTTACTAGTAAGCATGAGATTGGAAGCGGTGGTGCTCGATTTGGGTAAGAGTCGGCAAAGCTGGGACACCAACGTTTTCGAAAACCCATAATAACGCTGCAAATCAGTAAAAATGAGCTCGGGGCGTGCCATTGGGGGAAGCTCATCGTTGACCTTGAGAATGACGAGGATCTCAAGGATCGCTCCAAGCTCACTCCAGCTCGTCCACTGGAAACAATCGTGAAGGGATCGTGGATTTCCAGCGCAATCCAGAAAGTTTTTTTTCCAGATCAGTTCGCCCTCAACCTCTTCCATGCTCTCCCAGTGCCACCGTGTAGCCTGCATTTTTTCTATCATCCAATGGGAAGCCTTGGCTGATTTGACAAAGGCACTTGCCTCAGCGCCCCGAACACCCGAAATGAGATTTAATTCACAATCACGCCATGTTATTGTTGTTTTAGTCATGGGACGAGATACCCAATAGTTTGCGAACCCTCTTAGGATCGGTCTCGATGGTCAAATTTTTTTCTTGGGTGGGGATGACCTTTCCAAGCTTCCCCTTTTTGACGCGCCGAAGGTATTTCACCTGGGTCCAGAAAACGTCAATTTTACCCTTGCCCCGTGCTTTACTAAAATATGCAGCCAGCTGAGCCGCGTCGAGTAAAACAGGAAGAGGTACGGTCTTGTTGACAGGACTTCGAATAAAAACATAGCCTCCCGGATAATCGCGGGTGTGAAGCCAGTGGTCTCGCCCCTTGGCAGCGGTTCGCAAAAGGAGGTCGTTTTCCTTGGCGTTGCGTCCAATCAGAACAGGAAACTGTGCCAAGGTTAGGCGCAATCCAACCTGGGTCTCTTGGGCTTGTTCCTTCCACTGTGAAATTTGCCGAACGGCTTGGATCACCCAAGCACCGGGCTCGGTAATTAGTCGTTCGAGCTCTTTTTGCAAGTAAGCTAAACGTTGTCTCGTTAGAGCTAATTCTTCCTGTGAGCGTTGAGCACGTTCACGAGCCTTGCGCGCCCGTAGGTAAAAATCTTGGGCGATTTGAACCCCACTCAAACACGGATCAACCTTGAGAAGAATTTCCTTTCCATCCCAATCGGTTAAGCTCACCTCATCCTTTTTTTGGTGAAAGAGGTAGAGATTCGCCATCACCAAATCGCCCAGGTGTTGATCCCTTTCCCCAAGGTTGTCTTGCTGTTCTTCCAAAAGCCTGATGCGGTGCACCAGTGAATTGATCTGCCCCTCCAACCAGCCCCTGTATCGTTCAATGCTTTTTTGAAGTTGGCTTTCTTGTTCTAGTTGGCGATAGAATCGCTCCACCGCCTCGGAATAGCTCTGACCCCCTTGACCAAAATCACGTACAGTGAACTCGTGCGGCTTGGATTCGTGGGGAAGTTTCAACACCTGCCCCACAACTTCACCCCGCTTGGGTCTCAAGAAGGCGGCATCTTGAATTTGCCCATTCTCATCGGTCAGGAACATGTTGGCAGCCCCCGTCCAAAGGCGAATCCACAAGTTTTGCTCCCGTCCCTCTACCCGAAAGACAAGCCGAATGATTCGTTCTTGTAGATAGTGATCAGGGTGGTTGAGCTTTACACCTATTAAAAGCTTGCGAAGCGAAGATAAAAAACGATGAGGCTTACACTTTTGAACGTGGTGCCGCGGAAAAATGCTCAGGCGAAGGTATGGAGACTCAAGGCAGACAAAAAGGCACCAAGGCCCGCTGGTGCCCTCTAAATTGATAAAGTAACGAAAAAAGCCTTGAGAATAAATCGAATGGACATAAACGGGCTCTTGCGGAAAATCACCAAGAACCCGATCAATTTCACCCCGATTGAGCGACATTTAGATATGAATGGCCCAACCCTCCAACCCACGAGCAGCTTCCATCACACTTTCACTAATGGTGGGATGGGCGTGAACCATGGTAGCGATGTCCTCGGGCAGGAGTTCCGCCTTTCGTGCCAATAAAATTTCATGGATGATCTCGGTGGCATAGGCCCCTGCGGCGTGCCCCCCTAAAATTTCGTGGGTCTTCGCATCCATCAAGACCTTGACCAGCCCTTCTTGGTGTTCGATGGCATTGGCCTTGCCATTGCCGGTGTAAGGAAAGGTGTAAGCCTTGTAAGCTAGCCCTTTTTCCTTGAGCTTCTCTTCGGTGTATCCAAAGCTGGCGATTTGGGGCTCGCAATAGGTGGCTCCGGGTATGGAGAGGGGATCAACGCGCTTTTCATGGGCCTTTCCAGCCATGTGCTCCACAGCGATCTCGCCTTCTTTACTCGCCACGTGAGCAAGAAGCGGAGAAGGAATTAGATCCCCAATGGCATAGATGGAAGGAACGTCGGTTTGATAGTAATCCTTCACCACCACGAAGCCGCGATCAGTCTTGATGCCCACCTTTTCAAGTCCAAGGTTTTCGGTATTGGGAACGCGCCCCACGGCAACTAGGATTTTTTCGGCTTCGAGGATTTGGGTCTTATTGTCGGCTAGTTGGAGAGTAAGGCTTACCCCCTGAGAATTTTTCTTAAGCTCGGTGGCCTTGGCCGAAGTGAAAAAGCTCACACCACGAGCCTTGAAGGCTTTTTCAACCACGGCTGAGGTTTCGTGATCCTCCAAGGGAAGGATACGCGGAAGCATCTCCACGACGGTCACCTTCACCCCGAACACGCTCATCACGTAGGCAAATTCCATCCCAATGGCCCCGCTTCCTAAAATGATTAAACTCTTGGGGAGCTGGGTCAAGGACAGGATGCCCGTGCTACTCAGCACCTGATTTTCATCGAACTCAAAACCAGGAAGTTGACGCGGTCGGCTTCCCGCGGCTAATAGGATGAACCTTGCTTTGTACTCCTTCCCATCTACCAAAAGGGACTGCGGACCATTCAACACGGCTGTTCCCTGAATGTATTCGATTTTGTTCTTTTTTAACAGGAACTGAACGCCCTTGCCACTTCGGTCAGCAGCATCGCGTGATTTTTTTTGAACGGCCGCATAGTTGAAATTCGAGGTATCTACCTTTACCCCAATGGCTTCCAAATCCTTGATCCGTTCAAACCCTTCGGCCTGGTTGATGAGGGCCTTGGAGGGAATGCAGCCCCAGTTTCCACAAACCCCACCGGGTTTGTCTTTTTCAACCACGGCTGTCTTTAGTCCCAGTTGAGCCGCACGAATGGCTGAAACATAGCCGCCTGGGCCAGCACCCACCACAATCAAATCAAAATCATGAGCTGCCACTACATCCCCCTTTACAACAAGGCCCGAAATGGGTCCTCAATGATGGATTTTAAGTCGGTCAAAAATGCGGCGGCCACTGCCCCGTCCATCACCCGATGATCTGCGCTTAGAGTCATCTTCATCTGACGGCGCACGCTGAACGAACCGTCCTCTTCGACGTAGGGAGCCCGCACCACTGCCCCCAAGGCAAGGATGGCGGCCCCAGGCGGATTGATGATGGCGGTGAATTCCTCAATGCCAAAACTGCCTAAATTGGAAATTGTGAAGGTGGCACCGGTGTACTCCTCAGGCTTGAGGGCGTTATTGCGCGCCCGATCAATGAGGTCCTTGAGTTCGGCATCGATTTGACGAATGCCTTTTCCGTGGGCTGCCCGAACGATGGGGGTAATGAGTCCATCAGCCTGGGCAACTGCAAGCCCAACGTCAACGCTGGAGTGGTTCTGAATGTAATCGCCCATCCAAGACGAATTAATAGCTTGGTGGCGCGTGATTGCGTTGGCAGCCAACTTAACAATAAAGGAGTTTAGCCCAAGCTTCTCTTTCAACTCGGCGTTGATTTTTTCTCGGGCATTCATGAGGGGATCCATGTGTACCGTGACGGTGAGGAAGATATGAGGCGCTGTAAAGAGGCTCTCACTCAGCCGTGAGGCGATGACGGCACGCTTACGTGAAACGGGGATGCGCTCGTCGTTCAGCGGGCTGGGCAAGACGGCGGCGGGGACGACTGGCTTACTTGAAGCAGCCGGTTGGTAGTTTTCTAAATCCCGTTTGATCACGCGTCCCCCCGGACCACTGCCCTGGATTTGATTAAGGTCGATGCCCTTTTCTTGAGCTAAACGACGCGCCAATGGACTTGCCTTTCCGGTTGGCTGGGCCGATGACGGTTGTACGATTTGGGTTGGGGCCACAGCGGACTGAGCGGGTGACGAGGTCTTGACCGCTTCAGCTGTTTTGGCAGGTGCTTTTGAATCGCCCAGAAGGGAGGATATGTCTTCACCTTCTTGTCCCAAAATAGCAATGAGGTCTCCGACCTTGGCTGCGGTGCCCTCCCCCCGAACAATTTTTAAAATTTTGCCTGCTTGGGTAGACTCATACTCCATGGAAGCCTTATCGGTTTCCACATCGCAGAGGATGTCCCCCTCCTTCACAACCTCGCCCTCTTTTTTTCTCCACTTGAGGATCGTGCCTTCCTCCATGGTAGGAGAAAGGGCAATCATGAATACCTTTTCAGCCATATCTACCTCTTCTCAACGAAATTTAGTCGATGTAAAGCGCCCGCTTTGCTGCGGCAATGATTTTTTCAACGCTGGGTTGAACCATGAGTTCAAGGGTGTGATTGTACGGCATGGGGACATCCATCCCGGTTACCTCTTCCACAGGAGCGTCCAAATCATCAAAACAATTACGCACAATAAGGCTACTGACGTAATTCGCAACCCCACAGTTGGGCCAAGCCTCATCCACCACCACAGCGCGGTTGGTTTTTCGCACTGAGGCGTAGATGGTTGCTTCGTCAAGGGGACGGAGGCTTCTCAAATCAACAACCTCAGCGCTGATCCCCTGTTTTGCTAATTCTTCCGCGGCTGCGAGGCATTGCAGAACCGGCTTTGAGAAGCTGATGATACTCACATCGGTTCCCGCTCGTTTGACATCTGCCGAGCCAAAGGGGATTAAGTACTCCTCCTCGGGCACCTCCCCCTTGAGGCCATAGCTCATTTCGCTCTCTAAAAAGATGACGCAGTTGTCATCGCGGATCGAACTTTTCAAAAGTCCCTTGGCATCGTAAGGGGTTGAGGGCGCCAAAACGATGAATCCGGGAACGTGAACAAAATAGCTGGCAAAGCTCTGGCTGTGCTGACTGGAAAGGTACTCGGCTGGTCCGTTAGGGCCACGTACCACCATGGGCACCTTGAATTGCCCTCCGCTCATGTAGCGCATCTTAGCAGCGTTATTGATGAGCTGATCGATTGCGAGAAGCCCAAATTGAATGGTCATCCACTCCACAATCGGTCTCAGCCCCCCCATGGCCGCGCCAACGGCCAAACCGGTAAAACCAAGTTCCGTGATGGGCGTATCGATTACGCGATCGGGTCCGTACTTGTCTAAAAGTCCCTTTGAGACCTTGTAAGCGCCATCGTATTGTCCCACCTCCTCACCCATGAGGATCACGGTAGGATCTCGTGCCATCTCCTCATCTAAGGCCTGCCTTAATGCCTCTCTCATCGTGATGATAGCCATCGTTTATCCCCTTTATGCGAGTATGTCGGTGGTAATTTCGGAATGATCAGGTTCGGGAGAATTTTCCGCAAATTCAACGCTTTGCGCCACTATCTCCTTGACCTCTTTGTCCATGTCTTGAAACTCATCTTCTGTCAACATCTTTTCTTGAATCATCCGATCTTTAAGCAAGATAATAGGATCTTGTGCCATATAAGCCTCGGTTTCTTCCTTGGTGCGGTACTTGGCCGGATCGCTCATACTGTGACCACGATAACGATAGGTTTTGACCTCTAAAAACCGGGGAAAGTACTCCTTTTTGATGGCTTCAAGGGCTTCTTTGACCTCCTCATAAACCTCGATCACATCCATTCCAGAAATTTGCTTGCTTGGAATACCATAGGCTTGTCCTTTGATATAAAGGTCCTTGACTGAGCTGGCTCGATCAAGACTTGTCCCCATGCCGTATTGGTTGTTCTCACAAAGATAGAGAACCGGTAGTTTCCAAAGCGCCGCCAAATTCAAACTCTCGTGAAAGGCACCCTGATGGATGGCTCCATCGCCAAAAAAACAGAGGGTGGCACCGTTTGTTTTGAGGTATTTTTGGGCAAAAGCACTTCCGGTCGCCACGGGAATTTGCCCTCCCACAATACCATTCCCACCCCACATTTTTTTTTCGGCACTAAAAAGATGCATGGAACCGCCCTTACCCTTGGAGCACCCCGTGAGCTTACCATAAAGCTCTGCCATGATGGCGTTGGGTGTAATACCCATCGAAATGGCATGCCCGTGGTCTCGATAACCCGTTAAGAGGACGTCAACCCCCTTCACCATGGCGGCGGCAGCCCCTGTGCTCACGGCTTCTTGACCGTTGTAGAGGTGACAAAACCCTCCAATTTTTCGTAGACCGTACATTTGACCAGCTTTTTCTTCAAAACGACGGATCAACAACATCTCTCGCAACATTTCCGAAAGGAAATCTTTTTTGTAACCTTTGATGGGTCTCATGCTTTTCCCTCTCCTGATATATTGTCAATCTGAATTTTTTCCCCTGTTTTGGGATTAAAATATTCGCCTGATTCAATCTCAGTTTCCAGAACAATAAGTTGGGAGCTGTCGGGTTGAAGCCTCCAAAAATTTTCCAAACGTCTTCCCAACTCCTCAATAATCTCTGAACTAAAACGCGGATTATCGATCACCCTGATCTTACCACGTATCGAATAAAGTTCGCCAGTCTTTTGATCGGTAAAGAGCCAGCTCACCTTGGGATTGTTGCCAACATCGGCAACCTTAGGAAAATTTTTTGAGGTGGCACAATAAAGCCAAAATAGGCGTCCCGGTAGAAAAACGGGGTTCATCCAGCGCATAGCGGGGTAACCATTGGTTGAAATAGTGGCCAAAAGCCCGCGCCCCGAATCTTCAATGATTTGGAGAACCTCGTTCAAAAATTGATTTGCATTCATCCTACCAACTCCTCATCAAAATAGTGATCATCAATTTTACCATTAACAACCTCTACGATATGACCACCCGCCTCATGAACCACGAAGCGGGGAGTCTCTCCAAGAATCCAAGCTTCACTTTGACGTAGCTGCCTCAGGGTTTTCTCTTCCAAAAACTTTGGCGGGACACGATAAGTCAGGCCGGTCGCTTCTTCTAAGGTTTTTAACAAGGCGTCAATCCGAATTTCACGATTGGCCTCTTGTAAATTCATTACAACCGCAGGTCTTGATGGAACACCAACCGACTGAGCAAACCGAATTCCCCCCAGGTAGCTTTTTAATCGAACCAAATCTGACTGAACCAAGAGGGTTCCATGATGCAGAACGCGGTCGGACCGAAAGGCGAAGGCGTTACCGCTGAATTTAGCCCCCTTATATAAATAATCCCCCTTGGCTGAGATGTCAAATGAAAAATCGAAAGGGGCTAGGGCTTTTTGTATCCAGTAATCCACAATTTGACGATGATAGAGGGCACGAGGGCCCATCCACGAAAAATTGATGTTTCCTTCATCGTGCCAAACGGTCCCCCCACCGCTAATTCGCCTTAAAAGTGGGATGCCGGCACCCCTCAGGGCAGAAGGCCGGGTCTCTTGCCAGGGATTTTGATGGCGACCAATCACAACACAGGGTTTATTCACGTAAACAAGGTAGACCTGATGTTGAGCCGAATAGTTTTCCCATAAAAGTTCTTCCAATACCAAGTTGTCATAGGGGTCACAAGAATTAGAAAAAAAAAAGGAACTTTTGCCCATTTTCAGGGTTCATAAGTTATTTATAAATGATAAAGTAGAATATTTTCAAGATGAGGTCTCGACGAAGGTAAATAATTTTGTTAATCTAATAGTGGCATCATCGCCAAAATTCAATCTTTCGAGGTTCCACCGTGTTCATGAAACAGCCCATCATGCGGCGTGTGGTTTACGCCCTGATTCCCTTGTTCCTCTTCTCAATAGTTCTCTACGGATGGAGGCCAATACTCCTCGCCCTTGTCATTTTCCCAACAGCGATTTTCCTTGAATGGGTGTTGGAAAAGATCAAAAAAACACCTAAGACCCAGGTCAGTGAGGCGGTTCTCGTGACTGCTTCCTTGTATACCCTTAGTCTTCCTCCGGGAGTCCCGCTCTATGTTGCCATTCTGGGAATTGCCTTTGGTGTTGTTTTTGCGAAAGAGGTTTTTGGAGGGTTTGGACGAAACGTGTTTAACCCCGCCATTGCCGCCCGTATGTTTGCCTACCTTGCCTTTCCTGCCTTTCTAGGAACGCTTTGGTTCATTCCCTTCAACCCCGTGAATTACCACCCGGCAACCCTGATCATGGACTTCGTGCCGCCCAGCGTGTTCAAACAGTGGACCTCAGGGGCAGATGTCATCACCACAGCCACAACCATGGATGCCTTACGAGCCTATGCGGAGGTTAACAAGTCTCAAATAGCGTTCTTAAATTCGGTTTCTGTATCAACCGGTGCTCCAGCTGGCATTCCTAAAATGCAAAATGCCCATATCCCCGAAAGTTGGTTGGGCATGTTTTTGGGAGTGGAGCCAGGAAGCATGGGAGAAACCAGCGTCCTCCTCATCATCTTGGCTGGTATCTATTTAGTGTTCACCCCCGTTAAAAAGAAAAATAAGGATGGTACCACAGCCTTGGCCATCCAGCCAACAGCTAATTGGATTTTGATTGTAAGTACCCTCTTGAGTTCTTTTCTCATGCTAAGCTTCCTTTACTTCCTGCCCGAATGGATTCCTGGAATTCAACTTCCCAGGCGTCTTCACCCCATTTTAGGAATGTTAAGCGGTTCGATCCTCTATGTTGCGGTCTTTATGACCACCGATCCTATCACCGCCCCCAAAAAGGCGACTGCCCAATGGGCTTATGGATTTTTGATCGGTGCCATAAGCATCTTGATACGGGTATTTTCGGGCTTCCCAGAGGGCGTGAGCTTCGCCATTTTGGTTGGGAACATGTTCAGTTCCTTGTTTGATGAAACCATCGGTCAGTGGGGAGAGGCAAAAAAGCCCGTTTCTGTCCCCAAGGCCCCGGTGGAGGTGAAAACATGAATAAAAATAGTATAATTTATACCATCATCTTTGGCTTTATCACTACCTTTATCTTTGTGGTTCCCTTGAGTATCGCTTACAATGTAACCAAGCCCCTCGTTGCCTTTAACAGCGAAATCGCCAAAAAGCGAGCAGTTTTGGCAAGTTTCGACCTTCTGGATGCCAACACTCTGCTCACGAATGAACAAATAGCGCAACTGTATTCAAAGGTTCAAGAAAAAGAGTTCAATAACAGACTGGTCTTCGTTTACCAAGACGGTGAAGAACAGTTTTATGCTGGCCAGTTCACCGTTGCGGGGTTGTGGGGTCCCATCACCGCGGTGGTAAGCTTTCCTAGTGACCTAAGCCGTGTAAAAAGTTTTTCGGTGGTCAGTCACTCGGAAACTCCAGGTTTGGGGGCTCGCATTACCGAACCATGGTTTGTTGAGCAAGTCAAAAACGAAGCCTTCAACAATGGCTCCATCGCCGTCAATTCCCTGCCCAAAGACAAAAACGATAAGGACGATGGTCAGATTGACGCGATCACCGGTGCCACCCGCACCAGCGATGCCATGGCTGCCCTGTTCCGAACAGCTCGAACCGAAATGGAAAACATCATTAGGAGGATTCAATGAGCGCAACCACCTTCTGGGGAAATCTCAAGGATAATCTGTGGACGAACAACCCCATCTTCATCCAAATCCTTGGAATTTGCTCGACTTTGGCGGTCACCAACAATTTAGTTAACACCACCATCATGACCGTAGCCCTAGTTTTCGTCACTTCATTTAGCAACGTGACCATATCGCTAATTCGTAACTTGGTGCCCCGTAAATTGCGGATGATCACTCAAACAGTTATCATCTCGTTTTTCGTGATCATTGTTGACATCATGCTACGTGCCTACTACCCAGCGATTCACAAAAACCTTGCCGCTTACGTGGGGCTCATCATCACCAACTGTATTGTGATGGGGCGAATGGAGGCCTTTGCCCAGGCCAATCCTCCCCTGATCAGCTTCTGGGACGGGTTTACCAGCGGCTTAGGTTACATGGCCGTCTTAATGGTCATCGCCTTTGTTCGTGAGCTTTTGGGCTTTGGAACCCTGTTTGGATTTACGGTATTGCCTATCTACAACCCCGTCGATGGAACGGGCTGGTTTACTCCTTGGGGCATCATGGTCACCCCGGCCAGTGCGTTCTTCTTGCTTGCTGGTATTATTTGGGCAGCCAAGGCCATCATGAATCGGCCTGTAACAGTTAAGGCACCGGCTCCGTCTCAAGCCCAACCCGTCGCCGCAGGAGGTAAGGCATGAGCGACATTAATTTATTTGGCTTATTCATCGCCTCGGTTTTCACCTCAAACATCCTTTTGGCGAATTTTCTGGGAATGTGCTCTTTCATCGCCATCAGCAAGGACATCAAGAGTGCCAATGGATTAGGGATGGCCGTCACCTTTGTGCTGGTTATCACCACTGCCGTGAACTGGGGCATCCTAGAAGTTTTGAAGATGCTTGATTTAACCTATTTGAGCTTTATTGTGTTCATCATCGTGATCGCGGCGGTGGTGCAGATGCTTGAGATGATTATTGACCGCGTCAGTCCCGCCCTATACATGAGTCTAGGAATCTACCTCCCTCTCATTACCGTGAACTGCGCCATCTTGGGAGCTGCTTTGTTTATGCAGATTCGTGAATACAATTTCCCCCAAACCCTGGTCTTTGGCCTGGGGAGCGGCTTGGGCTGGTGGCTTGCCATCGTTGCCTTGGCGGCCATTCGTGGAAAGATTGAGAAGGCTCCCATCCCCCAAGGGCTTCAAGGCGCCGGTATTACCCTCATCACCATTGGTTTCATGGCCATGGCCTTTACCGGCTTTAGTGGCATGATTGCTGTTCAATAAGGGGGTTATCGAATGGATTTAGCGCTCATTTTACCAAGCGTTCAAAATGCTGCGGTGATTGGGGGTATCTCAGCCCTATTTGGACTTTTGGTCTACATTGTGGACTCCATCGTCAACAACTACGGGATTCAGACCATCACCATCAACAACAAAAAACAACTTCAGGTGAAGGGTGGTTCCCCCCTCCTCTTCACTCTTGCCGAGCAAGGAATCTTCGTCCCCTCTGCCTGTGGCGGCCGCGGTTCGTGTGGGGCTTGTAAATGTAAGGTAACAACCGACGTAGGTCCCCACTTACCTACCGAGGTTCCCTACCTGACCAACGATGAGATGAAACAAAACGTTCGCCTCTCCTGCCAGGTGAAGGTTAAGGGACCTCTTTCCATTGAGATCCCCGAAGAACTCTTCAACGTTAAGCGTTACCAAACTGTTGTTGAATCCATCAAGAGCGTGACGTACGACATCAAAGAAGTTCGTTTCCGACTTCAAAAAGGCGACATCATTGATTTCAAGGCTGGACAATACGCTCAAATTGTGATTCCTCCCTACGGCAAGATCAAAGAATCCACCCAGCGGGCCTACTCTATGAGCTCAAAACCCTCTGACAAGGAGCATATTGAGTTGTTGATTCGCTTAGTACCGAACGGTATTGCCACCACCTACGTGCACAACTATCTCCATCAAGGACAGCACGTGGAATTGATTGGTCCATTTGGTGATTTCCATGTTCGCGACACCTCTGCCACCATGCTCTGTATTGCTGGTGGTTCGGGGATGGCTCCTTTTAAGAGTATCCTCTACGACATTTTAGAGAAAGGCAACAACAAACGCCCTATTTGGTACTTTTTCGGAGCCCGTGCCGTACGGGACCTTTACTACCGTGAGGAAATGCGTGAACTTGAGAAACTCATTCCCAACTTCCACTACATCGAAGCCTTGAGTGACCCCCTCCCTGACGACAAATGGGAAGGTGAGACAGGCCTCATCACCGATGTTTTGGACCGTTATCTCAAAAATGTCATTCCCGCCGAGGAAAAGAGGGACATGGAGGGTTATCTCTGTGGAAGCCCAGGGATGATTAACGCCTGTATTCGCGTTATGAACAACAACAACATCCCCAACGATAAAATATTCTACGACAGTTTTGCCTAATTCTGTTCAATAAAAAGCCGCCATTTGGCGGCTTTTTTTAGGGTGCGTAACGCACCAGTTCCACCGTGTCAATGTGCGCTTGATTGACTTTTCCGTCCATGTTGAGGTCCTCAGGACTAAACCAAAGCGTTAGAGTGTTTTTACCAGGTCTAGGCCTCAAATACACCCCCGTACTCCATACCCGATCAGTCCAGTTGCCCGTTTGGGGAAAGAGCACCTTTCCTACCATGGTTCCATTCAACGAAACCGTCCGCAGGGCGCATTTATTATCGGTGCTGATGGGTCCATTACCGTTGGCATATCGGAAGCGAAGCACCCAAATGCCAGTTTGCCCAAATTCAACGTCCCACTCAATAAGCTCGCGAGCTTCCCCGCTCAGCTCAAGGTAATCGCGGTCAAGGCCGAGTTCCTCCACAGGCGATTTACGGTTTACGTTTTGGAACCTGCCGTCAACAGCTTTGATTTCGAGCCGTGTTCGGCCGGGAGCAACCAAGACATAATTGCTCAGGTTGGACGGGTAGCCCTCCGTTGGTTGGGCTTGGACACTAAAACGCAGCACTCGGTCCGTTTCGGTGAGTACAAGAATGCTTTCAAGCCCTTGAATGGTTGCAACGGGTTTGTCGTTTTGGTAAACAACATAAGGCACTTGATACCCATTGTCCTCCCAAAAGAGGCGAACCTGATTGTCAAGCTGGGTGGCTTTGACGCGGGTGTCACGCATTCCCACCGCCTCAACCCGACCCATGTTAATGCCCCCCGCCCCCCGTCTACCCTGAAGTACGATTTTTACCACCGTGTTAGAACCTGGTTGAGGGTTAAGCACGAATCGCTTGGGGTCCTTGACTTCACCGTTCACCAAGAGGCTTTGTATCTGATCGCCTGAACCTTCAACCTCAACGTCAAGTTTGGCTCCACGAAACTTAAAACCCTTAAGGATGAAGGGACCAAGCAAGCTATCGGGTACGCTGGGTTGGAAGCGAATCCCCTCAGGACTTAATTGTAGCCCCATCAAGCCACGGTAAATCTGAGCCAACCATCCCGCCACGCTCCAAAGTTGACGATCGGAGTTGACCTGGGTTCCAAGGTGATGCCCATTGGAATAGACCATGTTCTCCTTATGGGTGAGGAAGAGTGCTGCAGCACGTAGATTACTTTTAAGGCCAAATTCAAAGCCTTCTAGATTTCCTACCCGTGCCGCCGCCAGAGAATAATAGGCCGTCACAAAGGGCCAGATGCCGCGGTTGTGGTAGGGAGGGATGTTTGGAAGTTGCGGGTAGATAATTGGAGGCCCAAAAGGAACCACGGGCAGCTGCATCATGACCTGGGCAGCCTGAGTGTCTGGAAAAGCCCCTAGTAAAACGCCTAGCGAATTCGCCAGGGTATCGCTCTTGTCGGTTTTTGTGTCGGCCTGCCAAATCCCATACTCGTAGGCACTGTAGTAGTTTTTATCCGCAAGCCAGAATCGTGTTTGGATTTTTTGCTCCAGATCCTGTGCCCATGTTTGCCATTGTTGCAATTCGGTGCGGGGCTGGTTGAGCAAATTTCCCATCTTAATCAGAGTTTTAAGCGTGTTCCAATGCAAAATGTTAGTACCTAAGGCCTTGGACTCAGCGATGTCGACCGGATTCATCCAACGCGGATAGGTTTGCTCCCGCCAATCCATGAAACTAGTTTCACCGCGATATAGTCCCGAAAACTCATCTCGAGCAAACTTTCGATCGCGAAGTGCGGTGTTTTTCAAAATCGTGTAAGCCTGGGTCAACCAATCCCGATCTCCTGTTGCCACAAACAGTTCCCAAGCGGCCAAGGACCAAACGGTTCGGTCGGTGCTCACCGGCCAAGAACCTCCTGTACCGGTGTCTTGAATCACTTCGGGGAGCGAATTCACCTTGAGCAAAAGGCTTTTTTGGCTTTCGGTTGGCATGATCCAAGCCAGGGCTAGATGGATGCTGTAACTAATATCACGCGTCCAAACCCCGGGCCATTTGGCGCCCGCGCTAAATCCCCCAGCATTAGGCCCAGAGGAAACCACATTTAGCAGAGCCTCTTCAAGCGCCAGTCGGGTAACAGCCTCAAGAATGGGCATATTGGGTGCCTGAAATTCAGGAAAGGCACTTAAATCATTTTTTCGTTGCCAAACCCGCTCTTCTGTGGTGTAAGTGGATCTTATTTCGTCGGCACTGACCACCCAGGCGCGTTTGTCGTTTCCTTGAACGACCGAATCAGGAAAAATTTGGTAAAGCTCGTTCACGGGGTAATCCTTTACCACAGCCGGTTCAAAGGCTGCCTCTTGCCCTGTGGTACAGCTCAAAAGTGCGGCGATTAAAATGAGATTGAAACGTTTCATATTTTGATGGTATGGTAAAATGCCGACTTGTCAAGCTCAAGGCATGGCAGGAGGACTTAATTGAACTGATGTTGCAGGTTGTGGAACATAATCTGGATTTTCAACCGAGCCTAGATAAACAAACACTAACAATAACAACGATGCAACAATGATTATTGTCCGCATAACACTTCCTTTAATATAAGATCCGCATGGGATCAATTTCTTTGTTTCTCAATAAAACAGTGAAATGGAGATGGCTGCCTGTACTATATCCAGTGTTTCCTATTCGTGCAATAACTTGCCCTTGGTTGACGCTTTGCCCCTTTCGCACTGAATAGCTATGAAGGTGGCCATACAGAGTTTGATATCCATTATCATGATTGATGACCACATAGTTTCCAAAGGCTGAATGATAGCCAACGTCAGCCACAATCCCTTCCTTGGCAGCCCAAACCGGTGTTCCCACATCATTGGCGATGTCGATGCCATTGTGAAAGCTTCGAACTCCAGTGAAGGGATCGCGTCGCCAACCAAAGCGCGAGGTGAGTCTGCCACGAGCGGGGAAGATAAAAAGTTCTCCCATGGCCATTCTCAACTCATTCCTGCTTAAACTTGCCCCTGGCAGAAAGAGAACCTGTCCTGGTGAGAGAACAGGACTTTCTAAATTGTTGGCGTCTAAGATGGCGTTGTAGCTCACTCGTTTTTCCTGGGCGATAGATGTCAAACTATCACCGCGTTTCACGACGTAGCGAATCCCATCGTAGGAGGGAATCTCAAGCTCTAGCCCCACGGGAAGACGCCGCGCATTGGCAATTTGATTCCAGCTGATCAAGGTGCCCACCTGAATCTGAAATCGGTTAGCAACCGCGGAAATGGATTCTCCCGTCCCGATTCGATGAGTCTGAAAGGAAACGGGAAGAACAATTTCGCGTGGGGTAATGACCGTGGAGGTGCTGGTGGATTTTGTCATGTTGGGATTGTCAATGGACAACAGGAGTTCGTCAAGTTGGGTATTTTCAGGCAGTCCAATCCCCATAAGGCCCCAATAGCCAGGAGCTTGAAAGATGAAAATCGAACCAAGGATCACAGCGATGGCAACAAAGATGGGAAGCGTCATGATGAATGGCAGTTGAACGCCCGGCTGGTTATGGATATTTTTTCTAAGAGTTCCTTCCCATCGAAGAGCCGAGCTCTTGAGGTGAAACAGACCTTTCAATGAAAATGTTTTGTTTCTGGAACGAGGTACGACATGCTGCGATTGTTCAGAAATAATCAACTCATCCCCCCTCTTCTTTTTCGTCACCCAAACACCCGGCTCTTAAATTTTTTTTTCATCGTTTCAGCCCTGGTATTTCTTTTGGGGCTTGGATTTTTGACATTGTTCGAGATTCGGATTGTTCATGGAAGGTCCATGGAACCCCAATATCCCGAGGGCACCCTTGTGCTCATCAATCGCTGGGCTTATGGCCCGCGTCTCCCTATTTTAAACGATTATTTCTTTTTCTGGAATACCCCCAAACAGGGCGAGATCATTGCCTTTTACCATCCCACGCATTTTAGGGAGTCCATCAAGTTGGTTTTGTGTGCTCCGGGTGACCTCTTGTCTATAGAAGACAAATATCTAGTGTTTCAAAACATTAAAATCCCTCTTAAATCTTATCAGTACATCGGGCTTGAAAGACAACATCGGGTACCGCCAAAACATGTGTTTGTAGTGGGTACCAACTGGGAGATGAGTACTGACAGCAGGGACTACGGAAGCATCCCCCTTGTCTTTATCACTGGCCAGGTGCTATTCTCACTGCGATGAAGGGACACCGCATTTTGATTATCGTTGGCCTTTTGGTTGGTTTAGCGATATTTATTCTTTTTAATTATGTCCAGGTGATGCTTTGGAATGACGGTTCCCTCAGTCAGGCTACGATCTCCTTTCCCACCGTGGAACGAGGAAACATCTACGACCGTCACGGCCGTCTTTTGGCGGCAACGGTCACCTTGAACACGGTTACCGCTTGGCTGCCTCACGTGCAGAATCTAGAGGAAACGGTTAACAACCTCGCTCCTTTGCTCAACCTCAACCCAAACCAATTGCTCGAGCGGATGTCGCAATCGGATGGATTTTTATTCATCAAACGAAAGGTTTCGCCGAGCGAGGGACAGGCAGTGATGCAACTGATCCGTGAGGGAAGGCTGCCCGGAATCCAGGTTCAAGATGAGTACGGACGGGTCTACCCCAATGGCTCTTTAGGTGCCCATTGGTTAGGTTTCGTGGGAACCGATAATGTGGGTTTGGCGGGAGTTGAATTCAGTTACAACAACGTACTGATGCCATCTGAGATCACCGCCCCCCAAAAAATTAGGGGAGCAGATATCTACCTTTCCATGGACAGTTCGCTCCAGTACCTTGTTGAACAGATCGCCTTGAAAACCCTTAACGAATGGCGAGCCCAGCGTGTCTTCGCCCTGGTTGTCCATGCAACCACGGGGGAAATGCTTGCAATGGCGCAAGTGCCCTCGTTTTATCCGGATCGTTTTAACGAATTCCCTGCCGAAATTCGTAAGAATCACCTTGCTGAATCGGTCTACGAACCAGGATCGGTGTTTAAAATTTTTTCCTTGGGTGTTCTTTTAGAATCTCGTGTCATCAATCGCAACTCAACCTTTGTCTGCAACGGATTTTATACGAAGCAAATGCCCAATGGTGAAATAATTCAAATCAAGTGCAATGGCATCCACGGTGTGGTAGATCCCATGGGCATTCTTCAGGTCAGTTGCAATTCGGGCATTGCCCAGGCCAGCGACCTTTTGGATGAGAACACCTTTGACGCTGGGCTTCGAGCCTTCGGTTTTGGCTCAACCACCCAATCCCCGTTTACTGGCGAAAGTACAGGGCTATTTTCACCGCCTCAGCGTTGGTCAGGGCGGAGCAAGCCCACCATCTCTTTTGGTCAAGAGATTGGGGTGAGCGCCTTGCAAATGGTTGAAGCGGCTACCGTGTTAGGAAACCAGGGAAGGCTCCTCAAACTTCAGTTTGTGAAGCGAATCATAGACTCCCAAGGAGAAGTCCTTCTTGAATCAAGTCCTCAGGAGTTACGCCGTGTTTTAAGTCCCAACATTAACCGGGAACTCCTGGAAATGCTTCGTGCTAGTGTGAATATGGGTTCGGGGTTTCGCGCACGTGTTCAAGGTGTAGAAATTGGGGGTAAAACGGGGACCGCTCAGATCCTTGATCCACAAACCAATCGCTACTCCGAAACCGATTTTTTAGCCTCGATCATAACCGTGCTTCCTGCCCTTAGCCCCGAGTACATCATTTACGTGGGCGTTGTTAGTCCCCGTGGCGCGAGCATTTTTGGGGAAAGGGTTGCCGCTCCTGCTGCGCGCGAGATTGCGGAACGTCTGATCAGTCTCTACGGTATCACCCGGCAGGGCGACCAAATCATTGAGCACAGCGGCGAAGTCAGCATTCAAAAACCTAACCTTCCCCTCTTCTCTGACACCCTTCCCGATTTTCGTGGGTACTCAAAACGTACCCTGTTGCCCCTCCTCAACCACCCCCAGTTGAGAGTGAAATTCAAGGGCGAGGGTCACGTCAAACGTCAGAGTTTGCCACCAGGCACGCGAATCCGAGAGGGGATGGATTTAACCTTGGAGTTTGAATGAGTTTACCAGAAGAATGGGCGTGGCGACCAGGTCCCGGAGGATTGGGGGCAACTTGGAAGGGACGAACCCTCACCAGTAGATACGCCCCATACAAGGACGCCCTTAGACACGCGCAAAACGCTCCAAAGGCTGCCCTTTTTGTGCTGTTGGGTTGGGGAACGGGGCACCTTGGACACGCCTTGGCGGAACACTACCCCGAATCGGTGGTTTTTGCCCTCGAACCCAACGATAAACGCTGTGAGGCTGCCCAGCAACACCCCGAATGGTCTTCCCTCTCTCAGCACCCCCGCTTGGTTTTGTGGAATCAAAATGAGGTTCCCTACGCCTGGCTCATGGGTTTTCCCCCTACCAAAACCCACATTCTCATCCACCCTGCCCTTGAAGAAGAGCCCGACATCAAGAATTTAGCCGAAGCGTGCCATGTTTTCTTGGACCGCCAACGTGTAAATGTACGCACGCTCAAACGGTTCGCCCCGCTCTGGGGACGAAACCTTCAAAAAAACCTTGACTCCCACCAATTGGAATCAGCGTCAATATGGAGCAATACCTACAAAAATCGCTCGCTTTTGATTGC
>Ga0272446_1001836_pt1 | contig 30160 bp, 22 predicted proteins | sample YNPCB0061_FD_194587 | JGI IMG/M metagenome (GOLD analysis project Ga0272446, IMG submission 194587) | Hot spring microbial mat communities from Yellowstone National Park, WY, United States - YNP-CB-006-1 | ecosystem: Environmental > Aquatic > Thermal springs > Hot (42-90C) > Sediment | place...
GCCCTCTTCGTTCAGTAAGTAGATGTGAACGTGGTAGAGGTTGAAGGCCGTCTTGGTGTAATCGATAACCGATTGCAGGAGCGATTCGACCTTCAACTGTTGGGCGGCGGCAGTACTCACACGGGCCACCAATTCCATTTCGGCGGCGCGGCGGGCCAATTGCTCTTCGGCCTTGACGCGCTCCGTAACATCGGTGGCGTTGCCAGCAAAATGGGTGAGGCGTCCGGCGCTATCGTACAGGGGAGCTATCCGCAATTCGTTGTAGAAGACCGTCCCGTCTTTGCGCGTATTCTTGAGCAGAACTAACGCTGGGCGCTTCTCTTGGATGGCCGTTTTGAGTTCATCGAGGCCAAGTTGACGGCCCTCATCGGCCCCTAAAAGCGAATACCAACTCTGGCCCAAGACTTCGCCCATCGCATAACCCGTCATTTCAAGGAAGGCGGGGTTCACGTAGACCAACGGGAGTTCTGGCTTCGTGGCGTCGGCGAGGGTCACGCCCGTGGTGGAGGCGTTCAGGGCTTGGTACGCACGCAACGACTCTTCCGTCAGTTGCCGGTTTTCCAACCCGACGGAGATCTGCGTCCCAAAGCTCCCAGCGAGGTCGATTTCCTGATCGGAGAAGGCGTGATATTGGGAAGTGAAGTTAAAGAACATCACCCCGATGGGGCGCCCACCCGTCTGGAGAGGGACGACGAGCACCGACTTGATCCCAATCTTTTTATCCAAGAATTCCGGCGGGAAGTTCGGATAGAGGGCGGCATTGTCCACCGCAACGACGTTCGTCGTCGTGATGGCCTCCATGCCGTGCGGGTAGTGCGGGCCGGGGTCGACGAAGGTCTGGGCGATCTGGCTGTTCATCCCAATCCCGACGCCCGCTACGCCGTGCCACATTTGCGTCGCATAGTCGTAACGGGAGAAAACGGCGTTGTCGGCTTCGAACAGGGCGGAAATGACGCTGAGCACCTTTTCCAGCATCTCTTGGGTATCGCTCACGTCGCGGATGTACTCGGCGATCTGAGCGCCTGCCGCCACGTTTTGGAGGCTGCGTTGGGTCAGGGCGAATTGGCGGGCGTTCTGCACGGCGACGGCGATTTGGTCAGCAAGGGCCGTCTTCACGCGCAAGTCTTCATCGTCGAAGCGGTTCGGGGTGTCTGCTTGTACGTCCAGCACACCGAGCAGCTGGTCGCCAACGATGAGCGGGATTGCCATTTCAGAACGGGTTTCCGGCAGCAGTGGGTTGGGTAGGAAATCGGGGGAGGTCGTCACGTCGTTCACGATGACCCCTTGCCGGGCGCGGGCCGCCATCGCCACGATGGAATTGGGGTTACGAATGGAAATGCTGCGCCCCTGTGCTTTCATCATCCGTCCGACCTCGCCCGCACCCGCTGCCAGTTTCAGGGTTTTACCTGCCTCGTCCAACAAGTAAACGTGAGCGTGGTAGAGGTCAAAGCTGACTTTGGTCAGGTCGGCGACGGTCTGGAGCAGTTCGTTGATGTTGAGGATACGGGAGCTGGCCGCGCTCACTTCGGCCACCGTCGCCATTTCGCGGGCGCGGCGGGCGTTCGCTTGCTCGGCTTTGCGGCGCTGGGTCACGTCCCACATGACGCCGTTGAACAAGATGCTGCCATCGGGGCGGCGGGTCGGCTTAGAGCGGGCCTGCCACCAGCGCGTCTCGCCGTCGGGCCGGATCAGGTAGCCTTCATGGTTCCACTCCCCCCCCGTCTGTAAGACGGTTTGAACGGACTGCACAAACCGCATTTGTTCTTCAGGGGGCAAGAGCGCAACCAACACAGAGAAATCAGCCATGACGGCCTCAGCTGAGATGCCCGCCAGTTCGTAAATGCCCGAACTGATGTAGGGCATCGACCACTTTTCGCCCTGCACAGCGAATTGGTAAATCGCGCCGGGCGTAGCGGTGGAAATATCGCGGAAGCGGGCTTCGTTGGCCTGCAGTTCGGCGAGGGCACGGCGCTGCTCGGTGATGTTCTGCATCATGACCAACCCGGCGATAATTTGGCCCCGACTATCGCGGATGGGCATGGTGTACTGTTGCCAGAACTTGTCGTCCGTCATCACCTCTGTCGTTTCCGCGTTGCCAACGAGGGCGTTCAGGTATTGTGGCTCTAGGGTACGGGCCACCTGTTCCGGCCACGCCTCCCAGATCGTCTTCCCTTCGAGGCCCTCTTTAGAGAGGCCCGCATCGGCGAGGCCTGCACCGTCCACAAGGCGGTAACGGAGGTCGTGGTCGTACAGGATGATCACGCCGTTGGGGAAGTTCCGGGCGAAGGCTTTGTAGATTTCTTCACTTTCGCGGAGGGCTTGTTCAACGCTCTTGAGTTGGCCGAAGGCGCGGCTGTTTTGGACGGCGACGCCGATCTGCCCAGCGAGGGCGGAATACACGCGCACATCTTCCTCATCGAAGCGCCCCACCCGATCCGACTGCACGTCCAGCACGCCGATCATCTGATCGGCGACGATCATCGGCAGGGCCATTTCCGAACGGGTATTCGGCAACAGCGGGTTGGGCAGGAAGTCTGGAGTGTCGGTCACGTCATTCACGATACGGGCCTGACGGGAACGGGCCGCCGATGCCACAATCGAATTGGGGTGCTTGAGGGGGATGCGGCGGCCTTGCGTCCGCATGACGCGGCCCGCCTGCCCGGCCCCTGCGGTGAGTACCAGATCGCCCGACTTTTCGTCATACAGATAGACGTGGGCATGATACAGATTGAAGCGGAGTTTGGTCAGGTCAGAAATGGTTTGGAGCAGTTGGGTGGTGTCTTGGATGGTACTGGCGGCGGTGCTTACTTGGGCCACCACTTCCAATTCTTGGGCGCGGCGGATGGCGGCTTCTTGGGCGACCTTCTCCGCAGTAATCTCGCGCTGGATAGCGATGAACTGGTACGGCTTTCCCCCGCGCAGGGCGGGCGTGATGGTGGTATCGATCCAGTAGATGCCGCCATTTTTGCGCCGGTTGCGAATTTCGCCCCGAAAGACCTTCCCCGCTAACAGGGTGTTCCACAATTCGCTGAAGAATTCACGGGGGTGGTAGCCCGAATTGACGATCCGGTTGTTGGCGCCGATCAGTTCTTCGCGGGTGTAGCCGGTCACTTGGCAGAACTGGTCATTCACGAATGTGATGTTCCCGGAGACATCCGTGATGACGATCATTGCCGCTTCATCAATTGCGGTTCGAATGTCGTCGAGTTGACGGAGGGTAGACTCTAGCGCTTGGGCGCGACGCTCGGCTTGTTGGTAATGGTACAGGGAATCTACGAAGGGCGTTGTTTTCTTGGCCAGCAAGTTATACAGCTGGGCATCCTCTGGCCTGAAGGTCGGCGTCGTCGCCCACCCGAAGACGATCACCCCCACCCAGCTACCTCTCTGCGTGAGGGGCAGGAGGGCAATCCCAGCGAAGCCCACGTTTTGCATGGTGGCCTGCATCGGAGCGGGCATTTCGGCCATCGTATGTAAAATCGGGGCGCTCGGGACGCTGAGCCAATAGCGGACTTGCTCCTCCTCGCGGTAGGCGAGCCGTGCGCCGACGGAGAGGGGTGCAGCACCCCATGTCGCCGCGATCTCCAGCCATTCGGGTTGGCCGTCGGTGCCGTTCTCGACGAACGCAAGCAGGCCCGTCGACGCACCGTTGGCATGCGCATAGCCGCTAGCAGCCTCTAAGAGTTCCGCAGCGGTGCGCGCCTGCGAGAGTTTATCGAGCGTCTCGACAACAAACGCCAAATTTAGGTTTTCTTCACGTGGTTGAAACATAATTCGGTTTCCCTCAGTACCCCTCATTCAACTCCGAGTCAGCGCCAAACAGGCCTTATCACGGCTTTCAGCGTTCATGGGCAAAGTGTAATTGTTCAAGGGCGACCCAAAAGTCGCTACCTTTCTTTATAATCGGTTTATAGAATGCGCTCCATCACAATGCCGTTACAACCTGCGTTACGCTAGCGTGGTGTCGTGATCGGGTTGGAAAAAAGTTAGCGGACTTGTGCTGTGAAAGTCACGTGGTCAACCGCGATGGATAGGGGGCGGGGGTCGGCACTGTGGCCGATCTCGCGGGGGATCAGGGCCTTATCGTAAGTGAGGGTTACGGTCACATGCCTCCCGTCCCCGATCAGGGCAGCAGGCACGGAGAAGGTGAATTCCGTGAGGGGTTCAACGGGCACGGTTACAGTCTCCCCAACGGCCTGACCATTCACCAAGACCCGCAGTTGGCGGGGTTCAGCGAAGGCTTGGGCGCGGACGGTGAGGGTATACGCGCCGGGCGGCAGATCGACGTACAAGGTCGCTTGGGGGGCCGCCCCCGCCCACCGCCACGACGTGCCAAAGACCTGTTCCGGCCAGTGCCAGCCCTCGCCCAGATAGCCCCGATCCGCCACGTCGCCTAGCTCTAGCCGGAATACCCCCGATCTGGATTCCGGCGGGGTGCGCGGCGGGCAGCCCAACGGATGCGAGGCCGTCCGGTACACCATGATCGGCTGTTCGCGCTGGCTTTCGGCTCGGAAGGGGCACACCAGATCGGGATTCGCATTCAGGAAGGCGTAAATCTCCTGCAGGGTTGGCCCCTCCCGCCCGATTAGCGATTCATGTACGACGATGTAGCCCAATGGCCAACCAAACACGCGCTCTCGCAGTTGGGCGCGGACGGCGTCCGGCTCCAACGGGCGGCGTTGGCCCAACCAACTCAGCATGGGATCGGCAGTTTCAATGTAGAAGAAACTTTCGACGGGGGCGCGGGAGATGAAGCCGTTCACCATGCGCTTGCCGTGTGCCATGCCGTACCACTGCAAGGCGACGGCCTCCGGCTTGCCGAGCAACACTTCGCCCGTCCCGACGCCCGTCGGCACGTCGACAACCACCAGCCTGTCGAGTTCGGGGCCGCGCTCCGCACCGATGGCGTTTAGCGTCTCATATTCAGGCCAGATGGGGGTGATCGGCCCCGATTCAAACAGGCGGTAACTGGCCGCCATGCCCAACATGGCGATCACGGCGGTAGAGAGGGCGCGTTTGGGCCGCCCGGCTAGCGCCGGAGTCCACGATTTGCCGATGAAGACGAGGATCGCAAGGACGAAGATCGGGGCTAACCGCCACGGCATCCCGAACAGGCCGCCAGTGATGGCAAACAACAAGCGGTACGGCAACGGAATGGCTGCCTCGCCGATCCGCAACGTTGGGCCAAGCGCGAGGATCAGCGGTGGGAGGGCCACCACAAACCAGAACCAGCGATCCGGCGTGGCCATGCGGCGGCGACGCACGAACAGGATCAGCGTGACGATCAGCGCGAGGGGGACGAAGGCCCCCAACGAGGGCGTGTTCCACATCCACCACGTCTCAGACATGCTGAACAACCCGCCCGGAAAGGGGATTCCGGGTCGCACTTCCACGTTGGCGGGAGCCAGCGTGCCGGAGAACATCAGCATGTAGCGGATCGGCCCGGCGAACCACAGCAGCGCTGCCCCGATCCCGACGGTCACAAGGCCCGCCCCGATCAGGCGCAGCCGTTGCGGGGTACGGATCAGGGTGGCGAGGGCATACGGGCCGAGTACGAAGGCCGTGAAGATCGGGAATTGGTGGTCGCACAGCGAGAGGCCGTACAGCGCGATCCCATGAATCACGGCCCAGTAGAGCGCCCGCCGCACACTCCGCGCCCGCGCCGCCTTGACCGCCTCTGCCCAGAGCATCAGGTTCGCGGGCAGCCAAAACCAGTTCATTAGGTTGAGGTGGGAATTGAAATACGAATAGCGGGCAATCGGGAGCGCCTGTAAGGCCGCCCCGCCGATCAGGGCGAGGGCGGGCGCGATTCCCTCCCGCCGCAGGAACGCGAAGGTCACGTAGCCGTTGAGGAAGCACCCGATAAAGATGATCGCGTTGAAGGCGGTGAAGCGCCCAGCGATAGGCTCAATAACGGCCCATACCGGATACCAGAAGGCGGCCAGCGCGTGGTAGCCGTAGGTGCTCATGGCCGGGTAGAAGACGAAATCGTTGAGGTAGACGTTCAAGCCCGGCGTCTGGGAGACGTGCCGAATCCACCAATAATTCCAGTGGTAGTTGAATACATCATATCCAGCGGTGTGCGTGCCATTGTGAAAAAGCATCGCGTGCAGGATAATGAAGGCCAACCCGCCAAAAAAGAGGATGGCGAGCACATGTAAGCGGGTTTCGGAGGGGTTACGTTGAGTCATCACGGCGGGCATTGTAACGCGGCATACGGTGGGCAGGCAAGCGCCCGAACCAATCCCGTTTTCCGCACATGGGGAAAGGGGATCATCACATTTTGCTTGTTAATTTTGCTCGCCGCGCTTCCGGCGCAGGCGGCCCAACCCAAGCCCCTGACCGTCTTTGCGGCGGCCTCCCTGACAGATGCCTTCCAAGAGATCGGGATGGCCTTCACCGCCCAAACCGGACTCGCGGTTGAATTTAACTTCGGGGCGGCTTCGGCTTTGGTGGCCCAATTGGAGCAGGGCGCACCCGCAGACATCTTTGCGAGCGCCGACACACGACAAATGACGAACGCCCAAAAAGCAGGGCGAATCGGCACGGAGCCAGTCATTTTTACCACCAACGTGCTGACCGTCGTCTTTCCGGCGGACAACCCGGCCAAGATCGCTACTCTTGCCGACCTCGCACGGCCCAGCGTGCGCTTGATCTTGGTGGCGGCAGGCGCGCCGATCCGCGTCTATGCGGAAGAAGTGCTTCAGAAACTGGCTGATTCCCCCGACTACCCTGACGACTTCAAAGCCCAAGTCCTCAAAAACCTCGTCTCGGAAGAACCCACCGTCCGGCAGGTAGTGGCCAAAATCGCGTTGGGCGAGGCCGATGCGGCCATCCTCTACCGTTCGGATGCCACGCCTAAGGCGGCGCAGGCCGTTGCCACCTTGCCGATCCCGAACCAGTACAACGTGATCGCTACCTACCCGATTGCCCTCACCAATGATAGTGCCCAGCCCGAACGTGCCCAGCAGTTCATCGACTTTGTGCTTTCAGAAGCGGGGCAGGCGATCCTGATCAAATGGGGGTTCAGCCCGCTGAGCGTACTTGAACCCGCCGCCACTGCACAGCCGACCTTGCGCCCAACTGCCGAAGCCACCCTTGAAGCCACGCCACGTCGTTGATCTCATCCTCTGGGGGGCGGCGGCAGCTGCCCTGATCCTATTGGGCTTGCCCATCGCCGCCCTGATTTTGCGCGGAATGATGGGGCGTGGCTGGGAGGGGCAATCCGGCGCGATGGTCGCCACCGCCGTGACGCTCAGCCTGTTCACCACCACCCTCACCAGCCTGATCGTGGTCGGAGTCGGGACGCCGTTGGCGTACCTGCTGGCTCGGCGGCGTTTCCCGTTGCGGGGGGCCTTCCTGCTGCTGGTTGAACTGCCGGTTGTGCTGCCGCCCGCCGTTGCAGGGATCGCGTTACTATTGGCCTTCGGGCGGCGGGGCATGTTGGGCGGCGTCCTATCGACCTTTGGGATCAGTTTATCCTTCACGACAGCTGCCGTCGTGGTCGCTCAGACCTTCGTGGCCATGCCGTTTTACGTGCGAGCCGCGATGGTCGGCTTTTCAGGCATCTCCCCAGAGGTCGAAGATGCGGGCCGAGTCGATGGCGCAGCGGGGTGGACGCTCTTTCGACATGTGACGCTCCCCCTTGCGGCGCGGGCGCTTGGGGCTGGTTTCAGCCTGAGCTGGGCGCGGTCTATGGGCGAGTTCGGCGCGACGATCCTCTTTGCGGGGAACTTCGCCGGGCGCACCCAGACCCTTTCGCTACTGGTATACAGCGCCTTTGAGCAAAATCTTGATGCGGCGGTGTGGGCGGGCGTGATTCTGGTTGGCTTGGCAATAGCTACCCTGATCATCTCGCGGGCACTCGCCGGACGTGAACCCGTGACGGAATAGCGCTGACCTCGTTGGGCGAGCGTAGCGCAAGCCCCACCAACATCTCGTGGTACAATCGCATGAGTCGCTGCACCGATTGGGGAACTATCACGATGTCTGAGCCAATTTCCTATTTCAAAAGCGGGCAAAAGCTCGGCAAGTACGAGATTACAGGCCTGATCGGGCGGGGGAATATGGGCGAGGTCTACCGCGCCCTGAACCCCGATCTGGCAACTGCCGTTGCGATCAAGGTCTTGGCCCCCCAAAAGATCGATCAAGAAGACTCGCTGGCCCGCTTCCGGCGCGAGGCGCAGGCCGTCGCTGCCCTGAACCACCCGAATATCTTGCGCGTGTACGATTTCGACGTTCAAGATGGGGTGTACTACATGGTCATGGAGCTGATCAGCGGCCCCACCCTCGCCCAGATCATCGCTCAACACGCCGAGCGCGGCCTACCCCTGCCGATGGTGAAACGCTACTTCACCCAGTTGGCTGAAGCGCTCGACTACGCGCACGAGCGCGGCGTGATCCATCGGGATATTAAGCCCAGCAACATCATGATCACTGAGGGGGATCGGTTGATCCTGACCGATTTTGGCTTGGCCCGCCTCGCCGATGGGCAAAAACTCACGGCCAGCGGCCTAACGGCGGGCACGCCGTCGTACATGTCCCCTGAACAGATCGGGGCCGAAGAACTGACGTCCGCTGCCGATATTTACGCGCTGGGCGTGGTGCTGTTTGAGATGCTCACGGGGGAATTACCGTTCACGGGCAGCTCTGGCCTGAGTATAATTTTGAAGCACCTCAACGAATCGCCGCCCGCCCCAAGCGAAGTTGCCGGGCATTTGCCGCCTAGCCTCGATGCAGTGGTATTGCGGGCGTTGGCGAAGGTCCCGCAGGAGCGCTTCCGCACGGCGGGGGATATGGCCGCCGCCCTCGCCGACGCCTTAGCGGGCGTTGAATACGGCAGCGCCGCCGGGTTCTCGGCGGTGAAGCCCACCAAACTGGGCCAGCCAGTGGTAGGGCCTACCCCAGCACGGGGCCGCACTTCTACGCGGCCCTTGCCCGCCCAAACCCGCGTGTTACACACGAAGGGACAACCGCCCGCCCACCGTCGGGGAATGATGATCGGAGGGCTGGCTGCCCTCGTCATCCTGATCGTGGTCGGGGTGATGGCCGCCCTCTCGGCGCGGAACGCCGCCCCGACGGCCCCCGAAGGCATGGCCTACGTGCCCGGCGGCGCGTTCATCATGGGGGCGGCGACGGGGAACGCCAATGAAGGCCCACCGCACCGCGTCCAACTTTCGCCCTTCTTCATGGATAAGACCGAAGTCACCAATTTGGCGTACCTGAACTTCATGCAAAAGACCGGGCGGGCGGCCCCCATCGCGTGGCGTGGGGGGCAGGTGGGCGGCGGGGAATGGGTGCTTCGGGCGACGGACGGCTACGCCATCGGGACAGTCGATAACCCCTTCGCCTATGATGGCTCCGTCGTCATGCCACTCCCGAATGCCGTTGCGAATGTCACCCTCAACGCGGAGCAAGACTCCGGCACGGTAATCATCGAATTTGAGGGCGAAATTAAGACCGAACGCGCCCGCACCCTGAAGGGTAAAATCCGCATTGTGCACGAGACGTTCACTGAGACGGCCCCCTTCCATGCGGGCGGCGTGGCCGAATACGTCCGTATGCATGGCGATAGCGGCCAAGAGACGGCCATCTACCCGACGGTGACGGGCGACATCAACACATGGGGCCGGGCGACGGTCTACGTGGATGGCCGGGCCGTGTACAGCCAACTCGGAACGCATGTGATGCTGATGCCCGGCGTCCGCGATGCCCAACACCGCATTTTGAGGGCCAATGGGTCGTGTTGCTACAGCCCACAAGCCCCCCGCGATGGGCTGGTCGATGCGGGGCGGCGCGAGTTGCTCATCCTTGTGGTGCGGGATGAGGCCAGCCAATACGCTGCCGACCAACGCCCCAGACAAGGCGGCGCGGTTCCGGTTGAACCCGTTTGGATCGATATTTACTTCCGCAACATCGAAATGATCCAGCAGCCTGCCACCAACGCCCAAAGTTTCCCGCCCGGTCAGGGCGACCACCCAGTGACGGGCGTCACGTGGAACGATGCGGTTGCCTACTGCACGTGGGCAGGCAAGCGCCTCCCGACGGAGGCCGAATGGGAGTTCGCCGCACGCGGGGCCGAAGGGCGGGCCTACGCTTGGGGCAACGAGGCCGCGCCCGGCGGTCAGGTTCCGGCCAATGTGAGCACGGGGACGATCCTTCAAACCGGCATGTTTCCGACGGGGGCCAGCCCCTTCGGACTGCTGGATATGGGCGGCAATGCATGGGAGTGGGTCTTCGACTGGTACGCTGAAGACTACTATTCCCGCAGCCCTATTGAAAACCCGCCCGGCCCAACGGAAGGCACGCTCCGGGTGCTGCGCGGCGGCGGCCCCGCCCCCCGTGACCGCTTCGGTTTGGAAGAATTCCGTGCCACTAGCCGCCTCCCTGCCGAGCCAGAAGCCATCGATATTACCTTCGGCTTCCGGTGCGCCCAGAACGCGGGGTCGTAGGGCGGAGCTGTGCTGAGCGTCTTCCGCCGCTTTTGGCGGCCTGCCGCCTACGGCCTGATCCTCATCGTGGGGAGTTTGGCCTACCTGCTGACTGACCCCGCCCAAATTCCGGCGGCCCGCCCTTCGGCAGGTTTTGTGCCGCCCACGCTGGAACCCCTGCCCACCTTCGATGGGAACGACGTGCGGCAAGGCTACGATTCGCTCGGCCTGTACCCGATCCCGCCCGATGTGGCCCGCATGGATGCCGATCAGTTGTGTGCGGCCCTCCATGCGGCGTGGGATCGGGATTGGGGGCGGGTCGTCGCCGTCCTCAAAGTGGCGGAGGCCAACGCCGTCGCTTGTGACGGGAAGAACCCGCGCCTGATGCTGTACCCGGCCTATTACAATCACGGCGTGCTGTTGGAACGGCGCGGCGATATTCCCAACGCGATCACGGCCTACCGAAACGCGCTCGTCATTCAGCCCACAGGCCGAGAGGCCGCCACGGCCTTGCTCAAATACGACGCCCTGACTCCCCCGCCGCCACCGACTTGCTCAGCGGAGGCCGTTGCGGTGGCCCAATTGCCGCCCTATGAGCCAGTCGGGACGGGAGACTTTGTGCGTTTGGCGGGGGGAGCCTTCACGGTGGATGGGCAACCCTTCCGAGTGCGGGGCGTGAACTACTACCCGTCTACGGCCCCTTGGCGGCGCTTCCTGACCGATACCGATCTGGACGTGGCGGCGCAGGAACTTGACCTGATCGCGGGGGCGGGCCTGAACACGATCCGGGTGTTTTTGTGGTACGAGGCCCTCTTCGATTGCCCCGGCAGCGGGGTCGTGCCCAAACTGGCGGCCTTCGCCCGCTTAGAAGGCGTGATTCGGCTGGCATGGGAGCGCGGCTTGCGGGTGCTGGTCACGCTGAACGACCTGCCCGATCTCTTGGTGCGCCCGCTGTACACCTTCCCCGAAGTTGCCGATGCCCAAACCGCCTACATCGTCAGCCGTTACCGCGATGAACCCGCCATCCTCGCGTGGGACTTGCGCAACGAGGGCGATATTGACTACATTCGCGGCTATGCCACCTCCCGCACCGTGATCAACTGGCTACGGAACCTCTCGGCGGCGGTGCGGCGCATCGACCCCAACCACCTGATCACGGCGGGGTGGAACGAGGGCAGCCAGATTACCGATAGCGCCGTCGATTTTTTGAGCTTCCACCATTGGCGCACGCCCGAAAACCTCCGCCAACGGATCGCCACCTTCCGTAACGCCAGCCGCAAGCCGATTTTATTGCAAGAGATCGGCTATCCGGCGCGGGGGGCGGGCGGCCCCAACCCCGAAGCAGCAGCGGCCCGCCTGCGCGAAAGCCTCACCGTTGCGGAATCGGACGGCTTGTTGGGCTGGCTGGTCTGGACGGCCTTTGACTTCCCGACAACGGCCACCTGTGTGCCGCCCGCCTGCCCCAGCCCAGATAATTCCGAACACCACTTCGGCCTGTGGACGACGGACTACCGCCCCAAGCCCGCCGCCCGCGTCGTCACCGAGATTGTGAATCGATTTTTACGCACCCCGCCCGTTATTCGGTAGAATAGGGCAGGGGCGTTTGGGGGCAAACCATGTTCAACACGATCAAAGTCATTATCGTCGATCCAGACATTGACTTTTCCAGCAAAATTCGGAAGTCTTTGGAGCGCTTGGGCAACTATCAGGTCAGCGTCTTTGTGAGTGGGGACGCCGCCCAAGAAAAGCTGCAAGCCGAAGCACACGATTTCGTCGTGATCGATACCGCCGTGCCCGACCCGAACTTTCTGCTGGGGGCCATGCGGCGGCTCCGCCCAGCAACGGCCTTCATCGTCAGCAACCCACAGCTGACCCAATTAGACGAAAACCCACGCATCGTCGGAACCTTGCAGAAGCCGTATACCACCCGTGATCTAGAACTGACGATCCGGGCCGCCATACGCGGCACGATCACCCCTCATAGGCCGCTGACCGCCCCCGACTCCTTGCCGGAAGACCTGCCCGACGGGGCCACCATTGCCGATGTCATGCGTACTGTCTCGGAGGAGGTTGCCCTCCCGCCGCCCGTCCCACCGCCGCCAGCTTCACCGGAGATGCTAATCCCTGTCGTTTCGGAAACGTCAGCGACGGCCCAAATTGCCCTCGAAATTGCCGACGATCCGACGGTTCCACTGGAGGGCGTGGCGGCTAAGCTGGCACAAGAGGCCGAGAGCCTGCCGCCCGAATCCCGCCAAGCGTGGATCGCCCCTGCACCAGACGGCCCTAAACCTGCCGACCTCGAGGAAAAGCTGGCCACCGGCTGGATGGAGACGCTCAAGAACCTACAGTCGGCGCGGCCCGCGCCCCCCGAACCAGACGCCCCGCCCGGCCTGCTCACCCCCGATTTGGAGACGACCAACCCGTTCAAACTGTCCCAACCTCCGCCCACCATGCCCGGCAAAGCCGATCCCGACCCTATCGCAGCGATTGCTTTACAGCTTACTCAATTCACGGTGGAATCGTCGGCGGTGGCGACGCTCGTCACACGGGGGAGCGAGATGATCGCGGTAGCGGGCAAAATGCCGGAGGGCGTGTTACCCCTGATTCAAGCGACACTTGGTCAGTGGTGGCGGCCCGATACGCCCCCTGATCCGGGCATTTCGCGCATAAAGGGGATCAAGATCGGGACGGAGGTGCAATATTTGCTGTACTCCGTCGCCATGCCGGATGGTCTGGCCCTTTCAATGCTGTTCGCCAAAGATGCCCAACTCAGCCTGATCCGGCAGCAGGCCCGCCAACTCTCCGAAGCCCTCACGCGGACGCCCGAGCCAGAAGCGCCGCCGGAACCTCCGCCGCTGAACCTGCCCGAAGCCGACTTGCTCCCGCCGCCCGCCCCCCCGATGGCATCGGAGCCGCCGCCGCCTGCCAACTGGACGCCCGTCGCTATCCCGACCCCGCCGCCCAGCAAGCCCGCCCCCGATAAGCTGAGTAGTGATGACACCTTGCTTGCAAGGCCGACTAACCTCCGCCCACCGCCCGGCCTGCGGGAGACTCCCCGCCCGCCGGATAAAGTCGGGGAGGTCCCACCGACAACGCTGCCCGAAGCGCCCGTTCAGACCTCGTGCTTCGTGTTGCTGCCTTCGACGCCAACCTTTGCAGATTCCGAGCGGGAACACGTGGCGTCGTGGTTACGAAGCGCGGCAGAGTCTCAAAATTGGCGGGTCGTGGCTGTAGAAGTACAGGCCACTTATGCGCTGGTACAAGTCGCACTTGGCCCGACGGAATCGCCGACGTTGGCCGCTGACGTCCTTATGCGCGAGTCAGCCGATCGGGCGGGGCGGGCGCACTTCTGGGCTGACCTGAACTACGTCGTTTCGCCGGGCCGCGAGATCACCCCGAACGAGATCGCCGAGTTGCAGGCCTTCCGGCGCGAATTGGAGCAAACGCGCTAGGGCGGGCACGTCAGGCGGTACAAGCGCAGCGGGGTCTGGATGACCAGCACTGTCCCGATCCCGGCCTGTTGCAGGGTCACGAGCCAGCGATCCATGCCGTCCGGCGGCCCAGCAAAATAGGCCGGGCGGGGCACGCTGCACGCCGTTCGCGCCAGTGCCTCCGGCGTGGGCAGCCAGACCACCCACACCCGCGTAAACTGGCCCAAGTAGTAGCGAATCTCCCAACTGAGCCAATGGTCATACAGCACGGATTCGCCGGGCAGGGCGTTCAGGGCCGCCGCCAAGTGGTCGATTCCGGCGTAGGCCGCGCTCTGCACCCCGATTCCATGCTGATTGCTGATAACGCCCGCCACGCTGGGCGTCATCAACGCCCCAATCACCGTGAGGGCAACCGCCAACCGCCGCCTATCGCTGCCGATCAGTGCTGCGCCCCGCCCGATCAGCAGCGCGGTGAGCGGAATCAGCGGCTGAAGGTAGCGATCATAGGTGTTGAAGGCCACCAGCCAATACAGCAACAGCGTTCCGAGTAGCCCGCCCGCCGCGATCAAGTCGGCCAATGCTGCCCGATCTGCCCGCCGGAAGGCGCGCCCCACCGGAATCAGCATCAGGGCCAAGAGGGGTGCACACCCGACGGCGTAGGTGTACAATGCGGCCCAAACCGCCAGACGAGGGACTATCTCGTCAGGCCGGATCAGGCGCAATAGGCCCGGGTTCAGGACTCCCAGCGTCCAGTAGTCGACGGGGGCGGCGCGGAGCGCACTCCAAGCGGCCAACGCCCCCGTCCCCATCCCGAAGGGGATGGCGAAGCGTATCCCCTCCCGCCTCGAAAGGCCGCTATTCGCCACCCCCCCCAACACTACGTATATCGGCAAGAACTGGATTGCGCTCTGTTTGGTGGCGAGGGCGCACGCCGCGAATCCCCCCGCCCATGCGGGTTTTCCCCGCGCAAGGCATAGCCCGCACAAGGCACAGAAGGCGGTCAGGGCTGGGTCGTGGAAGGCGGTAGCGCTCAGGGCGAGGTCAAACGGGGAGAGGGCGAGGATCGCGGCGGCGGCGAGGGCGGATCGTGGGTCGTATAACCGCCGGATCAGGCCGTAGGCGGCGCACAACCCGATCAGGCTGAAGGCGACGCCCGGCACGCGGGCCTGAAATTCGCCCTCTCCCAACGCGCCGAAGGCCGCCGCCGTCGCCATGATGCCGAGTGGCGGCTTATCTAATGGCGAGTCGACCAGCAAAAAATCCCCAAACAGGGCCATGCGGCGGGCATAGGTCGCATACAGTGCTTCATCGGGGTGAAAGCGAGCATCATGACCGAGCGTGGCGATCCGCAAGGCCGCCGCCAGCAGGAGCAGGGGGATCAGGGCGGGGAGGGCCTGCCGTCCGCCCCGCTGAGCGCCGATCAGTTGGTGAACCGGTAGCGGATCAACGTCCACGCCGCAATGGGGGCGTCCGTCCACTTGATCTTCTTACCTTCGTGCCACTCGCGCCCGTTGTAGGAAATCGGCACTTCGTAGATGCGGTAGCCGCGCTTGAGGACTTTGGCCGTAATTTCCGGCTCAAATTCGAAGCGGCGCGAGCGGAGCTTCATGCCGCGCACCACCTCCGCCGAAAAGACCTTGTAGCACGTCTCCATATCGCTCAGGATCGTGTTGTACAGAATATTGGTAAGTAGGGTCAGGGAGCGGTTGGCGACCATGTTCCAAAAGAACATCGTCTTGCGCGGGCCGCCCAAAAACCGCGACCCATACACGACCTTTGCGCGGCCCTCCAAAATCGGCTTGAGCAAGGTCGGGTAATCGCGGGGGTCGTATTCCAAGTCCGCGTCTTGGATCATCATAATGTCGCCTTTGGCGGCGGCGAAGCCCGTGCGGACAGCCGCCCCCTTCCCCTGATTGTAGGCATGGAAAAGGATGCGAACGTGCGGGTCTTCCGGCCATTCTTGGAGCAGTTCACGCGTGCCATCAGTAGAGCCATCGTCGACGATGATGATTTCATCGGCAAGGTTGACGGCTTTAACCGCCGCAACGATTTCTCGGATCGTCCCCCGTTCGTTATAGCACGGGATGATGACGGATAACTTCAACGGGTGTACCCTCGTTTTTCGGAATGATGCGGGCAAAGTATAGCCGAGCCGCGCCGGACTGAAAAGGGCGGGCCGCCATTGGGGCAAATTTGCGACGGCCCTCCTCCTACGCTGTAAAAGGCGAGCGGGGATGAGTCTCCTCGTGCCCTTCCCCTCAGGGGGAAGGGTTTAGAACTTCTTCCCGCCCTTGAGGCCGCCTGCGGCGGCTTGGGCGACCAGCCCAGTACGGTAATCGTACAGCGTGCGGGCCTTCTCTTTACTCGTCTCCAATGCCAAGCGGATCAGCTCATCGACGACCTGCGTGGGCGACATGCCCTCTGCCCCCCACAAATACAGCGCCAACGACCCCGGCATGGTGTTGATCTCGTTCAGGAAGGGCTGGCCGTCCTTGACTAGGAAGTCCACGCGGGCGATCCCGCGCCCATCGATGGCCTTGAACGCCGCAACCGCCAATTCGCGGATGCGTTCGGTCAGGGCGGCGGGCAGCGGCGCGGGAATCTTGCGCTCAGCGCCCTTCATGCCCTTAGAAGCGCCGCCGCGCATGTATTTTTCCTCGTAGGTCAGGAACTCTTCAAAAGAAATGGGCTGTTCCAGCAGCGAGGGGCGCGGGTTATGGTTGCCCATCACCGCGCAGTTGATCTCTAAGGCCCCTTGCAAGGCCCGTTCCACGATCACCGACTGATCCAAGCCGAAGGCCACATCGAGGGCGGCGATGGCCCCATTCCGATCCGACGGGCGTCCGATCCCGATGGACGACCCTAACGTACTCGGCTTGATGAAGCACGGATAGCCGACCTCATCGAGGCGATCCAGCACGGCGGCGCGACCCGAAAGCCACTCCCCCCGCCGGATTTCGATGCTCTCCAGCACGGGGATACCATGTTGTTTCATGACGAGCTTGGTCATGGCCTTGTGGTTAGCAATGGCGGAGGCCATCACCCCACACCCAACGTAAGGCAGGTCGACCATTTCGAACAAGCCTTGCAGCGTGCCGTCCTCGCCGTGTGTGCCATGCACTGTGGGGAAGATGACATCGAGTTTTCTGAGTTGGTTACGGGCCATGTAGCCCGCCACTGGTGGCGTGATCATGCCTTTGTAGCGGGTCGAAGGGGAGATGATCGCCTCGCGCACGCCCATCAGTTCTTCGATCTTGTCCATTTTGAAGTTGGCAAGGTCGGTTAGGGCGGGGCCGGTTAGCCAGTTGCCATCCCGCGTGATGTAGATCGGCACGACGTCGTATCTGGCCGCATTCAACGCTCGGATGACCTGTTGGGCCGTCACAATCGAAACATCGTGCTCTACGGAACGGCTGCCGAAGACGACGCCAACTGTCAATTTCTGTTTTAGGGGTGCTGTCATGCGGGTTCATTACCTCTCGTGGGTGATTGAGGGGCTATTGTACCGCGCTTATGACGCCTTTCACAAAGCCCCCTTCCCACGAGCGGTACACGGTCAGCTCGCTTACACGTCGTGGCCGCGCAGGGCCGCCAGACGGCGCACCAAGTCCATTTCTTCGGCGCTCAAATCAGTGGGGACTTGGATCAGGACGCGGGCCAGCAGGTTCCCCCGTTCGCCCTTCTCGCGCAGTTTGGGCAGCCCCCGCCCGTTGATGCGGAACGTCCGCCCGGACTGCGTGCCCGGCGGGATGCGGAGTTTGACGTTCCCCCCGAGCGTATTCACGACGACCTCGCCGCCAAGCAGGGCAGTGAACAGGTCTACTTTGAGGTCGGTGAGCAAGTCGTCATCTCGGACTTCAAAGTTGGGGTGCGGGCGTACTGTGACCACGAGGAACAAATCCCCGTTGGGGCCACCGGCAAAGCCCGGATTGCCCTCCCCAGCAATGCGGATCCGAGTCCCCTCCCGCGCCCCCGCCGGAATTTTGACGGTGCGGCGCTTGCCATCAGCACGGGTGAGGACCCGTTCCGTGCCATGGTAGGCCTCCTCAAGGGTAATCTCCACTGGTTGTTCGATGTCCGTTCCTCGAATAGATTGCTTGCCATAGGGGTCACGCCGTGCGCCGCCACCAAACAGGCTGGAGAGGAAATCAGCAAAGCTGCCTTCCCCGCTGAAGTCAAAGTTCTCACTCCAATTGACGCCGCCGCGCCCACCTGTCGGCCCACCCGTCGGCCCACCTTGCTGATAGTAGCGGCCAAGCTGGTCGTACTTGGCACGTTTTTCGTCGTCGCTCAGAACGTCGTAGGCCTCGCTGATCTTCTTGAAGCGCGCTTCGGCCTCTTTGTTGCCGGGGTTCTTATCCGGGTGGTATTTCTGGGCCAGTTTGCGGAAGGCCTTCTTGATCTCATCTTGGGTTGCGGTGCGTTCCACACCGAGTATTTTGTAGAAATCATCCATTGGTGAAATCACCCCCTCTTTTGTTTATTGTAAGAGTCCTCCATGTAGTGTCAATCGATAAAGCGCAAGAATCTCATCAGATTCTAGAGTTCTAGGACGCGGGCGTATTTTGGGGGGCGACTTGCGGCGGGTTGACGACCTCCGGGTTACGCAGATACTTGAGCCGAATGTCTGCCGTCATGCGGTAGTTCTCCGCCCCCAGCGCCGCCCAGAACACCGCAGGCGTGACGATGCCCGCACCCGCCGCTCGGATATAGCCCCGCAGCCACGCTTCAAACGCGGCTTCGCCGATCCGTTCACGTACTTCTTGGATCATCTGCGCGCCGCGCAGATAGGCCGCATTGATGTACAGCCGGACGTTGCCGTATTCGTACACCGGCGCGTCAACGTAGCCCTTCGGCTGGTGCACGCGCACCCGGAACCCCCACCACCACCCGACCAGATCGGGCCGGACGCCCTCCAAATACAGCAGTTCGCAATACAGCGAAAGGGCTTCATCAAGGTAGGGGGCGTCACCTTGCGCCGTCATGACCAGCGCGTACCACCATTGATGGGCGATCTCATGGGCGGTGATCAGCGTCAGCCACGAATCGAAGTTCCCCTGATAGCCCGCGAACCACTGCCGCCCGACGTACACCAGCCCGCTGAACTCCATGCCGTCGGGGAAGTCGCCCTCTACCACCACCAGCCGCTGATACGGGATCGGGCCGAAGCGGGCGGTGAACTGTTCGGCGGCGGTTTGGGCCACGCCGAGCGCGTGCATGGCGGTTGCTTCCGGCGTGCGGTCGGTGAAGGTGTACAGGTCGATTCGGAGGCCGTCAACGGTTTGGGCGGTGCGCCGCGTCATGCCCGTAGCGACCACCAACGGGAACGAACGGCCCGCCGGAAAATCGAACGTCCACACGCCGGGCGGGTCTTGGATGACCTCCCCCGGCCCGATCAGGAATTGGCCGGGCGCGGCCTGCAGCGTCACCCGCGCTCGGAAATCGGCCCGTTCAGAATAGATGTATTCCCCAATGGGCCACGCCTTTGGGGTGCGCCACTCCCCACCGATGTAGGGGGCAAATTCCGGCAGCCAGTGGCCTAAATTGATCTGCGTTTCGGTAGCGCTGAAGTACTTCATGCGGGCTTCGGCCAATGGTGGCACGCGCACGCTAAAGTTGAGGTTGAACACCGCTCGGCAACCGGACGGCAGCCCCTCCGAGAGGACCACCTCGAGGCGCGCCCCGTTGAGCGTGTAGCGGCTGATGCTGTACGGCGCTTCAACCATGATCGAATCGAAGCTGAACGTCCCCGGCGTGCGGTTGGCGTCGACATTCAGGACGATCACGGGGAGAGGATGTCCGGTCTGGTTGCGGTAGGCCGCTCGCATCTGGACGGCGGCGGTGCGCCCTACCCCGTCGATCTGGGCGTCAAGTTCATATTGAATCGGGGCATCCGCGCCCGGCTCGCACCCGACGGGCGGACGGGTCGCGGTCTGCTGGGTAGGGGCGGCGGGCGAAGAAGGCGATCCCAGCGGCGGGGGGGTAATGGTCACTACCGCCCCGATGGGTAGGCTGGGCGGGGCGGCTGTGGGCGTTGATCCGGCGGCAGCGGTTAGTCCACACCCGATCAGGGCGAGTCCGACGGCGATCAGGGCGAACATGTACCGCATCAGGCTGCTTTAGCCCTCCATAGGCCGAGTATTCCACCGATCAGGATGCCCGCCGTGTATACCACCGGCCCGATCCCCCAATCGACGGACACCCGCAAAATTGGGCTGGTCAGGACGGCCCGCGCCTCCGCCGCCCCGACCCAACACGCTCCCGCTCCGATCCCCGCCGCAAGCAGGCCGATCCATGCGGATGGCACGCGCCGAATGAGCGTCAGCCCGGCGATTAGCCCTAGAAGCGCCCCGCTCACGATGGCGTAGGTTCCCAATTGAAGGTAGTTGGGGTCTTGGGCGTTGCCGCGAAAAAACTCAATCGGCGGGAGGAAGGTCAGGGCGAGGGCGAGGGCAATGCCCGCCGCCACCCACCGCCCCATCCCCTGACTCCGCGCCGCGTACAAGCCGAACAGCACGCCCAACGCCACCAATCCGGCCCGGAGCAGGCCGGGCGCAAGCATGGGCGGCGTGGCGTAGCGCACGCTCGGCGAAATGCCGACAAATTCGGCCAAATCCCACGCTTGCATGGTGAGTCCGGCGGTCTTGTGGGCGGTGAAGGGTAGGTAGTAGCCCACCAACGCCACGATCAGGGCGGCAAAATGGGCGGCGGGCAAGGGGCGAACGGTCACGGGTGGTGTTCTCCGGCGATTTGTGCTAGGGCGGTACGGATACCGTCATCTTCGGCTTGCTGCTGGCGGACAAATTCTACCATATACGCGCTCCGCCGTTGCCGCAAGGCGAGGGGGGCAACCACCTGCAAATCGTACAGGTCAGCCTCCGTGCGGCCATCGGCGGCGGCGTGGGCGCGGGCGGCCTCAAACAGCGTGAACTCCGCCCGGTGCGAGTCGATGTCCAGTTGTTGGACGAGGGTCAGCCCCGCCCGTAATGCCTTTTCGTTCAGCGTCGTCCGCTTGAGCAACTCCCGCGCCGCGAGAATTTCCTCGCGGGCGTCTTGGGTGGCTGCCGCCCAGCGCCGGATGAACGCCTTCGGATTGGCGCGGTAAGCCGTCACCCGTTGGTAAATTTCCAGCCGGTCTTCAGTGGCCATTAGGCCGCGTACCGTCACCCGCAACCCGAACCGATCCATGAGTTGGGGGCGCAGGCTGCCCTCTTCGGGGTTCATGGAGCCGATCAGGACGAAGCGGGAACGGTACGTGCCGACGGCGGCCCCGCGCCGGACGGTGTAGCTCCCCGCCGCCGCCGCATCAAGGATGGCATCCACAATCGGATCGTCGAGCAAATTCACTTCATCGACATACAACAAGCCCTGATCAGCCCGTGAGAGCAAGCCGCGTTCAAGGCGAACCCGGTTCTGTTGAATAGCAATCCGTTCATTAATGCCACCCACGACATCCTCTAGACGGGCGTTGAGGGGCAATTCCACCATGCGGACGGGCGCCCACCGCGTGATCGGCTCGCCCCGAGCGATCTTAGCGGCGCAGTTGGTACAGACCCCCGCCTCGCCGTCGCGCTCGTAGTCCTCAGGCATACATCCTTCATCGCAAGTACTCACTTCCACATCGGGGAGCAGGTCGGTCAGGGCGCGAACAGCGGTTGTTTTGCCCGTCCCACGCGGCCCGATCAGCAGCACCCCGCCGATATTCGGGTTGATGGCGGCCAACAACAACGCCAAACGCATCTCGGTTTGGCCGACGAGCGCGAGAAATGGAAACGGTAAATGCTCGGCCAAGCCCGTATCCGGCTTAGGGCTGGTCAGCAGGGGGGTAGCGCCCGCCTCCCGCAGGATTTTGAGCAGGAGCGACGAACGTTCAGCGCCGTCTGAGGTGTCCGTCATGGGTGAACCTCCACACGTTGAATAATGGTCGTTGGACGATGGCTGTCTAGCGGCCAGCCCGCAATTGTTTGCGCAGGGCGGCGCGGTGGCGGGCGGCTTCCATGCTGGCTTCTTCTTCGGGCGTTTGGGCGATCAGCTTTGGGACGGGGCGCGGGCGGCCCATGCCGTCAATGGCTACGTAGACCAAATGAGCGGTGTTGGTATGCGTTTTCTCCCCTGTGAGCGGGTTTTCGGCAATGACCTCTACCCGCGCCTCCATCGATGTCGTCCCCACATAGGCCAGTTCCGCCTTGACCGTCACCAACGCCCCGATCCGGATCGGTTCGACGAAAGCCATCGAATCGACGGCGACGGTCACGACAAACGATTGGGCGTGGCGCATGGCCGCCAGAGCGCCCGCCTCGTCCACCAACTTCATGATCACGCCGCCGTGTACGTTGCCGAGTCCGTTGGCATGTTCGGGCTGCATAAATTGGACGAGCTGAATGCGCGAGGCGCTAATCGGGCGGGGCGGGAGTTCGCTCATGGCGGTCTCCGTTAGTCCATATCCGGGCGGCGGTCAGAAACGCGCTTGAAGATGTCGGGGTCTTCTTCCAAAATGTCGATCACATCATGGCCAACATCGACAGTTTGCGGTGGCAACGGGGCGCGGGCGGGCAACCCCGTCGGCTTTGGCGGCTTGGGGGGCGGGTTGGCATGGAGGGGGCGGCTCCGGGCGGAACGCTTGCGGAGGATGCGGCCATCTTTGGCCAGATCGCCCACCCATTCGCCATCCTTGGTGTAGACGGCTGTCCCTTCGACGAAGCCCAGATAGTCGCCGCGGGGGTCAAAGATGCGGCCCCCGATCACGGTGCCGCCCCAATCGCCGGACGAATTGAAGAGGAAGATCGGCTTTTCGGGTTTGTTGGTCATCGTCAGAGTCCCTCCGGTGGGGTGAACGGTGCAAATCCCCACGCCACAACGGGCCATTATAGCACGAATGATAGCACTTATGGGCCTCCCCCAATTGACGCCCCCCGCCAACCTCGTTTATAGTAAACGCTATGGACGATCCACTTGTCATCCACGATTCCCGTCCCAGCCGGGCGGACGCCGTCAAAAATCGGGAGTTGCTGCTCCGAGCTGCATCCCGCCTGTTTGCCATGCACGGTATTGATGAGGTCACCATGTCGGCGGTGGCTGAAGAGGCGGGCGTCGGCAAGGGGACGCTCTATCGGCACTTCGCCAACAAAACGGAGTTGTGTTTGGCCCTGCTCGACCATCAGCAGCGGGAATTACAGGGGCGTACCCTCGCCCAATTGCGGCAAAACCTGCCCCCTGCCGAAAAATTGCTGTGGTTTCTTGAAAATACCCTGTCGTTCGTGGTGAAAAATCTCAGCCTGATGCCGATTGGGATGCCCGGTCAGGGCCTCCCGACGCTGAACCATGCCGCCCATCTGTGGTGGCGGCAAACGATTCGGGGCCTGCTCAGCCAGTGCCACCTAACCCAGATCGACCTCGATTACGCCACCGACACCCTGTACGTGATGCTCGATCCCAACGTCGTCGATTATCAGGTGCGGGTGCGGGGCCTGCAACAGGATCAGCTTTGGGCCGGGCTACGCGCTTTACTGGCCTGCATCACCTGCACGGCTTAGCCCCCGCGTCAACGTCAATCCCAAAAACGGACTATTGTCCATTTCTAATGTTCCTCTTATTTGCAGGGGCAGGGGCTTCTGATAATCTATACGTAGTTCAGCAAACGGACTACCGTCCATTTAAGAGATCCGCCGAACAACACCTGAGAGGAACCCGAACTATGCCTACCTACATGATCGAACCGGCCCACACCCAAGCCGCCTTCTCCGTCCGCCACCTGATGATCACCACCGTGCGCGGCAACTTCGACAAGCTGAGCGGCACGCTGCAATACGACCCCGCCAACCCGGAGGCCTCCGTTGTGGAAGTCGCCATCGACGCCGCCAGCATCAATACGGGCGTGGCTGACCGCGACAACCACCTGCGCAGCGCCGACTTCTTGGATGCCGCCACCTACCCGACCCTGACCTTCAAGAGCACCTCCGTGAAGATGACGGGCACGGATACCGCCGACATCACTGGCGACCTGACCATTCGCGGCGTGACCCGCCCGGTTGTCATCAAGGCGGAAAAGCTGGGCGAAGCCAAAGACCCTTGGGGCAATACCAAGATCGGCTTTGCGGGCAAGACCAAGATCAACCGCGAAGACTGGGGCCTGACGTGGAATGTGGCTCTTGAAACGGGCGGTATCTTGGTCGGTAAGGAGGTCACCATCGAACTCGACGTACAGGTTGTGCCAGTGCAGGCCGCCCAAACCGCCTAAGGCCTCTCGTTTTCTCTCGCTCAAAAACCCCGCCCCGTGCGGGGTTTTTAGATCGCGGCTATGGAGTAGGGGAGGGGGCTGGGGTGGCCTGTAAGACCTCGCGGGTGATCATCTGTCCGGTCAGGAGGACGGTGCGCGGGACGGGCCGTCCGGCCGACATCTTCACCACTGCATCGATCAGCAAGCGCCCCGTCCCTACTGGGTCGTTATCCAGCGACGCGACGAAGTATTGTCCATCTTCGATCAGTTGGCGGGCGGCGGTTTCGGCATCGACGCTGAAAATCCGAATCTGATCGGGCGGGATTTTGGCCGCCCGCAATGTCCGCACGGCCCCAATGGCGCCTGCGTCGTTAATGCTCAGGATCACGTTGACGTCGGGGTGCGTCTTTAGGATTTCGGCCATGCTTGCCTCGCCGTTATCGGGCAGGCCGCCCGGCCAACGGCCCACGATCCGTGACTTAGGGGCCAATCGCTTGATCGTGACTTCCATCGTATCGGCCCGGATCACGACCTGAGCCAGTGCCGGGTAGTCCAAAATGGCGATGACCGCCTCACCCTTCATGTTCTCATTGATGTATTGTGCCGCATAGCGCCCGACCTCCGCACCCATCGTCTCGTTGGTCAGGCTGAGTAAGACGCTGCCCGCCCCAAAGCCGCGATCCCCTGTTGTAGCGACGATCACGCCAGCATCGGTGGCGGCTTTCACAGCGACGGAAACCGCCTCGTGATCCAAAACGCAGCCGACAATGGCCTTTGCCCCGCGCGCAATGAAGCTATTCACGATGGGCGCTTGGCGGTCTATGGCTTCGCGGGCATCTTCCACTTCGATGCTTAGGCCGTATTCGTTGGCGCGGGTGCGGATGGCCCGCATGAACGAAGCATGGAAGTCAGTTTTAAGCGAACAGGCCATCGCCCCGATGAACGACCCTCGAAAATAGGCCTGCGCTGCCGCAATCTCTTCTGCTGTCACCTGAACCGTTTCGATGCCCCCGCTGGCGGGGCGCTCAGATTCTGGGGCGAGGGGCCGGGCCGCAACAGCAACCGTCGGCGTGGGGGGAGCGGGGGTCGGTTCGGGGGCGATCGTCAGGCGCGGCAAACCAACGAGCGCAACCAGCAATACTGCCCCCACCAAGACCACTACGCCCAGCAAGCGGATGTTGGTCTGAATGGGCACGACCCACGTAAACGATGACGTGCGTGGCATCAGTTGGACTGAAACAGGCGTCAGGCCCTGATTGGCAATGGCAAGGTTCAAGTCGCTGGCCATTGCCGAGACGGTCTGGTAACGCCGATCGGGGTTTTTCTCCAGCGCCTTCAAGATGATTCGTTCGATCTCGGCGGGCAGGTCAAGGCGTAGCTCCGAGGGCCGTAGGGGGGGTTTGTTGAGGTGCGCCTGCATGATGGTAAAGACCGAATCGCCCGTGAAGGGCGGGCGCCCCGTGACCATTTCATACAGCACGATGCCCAGACTGTAAATATCGCTGCGGTGGTCGGCGCGGCCATCTTGAATCTGTTCGGGGCTGGTGTAGGTCGGCGTGCCGATCATCGTGCCCGTCTCGGTCAACGTCTGGCCGGAGGGTTCAACGCTCCGGGCGAGACCAAAGTCGCTCAGGTAGCCGTTCTGGTCATCATCGAGTAAGATATTGCTCGGTTTAATATCGCGGTGAGTGACGCCCCGTTTATGGGCATAGTCTAGGGCGGCAGCCACCTGCTGAAAGAGGGTATTGACCCTATCAAGTGGCAAGGCCCCCTGCTTCTGGATTAGCTCGGCGAGGGTGCCGCCCTTCAAATAGCGCATCGAAAGGTAGGCCTGCCCCTCGGAGGTGATTCCGTGTTCATAGACGGGCACGATGTAGGCGTGTTCCAATTGAGCCGTGATCTCGACCTCACGGCGGAAGCGCTCGATGAAGGCGGCGTCATTGCTCAGCCGATCCGAGAGGATTTTAACGGCCACCTCGCGCCGCATGGAGGGTTGCGCGGCACGGTAAACGTCGGCCATGCCACCATGCCCCAGATACGCGACAATCTCGTATGGCCCAACTTTTTTCCCGATCAGCGAATCTGGCATAGACGTTGCTGAATCCAGTCATCCTTGTGACATGTATATGTGAGGCATTGATTGTGAATAAAAATTTTACCCTCTTTCAGGGCGGATCGCTACAGCACTACAGAGCCACTTCACAGGGCAGGTCACAGTTTATCCCCCACAATTCTAAATATGCGCCCCGTGCCGGATTGTGCTAACCTTTATGCTAAGTTTACAGCGCGGCGCCACACTTCAACACACCTACGACACATCGCACTCGCGCTACCCTGACACAAGGTAAAAGTAAAAACAGACCATGAAACGCATTTCGACCCTCCAAATCCTGAACGTCGTGTTCTTCGTGATCACCCTCGTGATCAATTTCCTCTCCCAAGCGGCCTCCCAACTCGGCATTAACGCTTTCCCCAAGACCATTGCCGAATTAGGCGAAAGCCGAGCGATCTTGTTCCTACCGGCGGGCTATGTGTTCGCCATCTGGGGCGTGATCTACTTCGGCTTGGGCGCGATGCTTGTGTACCTTAGCCGCCCCGCCCAACGCGCTAACCCCGCCCTGCACAAGATCGGCATCGGGTTCATCGTGAGCTGCATCGCTAATGCCGGCTGGCTCGTGCTCTTCCTTGCCGATCAGGTTGGGCTAAGCACCGTTGCTATGCTGGTGCTGCTGGCCTCCCTGCTCATCATCTACTTGCGGTTGGGGATTGGGGTTACGCCCGTCTCCGCCCGCGAACGGTGGCTGGTTCACATTCCGTTCAGCATCTACTTGGGCTGGATCACCGTAGCGACGGTGGCCAACATCTCCGCCGCGCTGTATGTGGAGAACTTCCGCACGGCGTGGCTCGGCCTCCCCGCCGATGTGTGGACAGTGATCATGCTGGCGATTGCCGCGCTGATCACGCTTGGCATGGTCTTCACCCGCCGCGATGTGGCCTATGCGCTGGTGATCATCTGGGCGGTGGGCGGCATTGTCGCCCGTCCGTTCACCACAGCGATTTATGCCACGATCCAGCCCTTCAACGGCGATCTGGTCAAGGGCGCGGCCATCGCGGTGATCGCGGTGGTGGCGTTGGCCGTCGTCGTGCGTAGCTTCCTGATGCGCGGTGCATCGGCCCGCATGGCCTAATGGCCACCGACTCCCTGCACGATGCCGCCCATCCTCGATGTCCTCCCCCCCGCCGGTTCTCCCGATCCCGCCGATTCTGTCGAGTCGGCAGAGGTCGCCATCATCGGGGCGGGGGCGGCGGGCTTATTTGCTGGAATCTTCGCCGGACGGACGCACCCGCACCGCCGAATCGTCTTGCTGGACGGGGCCAAGAAACTTGGCGCAAAAATCCTTGTGGCGGGCGGCGGGCGCTGCAACGTGACCCATGATGAAGTCTCCCCCGAAGCCTACGCGGGCGCTTCCCGCCACGCCATTAAGAAAGTCCTGCGCCGCTTCGATGTCCCCCAAACCATCGCTTTTTTCGCCGAGATGGGCGTCACGCTCAAACGGGAGCCGACGGGCAAACTCTTCCCCACCACCGACGACGCCCACACCGTCCTAGATGCCCTGTTACGGGCCGTGCGAGAATCCGGCGCGGTGATCCGGCATCCGGCGCGGGTCGACTGGGTACGGCGCGACGGGACGGGGTTCCTAATCGGGGGCGCATGGGGCGCGTTGCGGGCGGAGAAGCTGGTTTTGGCGACGGGCGGGCGGGCGCTGCCTAAATCCGGCTCAGATGGCGGCGGGTACGCCCTCGCACAGACGCTTGGGCATACCCTCACCCCACGAATCTTCCCCGCCCTCGTGCCGCTCATCCTCCCCGAAGGGCATTTTATCCGCGCCCTGAGCGGGATTACCGTCCCGGCCACCCTCGAAGTTCGGACGGGGACGGGAAAACGGCTGATCAGCTTCACCCATTCAACGCTCTGCACCCATTTCGGCCTGTCCGGGCCGTCCGTGCTGGATATTAGCCGCTACTATCTGGATGCCCGCCACCACGACCCTGCCGCCCAACTGCTGATCAACTGGCTCCCCAACCTGACCAGCGAAGGCTTTGAGTCAGTGTTACAGGCGGCGGGGCGGGCGAACATCGCCCGCGTGCTCAACGAGCATGTGCCGGAACGTCTGGCGCTGGCGTTGTGCCACGCCGCCCAACTTGACCCCGCCACGCCCGCCCACCAACTCACACGGGAGGGGCGAAAGGCCCTCGTGCGGGCGGCGACGGCCCTCCCGCTGCCCATTGTGGGGGATCGGGGCTTCACCTATGCAGAGGTCACGGCGGGCGGCGTGCCCCTGACCGAAATCCACCTTGAAACGATGGAGTCGCGGGTGTGTCCCCACCTGTACCTGTGCGGCGAAATCTGCGATGTAGATGGGCGGATCGGGGGCTATAACTTCCAATGGGCATGGTCAAGTGGGTATGTGGCGGGGGTAAGCCTTTGAGGAGTCGCGGCGTCCAATGTGTTGGGGAAAAGTTCACAAAAGTTCCTACCCATTTCTTAGAAAATCCTGCTATGATTCCAGATCAGGATCAACCCATATTTGCATCCCTAATCCTAATACGGAGGAACCCTTAGCCATGCCCTTGTATGATTACCGTTGCAAGACGTGCGGCAACGAAATCGAAGTTACTCAGGCCTACAGCGATGCCCCGCTGAAGGTGTGCAGCGTGTGTGGTGGCGAATTGCGCCGGGTCATCTCCAAGAGCACAGGCGTCATTTTCCGCGGGTCGGGCTTCTACGTGACCGATAACCGTGGCAACAACCCCGCCGCCCCCAAATCGACCACGAATGGGTCGGCGAAGGAAGGCTCCGCAACGACCTCCTCTGCGGGTTCGTCTTCGGCCCCGTCAGTTGCCGCTGCTGCAGACTAACCCACGTTCCGGTTGCCAAGCGAGGGGGATCGCCTTTTGGGGCGATCTCCCTCGTTTTTGCCGCCAAAAAAGTTTACTTTTTCTAACTAAATCGGCACTCGTAATGAATTTTTCAGGGAAAATCTATGAACCGAATACAAATTTTCAGATAAATTTTATTTACCTAACAGATGTGTTACGGTTTCTGGACAAGCCCCCAAACTCCCCGTATCCTTTGGTGGTAAAGCGGTTAACGAAACGCATTTTTTACTCGACCTAAACGGAGGGCAAGCCGTGGCGAAACGCACCCTACAATCCTCACACATCGAAGTCATGGGCTGGCAGATTCGCGCCCTAGTGGAGGCAACCCCTGAAATTGCGCTGACGACGCTCCCGGCTGATTATGCGCTCGGCAGCATCTCCGGTTACGAGTGGTACAGACTAACGTGGTGGTTGCAGCTCCTGAAAGACATCACCACACAGACTACCCTCGATATGTTTTTATTGGGGATGCGGGCCGCTGAACGGCTGAGCCTCCCGCCTTGGATCGATAACATCTCGGCAGCGCTACTCGAAGTCGAAGACCTCTACCGCCGCGCCCATCGGGGTGGCGAAATTGGCGAGGTCTTCGGGCGGGTCGTGCACGGGCGGCATATCCGCTTTTCAGTACGCACCCCCTACCCTGAAGACTTCATCGCTGGCCTTGTGTGGGGCATCGCCCAACGCTACGCCCCACACGGTAGCCGACTTGAACTGACCCGCAACGGCACAGACCGCGCTACAGCCTTTGATGTACGCTGGTAACTAGGCCGTCGCTGTGAACATGCGCTGTGTGGCGATGTGCCTCACAATACCCACCCCCCGCGCCGAACTTTGAACTAGCGTTGCTCCCGTCTAAAAGGACAGGGGGCGGCCTTCACTCCCCATCCAGCAGGCTAGCCCGGATCGCCGCCAAAAGTGCCTCCGTCCGCGTATTCACGCCGAGTTTGCTGTAAATGTTATCCAGATGGAACTTGACCGTCCGTAGGCTGAGGTTCAGACGCTTCCCGATCTGTTTGTTGCTCAGCCCTTCAGCTAACAGGCGCAATACCTCCAACTCGCGGTGCGTGAGGTGGCCCGTCCCAGACAGGGTGTAGGTGATGGTTGCGCCATTGTGAGGCCGATCATCGGTCAGGGTGAGGTGTAGG
>Ga0272446_1001837_pt1 | contig 30157 bp, 21 predicted proteins | sample YNPCB0061_FD_194587 | JGI IMG/M metagenome (GOLD analysis project Ga0272446, IMG submission 194587) | Hot spring microbial mat communities from Yellowstone National Park, WY, United States - YNP-CB-006-1 | ecosystem: Environmental > Aquatic > Thermal springs > Hot (42-90C) > Sediment | place...
TGCCGGTTGACGCGGCGCTCCGCCGTCTGGCTGAGCTGCCGGAGGCCCGCGCACCCGGGTTTGCCAGCAGTATCGTGCAACGTCCGTGGGGAGTGTGGTACAGTTGGGCGCCGTGATCGGCGCCGCGCCGGCCATCCGGGGCGGCGGGTCAGACTGAACTGAGCGGGTCGACCATGCGCACTGATCCCCTCATTGCCAATAGTGGTCTCACCTACGAGAGTGCCGCGCAGCTCGCGAGCAGCCGCGTCCCGGTTGTTATGCCGAACCAGCGCGCTGAGGATGTGCGGCAGCAACTGGTGGGACGGCAGTACGAGTGTGCGAGCCATGTCGTGGTGTGTAATGGCCCGCTGTTTCTTGGCGTGGTCCGGATCGAGGATCTGCTGCCCGCTCCGGATGACAGCACGCTGGGCGCACTGATAGACCGTGACGCTCCGGTGGTCGCACCGGGGGTTGATCAGGAGGTTGCCGCCTGGCGGGCGGTGCGGAACGGTGAGGCCGCACTTGCGGTGGTGAACCGGCAGGGCCATTTCGTAGGGCTGATCCCTCCCCATCGCCTGCTCGCCGTGCTGCTTGCCGAACACGAGGAAGACCTGTCGCGCCTTGGCGGCTTCACGCAAACTACCGCGGCGGCGCGCACGACCAGTGAGGAGCCGGTCCCGCGTCGCTTTCAACATCGTGTTCCCTGGCTCATGGTGGGGCTTGCTGGCGCGCTCCTGGCGGCGGATTTTGTCGGCTGGTTCGAGGGCAACCTGCGTGACCGGGTGATCCTGGCGTTCTTCCTGCCGGGCATCGTTTATCTGGCTGATGCTGTTGGCACGCAGACCGAGACCGTGGTCGTTCGCGGGCTGTCCTTCGGCGTTAGCATGCGGCAGATGGTCGGGCGGGAGTTGCTGGCTGGCCTGGCGATCGGCGTGGCGCTGGCCCTGGTGGCCGGTCCACTTGTCTGGTGGCGCTGGGGCGAGCTCCAGGTGGCGCTCTGCGTCGGGCTGGCGGTGTTTGCTGCCTGCTCCACCGCGACGCTGGCGGCGATGCTGCTGCCCTGGCTGCTCGATCGCTTTGGGCTCGACCCGGCGTTCGGCAGTGGGCCCCTGGCCACCGTGATCCAGGATCTGCTGTCTATTCTGATCTATTTTTCGATTGCCAGTGTCGTGGTGCGCTGAGCACCCGGGGCTGAGCGCCTGAACTTCGTGCGCGCGAGGATGCTATAATCTACCGGACGCAGTCGAGCGTATCGAGGACGCTATGAGCACAGATCCCCAGGCCGCTGCGCCGCAGCGCCCGGCCGAGATGGCAAAAGCCTACGAGCATCAGCAGGTCGAGCAGCGGCTTTACGCGTGGTGGGAACGCAACGACTTCTTTGCGCCCCGCGCCGACGCCCCCGGGCCGCCCTTCGTCATCGCGATCCCCCCGCCCAATATCACCGGCGAGCTGCACCTCGGCCACGCGATGTTCGTGACGATCGAGGATCTGATGATCCGCTGGCGGCGTATGCAGGGCTACAAGACACTCTGGGTGCCGGGTACTGATCACGCCGGCATTGCCACCCAGACCCAGGTGGAGCGGTTGCTGATCAGCGAGGGCACCAGCCGCCAGGCGGTAGGCCGCGAGGAGTTCTTGCGCCGCACCTGGGCGTGGAAGGAGAAGTACGACGGCGAGATCACTCGCCAGCTGCGCCGTCTCGGCGCCTCGTGCGACTGGTCGCGCGAGCGTTTCACGCTCGACGCCGGGCTCTCCCGTGCCGTCCATACCGCCTTCAAGCGGCTCTACGACGATGGGCTGATCTACCGTGGCACCTACCTCGTCAACTGGTCGCCCCAGTTGCAGACGGCAGTGAGCGACCTCGAGGTCGAGTACGAGCAGCGCAATGTCTCGATCTGGTATGTGCGCTACCCCGTGGTGGATACGGCCTGGCGGGGGCCGCAACATCCCTGGGGCTCGGGCCGCTGGGCCGAGGGGGCAACCAGCTGGATCACGGTGGCGACGACCCGCCCCGAGACCATCCTGGGCGACACGGCCGTGGCCGTCGCCCCCGACGATGAGCGCTATGCGGCCATGCTCGGGCGCCAGGCGGTGTTGCCGGCGCTGGCCCGCCACATCCCGATTATCGCTGATGAGTATGTGGACAAGGAGTTTGGCACCGGCGCGGTGAAGATCACCCCGGCCCACGACAAGAACGACTACGAGGTCGGCAAGCGCCACCGCCTCCCGCTGATCAATATCATGAACAAGGATGCCACGATCAACAGCGAGGGTGGCCCCTATGCCGGGATGGATCGCTTCGCAGCGCGCAGCGCGATCCTCGCCGATCTGGAGCGCGAGGGCCTGCTAGTCAAGACCGAGCCGCATACGATGAGCGTTGGCATCAGCCAGCGCGGCGGTGAGGTGATCGAGCCCTTGCTCTCCGAGCAGTGGTTTGTGCGCACCCGCCCGCTCGCCGACCTGGCGCTCGCCGCGGTGCGCGAGGGGCGCACGCGCATCATCCCCGAGCGCTTCGAGAAGGTCTACTTCCACTGGCTCGAGAACATCGAGGACTGGTGCATCTCGCGGCAGCTCTGGTGGGGCCACCGTATCCCGGTCTGGTACCTGCCCGATGGCAGCCGCGTAGTGCCCGAGCCGGACGAGGCGCCCCCGGCCGGGGCCACCCAGGATCCCGATGTGCTCGATACCTGGTTCAGCTCCGGTCTCTGGCCCTTCTCCACCCTGGGCTGGCCCGAGTCGACCCCCGATCTGCGCGAGTTCTACCCGACGTCGGTGATGGAGACGGGCTACGACATTCTCTTCTTCTGGGTGGCGCGCATGATGATGATGGGCTGCTACCTCACCGGTGAGCCGCCCTTCCACACCGTGTACCTGCACGGCCTGGTGCGCGATGAGCACGGGCGCAAGATGTCGAAGAGCTACGGCAATGTGGTCAACCCGCTTGAGGTGATGGACCGCCACGGCACCGATGCATTGCGCTTCACGCTGGCCACCAGCGGTACGCCCGGCCAGGATCTGAACCTGAACCCGCAGCGGATCGAGGCGGCGCGCAACTTCGCCAACAAGCTCTGGAACATCACGCGCTTCGTGATCGGCAAGCTGGGCGAGGATCGCGAGTCGGCCTTCAGTTTCTCGCCGCTGGCCCTCTCGCTCGCCGACCGCTGGATCCTCTCGCGCTACAGCCGCCTGGTGGGCGATGTGGACCGGCTGATGGAGGGCTACAACTTCGGCGAGGCCGGGCGCCAGATCCACGACTTCCTCTGGGGCGAGTTCGCTGACTGGTACGTCGAGGTGGCCAAGGTGCAGCTGGAGGGCGACGAAGAGACCGGGCAGGTCACGCGGGCCGTCCTCTACACCGTGCTCGAGGGTAGCCTGCGCCTGCTGCATCCCTTTATGCCCTTCGTCACCGAGGAGCTCTGGCAGTATGTCACCGGCGACGGCTCAACGATGAGCAACTACCCGGACGCGCCGCGCACGATTATGCTGGCGGCCTACCCCGAGGCCGAGCCGACCGCGCTGGACGAGGCTGCCGAGCGTGACTGGGAGCTGGTGCGCGAGCTGATCGTGGCCATCCGCAATGCGCGCACCGAGTACAAGGTCGAGGCGGCGCGCTGGGTCACGGCGATGGTCGTTGGCGGCGAGCGCAGCGGGCTGCTGCGGGCGCAGGCCCCGCTGATCGCGCGCCTGGGCCGCGTGAAGGCCGATGCGCTGACCATCGTCGAGACACTGGAGCGCAAACCGCAGCATGCCGCCGCGATCGTGCTCGGCGCGATCGAGTGCTACCTGCCACTGGCCGGCCTGATCGACCTCGAGGCTGAGCGGGCGCGGCTGGGCAAGGAACTGGCCGCCGCCGAGGCCGATGTCGCTCGCCGTGAGGCCAAGCTGGCCAACCCGAGCTTCACTGACCGGGCGCCGGCAGCGGTCGTTCAGCGCGAGCGCGAGAGCCTGGAGACGGCCCGCGCTGCTCTGGAGAAGCTGCGCACGCGCCTCGCCGAGCTCTGATACCATTTCCGATTGCAGATTTTGGATTGCAGATTGCCGCACATGGCGTCACGATGAGCGATGACGGCAACGACAATGCGGAACTGCCAACTGGATCTGGTATGAGTTGTACCTGGCCCAGGCGCACGAGCCGTGTCACGCTGAGGACGCAAAGGCCGGCGGGCCAGTGGCGCCGGGAGCAACCAGCGCTCCAAAGCCCTGTGTGGAGCTGGAGCGCTGTGGAGCTGAGCGGGACACTGCGGGATTGCCAATGCCACCTGGTATGACACTGAGGCGCAGTGCCAGATTCCTCACTGCGCCTGCGGCTCCGTTCGGAATGACACGAACGATGTGGTGCTGCGGAGCCGAAGGGCGCGGGGTGACAATCAGCTCCAGCCGGCCAATCAAGACATCTCCAACGGTCGGACTATCGGCTATTACTACAGTTGTATTTCGGCAGATGACCCGTTTCCGTCGGCGTAAACGCCTCGGCGAGTGCTTGCGAAGGCCACCTGCGTGGCCTGTTTAGCCCACGAAGGTGGGCTTTGCCCCCCGTAGCCGAGGGCTTTCAGCCCGACGGGGAGCGCACCTACAACGGTAGTACTATCGGCTATCGGTTCTGGCTACACCACGTTGAGCCGGCTGACCATGCGGAAGTGGTAGCCATAGATCGCCAGCGTGACTGCGATCGGGATGAGCCGCGGGCGGAGCAGCGCGGTCCAGAGGAGCAGGCGCCAGTATTCGACCCGCTCGGCGCCAAGCACGCCCAGGTGCAGGGCCGCGCGGAAGAAGGCCAGCATGTGCTCGCGATCGAGCGGAACGGCGGCCGTGGGGCGCCCATAGGTGCTCAGGAAGGTCTTCAGGCGCGCGTAGTAGGGCTGCGGCGCGTAGATGTGCTCGACGATGGTGCGGTAGCCGGCGCGCAAGGTCTCCAGGTCCATCATAGGGACGATGTTGGTCGTCCCGTCGGAGTTGTCGCCGCTAGTCTGGGCCTGGAGCCGGCCCTCCTGCTCCAGCCGCGCGTAGAGCCGCGTGCCGGGGAGCGCATTGAGCAGGCCGACCATCGCCGTAACGACGCCCGTCTGCTGGATGAAGTCGATCTGGCGCTGGAAGATCGAGGGCGTGTCATTGTCGAAGCCGATGATGAAGCCGCCCTGCACCTGCAGCCCCGCGCGCTGGATGCGCCGGATGTCGGCCGCCAGGTCACGACGGATATTGTTGCGCTTGTTGGCCTCAGCCAGGCTCTCCTCGTCGGGGGTCTCGATGCCAATGAAGACCGTGGTGAAGCCAGCCTGGACCATCAACTCCATCAGCTGCGGGTCGTCAGCCAGGTTGATCGAGGCCTCGGTGTTGAAGGGCATCGGCACCTTGCCACGGCGCCACTCGATCAGTGCCGGGAGCAGGTCGTTCTTGAGCTGGCGCTTGTTGCCGATCAGGTTGTCGTCAACGAAGAAGACCGCGCTGCGCCAGCCCAGCTGGTAGAGGCTATCGAGTTCCTTGATGATCTGGGCGGCGCTCTTGACGCGCGGCCGGTGGCCGAAGAGCGTGGTGATGTTGCAGAAGTCGCAGTTGTAGGGGCAGCCACGGGAATACTGCACACTCATCGACGCGTAGTGTTTGAGGTCCAGTAGTTCCCACATCGGGGTCGGCGTCGCGGTGATGTCGGGGAACTCATCGGCGCGGTAGCTGCGTTCGGCGGCGCCGCGGGCCAGATCGGCCAGAAAGCGGGGCAGGGTAACCTCGGCCTCGTTGAGCACCAGGTGGTCGACCTCGGGGAACTGCTCGGGCTCGGCGGTGAAGAGCGGCCCGCCGGCCACCACCGGGCGCCCGGCCTGCTTGCAACGGGCGATGATCGCGCGGGCCGACGTGCGCTGGACAATCATTGCGCTGATAAAGACATAATCGGCCCAGGCCAGGTCGGCATCACTCAGTTCTCTGATATTGACATCGACCAGGCGCTTGTTCCATTCCGGCGGCAGCATGGCAGCGACGGTGACCAGGCCCAGGGGTGGTAGTGCCGCCGATTTGCGCACGAAGCGCAGGGCGTGTTTGAAGCTCCAGAAGGTATCGGGGAACTTCGGATAGACCAGCAGGATATTCATGGCGGTCCCTCCCTTGGCGTGTCAGCTCAGTGACGAAGAATGCATGACGCGTGACAGGCCGCACGTTTCCCATGCCCTGGCGGAGATGGGTCAGTGCGAGTCATGACACTTCATGCATAGCTAGTGCAGTTCCAGGCGACCTGTTCGGGCATCAGCGCGACCTCGACCGTGTCCAGCTGCGCCGCGCCCAATCTACAATCGCAAATCTGCAATCTGCAATCGCACTAGTAGCCTCCCCCCGCATGGTTGTCAGGGGTGGTTGCGCAGGTGCTCCGATGTGGGTGGGCCGTGTTGTACGGTTGTGCGCTGGGTGGGGAGGAAGACCGGCGGGCGATCAGCTGCTGCACGCACGCCGGCTGCGCGAGTCTCCATGATAGCAGGGGGGAGGCTCGCAGGCAAGTGCCGCCAGGCCGGTCGCAGGTCATAGCCTGGGGCCGGGAGCTATGACGGGGGTCATACGCTGCGGCTCAGAGCGTGATCAGCCCCTGGCGGGCGCCGATGCTGACCGCCTCGGTGCGCGAGGCGGCGCCGAGCTTGGCGAAGATCGACGCGATGTGGAACTTCACGGTATGCTCGCTGATCTGCAGGCGCAGGGCGATCTGCTTGTTGGGCAGGCCCTCGCTGAGCAGGCTGAGCACCTCGCCTTCCCGGGTGGTCAGCGGCTCGGCCAGCGGCTCGGCGGCGGCCCGTGGCCCGCTGAGGTGCTCGGCCATGGCCCGCGGCAGCGCCACCAGCCCCTGGGCGGCAGCACCCACGGCGGCGCGCAGTTCCTCGGGGCCGGCCTCGGGCGAGACAATCGCCCAGCCGCGCAGGGGCAGCGAGCGCAGCAGGCCGGGCAGGCGCTCATCGTCGCTCAATGCTACCAGGGCTGCACCTTCGTCGCCCGCCAGGGCGCGCGCGGCCGTGCCGGGGTCGTCGCCGGCCACCAGCACCACCTCGGCGAGCGCGGCGAGGGGCGGGGCAGGGGCCGCGCCCAGCACTTCCAGCCCCTCGCCGGCGAGCATCGCCTGCAGCCCCGCCCGTAGCGCCGGTGTCGGCGCGATGACAAAGACCGTGGTCATACCACCGCTACTCCACGCGCTCGACCAGGGTCACGGCGCGGGTGAGCGTTTCCCCACCGCGCAGCAACTCCAGGTGTACCACATCGCCGGGACGGTGCTGGACCAGGGCGGCAAGCAGCGCGTCGCTATCGTTGAGCGCGACACCATCGAGGCGCAGCAGCAGGTCACCGACAAACAGCCCGGCCCGCGCTGCGGGGCCAGCCGGGGCCAGCTGGGCGACCAGCAGGCCGACGCGCTGCCCGCCCGCGAGGGCAGGCTGCGGTAGCCGGGCGGGCTGCACGCCCACGCCGAGCACCAGCGGGCGTGTTGGTAGGCGCGCCACCCAGCCTGCCGCCACATGGCTGGGGATGGCCACCGACAGGTCGCCACCGAAGATCATCGCGTTGATCCCCACCACCTCGCCGCGGGCATTCAGCAGCGGGCCGCCCGAATTGCCGGGCGCCAGCCGCACGTCGGAGCGCACATAACTGGCCGTCGGCTCGCCCGGGGCGGCAGGCAGATCGCCCAGCGCGCTCACGATTCCCGCCGTCACCACGCCCCGCTGGCCCCACGGGTTGCCGATGGCGAAGACCAGTTCGCCCACGCGCAGCCGCGCCGAGTCGCCGAGGGTCGCGGGAGGCAAGGTGGCGTCGTCGACGGCCAGCAGGGCCAGGTCGAGACGCGGGTTGCCGGCGATCAGCCGCGCCGGCAGGCGCCGCTCGGCGGCATCCAGCACCTCGAGCCGGGGGCCGACCCCGGCGACCACGTGGAAGTTGGTCATCACCGCCTGGCCGTCGCCCCAGGCGACGCCCGAGCCGCCGCCGCGCCCGCGCCCGCGCACCTGGACCACGCTGGGGCGCACCCGCGCCGCCAGGTCTGCCGCTGCCAGCCCCAGCACCGCGGCCGGTGCGGCCAGTTCAAGTTCTATCGTCATTGGAAGCTCCCTGGTCAGCTGACGTATTTAACGCTGGCCGACCGTCACTTGCAGCGTGGCCAGTATTCCGCCGCGGATCACCTGCACCGGCACGGTCTTGCCCACGCGCTCGCCGGCCAGCAGGGCCTGCAGTTCATCGGTATCGGTGAGTGTTTGCCCGTCGAATGCGGTGAGCACATCGCCGATCATCAGGCCACTGCGGGCGGCCGGGCTCTCCGGTTCGACGCGCACCACCAGCAGGCCACGCTCCTGGGTCAGGCCGGCGCGTTGTGCTGGTGGAAGCTCAACCGGCTGGCTGCTGATGCCGAGGAAGCCGCGGCGCACCGTACCACCCCCGGTGATGGCATCGGCGATGCGCCGGGCCAGGGCGGCGGGCACTCCGAGGGCAACGCCGGCCGCGATCCCGGTGGTGAGCAGGCCCGCCACGGCGCCGCTGGCGTCCACCAGGGCGCCACCGGAGAAGCCGGGGTAGGGGATGGCGTCGGTCTGGATGAATTGCTCGAGCATCGCGCCGCGCCGGGTACGCAGCGGCCCGCCGATGGCGCTCACAATGCCGAAGGAGGCCATCGGCGTTGCGCCGGGGCGGCCCACCGCCAGGACGATCTGGCCCACACGGGCGGGCGTGGCGACAAAGCTCGCCGGTGCAACCCCCAGCCCTGTCACGCGCAACAGCGCCAGGTCGCTGGCCGGGTCGCGGCCAACCAGCCGCGCGGCCAGCTCGCGACCGTCGGGGGTGACGACGCTCAGGTCATCGTCTCGCTCCAGCACGTGGTCGGCGGTGAGCACGTGGTCGGCGGCGCTCACGATACCGCTGGCCGGGCCGCGGGCCCGCCCGCGCACCTGCACCAGCGCCGCGCCCGCCCGCTCTACGGCGTCTGCCATCTGGTTTGAGATCGCGCCGAGCAGCTCGGATGCGTCGATCGTTGTGCTCATGAAGAAGCTCCCTTCCGTAGGTATGGTCTCGAAGTGGCCACGCCCCTGTTTGACCGTTGTTCCACAGCGCTCCAGACCGGCTGTGTGGAGGTGTGGAGCTGTGGAGCTGTGGAGGTGTGGAGCAACGGTCACGCGAGCTGAATCATGCCTCAGGCATGGTTCAAACTCGTTTGACAATCTGGCCTTCACCTCCACACCTCCACAGCTCTCCACCTCCACAGACCAGTCATGCGGGGCCGTGGAGCAACGGTCAAGCTGGGAGATCCAGGTCTGAACCATGCCGTATCGCCCGTGGCTTGTTAAGTCGCTGCAGCAGCAGCCTTCCTGGAGTATACGCCCCGTGCCGGCTCCGGCGCCATCGGTGGCCAGACTAGGGCTGACCCGGAAGAATGGGCAGGATGTGGTATACTAGCAGGCGGTGAAGCCAGAAGGCAGATGGTAGCCGGCAGGAGCCAGGCGCCACATCCCAACAGCACAGGACAACGTCCCCCCTCGTCCTGTTGGTCGCTGCACGAACGTCGCACCACTTGATGCGGGCGAGAAGCCCCGGTCTGCACACCCTGGCCTGGCGGTGGGCGTTCGCCAGGCCGGCAGCACAGTAGACAGGGCGGAAGCCCCCCCGTAAGTCGCTCGCCTGAGCGCCACGGCGTGATGCCGCGGCGATGGCCGGCGCGTAGTCAGTGCCAGCCCACGCAGGGCTGGAGGAAGGTTATCGTGAGCGCAGAACGTCTGCAAAAAGTCCTCGCCAGTGCGGGCATTGCCTCCCGCCGGGAGTGCGAGGCGTTGATCGCCGCCGGGCGTGTCACCGTGAATGGCCGTGTCGTGCAGGAGCCCGGGCTGCGGGTCGACCCGGAACAGGATGTCGTCCTGGTTGATGGTGAGCCGGTGCAGCAGCCGGTTGCCCGTACCTACATTATGCTGCACAAGCCGGTCGGCTACGTCTCGACGGCCGATGATCCCCACGGTCGTCCCACGGTGGTCGATCTCGTTGACGCGCCCACCCGCGTCTTCCCGGTCGGCCGGCTCGATGTCGATAGTGAGGGCCTGATCCTGCTCACCGACGACGGTGAGTTGACCCACTATCTCACCCATCCAAAGTTTGAAGTCGAGAAAGAGTACCGCGTGCTGCTCGACCGCCCGCTGGATGCCGATGCGCTGCGCCAGTGGCGCACGGGGGTGCTGCTGAATGACGAGCTGACGGCGCCGGCCTGGGTCGACCTGACCGAGACGACCGAGGAGGGGCCGTGGTATCGGGTGGTGCTCCGCGAGGGGCGCAAGCGCCAGATCCGCGAGGTTGCAAAGCTGCTCGGCTACAACGTGCAGCGCCTGGTGCGGGTGCGCGAGGGTGAGCTCGTGCTGGGCGACCTGCCGCCCCGTGAGTGGCGGCTGCTGACGCCGGAGGAGGTGGCGGCCCTGCGCGCCCATGTCCCGGCACGACAGGCGCGCGAGCCTGAGCCGGAGCGGGCCAGGGCCGGCGCCGCAGCCGCCGGGCTCGGCGCTGCCGCGGGGGTGCGCGCTGCCCGCGGCGCTGCCGATGAGCGCCCGCCACGGCGCTACGAGGAGCGGCCGCCACGGCGCTACGATGAGCGCCCGCCACGGCAGGGTGGCGGCTACCGTGAGGAGCGGCCGCCGCGCCAGTACGAAGAGCGGCCGCCACGGCGCTACGAGGAGCGGCCGCCGCGCCAGTACGAGGAGCGTCCGCCACGGCGCTACGAGGAGCGGCCACCGCGCCAGTACGAGGAGCGTCCGCCACGGCGCTACGAGGAGCGGCCGCCACGGCAGGGTGGCGGCTACCGTGAGGAGCGGCCGCCGCGCCAGTACGAGGAGCGTCCGCCACGGCGCTACGAGGAGCGGCCACCGCGCCAGTACGAGGAGCGTCCGCCACGGCGCTACGAGGAGCGGCCGCCACGGCAGGGTGGCGGCTACCGTGAGGAGCGGCCGCCGCGCCAGTACGAAGAGCGCCCGCCGCGGCAAGGGGGCGGCTACCGCGAGGAGCGGCCGCCACGGCGCTACGAGGAGCGCCCGCCGCGGCAGGGTGGCGGCTACCGTGAGGAGCGGCCGCCGCGCCAGTACGAGGAGCGGCCGCCGCGGCAGGGGGGCGGCTACCGCGAGGAGCGGCCGCCACGGCGCTACGAGGAGCGGCCGCCACGGCAGGGGGGCGGCTACCGCGAGGAGCGGCCGCCACGGCGCTACGAGGAGCGGCCGCCGCGGCAGGGGGGCGGCTACCGCGAGGAGCGGCCGCCGCGGCGCTACGAGGAGCGGCCGCCACGGCGCTACGAGGAGCGGCCGCCGCAGCAGGGGGGTGGCTACCGCGAGGAGCGGCCGCCACGCCAGTATGAGGAGCGGCCGCCGCGGCGCTACGAGGAGCGGCCGCCGCAGCAGGAGCGTACAGTGGAGACCCAACCCGGTGCGGCGTCACGGGCGGCACGGCCCGCACAGGGCGCCAGGCGTGGGCGTGGCGGCTTCGGTCGGCGCCCCGCTGGCCGGCCCGCCTTCAAGGCCCGCCCGCGCCCACTGGAGGACGAGTCTGCGTAGGGTGGCGGTATGGAGCCGGCCCGCCGGGCCGGCTCCATACCGCCACCGGCGCCGGGTGAGTGCGTCCCCAGGGCGGCCACGTTGGGCCGCCTGGACGGTGGGCGCAGGCACCACCGTACCAATGGGCCAACGGCTGCAAGCCGTGACGTCACACACCATCCGGTCACTTGACAAGTGACCGGATGGTGTTATAAATGAGCCTGTCCAGGCTCTTGTGACAAATTGCACCAGGTGTTGCGTAGTGCAAGGAAGGTCTCAATGAAGATGAACCTGCGGAAGCTCGCGTTCGGCATGATCCTGGGGCTTGCCCTTATCCTGGCAGCCTGCGGTGGCGGCGGTGGCGGGGGGACCCAGAGCACGACGGGTGGCAGCGCGGCGGCCGGCCCGGTGACACTGCAGATCGGCTCGGATGGCGAGAATCTGGCCTTCGACAAAACGACGCTCACCGTCAAGTCTGGCCAGGAGGTGACGCTCGAGTTCAAGAACAACTCGGTCGCCCAGCAGCACAACTGGGTCCTGATCAAGGGTGATGATGCGGTGGCGACCCAGATCGCCAACGATGGTCTCGTCGCGGGCCTCGAGGCAGACTATCTGCCCGCCGACCAGTCGAACATCATTGCCCACACCGGTGTCCTGGAAGGCGGCCAGACCGGCTCGGTGACCTTCACCGCCCCGGCGCCCGGCACCTACATCTATCTCTGCACGGTGCCTGGCCACTATCCATTGATGCAGGGCAAGCTGATCGTTCAGTAGGCCGCTGGCCGCGACGGAGCAGCGCCCCCGGGTCATACACCTTTCAGGGGTAGAGTTTCTGGCGGATGGCGTCCTGATGCGCTGCGTGCCCTCACCCCCCTTCCCCCCTCTCCCAGCCTGGGAGAGGGGGGAAGGGGGGTGGGGTATGCGGGGCCTGGGGGCGCACCTCCCAAAAACCCTACCCCTGAGAGGGGGCATACACCCGGGGGCGCTTGTTATGCTCGCGGGGCTCCGCGCGGCTGACTCTGGTACACTGAAGATCGTCATGGTGAAACGCTTGCTATTGAACCTTGTCTTCCTATGATCCGCCTGTTGACTGATATTGCCGGCCCGTTCTACGATCCACGCCGGCCCTTCCGCAACTGGTCCACGCTGCCATTCTACCAGCTGGATCTGCCGCAGCCGCCCTATGTCGACCGGCCGTTGCTCGAAGGGGGTGTAGCTCGCGCCGAGGCCTACCTGGCGCAGGTTGCCGCCCAGGGCTACACCGGCGTGGTGATCGACAACCTGGCCCACCTGGTCAGCTTTGACACGGCCCCGGAGCGAGTCTACGCTGCCGATGACCCGTGCCGGCTGCGCGCCCTTGCCTATGGCGCGGCCTTTACACGGCTCTTTCGCGCCGCTGCGGCGCAGGGCATGGCAGTCTTTGTCACCAGCGATATGCAGTGGGCCACTCCGGGGCTGCGCCGCTACGCCGGGCGGCTGCACCCGGGCAACCGGCGCCTCGCCGCGGCCAACTGCTGGGCGCTGGAGGAGCTGTTTGCCCGCTTCCCCGAGGTGGGCGGCGTCTTCGTACGGGTGGGCGAGGCCGGCGGCGCCCACAACCAGGGGCGCTGCTACACCGGGCATCTGCTCTACCGCACCGTTGCTGATCTGCGCCGCCTGATCGATACGCTGCTGCCCGTCTGCGAGCGCCACGATCGCCTGCTCGTCGTGCGCAGCTGGAGCCTTGGCATCGGCGACGTCGGCGATCTCCACTGGTCACGGGAGCGCTACCGCGCCGTCTTTAGCGGCTATCGCTCGCCGCACATGCTGGTCTCGCTCAAGTACGGCCCATCGGATTTCTTCCGCCACCTGGCGCCGAACCCGACCCTGGGGCTGCCCGGGCCGGCGCAGATCGTTGAGCTGCAGAACCGGCGCGAGTACGAGCTGTTCGGCATGGTGCCGAGCGGCATCGCTGCGCTGCACGGGCGTGTGCTCACCCGGGCGCGCCACGCGGGCCAGACGGTCGGGGTATGGGCCTGGAACAGCCTGGGGGGCTGGGGTGGCGGGCAGGCGGCGCTTGGCGACGCGGGCTGGAGCCTGTGGACCGAGCTGAGCAGCGCGCTGACGGCGTTCCTCGCTGGCGACCCGGCCGGCGACGCCGCGGCGTTCGTGCGCACCTGGTGCGCGGCGCGTTTCGTGGCCGACGGCGCGCCGGAGCGGGGCTTTGCCGAGGCTGTCGCCGCGTTCTACCTCGATTCGGAGCAACTGATCGAGGATGGCTGGTACGCCGGCCCGCTGCGCGCCGAGCCATCTTCCATCGCGGGTATCGCCCTGCCGACCCTGCTCTGGGTCTGGTGGCTGCGCCCGACCGGTGCCGCGCTCATGTGGGCCTGCCTGGCCGCGGCGCTTCCCAACCTGACAGTGTGCCTGGCCCGGAGCAGCGCCGCGCTCGCGCGCCTCGACCAGCACGTGGCCCGGTTGGCGGCACTGGCTCCCCGCGAGCAGGCAGCAGCGGAGTTTGTGCTGGAGAGCGCGCGCTACATGCGCGCCTGCATCGCCGTCGCTGTGGCGCTGCGCGAGGTGCTGCTGCCGGCCTTTGTGGCTGCTCAGCAGGGCGACCGGGCCGGCTGGCAGGCCGCGCTGGCGCACCTCCCGGCTACACTGGCCACCCTGACGGCGCACCGGCTGGCCTGGGGCGAACGGGGTGATTTCCCCGCGCTGGAGCTGGACGAGGTGCTGGCCTACCTGGGCTGGCTCCAACGCTCACCCGGCCGGGCCTGGACCCACGCACGGCTCATGGCGCTGCTGGCGCGTCGCCTGCTCGGCAGCAGTGCCACCGGACGCCAGCTGCGCGCCCTGGGCGCCAGCGCCACGCTGCTTGCGGCCCTGGGCGCCTGGCAGAGCGCCCGCAGCCACCCGGCCCTGGCCGCGCTGCTCGCGATCGGGCTACTGGCCCTGCCGCTGCGTCGGCCCGCGCTGCGCGTCGTGCTGCCGTGGCTCAGCCAGCGTTTCTTTCTGCTGCCCTCGATCTTTTTCGAGACCGGCCCGGCATTTACCGAATGGGCGCCTTGAGGCGGCGGGCCAGGACGCGCTCATAGTGGCCGAGCAGCTCGTCCATCACCCGACTCCACGAGCGCCGCTCGGCGGCAGCGCGTCCGGCGGCGCCCATCACCCGGCCGGCCTCCGCTGTGCGCAGCACCTCCCGCACGCGGCTGCACAGGTCGCTGCTGCTCCCCGGAACGAAGAGCGCCCCGGTCTCGCCGGGGCGCACCAGGTCGAGCGCGCCGCCGGCGCGGGCGGCAACGACCGGCAGGCCAGAGGCCATCGCCTCCTGGATCACCTGGCCGAAGGTCTCGGTATCTGAGGGAAAAACAAACAGGTCCGCGCTCGCATAGGCTGTGGCCAGGTCGTTGCCGCGCAGGTAGCCGGCAAAGTGGACCGGGGCTCCGGCCAGGCGGCGCTCAAGCGCGGGGCGCGCGGGGCCGTCGCCGACCAGCACCAGGCGCGTGCCGGGCAGGTAGGGCAGCGCGTCGACCAGCAGGTCCAGCCGCTTCTCGGGGGCCAGCCGGCCGACATAGAGCAGCAGCCGTTCACCGGGGCGGGCGCCAACCGAGGCGCGCCAGGCCTCGCTCCGGTGGCCGGGGTGGAAGCGCACGGTATCGACCCCGCGACCCCAGAGGCGCAGGCGGCGAAAACCGTGGGCGCGCAGATCGGCGATGGTTGCCGAGGAGGGGCACAGAGTGAAGGCGCAGCTGTTGTGTACCCAGCGCAGGTAGCTGTAGGCCAGTCCGCGGAGGAAGCCGAGCCCGTAGTGGGCGCTGTAGGCCGGGAAATCGGTGTGGTACGCGCCGATGAGCGGCGCGCCGATCTGGCGGGCCGCGTGTCTGCCGGCCACACCCAGGGCCACCGTCCCGGCCAGGTGGACCAGGTCGGGCCGGAAGCGCCGCAACTGGGCGGTCATGCCTGGTTGCGGCGGGGTGAGCCGCAGCTCTGGATAGGCGGGCAGGGGCACACCGCGCATCGGGACGATCGCGGCGCCAGCGTACTGCTCCGGCGCACCCTCGGGCGCCAGCAACAGGGCCTCGTGGCCGCGGTCGCGGAGATGCTCGAGCAGGCGGCACAACGTGGTCACGACGCCATTCACATTGGGCAGAAAGGTCTCGGTGATCAGCGCGATGCGCATCTGGCGCTCCCGCGGTGCCAGGTATGCTAGAGTCTCCCATGACCAGTATGCGCTACAAACGTTGTATCCAGGCTATGGCACGATTAACCGCCGGCTAACGCTGTGTTTAGCGATGGGAGGAGCCAATGCGCCTTGCAGTTGGGAGTGATGAGCGGACGCACGTGACGGACGCGCTGGTCGAGGAGCTTCGGCGGCGTGGGCACGAGGTGATCCTGATCGGCCCCCTGGCGGGAACGGAGGACGCCTGGCCCGAGGTGGGGCGGGCGGTGGGTGCGGCGGTGGCCTCGGGCGCAGCCGAGCAGGGGATCGTCTGCTGCTACACGGGGACGGGCGTGAGCATTGCGGCCAACAAGGTGCCCGGGGTGCGGGCGGCGCTCTGCCACGATGCGCAGACGGCCGCCGGGGCGCGCAAGTGGAACGATGCCAACGTGCTGGCCCTCAGCCTGCGGACCACCACGAGCGAGCTGGCAAAGGAGATCCTCGACGCCTGGTTCAGCACCGCCAGCCCGCCCGAAGAACAGCCCGTCATCGACCAGGTCCGCGCCCTTGATGCCCGCGGCGGGTAGGGCTTCGTGGTGCATTCCGGCAAGTTCCATGTCACCCTGAACCCTTCGGCTCCGCGGCTCCCGAGCTTGTCGAGGGGCAGGGTCCACTCCGCGAAGGGTCTACCGTATCAGGAGTCGGAGAATGCTTCGCTACGACGACAACGATCCTGCTGGCGAACCTGGGTACGCGGGCCTCCGGCCCGCATGCGGGCGGGACGCCCGCGCACCCAGCCACGCCTACGAGGGCGTTCGCCAGCAGTATCTTGCAACAGCCCTGGTGGCTTCACCAGGGCTACGTCAACGTCGTCCGCCCGGCGACTGAAGCCGCGGGCTCGCCGTTGCGACGCCCGCGTTCGCGGGCTCCATAGGCCACGCAGGTGGCCTGCGCAGCGGTAGCCGGGGCGTGTACGCCCACGGCGCGGCCGATCAACCGGAGGTTGACGCAGCCCTGGTGGCTTCACTCACAATCGTGACGCCCCAGGTATTCAGGGGTATAATACAGAACCGGATACATGCCCACGAAACGATCGTTCTCGATGGCGTTGATACAGCCCTTGCGCTTCCTTGTGCCGACCAAGCTGGTGCCGCCGCGCCCCCTGGAGGCATGGGTGTGGCGCGAGCGGCTGCTGGCCAGGCTTGGTTGTGCGCCTTCCACCCGCCTGACCCTGGTGGTTGCCCCGCCGGGCTTCGGCAAATCCACCCTGGTCGCCCAGTGGCTGGTCTATGGCGCCGCGCAGGCGCGCAGCGTCGGGCAGGCTGCGCGCCACGGGCGTGATCCGGACCGGGAAGGCGCATCCTCCGCCGCACCCGTCGCCTGGCTCACCCTGGACGAGCACGACCGGGATGGCCTGCGCGTGCTGGCCTACATGGCCGGCGCCATCGAGCGGGCGTGGCCCGGCGCCCTGCCGACCACGCTCGACCTGCTGGCTGCCCCCGAACCGCCACCGCTGTTCATCGCGGCACAGGCCCTGCTGGGCGATCTTCACGCCCTGCCCGCCGACCTGACCCTGGTGCTCGACGACTATGAGGCCGTCACCGGTGAGCCGGTGCACCAGTTACTGGCCTACCTGTTGCGCCACATGCCGGCCGCCTGCCGGCTCGTGCTGATCAGTCGCAGCGACCCGCCCCTGCCCCTGGCCCGTCTGCGCGCCGAGCAGCAACTCACCGAGTTGCGCGCGGCAGACCTGCGTTTCACCGAGGCCGAGAGCGTCAGCCTGCTGGCCGCACTCGAGGGCGCTCCTCCGCAGGCCGCCCGCGTGGCAGCGTTGTGTCGGCAGACCGAGGGCTGGGCGCTGGCGCTGCAACTGGCAGGCCTGGCCCAGCTTGGCCCACCTGGCGCTGAGCCGATGCCCGGCGCGGTGCGCCAGCAGATCGCCGAGTACCTGGCCGACGAGGTCCTGGCGCGCCTCCCAGCAGCCATCCAGGCCGCGCTGCCGGCCCTGGCCGTGCCAGAGCGCTTCTGCGCCGGGCTGGCGGCAGCTCTGCTCGATCCCCAGGCGGAGCCAGTGGAGAGGCTGCTGGACCGGCTGGCGCGCGCGAACCTTTTTGTCGTGCCGCTGGACAGCGAAGGACAGTGGTATCGCTTCCACCTGTTGTTCCGCGACATGCTGCTGCGGCGGCTGCGGCTCACCGCAGGTAGCGCGGCGATCCAGGCGCTGCAGCGACGGGCGGCAACCTGGCTGGCCGAAGCCGGCCACATCGAGGAGGCCGTCCATCTGTTGCTGGCTGCCGGGGACGAAGACCAGGCCGCCGATCTGGTTGAGAGGCATCTTCGCCCGGAGTCGGAGCGCGATGTGGTGAGTGAAACGCCTCGTGTCCGCCTCGAGGTGCTGCCGGCCGGGCTGATCGCCCGTCGCCCGGGTCTCCTCCTCATCGCAGCACGCCTGGCCACGTTCAGTATGGATCGCGCGCGGCTCGAGGCGGCCCTGGCTCAGCTCGAGCACCTGCTCGCCACCCCGGAGGGCGCCAGCGCGCTGCGCCCCTGGTGCAGCTTCAGCGCCGATCTGGCAGTGCTCCGCGGCATGCTGGCCTCCTGGCAGGGCCGGTCTGCCGAGGCAGTGGCCGAGTTGCACCAGGCGCTGGAGCAGGGGCCAGCCCCGGCGCTGGCGGTTCAGGCCATGCTCCTGCGGGGCCTGTCCTATGTCGGGAACGGCCGCTATGCTGATGGCGTGCAGCTGATCAACGACGAGCTAGCCGCAGGGCGTGCCCAGCTGGGTGTTCCATACGAGGTTGTTCGGGCCGCCTGTCTCTGCCTGATGCATCTGCTTGCCGGCGAGTTGAAAGCCCTGGCCAGTGATGCGCAACGGCTGGCCGACCTGGGTGCCGCCCAGGCGGCTGGCGATCTGTGGATGGGCTATGCCTACCAGAGCCTTGCTCTTGTAGCCTACGAGCAGAACCACCTGGCCAGCGCGATCACGCACTTCGAGCGCATTGTCAGTCGCACATACCGGGTCAGTTATCCCAGCTATGTGAACTGTGTGATCGGTCTGGCGCTGGTGGCCGCTGCGCAGGGCGCGTACAGCGAGGCCGAGGCCTATGCTGCGGAGGCCGTGGCTTTTGTGCAGCAGCAGGGCAGCGCCTTCCTGCACCACCAGGCCCTGGGCTGCCAGGTGCGGGTAGCCCTGGCCCGCGGTGATCTGGCGGCGGCGCTACGCGCGGCCGAAGCGATCCAGCCGGATATCTATCTCGGGCTGCGGCTCTCCCTCGAACTGCCCCAGTTGAGCCAGGCCCGGGCCCTGATCGCCGCCGGCGACCCGCTCAGTCTGGCGCGGGCAGAGCACATTGTGGGCCAGTGCCTCAGCGAATCGGCACGGGCCCACCATACGCGGCTGCTGATCGCTGCCCAGGCGACCCGGGCGTTGCTCCTCCAGGCCCAGGAACAACCGGAGGCGGCCCTGGACATGCTCGCGCAGGCGGTGGCCCTGGGCGAGCTACGCGGCTTTGTACGCAGCTTCGTCGATCTGGGGCCACCGCTCCAGGCGCTGCTGCGCGCCCTGGTCCGGCGGAATGGTAGCAGCGCCTACCTTGAGCGGCTGCTGGCCGCCTGCGGGCCACCGCTTGCCGTGGAGCGCGCCCCGGCGCTCCTGCCGCAACGACCACGCATTCCCGATGTGCTGACCCGTCGCGAGTATGAGATCCTGACCCTGCTCGCCGAACGCTGGTCCAACCAGGAGATCGCCGAGCGCCTGGTCGTTACCGTGAACACGGTGCGTAAGCATACCAGTACCATCTACGACAAACTCGGCGTCAACAGCCGCCGCGAAGCAGTGGCCGCTGCCCGTGCCCTGGGGCTGCTGCCCGCCGCGCACGGGGCGTAGTGCCTGTTCGACAAACGCAGATCCGACCTCGTTGAGGTCTACCGTCTGACCAGCGGCAGCCCGACCTGATAACGCCCTGTGGCCGGGGTGGCCGTCGGCCGTACGGGGCCGAAGCGCTGGCTGACGCCCGTCGTCTCGACCTCTTCCAGCCAGTAGGCGACAGTGCGGCCGAGATTGCCGGCGCTCGTATCCGTCCAGCTATAGCGTTCACCGCCGAGCGCGGAGCCGCGTGCCGGGATGGGCGTGCTCGTCAGATAGACGGCGTCATCCAGGGCGCCGCTTTCACTGCGCAGAATGTGGAAGCCCTGCGTATTCAGCTCGCTGCCGGTCGTCCAGCGGATGGTGACCCCCTCGGCGGTGCGTGTTGCACTCAGATTGAGCAGGGTCACGGCCGTCGGGTCGACGATGCGCACCGGTGTGTTGAGTGTATTGCTGGGGTAGAAGGTCCACAGATCAAGGCCCTTCTTGTCACCGTGCCCCCCATCGACCCGACAGACCGCCGGGGGGTTGGCGTCGAAGGGGAAGCCGAAGGCGCGCTGATTGGAGCGCGTATCGAAGCCCAGGACCGGGTCGCTGGCCAGGATGGCCGGCGGGTTGCCAAAACCATTCGGATTGGCCGTGTCGCCCGGGCAGAGGGGGCCATCGATCGCCTGGCCGACCAGCACACCGGAGGGGGTGCGGTAGCCCCGATCGTCGTAGAAGGCGCCGAAGCAGCCGCCGTTCCAGGGCGGGCAGTCGCCCACGCCATCGCCAGTTGTATCCGGTGGGTTGATCAGTTCCAGGATCGGCCCGCCATCAACATTGTTCTCGACGTCGACGAACGGAAAGTGCACCTCGCCGTCCTGCACCACTGCTTGTGCCTGAAATTCACCAGCGGGGAAGGGTACACCGCCATTGTCGCGCCCGTCCCAGGCGACACTGAGCAGACCGGGGGCCGCAGCGACGCCGCGCAGCGTGCGGTTCTGAGGATCGGTGGGGTCGAAGGTGGTGCCGTCGCGACTGATGACCAGGGTGTAGATCCCCGGTTGGGTCGTGGTGAAGGTAAAGGTACCACCCTCATTGATCCCGGTGGTGCCATCGCCGCGCGTGCTGGTAAAGCGCAGGTTTTCGATCCTGGGGGCAACCGCCGTTCGCGGGATGCCGAGGGCGTCCAGGACCAGCGGGTCGGGCTCATTGCCAAACAGCGGATAGGTCGGCTCCGAGAGGCTCACCTCACCATTGCCCTGCAGTTCGATCAGCCCGTTCTGGGCATCGAATGAGGCAGCCGGGTCGGCCACCAGGGCGCGGTAGAGCGGGAGCGGCGGCTCACCCGCCCGGTTGATCTGGAAGCCGATCTGGTTGGCGTAAAACAGGAACCCAAAGGGGTCGCCCGTGAATCCAACCCGGTAGCGGAAGCCGGTGTTGGTCACGACATAGCCGCTGCCGGTGACCGGCCTGGCGCCACCCCCGGTGATCGCGGTATAGTAGTAGGCGAAGAGCCGCCCCGGCTGCTCCACGCCAGCATTGCGCACGGTGGCGTCCCAGGCGGTGACGCTGGTGTACTGCAGCGGGCCGAAGTCACTGGGCGTGGGATCGAAGCCGCCGCTGACCACGGGCACGGTCGTACTGTTGGGGCCGGAGGGGCCAATGAAGGCCACGAAGTAGAGCCCGGTGACCGGCGCCACGTAGACGCAGGGGTTGTAGCCGCCGGGGTTGGGCAGCGGCCCGGCGAGCTCCTCGGCGCGACTGCCGATCCGGCCCACGCCCGGCACGGCATCGCGCTGGACGGCGCAGCTAAAGCCATTGGCGAAGGCGCCAGGCTGGGGTGGGCTGGCCGCACCGCTGAGGGTGGGCAGCACCTCCTGGCCGATCGGCTCGCTGACCGTCCCGGGGTTGAAGACCAGGATATCACCCTGGTTGGGCTCGCCACCATCGATCCCGCTTACATCGATGCCACTCGAGCCGAGCAGGATCTGCTCGCCGGCCTGGGCGTAGAGCCGCAGCAGCGTGCGCCGGGCCAGGATGACGGGTGAATCGCCGCCGCCGTAGGTGCGCGCCGTCCATTCGAGATGGCTACGAAAGCGGTCAGGCACCGTGGTGGGGAAGAGCGTGCGGCTGCCCTCGCCGATGGCCAGTGAGGTTGTGATCAGGGGGAGGACAACAAGCACGGCGACCACAAGCAGCCGTGTTCGCCATCTGGCGAATCGCGCAGCGGATCGGTCCATGGAACCCTCCTCATCTGAACCGTGTGCAACGCGCGGGCTGTGCGGCACGCTGTGGCATACCTGGTGCGCCGAACGGTACAGACTACTCAGTAGCGCAGGATCAGGGCGATACGGCTATGCTGGGGCAGCGTCCCGTCATCGACAAAGACCACCCGGCCGCCCTTCTCCAGCACGGTGACGATCACGGAGTCGACGGCGTCGTCGAGCGACTCGGGACCGATGTCCGCAGCGGGATTGAGCTGGAGGGTCGTGGGGTTCTGCGGGTCGATGATCGCCGGCTCGTGGTAGCCCTCTTCAACCACCAGGGTTGCGCCGCGGCCCTCGTGGGCAAAGCGCCAGACCTCGCCGATGGTCGAGGCGGTGCGCTGCCCGCCCACAGCCGCGTTCAGTTCATCGAAGATCGCCGTGCGCCGCCGATCGAGGCTCTCGCGAACCAGCGGCCAGACCAACTTGCCCAGATCGTGGGCCGAGGTCAGGTCGTGGTTGCCGGTGAGCGTGGCCACGATCTGCCCGCCGTGGCTGGTGACTTCGCGGAAGAAGGCGATATTGCGATCGACGCCGACCACCGCCAGGGGCAGCGGATCGACAGCCATATAGGTGCCGAGGGCCTGATCGACGTTGCGGAAGAAGATCCGGCTGTGCTCATCGCGCAGCTGCGAGAAATTGGTCGCCAGGTCCTTGGGCACCGTTCGCCCACCGCCAACCCCGGGGTTGGCCATCGGGAAGGGTGTGCCGGGCCGCAGCTCTTCCAGGTCATCGCGTACCGCTTCGAAGAGCCGGGTCTGCTGATCGGAGAGGGCAAGCACCCAGTAGCGGGGCGAGCGGTTGAAAGCATAGATCAGATCGCGCACAAAGAAGGTGTCATCGACCACGACGCGCTCGGGCAGGGTAAAGGGCAACCGGTGCATGCGGGCCATGTCAGCATTGACGAAGAGCGCCATGCCATCGAGATTGTGCTCGTGATCAATATCGGCCGTCAACTCCTCCAGGGAACGCATGACCGCTGCGACCTCACGCTTGCCCAACTCGTCGGTGAGCCGGTTGCTGGCTGCCGTCACCAGATTCTTCAGCCGGATCGGATCCTGACGGTTGTCGGGCGAGGTGCGGTGGGTCGGAAGCGTGATACTCAGGCACGGGTACCCGCTGACGGTCGCCAGATCGACAATATCCTGACGGTTCATAGTGATACTCCCGGCGGTGCTCCCACCACATTGCCACGACGTCTCTCGCCGCCCCCCCATTATAGCGCCAGGCTGGCGGGAGGGATGCGGTTGTCGGCGCGCAGGGAGTTGCTGCTGCTGGCAGCCCCACGGCAAGCCAATCGCTCGTGTTCTAGCAGCATAGACCATCCCTGGCCGCCTGGCGTCACACAAAATGGAGTAGTTCACGAACTACTCCATTTTGTGTGATGCGCAGCACCGGCTACCTCGCTAGAATCCGTAGCACTGGCTCGTGCGCTCCTGGTTGACGTCCTTCTTCATCATAAGGCCGCGCCAGAGCGGCCTGAGCGGCGGAGTGGTCGCATAGCCGCCGGTTGCTGCGGCTTGAACGAGAAGGCATAATTGATGCCACAACAAGCGTCGGGGCGTCCTGCTGCGAATGGAGGTGGCGTCTACACGATCCTGGTGCAGGGTGAAGTCGAGCGTCACTGGGAGCCGGAGTTGCAGCTGCAGCTCAGCTATCGCCAGACGGAGCACGGCGTTCACACCGTGCTGATGGGGCAACTCCCGGACCAGGCGGCGCTGCTCGGGGTGCTTGGGCGGCTCGCCATGTGGGGCTATGTTATCCTACAGGTGCGCTACACCTCTGCAGCAGCGTTACTCCACGGGGAGCAACCGGCATGACGGTGAGAGGAACCGCCTGATGGCTCAGTCAACGGCTCGATCGGCGCCGGTGACCAGCGAGGCTGCCCCGCCAGATCGGTCGCGCTAGCTTTATCATCGTGAGCGTTGGCCTGGTTATGCTAGCATTTACCGTGTCGAACGACTGGGGCACGCCGCTGGTTATTCTCAGTCTGCTGATCGTCGGCATCGCGGAGGGCGCGCTGTTGACCCTGGTCTTCAACGTGCTGGTCTCGGCCTCGCCAAAGGCCCTGGCTGGCGATGTGGGTGCGTTGCGCGGCACCGCCAACAATCTGTCGACAGCCCTTGGCACTGCGATCGTCGGCGCGCTGGCGGTCGGTGTGCTCGGCGCACTGATCGCCGGCATGGCCACGGCCCACCCGGACATCCCGCCCGCCCTGCTCCGCCAGGTCAACCTCGATAACGTCGAGTTTGTCAGCAACGATCAGCTCGACGAGATCCTGGCCGCCACCACTGCCAGCCCTGAACAGGTCGCGGCAGCCATCGCGATCAACGAGGAGGCCCGGCTTCGCGCGCTCAAGACCTCGTTCCTGGTGCTGGCCGGTATCGCGGCGCTGGCGATCATTCCTGCTGGCGGCCTACCCGGCTATACGCCCGAGGAGATCCCCGTGGAGGCAAGCGATGATGCAGCGGCCGGCTCCAGGAAGCAGTCGACCGCATCCGTTGCATGAGGCTCACGTAAAGGAAGGAGCTACCTGATGACCCAGCTAAGTGACCGCGCGCGCCAGTACGCGCGTGCCAACACTGCGCGCTTCGTGGAGGAACTGAGTGCCTTCCTGCGCATCCCCAGCCTCAGCGGCGACCCGGCACACGCCGCTGATGTGCGCCGTGCTGCCGAGTGGCTGGCCGCGCATATGCGTGGTCTTGGCTTCGCCAGGGTTGCGGTGATGGAGACCGCCGGCCATCCCGTGGTCTATGGCGAGTGGCTCGGCGCCGGCCCCGACCGCCCGACCGTCCTGGTCTATGGCCACTACGATGTGGTGCCAGCGGCAATGGAGGACGGCTGGGATACGCCGCCCTTCGAGCCGGTGATCAAGGATGGGCGCATCTACGCCCGCGGCGCCACCGATGATAAGGGCCAGCTCTTCATCCACGTCAAGGCCCTCGAGAGCTTTCTCACGAGCGAGGGGGCGGCGCCGGTGAACATCAAGTTTCTGATCGAAGGCGAGGAGGAGGTCTCCTCACCCAACCTGAAGCCCTTCATCGAGGCCCATTTCGACCTGCTCAAGGCCGATGTGTGTGTGATCAGCGACTCGTCGATGCCCAGCATCGACGCGCCGGCGATCACCCACAGCCTGCGCGGCATGACCTATATTGAGGTCGAGGTGCACGGGCCAAAGGAGGACCTGCACAGCGGCTTCTTCGGTGGGGCGGTGCACAACCCGGCCCTGGCGCTGGTCGAGATCCTTGGCGGGCTCTACAACCCCGACCACACCATCGCCGTACCGGGCTTCTACGACGATGTCGTCCCTCTCACTGCCGAAGAGCGGGCGATGATTGCCAGGACCGAGCTGAGCGAGGCCCAACTCAAGCAGAGCACCGGTGTGCCAGCCGTGTGGGGCGATGCCAGCTACACCCTGCGCGAGCGCGTTGCGGCGCGCCCGACGCTGGACATCAACGGCCTGTGGAGCGGCTGGAGCGGCCCCGGGCCGAAGACGATCATCCCGGCGAAGGCGGGCGCCAAGCTCAGTTCGCGCCTGGTGGCCAACCAGAACCCGCACAAGATCTACGAACTGCTCAAGGCGCGGATCGAGGCGCTCGCACCGCCGACGGTGCGCGTGGAGGTGCGCCTGCTGACCACGGGCGAGCCGGCGCTGATCCCCTTCGACCTGCCCGCGATGCAGGCGGCGGCGCGCGCCTACGAGCGCGGCTGGGGCGCCACGCCGACCTTCGTCCGCGGCGGCGGCAGCATCCCGATCGTGGCCGACATTGCCAGGCTGATGCAGATCCCGGTGGTGATGATGGGCTACGGGCTCGATGACGACGGTTTGCACGCCCCCAACGAGAGCTACAGCCTCGAGATGTTCCAACGGGGCATCGAGACGGCGATCGTCTATCTGGAAGAACTGGCCCGCCTGGAACACGAAAGGAGCGAACCACGATGAGCGAAGCTCCGGTTCAGGTGATCATCGCGGCGTTCAACGACCCCGACGGCGCTGGTGCTATGATGGCTGACTTGAAGCAGGGCAAGAAGGAAGGACTGATCGGCATCATCGATGCGGCGGTGGTGGTCAAGGATGCCGAGGGCAAACTCAAGGTGACCGACGCGCGCCGGCGCAGCCGCCGCACCAGGGGGCTGATCACCGGCGGCATCGTCGGCGGCGTGGTCGGCTTGCTGGCCGGGCCGGTGGGCTGGGCCGCCCTCGGGGGTGGTGCAGTCGGCGCCCTGGTCGGCCGCCTGGCTGGCATTCCGACGAGGCGCACCATGGAGGCGATCGGCGAGTCGCTCACGCCGGGGTCCTCGGCGATCGTGGCGGTGATCGAGCACAACTGGGTGGCCCAGCTGGAGGATGCGCTGATCGCCGAGGGCGCCCAGGTGCTGCGCAGCGCAATCGCGGCCGATATCGCCGCCCAGCTGCAGGCCGGCGGCAACGTGCTCTACACCGTGGGCGCCGGCCCGTTCGGCGAGGGTGCCGTGCGCGTGGTCGAGAGCAGCGCGGGTGTCCAGGTGAGCGGGGTGATGGCCGACGCCGAGGGGGTGTACATCCTCGACGCCCAGTTCACCGATGAGCAGCCAGACGCCGACGCGGGCGAAGAAGCCGGCGAGCAGTAGTAACCGGCCCATCCGCAAACACCCCGGTGATGCGTGGTCGGTGAAACCAGGTATCCGGCATGATCCTGGGAGCGAGGGTGTCTCGTCCTCAGCGGTGTTCGAGGGCAGGATGCACTTGCTCCCAGCGCAGCAGCAGTCCTGCAGAACGTGGGGAAACCAGGTTTCCCCACACCCCCGCCCGCGGGAGGGTTTGGGAGGGCTGCGGGCTGTCGCAGCTGACCGGTTTGCATCGGAAGAGGACCCCCGACAATGAGTAGTTTGCTTGCTCACGAACTCGAAGAGCGCTTTGTGCGCTATGCCCGGATCGATACCACCAGCGACCCCACCTCGTCCAGTTCGCCCAGCACCGAGCGCCAGTACGACCTGCTCAGGCTGCTCGTTGAGGAGCTCACGGCAATTGGCGCCCAGGAGGTGCGCCTGACCGACTACGGCGCGGTGCTGGCCACGATCCCCGCGACCGTCCAGGCCGAGGTGCCGACGATCGCCTTCCTGGCGCACGTCGATACCGCGCCGGCCTTCAGCGGCGCCGGGGTGAAGCCGATCGTCCATCGTAACTACGACGGTAGCGCGATCCGCTTCCCCGACGACCCGCAGCTAGTGCTCTCGCCGCAAGACTGCCCCTACCTGGCCAGCAAGGTCGGCGATGACATCATCACGGCCAGCGGCACAACCTTGCTGGGCGCCGACGACAAGGCCGGCGTGGCGATCATCATGGCCGCGGCGCGCCGGCTGCTCGAGCATCCCAGTATCCCCCACGGCCCGATCCGGATCTGCTTCACGCCCGACGAGGAGATCGGCCGCGGCGTGCACGCCAACCTGCCGCAGGATCTGCAGGCCGACGTCGCCTACACGCTCGACGGCGCGCATCTCGGCGAGATCGTCTACGAGACCTTCTCGGCCGATGCGGCGACGGTCAAGGTGGTTGGCGTGTCGATCCACCCGGGCTGGGCCAAAGGCAAGCTGGTCAATGCGCTGCACCTGGCGGCCACGATCATCGCGACGCTGCCCAAAGCAACGCTGACCCCCGAGACGACCGCGGGCCGCCAGGGCTTCATCCTGATCCACGACCTGCACGGCAACGCCGCCGAGGCCACGCTCCAGTTTGCGCTGCGCGACTTCGAGCTCGACGGCCTGCAGGCCCACGGCCAGTTGCTCCAGCAGATCTGTGCGACCGTGCAGGCCACCGAGCCACGGGCCCAGATCAGCTGCACGATCACCCCGCAGTACCGCAACATGCGCTACTGGCTCGAGAACGACATGCGCCCGGTCGAACTGGCCCGCAAGGCCTGCCGGCAGATCGGCGTCGAGCCGTTCTCGGTACCAGTGCGCGGCGGCACCGATGGCTCGCGCCTGACCGAGATGGGCGTGCCGACGCCCAATCTGTTCACGGGCATGCAAGAGATCCACGGGCCACTGGAGTGGGTCAGCCTGCAGGACATGGTGCGCGCCACCGAGCTGTGCGTCAAGCTGGCGGAGCTCTGGGCCGACGCGGGCACGGTGGCGCCCACGGATCAGGCCGCGCGTGGGTCGCAGCGCGAACTCACGTCGCCGATGGACTGGACAGGCTAGTGCGATTGCAGTTCCAGGCGACCTGTTCGGGCATCAGCGCGACCTCGACCGTGTCCAGATGCGCCGCGCCCAATCTACCATCGCAAATCTGCAATCTGCAATCGCACGAGAGGTGGGCGTTCGGATCGGATGCACGTGCTGCATCCGAGCAGCGCTCATCGAGGAGGTAGGCATGGCAACAACGGCTCCAGCGGCGCAACAGCAGCAGCCCGGCTTCTTTGGCTGGATCGAGCGGGTCGGCAACAAAGTGCCGCACCCGGTACTCATGTTCCTCTACCTGATCATCGGGTTGATGATCCTCTCCCATATCCTGTACCTGTTTGGCGTCAGCGTGACCGACGAGGTGATCACCCCGGTGCCGCTGCGCCAACTCGCCAATCTGCGCGACGCGCTCGGGGGCTCGGTCGTGCCCTACAACCCCTACACGAGCGACGTGGTCGAGATCCCCGAGTTCATCGTTCAGGAGCAGACCTTTGCGGTGCGCAGCCTGCTGACCGCCGAAGGGATCCGGCACTTCTTCGTCTCGTTCCTGCCCAACTTCTCGGGCTTTACCGTGATCGGGGTGACCTTCCTGGCGATGCTGGGGGCCGGTGTGGCCGATCAGGCCGGGCTGATGAACGCCCTCATCCGCAAGCTGGTAGCCGCTACCCCGGCTGGCCTGCTGACCTTCATGATGGTCTTCGTCGGCGTCATCTCCTCGATCGCCTCGGACGCCGGCTACCTGATTTTGATCCCGCTGGCCGCCGCTGCCTTTGCCAGTGTCGGCCGTCACCCCCTGGTTGGCCTCTCGGCGGCCTTTGCCGGCGTGGCCGCCATCTTCACCGTCAACCTGGTGCCGGTGGCGATTGATGCCATGCTGACCGAGATCACCAACGAGGCGATCGCGATCGTCGGTGGTACGCCGATCTCGCTGGTTGCCAACCTCTACTTCAACATTGTCTCTACCTTCGTGCTGGCGATCGTGGCCACGATCGTCGCCGAGCGGGTGATCGCGCCGCGCCTGGGCGCGTGGGACCCCGCCCAGGGCCAGGCCGACGAGACCGCGGCCGGGCAGGAGATCGATCCGGCGCTCGAGGCGAAAGGGCTGCGGGCGGCCCTCTGGGGCTTCCTGGGCGTACTCGGCCTGGTGGTCGTGCTGACAGTCATCCCCGGGGCGCCACTGCGCCGCCCTGATGGCCAGGTCGGCGGCAACCTGCCCCTGATCGACAGCCTGCTCTTCATCATCACCCTGTTCTTTCTGGTCTCGGGTATCGCCTTCGGGCGAGTAGTCGGCACGATCAAGAATGCCAATGATGTCATCGGCAAAGCCAGCAAGACCTTCGCCGGCCTGGGGGGTATGGTGCTGATGTTCCTGATGATCAGCCAGTTCATCGCCTTCTTCAACTACACCAACCTGCCCACGGTAATCGCGGTCAACCTCGCCGGGATCCTCAAGGAATTGGACATCGGCGCGCTGCCGCTGCTGATCCTGATGACAGTCGTGATCATCTTGCTCGACTTCATTATGCCGGGCTCGGTGCCCAAGTGGGCGATCTTCGCGCCGATCTTTGTGCCACTCTTCATCCGGCTTGGCGTAGCCCCCCAGTCGGTGCTCGCGGCCTACCGCATCGGCGACGCGCCGGTCAACCCGATCACCCCACTGATGGTCTACCTGCCCTTCATCCTGACGATCGCCCAGCGCTATCAGAAGGATGCCGGGATCGGCACCCTGATTGCCCTGATGCTGCCCTATACGGTCATCATTGCGGTGGCCTGGCTCATCCTGCTCGCGATCTGGTTCCTCATCAACGTCCCGCTTGGCCCTGGCTACCTGCCGCAGGCCGCCAGCCTGATCTTCGCCTGGGTCTAGCATCAATGCCCTTTCAGCCCTCCATGCGGCTCCGCCGCACAACGCCGCAGTGAACATACGGTTGCTCCTGGGAGGGCTGCGCCCTCCCAAACCCTCCCGCGGGTGGGGAATGGGGAAACCGGGTTTCCTCACATCCCTCCTCCGAGGGACTATGTTCACGTCAGGTGACTGCCCCCCTCCCAACCTCCCCCCGCTGGGGGGAGGGAGTCCGGCGCCTCCCCCCAGCGGGGGGAGGTTGGCTTTCAGGTGGAGAGTTTTTGGGAGGTGCGCCCCCAGGCCCCGCATACCCCACCCCCCTCCCCCCCTGGTATCATGTGGGTGTTGGTGGTGAGGCCGATATCCCCCTGAGGGCGCGACCCTGATGGAGAGATTGGCCCCCGCCACCAATCGTCG
>Ga0272446_1001838_pt1 | contig 30155 bp, 26 predicted proteins | sample YNPCB0061_FD_194587 | JGI IMG/M metagenome (GOLD analysis project Ga0272446, IMG submission 194587) | Hot spring microbial mat communities from Yellowstone National Park, WY, United States - YNP-CB-006-1 | ecosystem: Environmental > Aquatic > Thermal springs > Hot (42-90C) > Sediment | place...
ATCACCCTAAAAGTGGAATAGAGCGAAAAATTTTATGATTGGCAGGTATGCACTAAAGTTGTACTTTTGTGTAATGATGAGCGTAGATGTAGAAGCTCTTAAAAAGCGGTTCAATATCATAGGTAATGCAGCTATGCTTATGCATGCGCTGCGCACAGCGGCACAGGTAGCATCTACAGATGTTTCTGTACTTATTCTTGGGGAAAGCGGTACAGGTAAAGAAGTTTTTTCCAAAATTATCCACCAGCTCAGTCATAGAAAAACCTATCCTTTTATAGCTGTAAACTGTGGTGCTATTCCCGAAGGTACTATTGATTCTGAGTTGTTTGGACATGAAAAAGGTTCATTTACAGGTGCGGTAGAAGCCCGCAAAGGATATTTTGAAACCGCTAATGGAGGAACTATTTTTTTAGATGAAATCGGAGAGATGCCCATAGCCACACAGGCACGTTTATTAAGGGTATTAGAGAATGGAGAGTTTATCCGTGTAGGAAGCAGTAAAATTCAGAAAACGAATGTGCGCATTGTTGCCGCTACAAATGTTATGCTTACTCAGGCAATTGAAAAAAAGCAATTCAGAGAAGATTTGTATTACCGTTTGAATACGGTTCCTTTATACATTCCGCCCTTACGTGAACGGGGTGAAGATATTGTTGAACTGTTCAGGTATTTTGCCTACGAGTTTGCGCTTAAACATAACCGTACCACAGCCCTTCGACTTGAAGAAACCGCAAAACCTTTATTGCTTAAACACCTATGGAAAGGAAATGTAAGAGAATTACGTAATGTAGTAGAGCAGATGACAATATTAGTCCCTGATAACTATGTTTCAGAAGCGGTTTTACAACAATACCTTTCTGCCAGTAATACGCAAAACCCTGTAATATCAGGTTTGCCTTCCCTTGCTCAGGATAGCAGTGCCAAAGACCTTTTTACGGAAAGAGAAATCCTGTATAAAGTACTGTTTGACCTTAAAAAAGATGTTACAGAGCTTAAAAAAGTAGTCGCTCAACTACTCCAAAGCCGTTCAGAAAATACTTCTGTTCAATTTCCAAGCGTGGTTCTTAATACCAAAGAAAATACATTATCCAATTTGATAGATGCAGAAACCTACCATGATTTTTCTATTATAGAACAGGAAGAACATGTTCCACAAGAAGCTACGCTTTCTTTGGAACAGCAGGAGATTGCTACCATTGTTGCTGCACTGAAAAAATATCACAACAACCGTAGAAAAGCCGCTCAGGAATTAGGCATATCAGAAAGAACCCTGTATCGCAAAATCAAGCAATATAAATTAGAAAAAGAAAAAACAGAATGACCCTTTTTGTTGGCAAAAATCATATTCATTATCCTGAACTCAACTCTACCAACGACCAAGCTATTGCTTTGTTGCAAAGTGGCTTACCTGAGGGAACAATTATCACAACAGACAACCAAAACAAAGGTCGCGGACAAAGCGGAAATGTATGGTACAGCGAAGCAGGAAAGAATGTTTTGTTCAGCGTGGTGCTGTATCCTAAATTTTTGCAGGTGCAGGAGCAATTTTATTTAACAATGGCTATGGCAATAGCTGTTCAGCAAACAGTAAAGCACTTTATTGGGGATACATCTGTTCAAATCAAATGGGCAAATGACATTCTGGTACGAGGTAAGAAAATATCAGGTATGCTGATAGAAAATCAAATTTTGGGAAATAAGTGGCAAAGCAGTGTGATAGGTATAGGTATCAATGTTAATCAAGCCATTTTTGACCCTATCATACAACATAAAACTACTTCCTGTATGTTGGAAATTCAACATGAAACACCACTTACAGGTTGGTATATTGTACTTTGCGAACATATAGAACAGTATTACCTCAAACTTAAAAATCACGGATTAGGGCTAATAAGAACCCTTTATACACAAAATCTTGCAGGCTATCAGAAAGAAAGAAATTATATGGTTAATGGTGAGGTTATAAACGGTATTATTCTTGGTGTGGATAAACAAGGTAAATTGGCTTTGCAACAACAGGAAAAAATCTACTACTATGCTATCAAAGAAATAGAATGGATTTTTACTTAAAAGATTTAAGCAGGTAATACAAAGCAATAAATACGGATAGAGCCCCTAAACCGAGTGTCCACCACGGCTTAGAGGTTTCAAAATAACGGTCTAAAAATCTGCCAAATACCAACAACCCGCCAACAACAACAATTAGTTGAAAGCTCAAGCTGTAATACTTAGCGTACGTTTGCAACTTTGACTTCGGAGGTGTTTCCACTGCTGAGTTCTTTTACTACTGCACCCATCTGACAAGTACCTGTAAAATTAGCGCCTGTTTCTACCATAAGTTTGCTGGTAACAATATCTCCATTGATATTGGCTGTACCTTTAAGCGTAAGCAGCTCTTCAATATTGATTTTACCCACGGTTTCACCTGCCACTTCTGCATTTTTGGCAATAATATTACCCTCTACAATACCCGTAGTGCCTAATACTACTTTTCCTTTGGATACCACGTTTCCAATAATTTTGCCATCAATGCGAATATCTCCTTGAGCATCTACATTTCCTTCAATAGTAGTACCTAATCCTATGATATTGATACCCGCTTGTTGAATTGTTTCGTTACTTGTGGTTTTGTTTTTTGAACCAAATACAGACATAGTAATATATGTTTATGAGTTATACATTAACATCACAAATATAGGAAAATTTTTTGAATATCGTGATGTTTTATTTCATAAAAAGTTGACTTGCCGTAAATACTAAGATTTAATTTAACGTTTTATTTGGTAATAAGGGGTAAATACTTATATCTTTGCTTGAAGGAATTTTTGTTTTATGGGTATAATCACTCTAACCTCCGATTTTGGGACTTATAATTATTTGACCGCAAGGTTGAAAGGTGCTGTTTTATCTGAACAGTCCAATGTACAAGTGATAGATATCTCACACTCTGTCAGCCCTTTTAATATCATAGAAGCGGCTTATGTATTTAAGAATGTATTCATGTATTATCCTGAACAAACTGTTCATTTGATTATGATTCAGTCCCAGCCGATAAATAGTGTGTATGTATATGAACATCAGCAGATTTTATGTGCAAAAATCAATGAGCAATATGTTTTAGCGTTAAATAATGGCGTATTAAGTTTGGCTTTGTCAGGGTACAATTATGAAGTAAAACTCTCCGCATTGGATAAACCCAAATTGTATGTAAACTGGTTGGATATGGCAAAAATTGCCGTTCAACTACTTAAAAAACCTGAACAAACCTGGAATAAGAATTTTCAATCTGACCCAAAACTTATTAAAAAAGAATGGCAAAAACCTGTTATTATACATGGGGATTTACAAGGTATATCTATTCATATAGACGGATACGGAAATCTTGTAACCAATATCACACAAGATGTTTTTGAAGAATATGTAGATAATAATCCTTTTTCTATTCATGTGCGCAGTGTAAAAATAGATAAAGTAGTAAAGTACAGGTATCAGGAAATTAACGGAAGCTATATTGCCTATTTCAATGATTTGGGATTTCTGACGTTGTCTATCAATTATGGAAATTTTGCAGATATTATGGGTATTGTAGACCCTGTATCTGTGGTGGTTACAAAAAAATAATGCTCTATTCCACTTTTAGGGTGATGCATCAAGACAGTATTGATGAATGTTTTATTTGGGCGTTCCTGCTGCGCAGTCGGCGTGCTACGGGCTACGCTAGCGCTTCGGTGCTGTTCGCACCATGCGTGCAAGCACGCATGCCCTCCGCATGCCTAACGCAATTTTATGCGTGTGCGTATATGTACGCGCACCTATCCGCATGAGGGATAGCAGCGGAAAGCCCGCAATGAGCGTAGCGAATGAAGTACAGGCAAGGACACGCTCACAAAATTTTTGATACAGAACATCAGTTAAACATTTCTCCCTAAAACTCAATAAGAGCGTATAATAAATACTTCTGCATAGTTTAATTCCTTTATGTAACGAATTTTACCCTCTTTTTGGACTTATCTATCGTTTTATTTTGTTTATTTGCCAACATTATGGCAGAGCATATTCATTGTTTAATTATTGGTTCAGGTCCCGCAGGATATACAGCCGCTATTTATGCCGCAAGGGCAAACCTTAAACCTGTATTGTATCATGGTTGGCAACCCGGAGGTCAGCTTACTACTACGACTGACGTTGAAAATTACCCTGGATTTCCTGATGGAATCAAAGGACCAGATATGATGGACGTTTTTCATAAACAAGCGCTTCGTTTTGGTACAGATATTCGCAATGGGGTGGTTACTTCCGTAGATTTTTCCAAACGTCCATTCAAAGTAATCATTGACGAAGGCAAGCATGAAATTTTGGCGGATACCGTGATTATTGCCACAGGTGCCAGTGCCAAATGGCTGAATATTCCATCAGAACAAAAGTTCAGATTGAATGGGGGTGGAGTAAGTGCCTGTGCTACGTGTGATGGCTTTTTTTACAGAAACAAAGAAGTAGCTATTGTAGGTGGGGGAGATACCGCAGCCGAAGAAGCTACTTATCTCGCCAAAATGTGTAAAAAAGTGTATATGATTCATCGCAGGGATACGTTGCGTGCTTCCAAAGCTATGCAAGAACGTGTATTCAAAACTTCTAATATAGAAATGATTTGGGACAGTGAAATAGATGAAATACTTGGAGATGAGTTTGTTACAGGAGTACGCGTCCATAATCTTAAAACCAATGAAAAAAAAGAAATACCTGTGGCAGGCGTATTTGTAGCTATCGGACATCAACCGAATACAGCGATATTCAAAGATTATTTAGACTTGGACGAACAGGGTTATATAAAAACAGTGCCTGGTAGCACCAAAACTAATGTGGCGGGTGTGTTTGCTTGCGGTGATGCACAAGATAAAGTGTACAGACAGGCAATAACTGCGGCAGGAACAGGTTGTATGGCGGCGTTAGATGCAGAAAGATTTCTTGCAGAACAAGGATAACAGATAGACTACCTTTTCTTTGGGTATATTTTATTACTCATGTTGTGCAAAACAAGATGAGTATAATATTAGTTGTGGATACTTATGCAATTCTCATAACAAAATATTGTGATGTTTTTACACAAAGTTTCGCGTGAGAGATAGCAATTGAAAATATCACTCATAAATTTTTGCTGTTAAACCTCACTCAAAGTGCATGTACGCATACACACAGAGGAAATAGTGGCAAATAAGTTTTGAATAACATCTTATTAAGTTCGTTCAGTTAAATTTCTTTGGGTTTAATGCTGATATTTCAAATTTACGTTACTTTTGTGCTATGGAAAATGTCCAGATTTTAGCCGCCATTGATTTGGGTACAAATACATTTAACTTGACTTTTGCCGAAATAAAAAGCAAAGATGACGTACAGATAAAAGAAAAATACAAGGAAATGGTAAGGCTGGGAGAAGGAGGAATCAGTAAAGGAGAAATAGGCAAAGAAGCCTTTGAACGCGGATTGAATGCCATGAGAAAATTCAAAAAAATTATTGATTCCCGTGGTACCAACAAAATCATTGCTTTGGCAACCTCCGCTATTCGCAGTGCCAAAAATGGAAAAGAATTTATACAAACCGTAAAAGAACAAACGAATATCCAAATCCGTGTTATCAATGGAAATGAAGAAGCGGCTTTGATTTATGAAGGTATCAAACATGCGGTTCATTTAGATAAGGAAGAAGTGCTGATGATAGATATTGGCGGAGGAAGCGTAGAATTTATTGTAGGTAATGCCAATTCTGCCAAACTGATACGAAGTATTAACATAGGTGCGCAGCGATTGTTGGACGGTTTCGTAAAATCTGACCCGGTTTCTGCCAATGAAATTAAATCTTTACGCCAGCACCTTCAACAAGAACTTAAAGAACTTTTACCTGAAATACAGGAATTTAATATCAAAACGATAGTGGGGTCTTCGGGTTCTTTTGAAACATTGGGACAAATTATTGCCAACAAACAGAAAAAAGACATCACTACCTTGAATGAGTTCACTTTTACCCCCACAGATTTCAAGTCTGTTTTTGAACAAATTACTAAACTAAATACGACCAAACGTCTAGAAATACCGGGCATGGATAAACAGCGCGTAGATATGATTGTACCCGGTTCTATCCTCATTGATTTTGTCCTGTCACAACTACCTACGATACAAAGCCTCAAAGTGTCCAATTATGCCCTCAAAGAAGGTATGATTTACAATTATGTAGATGAACATGCAGCACAGTTATCTGAAATTTATGCCCAGTTTGAACAAAATATTCGTACCAAAAGTGTACGGCAACTGACCAGAAAGTTTGGCGTACAACAACAACATGCTTTACATGTAAGCCAGTTAGCTTCTCATTTGTTCACCGCACTGCTACCTTTACATCAATATACCTCCAAAGAAGCAGAATTACTTAAATACGGTGCTTTATTACATGAAATAGGCATATTTATCAATCGCAGTGGTTATCATAAGCACGGGCAGTATATTATTCTCAATGCAGGACTGGCGGGGTTTAACAGCGATGAAATCATGTGGTTAGGGAATATTGTACGCTACCACAGAAAAAGTTTGCCTTCTTTTGAACATTTGCACTATAATATCCTCTCCCCTGAAGAACAGAAAAAAGTAAATCGTTTGTCTGCCTTGTTACGGTTTGCCACAGGGTTGAATTATGCCCGTAGAAATATCGTAAAATCTTTGTCCGCAGACATCAAACGGGACAAGGTTATTGTAAGTGTATTTGCAGAAGACACCCCTGATGTAGAAATAGATTTTGTTCAGCAAAATGTGCTGGAACATTTCAAATTTGCTTTTGGCATAGACCTCAAAGTTGAGTATGAAGTTAAAAAAAGCAGTATCTGAAAGCAAGAAAACGAACAGATAACCTATGAATGAATATGAAAAAATTACAATTATCGGTGCAGGACCTGCGGGGGCAACCACAGCATTAGCGCTTGCAAAGTCAGGTATTCCCTGCACTTTATTTGACAAAGCCGTTTTTCCAAGAGATAAAATCTGCGGAGATGCTATCAGTGGTAAAGTATTGGAACTGCTACGAAAACTTAACCCTGAATGGATACAGGAATTACACGCTCAACCCTATACTTTGCCTACATGGGGTATCAGTTTTATTGCTCCTAATGCTCAAAAAGTAGATTTGCCTTTTCAAAAACAAGTTGATTTTGAAAAACCTGTTGGTTTTGTGATACGCAGAAAAGATTTTGACAATTTTCTGATAGAGAAAGTAAAAAAAGAACCCCTTGTCCGTTTTTATGAAGGTACAGAGGTCAAAATTGCAAGATACAGACCCGACAGCATCATGATAGAAACAGACGGGGCAGAGAAACTGATTTATTACACCAAAGTTATACTGGGTGCTGATGGTGCAAACTCTATCATTGCTTCACGCTTTGGCAAATATAAACTTGAACCCCGACATCACAGTGCGGGTATAAGAGCTTATTTTACAGGCATAACAGGCATTCACCCACAACAATACATTGAACTGCATTATCTTAAATCCCTTTTGCCCGGTTATTTGTGGATATTTCCGCTTACAGAAAACAGTGCCAATGTGGGTATTGGTATGCGTAGCGACCATATCAGTAAATACAGGGTAAATTTGAAGCAAGAATTACTCAATTGCGTTCAAAAAGAACCGCATTTAGCTGAACGCTTTAAAAATGCTTCGATGGAGGGTACTATTTCAGGGTGGAGTTTGCCTTTGGGTTCCAAATTCAGAAAACTATCAGGACACAGATACCTGCTGTTAGGTGATGCAGGTGCCTTGATCGACCCCTTCACAGGAGAGGGTATCGGTAATGCTATGTATTCAGGATACATTGCCGCGATGACTATACAACATTGCATTGAAAAAAAATTAGACTTTTCAGACGAAGTTTTATTGGCTTATGATAAAGCAGTTTTTCAACGCTTAAAAGAAGAATTAGAAATCAGTTCTACTTTACAACGTTTGGTGCAGTACCCATGGCTATTTAACTGGATAGTAAAAAAAGCAAACCGTTCCAAAAGCCTCAAAGAAACACTGATTTGTATGTTTGAAGAAGTAGAAATGCGTAACCGTTTCAAAAACCCGCTTTTTTATCTCAAAATTCTGTTTAACAAGTGATTTTTAGTTTTATATCCGTACTACTATTTTGCCAAACTGACCGCCTTTATCCATTGTTTCAAAGGCTTTTTGAATATCATTCAGCTCAAATTCATGACTGATGAGCGGGGTTAAAGCATGTTTTTGTATCATATTCAGCATAGCTTCAAATTCCGTAGTATTACCCATTGTGCTTCCCATAATGGTTAATTGTTTCCAAAATACTTTGGCAGGCAACACATTATGGATATTTCCTGCGGTGCCTCCATAAAAAACAATTCTTCCCGCAGGTTTGGCTACTTCTATCAACTTTACAAAACTATCACCCGCAGCACCATCTATAATGGCATCAAAACCGCCCGTCTGTTGCACGGCTGTTTTATCCCAGTCGGGTTGCTTGTAATTAAAACCACCCTTTGCGCCTAACTCTATGGCTTTTTGTATTTTTTGCTCATCACTGGAAGTTACATACACATTTGCACCTTGCGCTATGGCAAATTGCATAGCAAAAAATGCAACCCCACCACCTATACCTGTAACCAAAACATTCTCATTTGCCTGTACACCTGCACGGGTAAGCGTTGCCCTATATGCCGTTAACCCTGCCAAAGGATACACCGCAGCTTGTGTAAAAGAAAGATGTTCAGGTTTGGGATATACAAATTCCGCAGGAACTTTTACAAATTCCGCAAATGTACCATTATCAGGAAGTCCTAATATCTTATAGGTTTTTGCCTGTACTTTGGGATTATCCCCCCAATACCATGATGGGTTAATGATTACCTCCTGCCCAATTTGTACGTTTTTTACTTCACTCCCAATTTGATAAACTACTCCTGCCCCATCAGAACCGAGTATGATAGGGAATTTTAACCCTGCATATTGTCCTTTTTGTATCCATACGTCTCTATGATTGAGTGCGGCGGCTTTTACAGCAACCAATACCTCATTTGCGTTTATTTCAGGAACAGAAACTTCCTCTACTACAACAGGCTGATGTATGCCTTTTAATACGGCGGCTTTCATGCAGGTAAAAATAACCAAAAAAGATAAAAAGCACCAAAAAATGTTTCTGTTTTATGAACAGAATATTATTCGTTTATGGAAAAAAACATATTTTTGCAGGAATGAGAAAAAAATTTTATTGCACTATAATTTTATACTTGTTGTTTTGTACTGTTTTGCACGCACAAAGCTATAAAGGTTTGGAACGTCCTAAGTTGGTTGTAGGCATTGTGATAGACCAAATGCGCTACGATTTTTTATACAAATACTGGGGCAGGTATCAGGAAAATGGAGGCTTCAAACGTCTGATTACACAAGGGTATTCCTGCGAAAATACACACTATAACTACGTTCCTACCTATACCGCACCTGGTCATTGCAGTATATACACAGGTAGTACGCCCATGTACAGCGGTATAATAGCCAATGACTGGTATCAGAGAAGCATAAAGCGAAAAATGTATTGCACGGAAGATACTACGGTGCAAGGTGTAGGTCAGCATAGTGGATTGGCAGGAAAACAGTCACCAAGAAATATGTTTTGTACAACTATTGCAGACCAAATAAAACTTTCCAATGAACATAAAAGCAAAGTAATAGGCATTGCCCTCAAAGACAGAGGAGCAATTCTTCCCGCAGGACACACTGCCAATGCGGCATATTGGTTTGATAACGTTACAGGTAACTGGATTACAAGTACTTATTACATGCAAGAATTACCCGCCTGGGTAAAACAATTTAATGAGCAAAAATTCCCTGACAAAATGATGAAAGAAGTGTGGAATACTTTGTATCCCATAGAAACGTATACAATGAGTGCCAAAGACGCAGGAGAATATGAAATAGGAGTAAAATGCGAAAACAAAAACACGTTCCCTCACGATTTCTCTAAAACCAATGACTGTAAAGATTACAAAGCCATTTTACACGCACCCGCAGGAAACGAACTGACTAAACTCTTTGCTATCAGTGCATTGGAGAATGAAAAACTCGGCAAAGGTAATTTTACAGACGTTTTAACAGTCAGTTTTTCTTCTACGGATTATGTAGGGCATTATTTTGGACCTAATTCCGTAGAAGCGGAAGATACTTACCTTCGTTTGGATAAACAACTGGCTGAACTATTGGACGCTTTGGATAAAAATGCAGGCAAAGGACAATATTTAGTTTTTCTGACTGCTGACCACGGTGCTGTGTATAATCCTGAGTATATGAAACAGCATAAAATCCCTGCACAGTTATTTGATACTAAGCATTTGTCTGATGTAGTCAATAAAAAATTGTCTGAACGTTATGGAGAAGGTAAATGGGTGCTTAAATACATCAATCAACAAGTGTATCTCAATGAGGAATTGATAGAACAAAAAAAACTTTCGCTGTCGGAAGTAGAAGCCTTTACGATACAGGCAATTTTGCCTTTGAATGGTGTTTTGCATGCTATTTCACGAACTGATTTAATGACAAAAAATTTTTCCCAACCTCCTTTTGACAAAGTGCAATTAGGTTTTAATCCCGGCAGGTCGGGGAACGTAGCCGTATTATATCACTCAAATTGGTTTGACAACGAATACGACCTGACAGCTACACACGGTTCGCATTACAGTTATGATACGCATGTTCCCTTGTTGTGGTATGGCTGGAAAATCCCGCAGGGCAGAAACTACACTCATGTAAATATTTCGGATATTGCGTCCACAATAGCGGCTTTGCTGCGTATTGAACAGCCTAATGCCTGTATAGGCAATCCTATAACGGATTTGATGAATTTGATTAAATTCTAATTCTTTTTTTAATTTTAGAATACTTTTTTGGGCGTGTCCCTTCGCTAACGCTTCGGGTCGGGCTATACGCTGGCAGAGACGTGGCATGCCACGTCTGTACTTCACAGGCTACGCCTGTTGCGGGCTTTCCGCTGCTATCCCTCACGCGGATACGCGCGTATTTATGCGTTACGCATACGCGTTAGGCATGCGGAGGGCATGCATGCTTGCACGCATGGTGCAAACAGCACCGAAGCGATAGCGCAGCCCGTAGCACGCCGACTGCGAAGCAGGAACGCCCAAAATAAAGTAAGTAGTTATGAAATTCTTTACCATAAAAAAGCTACCCAAAGAAGTAGGGTAGCTGTATATTTTTTAATGTCATGGAAGCTCTATTTTTATGCCAAAGGCACTGTTTTTTTATCCATTATGGATTTTACGGCTTCTCGCAACCATCTTCCATTTTCTTCGGCTTTTTTTCGTACCGCCAAGCGTTCTGCATTGCAAGGTCCAAAGCCGTTAATCACACGTTTGAATTCTTCCCAATCGGGTTCGGTATATTCCCATCTACCTGTTTCAGCGTTTTTATGGAGATTAGGGTCTGGAATAGTTAAACCGATTTCAAGAATTTTGGGGACATACTGGTCTAAAAACTCCTGACGCATATCATCATTACTTTTGATTTTTACTTTCCAACGCATCAGAATAGCCGTGTGTTGAGAAATTTTATCTGGGGGTCCGTGGAAGTGCATAATGGGTGTCCACCAACGATTTAAGGCTTCCTGAAGCATTTTACGTTGTTTTTCTGTACCTGATGCCAAGGTTAAAACATTATCATACCCGTATTTGAGGTGGAAGGATTCCTCATAACAAATTCTTTCCAATGCTCTGCTGTAAGGACCGTAAGAACCTTTAGCATTGGTTACTTGGTTAATAATTGCTCCTGCGTCAATAAGCCAAGCAATGATAGCAGTGTCTGCCCAAGTTTCTGCGGGGTAATTAAACACATTGGAGTATTTAGACTTACCGCTGAGCAAATCCTGAATCATAGCTTCGCGGGATTTTCCCAGCGTTTCTGCGGCGCTGTACAAGAGTTGAGCATGCCCTACTTCGTCTTGTACTTTTGCCATCAGTGCCATTTTACGTTTGAACCCAGGTGCGCGGGTAATCCACGTACCTTCGGGTAAAGCGCCTATAATTTCCGAATGTGCATGTTGTTCTATCATGCGGATAAGTTGCTTGCGGTATTCTTTGGGCATCCAGTCGCGGGGTTCTATTTTTTCACCACGCTCTATTCTGGCTTCGAATTCTGCTAATTTTTCAGGGTCTTCGTCAGCCACCAAAGAATGTTTTATATCTTCTATATTACTTAAATTTCCGTACATATTTCAATAAATTGAGTAGTAAAATTACGTTTTTTTTAATTAAAAACAAAACAAACACCTGTAAAATTTCATAACACGTTCAAATTTTGTGATTTTTTGCGTGAGGTGCTTGGAGCAAAGCCGTCAGGCTTGTGCAAAGCACCGAAGCGATAGTATAGAGACGCAGCATGCTACGTCTGTACTACGGAAAGCACCGACCCCGAAGCAGCAGCGCAGGGGACACGCCCAACAAAGTAAAAATCTGATATGTAAATACTTCAAGGCGTATTAGGAGTTTTAAGCATATTTTTTTTGCTTTGCAACCAATGTCCGAATACATATTCCTGTGTAATAACGATACGTTTTCTGTCATTTATAGTAGACCAATAAGAAGAGGGTTCAATTTTACCTCTGAAATATCTCCAATAAAAGGAAATTTTATGTTTCTCGCCTGTTTTTAAGGTAAAAGTAATATAGGCAAAAGGTTTGGCTTTTGTGAGCAGAGAATCTTCGCGTTGTTTAGTAATGAGTGTGCTGTCGGGATACATAGAAATTTCAACCTGTGCTACTCCATTTCTGAAATATTTAATGCCTTTCTGAACAAAAAAATTGTTTGTAACTTCTTTTTTATCAATATACCAGCGGGTAGGTTCGGGTTGTGTGAGCGTATAACTGCTATCCCCACTTGTATATTGTACATCAATTTGTGCAATATTATGTACAGGTGTTTTGAATATGCGTCTACTTTTGAGCAAGAGGGTATCGGTAGTAAATCTTGTTGTTAAATAACCCTGAAAACCATCTATATTGATGATATAAGGGTCTTTTGCACTTTTTAGCCTTGCATACGTACCATTTTCTCCTGCTTGTCCGCCGATATAAAATTCTTTAATCAGATTGTTATTTTTATCGTGCAAACGAACTGTCATACTTTTTTTAGCTAAAATCTCTCTTGCCTGCGTTTTCATTGTTTCAGGCACAGGAGATTTGACGGAAACCAAGTACACGGTTTCCAATATGGTATTAACTAACGTAATATTGGCTGGTTCTTTTTCATTCAGTAGCCAGTTATTTGAGGATTTTCGGGTAAGGGTAACTGTATTTTTGTTGTCTTTCATCACAATTTTATAGATATTTGCTGTATCCTTGATAGCAAAACCTGTTTCTTTGGGAGAGGTTGAACTGGTTTGTTCTGAATTTAGCACATAATAGGTAAGTGCAGAAATGACAATTAAAATAATGAGCAGTACAAGAATACCTTTGTAGGATTTCATATTTAATGGATAAAATTAGATATATTTTGGTGAAAGTTGAGAAAATTTTGTATGTATTACTATGCTTAACTTTTGTTTTAACTTGCTTTTTGTTTTGGTTTTTTCTTATTCAGGGGTGAAAGGTCTTCGTACTTGTAGGCACGTAACACGTCCCGAATGAACAGATAATATCCATTCATTTTGGTTTGCTCATCTATCTGGTGAAAATTATATTTTGCTTGTTGGGTAAGTTCCAAACGTTTGAGTATAGAGGCAACCAATTCCTGTACAAGTTCAAAAGCACGGTTTTGAGGGATTTCATTTTTAATGTCCCAGAACTCTTTCATCATAGCTAATTCTGTGGTGGTAACAGCATGATAATCAAAAGGTAGAGTAGCATAAAACGCTTCTACATCAAAATTGGGGGAGAGCGCAGGTTGAGGTGCAAGCGCTTCGCTCATGGTAATCGGTTTTTTATTTTTTACTACTAACGTATTGGCAATAACATCGCCGATGCGTCTGGTATTTCGGTCAGAGAGCATATAAGCTATACCTACTCCATATTGGATAGGAAATCCGCAGTCAATCAAGCGGGCTATATTGCGAAACATAACTTGGGTAAAAGTTACAGGTAATCCATTATCTTGTATTACGCGTATACCCACATATTTTTTACCTGGTGTTTGCCCTGACCATATTGTTTCAAAAATGATGAAGTATCCCCCAAGTAAGTAAAAAATAGCATAAATGGAAAAAATGATAAACAGCAGTATATCTCGTGAGCGGGCATGGTCTATTTTGAACATATAGAAAAATGCAAAACTCAGTATCCCGATAGCGGTATTCATGATAAAATAATCTATCATGTAAGCCATAAACCGTGAACCCGGTGCGGCTAATTCATAATCCAACTGAATATTTTCAGGAGTTTCTATACTCAATTTCTGATAGGGTGACGGGGATACCTGCATAGTTCAAAACAAAGATAGGAATTTAATTATTTCGCTTTTGGTATAACTTCACCCTTAACGGTAAGAATGGTTGTTTCAGGGTTGGTGTTGGAACGTACTGTTACATTTTTTGCTGCTGCACCCGGTTTGCCTTCAGAATTAAATTCAACAGAGATTTCGCCTTGCTCACCCGGTTTTATAGGTTTATCAGAAAATTTAGGTACTGTACAACCGCAGGAGGCTTCTGCACTTTTGATAATCAAATCCCCATTTCCTGCATTGACAAACTTGAAATTATATTGTACTTTTTCCCCTTCGTTTATTGTACCGAAATTAAATTCTTTGGTTACAAAGTTAATGATAGGCTGTCCGCCGCTACTTTTATTTTGGCTGTTCTCGTTAGAATTACAAGCAATAGTTATGAGAATAAGTCCAAATAAGGCAATTATCCATGTTTTCATACTGCAAAGATAAAATTTATATTCATATTTTACCTGAATTTTGATAACACAGTAAAAGAAAACCGCTTTTTAGATTGATTTAATCAAGAATACACTTTATTAAAGGTCATAATCTTTTAATTTGATACCTAATCTTTTTTCAATTTCTTTGTTGGTGAAACCTGCTTCTTTCATTATCTCAATAGACATTCTGACCCGTTGTTTTTCCTGTTCTGCTCGTTGTCTTTCCTGTTCTGCGCGTTGTTTTTCTTGTTCTGCTCGTTGTTTTTCTTGTTCTGCCCGTTGTTTTTCTTGTTCTGCCCGTTGTTTTTCTTGTTCTGCCCGTTGTTTTTCTTGTTCTGCCCGTTGTTTTTCCTGTTCTACCCGTTGTTTTTCCTGTTCTACCCGTAATTTTTCTGTCAGAATTTTTTGCTTCAACCCTTCTATTTCTATCTCTGTCAGTTCTTTTAGTTCCATAATTTCTCTTACCTCATCTTCCAGTTGCATTTTTTTCTTTAGTTCTGCATCTGCGATTGCTTCCAGCAATTTACGTATTATGGGTTGATATTTTACAGGATACTGACTGCTATCTATACTGATTTCATATCCCTTTTGTGCGTCAAATATAGATAGGGCAGTTTCTATTTCATTTCTGCGGTGATGTTTTAACAAAGGTAACTGCACAATGATACTGTCATGTGTAAGACTTTCTATAAATATATCATGATAAGGTAAAACTTCTTCTGTGGCGTGGTCTAATAGTTGTCTTTTTGCGTAAATAATCGGTATATTGATTTTACTTTCCAAACAATACCCTAAAAAGTAAATAGTGATAATAGGTAAAGCGTATTTTTTTCTGTTTTTGGTATAAAGATTATCATTAGAGCTGTATTGCTCTCCAAGATATTTTCTAAAACGCATAATATCTGTGGCATTTTTTGCCTTTTGAAGTTCTATCAATACAACTTTTTTTGTGCCGTCTTCCAGTTGTATTTTTGCCTTGAAATCAATGCGATACAAGACAAGAGATTGTCCTTCTAATTTAAGGCTGTATTCCTGGGGTTTAAGCGTAAGATGAGTGATTTTTTTCTTAATCAAATCGCTGAGTATGATTTTGGCGACCTTACTGTCCTCCATCATATATTTGAACACTACATCATAAACAGGGTTAGCGATTATCATATTTGCAAAAATATGAAAAAATAACAGAGAAAAATAGAATAAAAAAAGGTATCTATTTACCTCATGCGAATATATCATTTTTTGGGCGTTCCTGCTGCGCAGTCGGCGTGCTACGGGCTACGCTACGCTTCGGTGCGTTGCACCATGCTAACGCATGCCCTCCGCATGCCTAACGCGTGTGCGTAGCGTATATGTACGCGCCTCCGCGTGAGGGATAGCAGCGGAAAGCCCGCAGCAGGCGTAGCCTGTGAAGTACAGACGTGGCATGCCACGTCTCTGCCAGCGCATAGCCCGACCTGAACGAAGTGAAGGACACGTCCAGAAAATAAAATAGTTACAAAAAAGTTTGAAATTTAATTCATACATACCCGCTTAACAAAATTAAGCCACTCCTCTTGGGTAGTTTTAGGTAATTTTGGGCTTAGCGTCAGTCTGTCAGGAATTTTAACATTGGGAGGAAATTTATTGTCATTGATGTATGCCTGTTCAAGTTTTTTCCAATTCTCTCCTAATCCGCAGGGTATTTTGAAAAGCATATTGCTGGATATATCAAACCATTGGAGATTATCCCAGGTTTTACCGAAGTCTTTGGGTAGTTCAGCAATTCTGTTTTGATGCAACAGGCAAGAAACCAATTTTGTCCATGTTTTACCAAAATCCTCAGGGATTTTTACAAGCCCATTAGCATATAAATGTACTTCCCTCAACTCGGTACAATGTGCAAGCCAATTATTAGGTAACGTAGTTTGATTATTTGCAGAAAGCACAAGATATTTTAGTTTATTCCATTTTTTACCAAAATCACCGTCTAATTGTGCAAGTTTGGCATTATGAGCAGAGAAAAAAGTGATTTCTTTCCAGTTCTCGCCAAAGCCTTTGGGCAAATTGAGTATATTTTTACGAGGTGCGTTATCGTTCAAGGTAAAAGACTTCAAATTTACCCATGTAGCTCCAAAACCTGCCTGAATGGAGTCTATACGGTTGTCATTGCAAGTAAAACTGTTTAATTTTGTCCATGATTTTCCCAGCCACTCAGGCAAATAATAGATATAGGTTTTTTTGATAGCAAATTCCTCTAAATTTGACCAATTCGCACCAAAATTGTTGGGTATATCCCGCAAGGTACAGTTTTCAAGATGAAATTTTTTAAGATTTTTCCAGTTTTGCCCAAAGCCTTCGGGTAAAGTATAAATTAAAGTATAATCAAAAGTAAATTCTTCTAATTGCGTCCAGTTTGCGCCAAAGGTTTTGGGCAATCGTGTAATACGGTTATTGAGCATCTTAAATTTTTTAAGGTTTTTCCATGTACTCCCAAAATCTTCGGGAAGTTTAGTGATAATGTTGTTAGTAATGTCTAAACTTTCAAGGTTGATACATTCTTTGAGTACGGGATACAGTTTGTACATGAATAAAGAGTCATTTACTTCGTAAAAAAACTGTACATGGTAAATGTCTTTGGGATTAAGGTCGGGGTCGCGCAAATCGTAGTAGATTTTGTCTTTCTGTGCAAAAAGGAATGAGGGGAGTAATAAAAAAAAGAAAGCTATACGAAGTATCATAACTGCAAAATTACAAATAAAGAAGATTGTTTGATGTGCAGATGTGGTCATTAGTTGATTGGTAAATATATGTTGCATAATAGTTCTTTCATTTTTTGTCAAATAGTAAAACGCATATTACCTTTGTATTATGAGAATATCAGTAACATTTTACCTTGCTTGTTTTTGTTATTTTGTGAGTTACGCACAAACATACTACGGTAGTGATGCAGAGAGAAAAATACCCAACACGAATGTTATTCATTATAATGGACAATCCACACCTGCATATATAAAAATACGTCCAGGATACAATATTCCGCAACAAAGCGCCATAGAATGGTTAAAAAACACTTTACAATTAAGTTCTGCTTATAATTTTGCACTTCTTAAAACTACGCAAGATGAATTAGGATATACACACCAACGCTACCAACAGTATTATAATGGTTTTCCCGTAGAAACAGGGATTTATATTCTTCATTTCAGAAATGGCTATTTGCACAGTGCCAATGGCGTTCTTTATGACAGTCTGCAAAGTAATGCTTACCCAAATATTAGCGAAAACACTGCTCTACAAAAAGCATTGGAATACACAGGGGCATCAGTTTACCAATGGGAAGTACCTGAACTGGAACAACACTTTAAAAGAGAACAACGTAATCCTGATGCGACCTATTATCCCAAAGGAACATTGATGTATGCCCCAAAAAATCATGTATATAGTCCTGAAAACTTTCAGTTAAGTTACAAATTTGATATTTATGCCCATGAACCGTTATCCCACAAATACGTGTACGTAGACGCGCGTACAGGAGAAATTGTATTAACCCAAGATTTAATACATACCATAGATTCTACGGCTATTGCCCATACAAGATATAGTGGTACACAAACTATGAAAACTTCTTTTGTGAGTACGAATTTATTCCACCTGAAAGAAACTTCCCGTTCAGGCGTAGAAACCTACAATATGCAAAACGGCACAAACTACGCTGCGGCTGTGGATTTTGTAGATTTTGACAATATATGGAACAATGTTAATGCCCAACAAGATGAAGTAGCCACTGATGCACATTGGGGTGCAGAAATCACTTATGATTATTTCAAAGACGTCCACAACCGTTTGAGTTATGATGGTGCAGACGCACCTTTGTACAGCTATGTACATTATTCTAACAGTTACCTTAATGCTTTTTGGGACGGTTCCAGAATGACGTATGGTGATGGTAGTGGCGCTTTTGGACCTTTAACCTGTATAGATATTGTAGGACATGAACTTACCCACGGCGTTACAGGCAACAGTGCAGGCTTGATTTATTATTCCGAATCGGGTGCGTTGAATGAGTCTTTCAGTGATATTTTTGGGAAATGTATAGAAAAAGCCTATCGCCCAAGTAATTTCAGTTGGATAATCGGTAAGGATATTCATACCTTGGGTACAGGATTGCGTAGTATGAGTAACCCGAATGCGAATGGCAACCCCGATACCTATCATGGTACATATTGGTATTTCGGTGCAGGAGATAACGCAGGAGTACATACGAACAGCGGCGTACAAAATTACTGGTTCTATCTGCTATGCGAAGGTGGAACAGGTACAAATGACATAGGTAACAATTTTAACGTTACTGCTATCGGATTTAATAAAGCGGAGAAAATTGCCTATCGTAATTTAAGTGTGTACTTGACTCCCAGTTCCAACTATGCTGATGCCCGTTTTTACTCCCTTATGGCAACAGGGGATTTGTATGGGTATTGCAGTGCAGAATACGCAAGCGTAGCCAATGCATGGTATGCCGTAGGAATAGGCAATGCTTACACACCCGGAGTACAGGCAAATTTTGAAACTCCTGTACAGAATTTTTGCTATGTACCTGTTAGTATTGAGTTCAAAAATCTGAGTAATAATGCTTTTACTTATCAATGGAATTTTGGAAACAGTACCACCAGCACATTGGAAACACCCACAGCAGTATATACGCAGGCAGGAAATTACACCGTAAAACTTACCGTAGACGGAGGTTGTGGCAAAGATACAGTAATAAAAACAGATTACATTCAAATCAATACTTTAAATCAACCTGTAACGAATAATAAAAGCATTTGCCAAGGTGAGAGTGCTACCCTTATTGCCAATAAATCAGGAACAGGGGAAATATATTGGTACAATAGCTTGACAAATACTACACCTGTTTTTATTGGAGATACTTTTATTACCCCTGCACTAACAAGCAATACAACCTATTATGCGGCTTATGAAACTAAAAAACCTGTTCAAAATTTAGGTGCATTAGATACAACTTTTGCTTCTGCGTTTAATACTGTATCTGCAAATTATTATTTATTTTTTGATGTGTATAAAGACATGATTTTAGACAGTGTAACTGTGTATTCTACCCAAGCAGGAAACCGAGAAATTCAGGTGTTAGATGATAATGGAAATGTTGTAATAAGCAAAACGGTGAATATTGGTGTAGGAAAGCAACAAATTTATCTTGGGTTTTTAATTCCAATAGGTTCAAATTACAGGATTGGTTTACCTTCGGGTTCATTGGGAAGATTATATAGAAACTTTGGTACAATACCCTATCCTTACACTGTTTCAGGATTGGCAAGCATTAAAAAATCCAGTGTAAGCAACAATTATTTCTACTTTTATGACTGGAAAGTAAGAGAAAGAAATTGTACAAGCGTGCGCAGTGCGGCTACAGTAAGCGTAAAAACAAAACCTTCGGTTCCTGCTATTTTTGCTTCGGGAGGTGGTCTGATGGCGAGTGCTACTCCTACCACACATTACCAGTGGTTTTTAGCGGGCAATCCTATTTCGGGGGCAACAAGCAACAGCTATATACCTTCTGTTACAGGTAATTATACAGTTATTGCCTATAATGACGGGTGTGCTTCTGAAATGTCAGCAAATTACTATTATGTATCCTCTTCCATAGCTGATAACAGTATTCTTTCACAATTTTATTTGTATCCTAATCCTGTGCAGGAAGCCGTGTATGTACACTGTACAGCAGATAACAAAATAAAACAAGGTCAAATTGTGAATGTGCAAGGACAAACGGTTCAGGAGTTTACTGTTAATCAAGGAATTACAAGGTTAAATGTAAGCCATTTACCCAAAGGGGTGTATTTTGTCAGAATAACAGGATACAAAACAGAGAAGCTAATAAAGGAATAAAAGCAAAGCATAATTATTTTGGGCGTTCCTGCTTGCTGCGCGGCGCAGTCGGCGTGCTACGGGCTACGCTAGCGCTTCGGTGCGGTTCGCACCATGCTGACGCATGCCCTCCGCATGCCTAACGCAAAAGAAGTGTTTTTTGTGGGGGCGTTGGGTTTACCCGCTCACCCGCCCCTAAAGTTAAAGGGTTAAAAAACACTTCTTTTTACCTGCGTAGCGTGTATGTACGCGCGCATCCGCGTGAGGGATAGCAGCGAAAAGCCCGCAACAGGCGTAGCCTGTGGAGTACAGACGTGGCATGCCACGTCTCTGCCAGCGTATAGCCCGACCCCGAAGTGCAAGCGCAGGGGACACGCCCAAATAAAAATAAAGTATCAGGATTTCAAATCAAGAAAAAAATCGATTTTTGTTAGTATATTTACAAACAAATGTTATGTTGTCAGCATTAAACGAAGAAAAAATCATAACTGGGGACGCATTCAAATCTTATATACGGTCCTCCCGTTTTCTTGGTACGCCTGTTATTATAGGTTTTGTTGCTGCACTAGGAATAATGATAACAGTATTGCTCATAAAGACACTAAAAGATAACTTAATTATACTCGCACTCATGGGTATTTTTTTCATAATCTACGTTCTTTTATTTTGGGTAACTTACAATCATATCAGAGATGCTGTAAGTCTGAAAGTTAGAGTTCGTAGAATAAAAGCAGAAAAAATTGACATTTGGCGGCATAAAGTTACTACATACCGCATAGTATATTCTTATCAAGGAAAAACATATCATTCTGAAATACCTCATACATGGTTTCAAAAGTTATCTCAATCTTTGCCAAGTGAAGCCGTTTTATATACCGCTTACTATTCCAATAAAGCCATGAAAATTGAACTTGTTCAAACAGGAGAGGTCTTTTCAGTAGTATAAGTATCACAAAAACTTTAATCCCATAATACAGACATCGTCTATTTGTTCTTCATCTTTTTTCCAATTTAAAAATGTATTTTCCAACACAACTTTTTGTTGCTTCATAGACAAAGTATGAATATTAAGTAGCACTTCTTTGAGTTGTTTGTAAGTAAATTTTTTATTCTTTTCGCCTCCAAACTGGTCAGCATAACCGTCTGAGAAGAGATAAATCACATCACCTTGTAAAATATCTATGGTTTTAACAGAAAATGACTCATTTACATGAAATTCATCTAACCCTACGGGCATTTTATCAGATTTTACCTCCGTCAATTCTTCATTTCTGATTAACCAAAGAGGGTTATGCGCTCCTGCAAAAGCAATTTTTTGTTTTTCGTAATCAATAGCAATCATTGCTATATCCATGCCATCTCTGACGTTTTTTACACCTTGTCTGTTTAGGTTGAATATCAGTTTTTGTTTTACGTTATCTAAAATTTTGTTAGGTTCCAGTATATGTTCATCTTGAATAGACTGATTGAGAAGATTATAGTTCATGATGCTCATAAATGCCCCAGGAACACCATCAGTGATGTTTAATTCTACATAAATTTGTATATTTGCAGTTTTTTTTAGCAAATAAAACTTGATTATTGATATCTTATTTAGTGAATTTATTGAACATTGTGCGCAGCACCCTACTCGGTATGTTGTTCTGATTTTGAAAAAACGTACTTCAAAAAAAGAACTTAACATTACTGGGAACACCATGCCCTGTGCAATCTGCTACAGCCAAAAAATCTATTTTTTCCTCGGAATAATACCAGTAAAAATCCCCACTGACCACCTCTTTTGGCTTATAAAGCACAAAATAGTCTATTTTTTTCTCTGAAAGCACTTCAATATCAGGTAAAATACTTTCCTGAATTCTTTTGGCATATTGAAGACTTTCCATGATTTCCTGATTTTTTTTCAATACTTCCTCATTTTTTAATTCTAACAGGACGTCTGTTTTGGCTTTCTTGTGTCTTATGTTATAATTACCGTAGGCAATAAAAGAAATTAACAAAACAACACAAAGTGTGACAAACCCACCATTAGCAAGGTATGTCATAAATTCATAGCGTCCAAAAAGCCACATTACTGAAAAACTCATAACTACTAGCAAGTCATATATAAGTATTTCTTTCATAGAGAGATGAAAAACCTGATATATAATACACATTACCATAATATACCCCGTAAAATAAATAGAAATAGAATTGCCATCTACGATGGCAAACATATAGGATAACGATATTATTACAAAAGAAAACATATAATTTTGTGCAAACTGATAGCTTAGTTTATTCTTTTTCAATAAAAAAGCCAGTCCAATAAAACTAATGAAACCTATTATACGAAAAGGTAAAATTTGGATGGCTTGCCCTCTTGCAAATAAAAAGTCAAAGCCAATGTATATCAGCCAAATAGGAGAACCTGCCATTGCCACAATATAAGTGGTTTTTTTGATAAGGTTGCTGATATATTCCTGAGCTTTCAGTTCAGTAAAGCCAATGGTGTTTTTTACGGAAACATTGTTCATAATGCAAATTTAAGAAAGTATCTTATGAGAGGATAGTTACAAACATGTTTTAACAAGTGTATAGCTCAAAATATTCAGTGAAGTAAGTGGAAGTGAAAATTTTTAATCCAATACTTGCAATCTAAAGAAGTAAAATCTGGAATTATTATAGAGTTATAATGTTTGAAAGCATAAATGCTCCTCCCTGCATTAGCATAACAAAATAGAAGAAGGGCAAACGATAATTTTTTCCCCTGAATTTCAAACACTTCAACAAAAAAAACATCAATTATTTGAAATATAAAAACTGATTTTTATGTTTGCGGTATTATGAAACACACCAAAATTTTCGTACTTTTGTTGGCAATGCTTGCCACGGGTACAATAGGGTTTATGAGTTGCAGTAAAAAAGAAGTTGTATCCACTGTAACCGAAAAAGATTATGGCGTGCAGTCAAGCAAACAAGAAAAAACATGGCTTTCTGAATTAGAAAATGAAGCACAAAAAGCCATAGAAGAGAACCCTGATTCCAAAACGTCTATTGCTATTGCCAACCCTGATAACCCTTACGATTATGTAGGCAGAGATTATGTTGCTGTGCTGAATGATCTAAAAAACCATATCAGTACAGACGCAGTGTATGTAAATGACAGTACCTTAAATGCTTGTGTAACGGAAACCAATATCTACAACCGCATTAAAGTATGCCCTGTGCTTACACCAAACACACCACCCTGCCCTGTAAGCAACTTCCGTTTTGGGGCGCAAACCGTATTTCACCTATATTCTGATTGTTTTTCAGAAACAGACAGCATTTTGGGAGTTTTGCTTAGCCAAAACCGCATTACGAATGCAGAATACGCTACTATGGTAGTCTATTACGATTTAACAAATAAACTTCCCCGCAATGCCTTTATTGCTGTAACCAAAGTATTTGAAAATGCAACTGTAAGGTCTACGGTTTTAAGTTCTGCCCAAAAATTACGTTTATTGGGTGCATTTGCTACTTCAAAATATGCCAAAGACTATTGGACCGATGAAGTAAATAACCCTGCTTCTGCCTATAAACCTTTATTTGACCGCTTTACCCAAGACCCAAAATTGTTCATTTATGAATTTGTAGATATGGCAACCATAGGTTATTTGGTAGGGCAAACCCAAGACAACCAAATTACCAAAGGTACAAGAGTAGATGTTTGTTTGCTTCCAAGAGCGAATGACTGCCCTGTTTTGAATGCAAGTTGTAGTTCATCTCATAGTAAAGTGCGATATATTTCAGTATGTCAGTAACTAAAAAAATAAGTGTAATTACAGTGCTGTTATTACTAAGCCTTACTATAATCTTTAAGGTTTATGGCAACAAATCCAAAGAGAGCATAGAAGGAAAAGTCTATGTGAAAATCCTAGACTCAATGGTTGTAAATGGTTTTGATAAAGATACGCACTTTAAGCGAATCGGAAGTAAACTGTTTGGTAGTGGTAATTTCTCTTTGGTAGAATATACATACGAAGGCAAGCCTATTCACACCTACATAGGAACTTATTTAGGTTGTGTTGACGGTAAAAAGAAGCGGGATAAAAAGATACCTCTACGATTAGACTCATGGGCGTATGACCCCATTAAAGATGAAGTTATTTTATGGGGTTTAGACGAATACTTTTATTTCTATAAAAACGGTAATTTTATTAGAAAGGAACAACATAAGTTTTTTAAAGAAAATCTGAATAACAGCGTTTGGCGAAATTTTCTTGCTTTTAATCAGCAAATAGTCGTGCCTTTTATTCAGGCAAAACATTATCTTGATTTTGAAACTACTACTCAAACTCCTCTATTAGCCAAACTTGCCTTTCCTAATATATTTATTTCATATATGGGTACTTGGGATAGTTTATTCAAAGGCAGGAATATGGCAAAAAGTGGCGAACATGTTTTATTGTGTTCAGATACAGAGGGAAGGGTTATTTTTAGTAATGCTCATAACTCTTATAGGATACATAAAATAACCGAAGATAATAAAGAAATCATTTTTGGTTCTCCCTACAAATCTATTTCTGGTTTAACCATAAAAAATGAATCATCCGAAGGTGGAAAATACTGGAATAACAGCATTTACTATGAACCTAAAAATGATTTGTTGCTTAGAACAACACTTTCTCCAAAAAACAATAATGGAACAAGACAAACTATTTTGCAAATCTACAAGGGAGAAGTGTTAAAGAATGAAATAATTTTACCATCTAGCATGAATGCTCTCGTGTACGTAAGTCCTGATTTAGAATTATGGTTTGAAGACTATAACAAAAATGAATTACAAACCAAAATTTACAAGACTAAACTCATTGCAGAACCTTAAAATCAAAAAGCACCTTCGGATGCTTATTTTGTTATTATATAAACGACAAAAAGCAGAATTAAAGCACAGTTTAATACAGTGCTACAATATTTGAAAGCATAAATGCTCCTGCATTACCATCACCGTATAAGGGTTTGTATTCTTTTTGAGTATTTTTTTTGAGCGTTTGGTACAAGGAAATAATTTTTTCCGTGTTTGTATCTGCAATATGAGCATAACCGTTTTCAACCAATTCTACCCATTCTGTTTCGGGGCGTAGAATAATGCAGGATTTTTTCCAGAAATAACTTTCTTTTTGTACACCACCGCTATCTGTAATAACTAACTGACAGTATTTTTCCAATAAACTCATCTCTAAAAAAGATACGGGAGGAATAAGATGTAAATGGGTTTGTTTCAGTTTGAGTTTCCATTCGTTGCTTAACAGTTCCTCTATTTTTTTTGCGGTGCGCGGATGTACAGGAAAAACAACAGGTATATCTTCTGCAATAGCAAGCAAGGCTTTAAGGATGTTTGTTAGTTTGTCTATATTATCTGTATTTTGATTTCTGTGTACCGTACAAAGCACAAATTCCATGTTTTTGACAGGCAAATCCGCTATGGTATCATATTTTTTTTCAGCAATTTCTCCGAAGTACAGCGTATTGTCAAACATAATATCTCCGCTGTGTATCACTTTCGGATTATTTATGTGGTAAGGAGGCGCATTGTTGAGTTTAAATCCTTCATGCACAAGGTTTTTAATCGCTTGTTCAGTGGGGCAGAAAAGCAGTGTACTTACATGGTCAGTGTGAATACGGTTGATTTCTTCGGGCATGGTTTTATTAAAAGAGCGCAATCCTGCTTCTATATGAAAAACAGGAACTCCAATTTTAGATGCCGCAATAGCCCCTGCAAGGGTAGAATTGGTATCTCCGTATAAAACAACCCCGTCAAAAGTGGTTTCTAAAAGCACTTTTTCTATGCCTTCTATCATCAATGCGGTCTGTTTACCATGCGAGTAGCTACCTACATTCAAGTTGATGTCGGGAGAGGGAATACCAAGTTCTTCAAAAAATACAGCACTCATATTGGCATCATAATGCTGACCTGTATGTAAAATAACTTCTTGTATTTGGCGAGCATATTCATTTTGAATAGCTCTGCTTAATCCTGCCGCTTTGATAATCTGGGGTCTTGCACCGATAACTGTGAGCAGTTTGATTTTTTTATTCACAAGGCAAAAATAAACATACACAAAGAAATTACCAACTTGACAGTCATGGAACTATCCCCGAAAATTTCTTCAAAAATTTTAGTATTGATTTTCAATAACTTACGAACAACCATAAAAAATATTACGGAATTCATTTTGATTTAGGTAAAAAATATCTTATCTTCGTAGTAATATGAAACGGGTACTTATCGTTGTAGCTTTGTGGGTAAATATACTGTTTTTATATGCGCAAAATGAACAAACATACACTAAAAATGACGATTATGAGTACACTTCCTTACAGGAAGCCCTAAAAAATCCGAATGAGGTGTATAAGCTAACTCTGAAAGGAGAAAGGTTAACAACATTCCCACAAGATATATTTCAATTCAGGAATTTGAGGTATCTGAATTTAAGCTACAATGAAATCAAAGAAATTCCTGTTGAAATATACAAACTCAACCAACTAGAGGTATTGATATTAGACCATAATTTTATCCAGACTATACCACACACCATAGGTACATTGCAAAACCTGAAAGAACTGAATCTTATCCGTAATGCAATTACCATTCTGCCTGCCGAAATAGGTTTGCTTACCCAATTGAATACCCTGTATTTAGAAGAGAACTTCATCAAAAAAATACCTTCTGAAATTGGTAACCTTAAACAACTAAACTATCTGGGATTAAGTGAAAATGAAATTACCTTACTTCCAGAAAGTGTACAGGGATTAACCGCATTACAGGTATTAACATTAAGCAGTAACCATATCAAAGCATTACCTCCTTGTATCAAAGAAATGAAACATATCAAAGAACTGTATATCAGGCAAAATCATATTCCCGACTTTGAAAAAAAAGTAATAAAAAAATCTTTATCTCAAACGATTTGCTATCTTTGAGCTATGAAAAGTCGTTTTGTACTGGTATGCACTTTTATGGTTTTATGGATACAGGTTTTTACGCAACAAGTGTATCTGTATGAAGTAAATCTGTCTAAAATAGAAAATGACCAGTTAAAAGTTACGCTGATTTGTCCCAAAATCAATCAAAAACAAATCCATTTCTGTTTTCCTGCCTATATACCCAATAACTATGCTATTATTAACTATGGTCGGTTTGTATCTAAATTTTCCGTAAAGAATGCCAAAGGGCAATATCTGAACTTTACCCAAAAAGACCTCAACACCTACTTTATTCCCAACGCACAAGATATTCATACCATTGAATATACCATAGATGACACCTGGGATTTGATAGAAGATAAAAACTATGTTTTTGGTAGTTCAGGAACAAATATAGAACCAGACTGCGTTCTGCTGAACGCAGGTGGTGTTTTTGGATACTTTGAAAACTATCAAAATATTCCTTTTCACATCAAAATAAGTTACTCTGACCAATGGTATCCTTACTCCTCGCTGTTTATTCAGGAAAAAAAGGAAAATTATACTACTTTTCTCTCACCAAACTATAACCGTTTAGTAGATAATCCCATTATTGCGACCAAAAAACAAGATACAATACTGGTAAAACAAGATAAAATGGACTGTCTTGTTTCTGTATACGCCTCTTTTGCTTATCCAAAGGACAGTATCCGTGCTATTGTAAAAAGGTCATTAAGTAATGTTCAAAGCTATTTAAAGTACCCTGTTTCTACCAAACAGTACCACCTCATTTTATACCTTCGTAAAAAAGATGCACAAAACAAACAATTGCGGGATATAGGGGCATTTGGTTCAACAGAACATACAAATTGTGCAGTAATTCATATACCCGAGGACATGGAAGAATACCACCCATTAAAAACACCCTACTTAAAGCGAATAGAACAGCTTTTAGCCTATAATTTTATTTATGCAACTTTCAATACCAATCTTCCAAGTTCTTACCATACGGACTTCAACTTTCAGAAACCTATTTCTACCGCACACAATTGGTTCTATACCAGTTTTCCACATTATGAATCTCTTTTAATGAGTAATCATAATAACTTAGACAAGTTATGCTCATGGATGAGCAAAAAAGCCTCTTTGGCAAAATCATATCCCGAAGGTGTACCGCTTAATAATCTAAGTTTGCACATCACAGATTATCCTAATCCTTATGATATGTTCAACTACTTTTTTGATTATGGTGTATTGTTGATGTTTTGTTTGGATATAGAAATTATCACGCAGACCAAAGGTGAAAAAAATCTTTTGGAAGTAATCAAGTCATTGAATAAAAAATTTGACAAGGAACGCCCTTTCAATGAAAATGAACTTATTCCTGCTGTGGTTGAGCAAACCTACCCCGAAATTGCCCGATTTTTTGAACTGTATTTTGAAAAAGCCAACAAACCTGATTATGCTAAATACGCGCATCAGGTAGGATTAAAGTACGAAGAAGGTATTTTTATCCCATTGGATATGCAAACACCACAACAAAAACAATATCTTAAAAAATGGTTACAACTTCCTTAAAGCAAATTATCCTATTTTTATGTATCTTTGTATATACACTGAGCTATGCCCAAGATGTAGATAAATTTCTCTATAAAAAACGAAAAAAAATGGTACAACCAATAGATATTACCCTTTCTGAATATGCGGGACCTGTTCCACCGCCGTTAGTCTATGAGATAGACGTTCATGTTGTGATGAAAGATAAAAAACTATGCTTGTTTCACAAAGAAAAAGCGGAAAAAAAAGGAGCGGAATGGGGTAAAAACATTGATGACTGTGTGGCTTTATCTGAAACCCAAATCAAACTACTGGCAGAACATTTATTGAAAGCTGATTTTCCAAAGTGGCAGGAAAAGCGTTTCACGGAAAAAGAACATACAGCCGTTGGGTTAAGTTTTAATCATCTTACTATTCATTGGGGAGACAAAAAACTAACTTTTGAGTACTTTCTCAAAGATTTAGACAATGAAGCCTACACCAAACAAAAAGACTTTATTGCTTTTTTGAAAGGCTTTTATGCATCTTTGAAGTCCAAATAATTTTTTTATTATGGGCGTTCCTGCTGCGCAGTCGGCGTGCTGCGGGCTACGCTATCGCTTCGGTGCTTCGCACCATGCGTGCAAGCACGCATGCCCTCCGCATGCCTAACGCAAAAGAAGTGTTTTTTGTGGGGTTTTGGAGTTTTCCCACCCGCCCACGGGTAAAAATGAGGTAAAAAACACTTCTTTTTTATTGTTTGTAGATATTTTTGAGAGTTTATGCGAGGGCGGGGGCGAAGCCCCAGTAATGTTAAGTTCTTTTTTTGAAACATATTTTTTGAAAATCAGAAGAGAATAGTATTCGGCTATGTGTTATCGTTTGTTTATATTGAGTAATAAGAAAATTAAG
>Ga0272446_1001839_pt1 | contig 30144 bp, 21 predicted proteins | sample YNPCB0061_FD_194587 | JGI IMG/M metagenome (GOLD analysis project Ga0272446, IMG submission 194587) | Hot spring microbial mat communities from Yellowstone National Park, WY, United States - YNP-CB-006-1 | ecosystem: Environmental > Aquatic > Thermal springs > Hot (42-90C) > Sediment | place...
TGAATATCTCATCATTAACGAACTAACAGTTCTCCGTATTTCGGGAGGAGCTTCCTTAATAAAAGTTTCTATTTCATTGTCAATCTCACCGTTAGGAGATCCTTTATTAATGACCGCAGTTATATCTTCAGTTGGTGGTTTTTTATTATCTTTTGCCATATTAAACCTCTAATCCAAGATACTCTGCAAATTTTCTATTCCATTTAAATATAATTCCATTTAATTTATCCTGAACAATCTTTTCCAGGCAAAAAAAAGAAAACGAATGTAATAAATATAAATATAATTCTTTTGAGATCCTGTTCTTTTGATATAAATCTTTTAAATATGTTGACAAAATTTTAAAATCATTCCTGGCGGAGGAAGATAATTCTTCTTCTACCGATAAAGCATTGCGATACCCTGATACCATGTGCAATCCCCTTTATAATAAATCGTACCGTTTAAGGATTGTGAGGGGAGGCTGAGGATAAAAGAGATAATTACGGTTACGCCAGCATCCTCTGGTTAACTCTAAAAATCTCAACATATATAACATTTTATAACATACCTGTCTTTCTATCAATAATAAATTTTGCCGGATGCGGCCGTTAATACTCTCTCTGCAGCAGCGCCGCAAAAAAGCCGTCCATTTCATGGTCCTCTGGTGAGGTCCGAAAATAGCCCTGGGCATCAAGAAACGCGTGGGCCGGCGATGGCGGCTGGACTGTCGCCGGGAGCAGGGCAAACCCCGGTTGGGCCGCCAGAAACGCCTGGACCACGGCCTCATTTTCCTCTGCTGTGCTGGTGCAGGTGATATAGAGCAGCAGGCCCCCCGGCCGCACCAGGGGCGCGGCCTGGCACAGCAGCTGGGTCTGGAGCGCCGCAAAGCGGGGGATGTCCTCGGGTTGCCGCCGCCATTTCAGCTCCGGATGGCGGCGCAGCACGCCCAGACCGGAGCATGGCGCATCAATAAGGACCCGGTCAAAGAGGCACTGGGGCGTCAGAGGCAAGGGCCGGCTGGCGTCGGCCTGCAGCACCTCCACCCCGGTCACTTGCAGCCGCCGCAGCTGTTGCTGCAGATCAGCCAGCCGCCGCCAACTCTTGTCGAGGGCCACAATGTGGCCTCGGCCACCCAGGAGCTGCGCCAGGTGGCTGGTCTTCCCCCCCCGGCCGGCGCCGATCTCCAGGATCGTCTGCCCCGGTGCGGCTTGCAGCAGCAGGGTCGCCAGCTGGGCCGCCTCATCCTGAAAGAGCCATAGACCCCGCTGATAGGAGGACAGGCGCACCGGCGATCCCGGCAGCGACAGGAGGGTCAAGCCCAGCGGCGACCAGCGGCAGGGCGCCGCGGTCACGCCCTCGGCCAGCAAAATGCCGCTCAGGGTCTCCCGGCTCACCAACCCCGTATTCACCCGGATGGTAAGGGGCGGCACGGCATTGACCGCCTGGGCCCGCCGCCAGGCCGGCTCCGGCCCCAACTCCGTCAGCCAGCGGACCGCCAGCCACTCGGGCACGGAAGCCGCCACCGCCAAGGCCGCCACCGGCTCGACCTCCGGGTCGGGGTGGGGGATGGTCGGCGCCGCCGCCGCCAGTTGACGGCCCACGGCGTTGACAAAGGCCGCCAGCGCCGGCGGCAGCCTCCGGGCCCTGGCCAGACTGACCGCCTCCGCCACCACCGCATGGGCCGGGATGCGGTCCAGGAAAAGAATCTGGTAGGCCGTCAGGCGCAGGAGGTCCAGGACCACCGGGTGGAGGCGGTGCAGGGGAGTGGTCGAAGTCCGGGCGATGACATAATCCAGCCGCCGGCGCCAACGCATGACCCCGGTGGCCAATTCCCACACCAGGGTCTGATCGGACCGGGCTAGGTCCGCGTGGCGGGCCAGGGCGGCGTGCAACAGGTCATCCAGGAAGGGGCCGGGCGGACCGCCGGGGGGATTGAGGCGCTGCCAGGTGGAGAGGACCTCCAGGGCCAGCCAGCGGGAGGTGGTGTGGCTTGGGCGGCGTTTTTTCAAGACGGCGGGGGCGCTTCGGCCAGAAAGGCCCGCACAGCCTGCTCCACCCGGTCCAGATCCACCTGGGTGTCAAAACAGGGGCCGTTGGGCCGGTGGTTGAGGATGCCAAAGACCGGCAGAGGGTAGCTGTCCTGCAGACCGCTCACCAGGTCCCGTTCACAGGCCACGGCAACGATGACCCGGGGCCGGCGCTCCACGATAATCCGCCGGGCGATGGTGCCGCCGGTGGCCACCGCCAGGCCCACCTGGTATTTATCGGAGAGCTCCACCAAGCCCTTAATATGGCATTTGCCGCAGCGCTTGCAGTTCTCCACCCGGCCGGTGATCCGCACCGGGCAATCGTGGAACTGCAGACAGTGGGGCATGAGCAGCAGGATTTTGTCAGGCTTGGCCTTGATCTGTTGGGCCAGCACCAATTGGTTGTTGATTTCGATGAACGACTGCTGCACCCGCTCCTTGCTGACGCCAAAGAGGCGCCCCACGCCGATGAGCAGCGGAAAGACAATCTTTACGATAATCCCCCGCAATCTCCGGGAAATAAAGAGGTCGCGGCCCAGGATGATGGTCAGGGTTAAGAGAAAGACCCCGCCCATGACCAGGATGATCAGGCTGCCAAAGATGATCCCGAGGATGAGCGGTAATTTCGGGTGAATGTTGGTAAACCCGACATACGGGACATACCACAGCAAGCCCAGGATGGGCCCCAGCAAGAGACAGGTGGCCACCAGCAGGCCGATGAAGATGCGCTTCTGGGGGTGGAGGGAATTGCCGCCGTTGAGAACCAGGGGCGGCTGCTCCGGCAATGAAGGATCGGCCATAATTAACCTAAACGCTGCTGCAGCAGCTGCTGCCCGCGGGCGAACTCCAGGGCGCTAAGGCGCCGGCGGCCGGCCAACTGCAGCTCCTGGAGCCAGAGGCTGCCGTCGCCGCAGGCCACTTCCGCCCCGGCAGCCGTTACCTGTAAGACTGTCCCCGGCGGTGCGGGCTGGGCCTCAACCGTCCCCACCACCGGCCGAAAGACCTTGAGAACCTGCCCCCGATAGAAGGTATAGGCCCCGGGGCTGGGGTCCAACGCCCGGATCAGGCGCTGCAGGGCAGGCGCCGGCTGGCTGAAATCCAGCCGCTGCATCTCCTTGGTGATCATGGGGGCATAGGTGACGCCCTCGCTGGGTTGGGGCCGCCGCACCAGCCGCCCGGCCTCAATCTCCTTGAGTCCGGTCACCAACAGGGCCGCCCCCTGGACCGCCAATCGGGCCGCCAGACTCCCGGCCGTATCGTCCGGTCGGATAGGCTGCTCCTCCTGGAGAAAAATATCCCCCGCATCCATCTCCAGGGCCAGCCACATAATGGTGACCCCGGTGAGCTCGTCGCCGTTGAGAATGGCCCATTGGATGGGCGCGGCGCCCCGATAGCGGGGCAGCAGCGAGGCATGGACATTGAGAACGCCGAGCCTGGGGATATCCAAAACTTCCTGAGACAACAGCTGCCCGAAGGCCACCACCAGGATCAGATCGGGCTGCAAGCTTTTAAGCTCGGCCAGAATATCGGCCTGGCCCTTCCGGCGGGGTTGCAGCACCGGCAGGCCTAACTCCAAAGCCGCAGTCTTGACGGCCGGGAAGCTCACCTGCTGGCCCCGGCCCCGAGGCCGATCCGGCTGACTGACCACCGCAGCCACCTCAAACCCCGCCCCCACCACGGCCCGGAGGCTGGGCACGGCAAACTCCGGCGTGCCCATAAAGACCAGGCGCCGGAGCGCCGTCATTTCTTGCGACTTTTCTGGAGCTGTCGTTTATACAGGCTCCGTTTCAAACGGCTGATCCGGTCGATAAACAGGATACCGTCTAAATGATCAATTTCGTGCTGCAACACCACGGCCAGCAGGTCCTTGGCCTCGATGCAGACCGGCTTCCCCTCCCGGTCCAGACCGGTGACGGTGACGCAGGCCTTGCGCCTGACGTCGCAGGCATAATCCACTACCGACAGGCAGGCCTCCTGGTGCACCAGCTCTCCTGATGAGGCCACAATCTCCGGATTGACGATGACGTTGAGATGGCGCTGCCCGTTCTTATGGTCCAGATCAAAGACGATCACCCGGTGCAAGGCCCCCACCTGGTTGGCCGCCAGCCCGATTCCCGGAGCATTATACATGGTATCGGCCATATTATCAATGAGACATTGTATCTCTGCGTCGATCGCCGCCACCGGTTTGGCCTTTTCCTTTAACACCGGGGCGGGATAGGTCTGTATCTCCAAGACTGCCATGGTCTCTGGTCCTCTGCGGCCTGATATTATCTTTATCTATTAATTTTATGACAATATTTGCCAAAATTCAAGGCGCCGACCGCCCAAAGGCGGCGACGCCTTGATCTTTCCTGATTTTCACCGGGCCGGCCCTAAAAGCCGGCCCCGGCCTGGGCCGGGTCCAGGTATGCCAGATTTATGGCCGTCTTGCGGTTCGCGGGCGAACCTCCTTTCCCTGGTCTTGAGCCGGGCGCGGGCCGCCATCCTGAACAGCCGGAGCCATCATTAGCAGCGGGCCAGATCAAAGCGGTCCAGGTTCATGACCTTGTGCCAGGCGGCGATAAAGTCATGGACAAACTTCTCCCGGTTGTCCTCACAGGCATAGAACTCCGCGATGGCCCGGAGCTGGGAGTTGTGCCCGAAGATGAGGTCCACCCGGGTGGCGGTCCATTTGGGGGCGCCGGTGGCTCGCTCAGAGCCCTGGAAGACCTCCTGGTCGGCATCCAGGGGCTGCCACTCCGTCCTCATGTCCAGCAGGTTCACGAAGAAGTCATTGGTAAGCGTTTCCGGTCGCTGAGTAAAAACGCCGTGTTGAGTCTGGCCGAAATTGGCGTTCAGGACGCGCATACCACCCACGAGAACCGTCATTTCGGCCGCGGTCAGGGTCAGCAGCTGGGCCTTATCCACCAGCAGTTCCTCGCTGGAGACGGCGTATTTCTTTTTTAGATAGTTGCGGAAGCCATCGGCGCAGGGTTCCAGGACCGCAAAGGACTCCACGTCGGTCTGCTCCTGGGAGGCATCGGTGCGCCCCGGATTAAAGGGCACGGTGACGTTGAAACCGGCCTTTTTGGCCGCCTCTTCCACTGCGGCGCAGCCGCCCAGGACGATCAGGTCCGCCAAAGACACCTTTTTGCCGCCGCTCTGGGCGCCGTTGAAGGCCTGTTGGATGCCCGCCAGGGTCTGGAGCACCTTCTGCAACTGGGCCGGTTGGTTGACCTCCCAATCTTTCTGGGGGGCCAGGCGGATGCGGGCGCCGTTGGCCCCGCCCCGTTTGTCGGAGTTCCGGAAGGTGGCCGCCGCTGACCAGGCGGTGTAGACCAATTCCGCAATGGACAGGCCGGCGGCCAGGATCTTGGCCTTGAGGGCGGCGATGTCCGTTTCATCAATGAGTTCGTGATCCACGGCTGGCACCGGGTCCTGCCAGATCAGGTCCTCGGCCGGCACTTCCGGACCCAGATAGCGTGCCTTGGGGCCCATATCCCGATGGGTCAGCTTGAACCAGGCCCGGGCAAAGGCGTCGGCAAACTCGGCGGGGTTGTCCCGGAAGCGGCGGGCAATCTTTTCATAAATGGGGTCGAACCGCAGGGCCAGGTCGGCCGTGGTCATCATGGTGGGCACCTTTTTCGCCGGATTGTGGGCCGCGGGGGCCAGATCCTGCTCGGCCACATTCTTGGGCCGCCACTGCCAGGCGCCGGCCGGGCTCTTGGTCAGCTCCCATTCGTAGTCGAAGAGCATGTGGAAATAGCCCATATCCCACTGAATGGGGTTGGGCGTCCAGGCCCCTTCCAGACCGCTGCTGATGGTGTCATCGCCCTTGCCGGTGCCGAAGCTGCTCTTCCAGCCCAGGCCCTGCTGCTCGATGGGGGCACCTTCGGGCTCGGGCCCCACGTGGGAGGCCGGGCCGGCGCCGTGGCATTTGCCGAAGGTATGGCCGCCGGCCACCAGGGCCACCGTCTCTTCGTCGTTCATGGCCATGCGTCGGAAGGTCTCCCGCACGTCCCGGGCCGAGGCCACCGGATCGGGATTGCCATTGGGCCCTTCCGGGTTGACGTAGATCAGGCCCATCTGCACGGCGGCCAAGGGATTCTCCAGCTCCCGGTCGCCGTGATAGCGCATATCGCCCAGCCACTCGCTTTCGGGCCCCCAGTAGACCTCTTCGGGCTCCCAGACCTCCTCCCGGCCGCCGCCGAAGCCAAAGGTCTTGAGCCCCATGGACTCAATGGCGCAGTTGCCGGCCAGGATCATGAGATCGGCCCAGGAGATTTTGTTGCCATATTTCTGCTTGATGGGCCAGAGCAGCCGGCGGGCCTTATCCAGGTTGACGTTGTCCGGCCAACTGTTAACCGGGGCAAAACGCTGCAGGCCCATGCCGGCGCCCCCCCGGCCGTCGCTGATGCGGTAGGTGCCGGCCAGATGCCAGGCCATGCGGATGAACAGCCCGCCATAGTGGCCGTAATCGGCCGGCCACCAGTCCTGGGAGTCGGTCATCAGCTTGTAGAGGTCCTGCTTCACCGCCGCCAAATCGAGTTTTTTAAACTCCTCAGCATAGTTGAAGTCCCGGCCCAGGGGACTCATCAGGGGACAGTTCTGGTGCAAAAGTTTCAGATTCAGTTGGTTGGGCCACCAGTCCCGGCTGGTCAGGCCGCGGCGGCCCTTGGGTTTGCTGCTGCCGCCCGTCACCGGGCACTTGCTATCTTCACTCATACGCTTTCCTCCTCTGTGGGGTTGGGGCCGCGGCCACGGGAAGGCCGCCGGCCGAGATAGTGGTCAGTGGTCAGTGGTTAGTGGTCAGAAAAAAGTTTCGAGTTTCGAGATGGTCTCCGGTTTCCAGTTTCCGGTTTCTGGAAAATGAGTTTTATAGGGCGGGCCGTGCCCGCCGTTGGATTTTTTTTGCCACCAAGCCTGCGTTGCCAATTGCTTGCAGGGAGATGAATACCATTTCATCCGAGCCACGAGCGTCAGCGAGTGGTACATCGCTCCCCGCTTGCGGGGAGCGATGACAGGAATGACATAGGCAGTCCATTATGGTTCTTAAGTTACTTTATAACTAATTGTTATTAATAATAAAATAAAGTTTCTGGTTCCGAGTTTCCGGATGGTTTCCGGTTTCCGGTTTTTGGAAAAAATCTTTTTCTTCAGTCGGCGGGCCTCCGCGCCCGCCCCAGTCAGCCCCCGGCAACAACCTTGATGTTCATACTTTGCGGGTGACCGCCACGTCATGGCCATTAATCAGGAGATATTCCCTATAAAATCTATTTAAATAGCAATTATTAAGAGAGATTTATAATCACTCCAATCAGAAATTACGGGCGGTGCTCAGCATATCCGGAAAAAACCTGCGGCTACCGGTCCTCCTGGCAGTCAGGGCAGATGCCGAAAAAATTCAGGCGGTGGTCAACGATCCGGTAGCCGGAGTGCTCGGCCGCGGCGGCCACCAGTTCAGCCACGCCGGGGAGCACCGGGTCCATGACCCGCCCGCACTGGATACACAGAATATGAGGATGGGGATAGGGCTTATTGCCGTCAAAACGGCTGCTCTCGGTAAAGCGGATCTCCAGGACTTCGTGGATCTCTTTAAGCAGGGCAATGGTCTTATAAATTGTCGCCAGACTGGTGGTGGGGAAGGTCTTCCTGACCTCGGCATAGATATCTTCCACGCTTGGATGTATGGAACTTGCTGCCAGAATTTTCAGGACAGCCAGGCGTTGCGGCGTCAATCGGAAATTCCTGGTCTTGAGTTTGAGCAGCATCTGCTGCAAACGGGCCTGGGGGTCGGCCATGGCTATTCCTGGGCGGCAGGTGGAAAAAATTTCATTCGATAATTATTATTTATTAATATAGAAAATACGGTCTACTGTCAAGAAAATTCGCCCCGCCAAAGAGCAGCCTGCGCACATTTTACGATTATCCCATCCACCGGCGGCATCGGTGCCCTCTGCCAGCAGGCGGGTTCTTTTCGCCGAAGGTATAGGAAGATTTTTTCCAGATATGATAGAAAAATAGGTGTGCAGAACGTCCAAAGCCTGAGAGAGGAGGCAAGGGTGGCTTCATCAGACCGCAGATTGGAGCAGTTTCTCCGAGAGCGGATTAAGCCCTCTCTGGGTGGGGCTGATTATCCGGCTGATATCAAGGGCGCCCGGCAGGTGGTGGAGTATCTGATCCGTAAGTATCATTGCGAATTGAAATTAGACGTCTTCCTGGGTATAACCGGCCAACATTGGGTGGCGTCATTTTACAGCCCCAGTCAGTGTCGGCGCTACGAAGCTTCCGGCCTCAGCGCCCCCCTGGCCATCTGTTGCGCGGCGCAGGAGGCGATCCTGCAGCTGGCTAGCTGATGAGGATGACCGGCCCGGTAACATTGTTTCTCTGGCCAGCAGCAGTTCGGTTTGACGGAGAGCTTGCCAGCCTGATACAGGGTTGCCTGTCCTGGGTCTGACCGCCCTTTTCCCCCGGCCCTAACACTCTTTGCCTCGGCCTGGAAAGCTGCTTCCTGGCCATCGAGGCTTATTGCCCCCATCCTGCAGCATACAATTCTATGGTATGCCGCACCTGCACCCTGGCCCGGCGCTGGGACAGCAGGTCCAAAAGCTGCAGCATGCAGGCCGGGCAGCCGGTGGCCACCACGGCCGCGCCGGTGGCCAGAATGTGGTCGATCTTGCGCCGGCCGATGGCCTTGGAGATTTCATACTGCTGCAGGGTAAAGCTGCCGCCGCAGCCGCAGCACTCATCGGCCGCGGCCATCTCCCGCAGCTGCAGGCCCGGGGTGGCCTGCAACAGCGCCCGGGGTTGGGCCGCTACGCCCAAAGATTTTTTCAGGTGGCAGGGGTCATGGTAGGTGACCGTCACGGCGGAGGCGGCAGGCGCCTCACGTGAGGGAGCCACGCCCACCACCTCAACCAAAAACTGGCTGATATCCATGGTCTGGGCCGCCAGCCGGTCCAGGGCGGTCTTTTCCGCCGCGGTCGCCTCGGCGAGAAAGAGGGGCCACAGCCTCTTGATGGTGGCCGTGCAGGTGGCGCAGGCGGTGATCAGATAGTCCCAGGGCTGCGCCTGCCAGTGCCGCAGATGGTGCCGCACCAGGCGGCTGAAGGCTGTCAGGTCGCCAGCCGACAGGGCCGGGATGCCGCAGCAGCCCTGGTCCGCCGGCACGACCAGGCCCACCCCGTGCTGCTGCAGGACCGATAGGACCGCCTGCCCCACCTCGGGGAAGAACTTGTCCACCAGGCAGCCCACGAAAAAGGCCGCGGTGGGGCGACCCGGCGCTGCCGTGGCCCGGAAACTCGGCACCTGCTGATGGAAAGGCCGCGCGGCCAGGGGCCGAACGTGTCGCGTCGCGAGCAGCGGCGACAGGAACCGGGCACAGGAGGAACCCAGGAGTTCATCCGCCGGTTTCAAAAAAAAGCCCTGGCATTTCGCCCCGAGGGACAGGAGGCGGTGAAAAAACCGGGGTTGGGCCAGCAGGCCGCGGAAAATGGCCTTCTGGAGCGGCGACAGCCCCAGGTAGCCTGCCAGGATGGCCCGGGCCCGCAGGAAGATTTCGGTAACCCGGACGCCGCTGGGGCAGTTGGCCGCGCAGGCGCCGCACAACAGGCAGCGCTGCAGCCGCCCCAACACCCCCTGGGGATCCTGCAGCAGATTCTGGGCCAGGCCGTTGAGCAGGGCCAGCTTGCCCCGGGCCACATCCGCCTCCCGGCCGGTGGTAGCAAACAGGGGGCAGACCGATTGGCACAGGCCGCAGCGGTTGCAGACGCCCAGCTGCTCCTGCAGCTCCTGGAGCATGGTCAGCAAGGTCTGGAGTTGGGCCATGGGGGCAAATCCGGGCAGGGGTCGTCAGTTGGCTCTGGGTAGAGGCGGCAGGGGCGCCGCGGTGGTGCGTGTGCCGAAAGAATCTTATTCTTCCTCCGCCGCCTCGGCCCCCTCGTCCTCGCCCCGGGGTTGAAAGCGGATATCCTGCAGACTTTTGGGTCCCAATTGGCCCTGCATGGCTGCCAGTATCCGGGGTTTGTCGTAGTGCAGCTCCTGAACCCAGGCGTGGCTGGCCGCCTCAACGAACAGGACGCGGCGTCGATAATCCACCAGCCGGGTGTGGCGCCGGATGGCGTCGCTGACCGCGGCCTCCCAGGCCTGGCGCAGGCGGGTCTCCAACTCCAATTGCTGCAGATCCCGGGGTTTGAGAACCTTGCGCAGGATCTCGCCGATGGGGGCCGGGGCCTTCAGGGCCGGACGCTTCCCCATGCCGCCTCCGTCAGGTTCCCGGCGCCAGGCGCTGCCTGACTCGGGCAAACCCCGGCGCCGCCGCGACAATGGTGTTCTCCGGCACGCAAAAGGCCAGGCGGAAGTAGCCGGGCCGACCGAAGCCGCGGCCGGGCACCGCCAGGATGTTTTCTTCTTTCAAAGCCTGGACAAAGGCCACATCATCATCCAGGGGCGCCTTGGGGAAGAGATAGAAGGCGCCCTTGGGGGTGACGAACTGGTAGCCGCTCTCCGCCAGGATGCGGCAGAAGAGCTCCCGCCGCCGGACATAAGGGGCGATATCCACGGATGTGCCCAGGAGGTTGACCAGGGCCCGCTGCATGAGGGCCGGGGCGTTGACATAGCCCAAGATCCGGTTGGCCAGGATCATGGCCGCGATCAGTTCCTGCCGCCCTTGAGCCTGCGGGTTGACGGCCAGGTAACCCAGGCGCTCACCGGGGATGGACAGGTCCTTGGAAAAAGAGGTGGCCACCACCGCGTCGGCATAGGCCTGAAAGACGCTGGGCACCTCAACCTGATCATAGACGAGCCGGCGGTAGGGTTCATCGTTGATCAGGTAGATGGGACGGCCGTAGCGGCGGCTCTGTACCGCCAGCATCCCTCCCAGGGAGTGCAGCAGGTCCGCCCCATACACCTGGCCGGTGGGGTTGTTGGGCGAATTGATGATGACCGCCCGGGTATGATCGTTGATCGCCTCCTCGATGCGGGACACGACCGGCACAAAATCCCGGTCGGTCTCCACCACCCGGACCACGCCGCCGTGATTTTCCACATAAAATAAATACTCGGGAAAAAACGGCGCCAAAACAATCACTTCGTCCCAGGGGTCGAGGATGGCCTTCAGGATAACGTTCAGGGCCCCCGCGGCGCCGCAGGTCATGATGATGTCATCTGGAGAAAAGGACAGGCCGTGGACCTGGCTCAAGTGCGCCGCCACCGCCTGGCGGGTGGCCGGCAGCCCGGCGTTGGGCATGTAGCCATGCAGCCCGGTCCGGTCATCCTGCACCGCGGCCAGCAGGGCCTCTTTGACCGCGGCCGGCGGCTCCAGGTCCGGGTTGCCCAGGGTAAAGTCATAGACCCGGTCCGCCCCTAACCGGGCCTTCAGTTCGGCCCCTTCTTCAAACATTCGGCGTATCCAGGACGATGATTGCATGGCCGCCGCCATTCTGCTGGCAATAGTCATAGCTGTTCCTTATATATCGTCGGCACGAGGTTTATTATTAAAGCACAAGTCAAAGGGCAGCAATCTGTCTGCTTGCCATTTCCTCTTTCCCTTTTCCCCAATCCCTGCCCTTCTCAGCGCCGCCCGACCCGCAAATCTTCCCCGGCCTTCGCCGGTAAGCCGTGCTCCCGGATGGCCGCAATGGTACGCTCAATGTCATACGGCACCCGCCGGATAGCAGGATTGACGGCTTCGCCCAGCTCCAGAATCATATAGGACGCCAACGGGTTGCCGTCTTTGGGGAAGCCGACGCTGCCGGGGTTGAGGAGCCATTTGCCCTGCACCGGTCGGATGATGGGGATGTGGGTGTGGCCGGTAAGCAGGATATCCTCCTCAACTTCGTTAAGCAGGTCAGCCACCATCTCCTCCGGCCAGGAAGGGCGGACATAGTCCCGGATGTGCCGGGGGCTGCCATGGGTCAGGCGCAGGCGCCATTTGCCCTTGGCCAGGGAGCGTTCCCGGGGTTGGGCCAGGAGAAATTCCCGGGTCTGGGCCGTGAGGGCCTGGACCGTCCAGGCGTAGAGCTCCTTGCCCATGGGAGTGATCCTGGCATTGAGGAGCTCGCCGATGGGGTCGGGCACCAAGGCCAGGACGGCCTGATCATAATTCCCGGTGATGCCCGGTATCTCCCGGGCCGCCACCAGGGCCACCGTCTCATTGGGAAAAGGATTATATCCCACCAGATCGCCCAAGTGGTAGATTTCCTTAATACCCTGGGCCTGGATATCGTCCAGCACTGCCTCTAAGGCCGGCAGATTGCCGTGCATATCGGAAAGAATCGCCAAACGGTGCATAAGGCCATAGTACCGAAAGCTTATGTAGGGTGGGCAATGCCCACCCTACTTTCTCGAAACTCGAAACTCGAAACTTTATTTTATTATACCAGCGGCTCGAAAACGGTGTCTACCGCCTCGTCGCCGCCCTCGCCGCCGGCCCGCCAGGCCAGCAGATACAGGGGGCCGTCCCCTTCATTGCGCAGCGCATGCGGGATGCCCGGCGCAATAATTACCAGGAGGCGGTTGTTGGTTAACAATCTTTCCTGCCGCTCCTGGCCGGGCAGACGCCAAAACAGGCGGCCCGTACCATGGAAAACATAGAGCCACTCGGTTTTCTGGGGGTGCTGATGCTGCCCCCGCACCTGCCCCGGCGCAATGGAGATAAGGTGCAAACTGTTGCACAGAGCTTCCCGGGGCAGCGTCTCGGCCAGACCCTGAAAGGGAAAAAACACAAAACCGCGTTCATCCTGATGGAGAGACTCTCCCAAATCGAGAAACTGGATAGGTACGGTCACTTGGCTCTCCTGCGGTCTACCCTCTGGGGAGACGAAAACTTGCGTTCCGGTGGAGTTGTTGATACATTACTGACCAATACGTATACTATATGCTTCTCGGGGTGCGCATGGCAACCATCAATGACCTGGTACTGGTCCATATTGAAAATAAGCCGACTTTTTTTGCCCGGATCAACGATATCCATCCCGACGTCAAAAAAAACTGGTATCAGGTGGAACTGCTGGTCCTGGGCGTTCCCCTGCAAAGCATTGTCTGGATCCTGGAAGAAGGCCACCTCCAGGGCGAGGAGTTTACCATGGGGGGCACCCCGGTCCGCTTAGAATATATTCCGCCGAAAGTATCCTCGTCGCCTCCCCCTGTAACTGCTGCCGACGGCAAAGGCAAGATCATCCCGCTCAAACGGAAAGGTTGATCGGTTCCGGAGGGCCGGGGAAGTCCTGGTAACGGTACATCCACCAGCGCCGCCAGAGGGGAAGCTTCCGCCAAAGAAACAGGAAATTCAGATAATAATCGGTCCGATGCCGGGTGATGGCCTGGCTGACCTCAGCGGCGTGGTGGCTTGGCAGCGCAAGCTCCTGGACCGATGCGGCCCGGGCCAGGACCATGAAACTGTCCCGATAAAAAATTCTGGTTCTCACCACCTGCCAGCCGGTCTGCGCCAAAGCCGCACTCAGGGTCGCCGGTGAAAAATAGAAATTATGGGCCAACGAAAAGACCCTCGTGGGCCCCACCTTGGGGGCCAGGATATTCGGGGTCTCCAGAAATAGCAGGGCGCCGGGAGCGGCCAGATCCCGCAGGCGCTGTAAAAAATCCAGCGGTGCGGGCAGATGTTCGATGACATGCGAGGAAGCGAAAAAATCAAACTCCGGGGCGATGGTTGCTTCTTCGAAGCGACGATTAATAATTGTTAATCCATAGTTTTCTTGAACAAATGCCGCCTGCTGCCGGTCCGGTTCGATGCCGACGGCACAACAGCCTCGCCGGCTGAGCCAGTGGCTGAGCAGCCCCAGACCGCAGCCAATCTCCAAAGTCCGCCAGCCCGGTTGGACCACCGCCTCCAGAAAGGCCGTCTGCCGCGCCACCCGCTGAGCCACCCGTTTCAGGTTGCGGCGGCGGATGGCCGCAGCCGTGTGCAGTTCCCGGTGGCTCAGGCCCAAATCGACCCGATCGCTATCTTCTACCACGGGATTGTGATATACCAACCCACAGCCCGGACACAGGACGGTGGTCACCGTCAAATGGCCATAGTTTTTTTGCCAGACTGGACGACCAACCTGGTTGAGGCATAAAGGGCAGGATATCTGACGCATAGTATCAATCCAAGGAAAATATATTGATTTTTCGGCCAGCGGCAATTAAAAAATAAAAGAGACTGGCCGGCCGCAGGGGTCCAGCAAAAAGGAGCTGTTTGATTGAGAATTCTTTTCGTACAGCCGACAACCTATTATCCCGGCAAAAAGGCCTTGCGGAGCAAGACCCGCTGGCTTTTGGGCCTGACTTTGCCGTATCTTGCCGGGCTGACGCCCAGACATATTACCGTGGAAATGGCCGACGACCGCTTGGGTCCGATCCCGTATGAACGGCGCTACGATCTGGTGGGCATCACCGCCACCTGTGCCACCGCCGAGCGGGGTTATGAGATCGCCCAGGAGTTTCGTCGGCGGGGTGTGCCTGTGGTCATGGGCGGCTTCCATATCACTCTGCATCCCGAGGAAGCCTTGGAGCATTGCGACGCCGTCGTGGTGGGCGAAGCCGAGAGCGTCTGGGAACAGGTCCTGGAGGATGCCCGGCGCCGACGTCTGCAGCGCCGCTATCAGGCCCCGGACTTCCATTCTCTGGCCGGACTGCCCCGCCCTCGCCTGGAATTGGTCAACTTCCGCAAATATCGGCTAAAGACCATTCCCACCCAGACTACCCGGGGCTGCCCCTATCATTGCAGCTTCTGCGAGGTGCCAATTGTCTATGGCCATACCTATCGGCGCCGGCCCATCGGCGAAGTCCTGGCGGAAATCGAGACCCTTATCCGTCTCACCGGCATCCGCAAGATCTATTTCGTCGACGATAACCTCACCGGCCACCGGGAGTATGCCAAGGAACTCTTCCGGGGGCTGATCCCCCTCAACATCCGCTGGAGCTGTCTCTGGACCATCAACACTTCCCGGGATGAAGAGCTCCTGGACCTGGCCAAAAAAGCCGGCTGCTACCATGTCAACATCGGCATCGAAAACGTCTGTGCCGAAAGCATCGAGGCCATCGCCAAGGTCCAGAATCCGGTCCAGGAATACGGCCGCCTCCTGAAAAAATTACAGGAGCGGGGCCTTTTTTACTCCCTGAACTTCATGTTCGGCCTGGACGGCGACACCCTGTCCCTGTTTGACGAAACCCTGGAATTTCTGGAACGCATCAAGGCGCCCATGGCCTTTTTCAATTCCGTCACGCCCCGCCGGGGCACGCCGCTGTGGGAGCAGCTTTATCGGGAAGGGCGGGTGCACAATCCCGACGCCGAAAAATATCTGGGCATGGTCTGCAACTTCATCCCGCGGCACATGACCCCGGAGCAATGCGAGAACGGCGTCTGGCGCTGCTTCCAGAAGTTTTATTCCTATGCCTCCATCTGCCGCCGCCTCCTCATGCCGCCCAACGGCTATGTGGTACAGGGGCTTCCCAGTAATCTCTATTTTCACTTTGTGGTCAACCGCCGCATTGATCCGGTGGATTTTTATTAAGGAACAAGGGTGAGCCCGCAGCTCACCCCTATCAAAGCAATGGCCTGTGGCGCTGAGCCGCCATTGCCAAGCCGCAAGGAAGAACCATGGCACATTATCAGGTAAAGAAAACCTATCAGGAAATCAATGCAAAAATCAAAAAAGGTCAGGCCGTGGTGGTGACCGCCGAGGAGATCATCGATATCGTCCGGCAAAAAGGCGAGGTTGAGGCCGCCCGCACCGTTGATGTGGTAACCACCGGCACTTTTTCTCCCATGTGTTCTTCCGGCGCCCTGCTGAATGTGGGCCACAGTCATCCGCCCATCAAAATTTCCCGCGCCTGGCTGAATAACGTCCCGGTCTACTGCGGCTTGGCCGCAGTGGACATCTACCTCGGCGCGACCGAACCCACCATCGACGACCCCCTCAATAAGGTCTACCCCGGTGAATTCAAATATGGGGGCGGGCACGTCATTCACGACCTGGTATCCGGCCAGACTGTACACCTCGTGGCCGAAGCCTACGGCACCGATTGCTATCCCCGCAAAAAATGGGACCGGCACCTGAACATTACCGAGCTCAGGGACGCCATCCTTTTAAACCCCCGCAATGCTTATCAGAATTATAATTGTGCCGTCAACCTGACCAAAAAAATTATCTATACCTACATGGGGCCGTTGCGCCCGAAGATGGGAAATGCCAATTATTGCACTTCTGGCCAATTGAGTCCCTTGCTGAACGATCCTTATTATCTCACCATCGGCATCGGCACCCGCATTTTTCTGGGCGGCGGCGTCGGCTATGTTACCTGGCCGGGGACCCAGCACAATCCTGCTGCACCCCGGGCCGCCAACGGCCTGCCCATGAAGCCGGCCGGGACGCTCATGGTCACCGGAGACCTGAAACAGATGCACCCCCGCTATCTGGTGGGCGTCAGTCTGTTGGGTTATGGCTGCTCTCTGGCAGTGGGGTTGGGTATCCCCATCCCGCTGCTCAACGAAGAGATCGCCCATTTCTGCAGTTTAAGCGATGCAGACATCCTCATGCCCGTTGTCGATTATGGCGAAGACTATCCCAATGCCACCGGCCGGGTCCTCACCTATGTCAGATATGCCGATCTGAAATCCGGGGTTATCGAGGTTGAAGGTCAACGGGTCCAGACGGTGCCGCTCTCCAGTATGGCTCGGTCCCGGGAAATCGCCCACACCTTAAAGAAGTGGATCCAGGAGGGCTCTTTCCTGTTGGGTGAACCGGTGGAACTGTTGCCGTCCTGCCCCCGGAACGAATACTGTCCACCTCGCCCGGGCGGCGTCGAGGAGATATCCTGAGCGTGCCCCTGTCCCTGACCACAGCCCGGAAGCTGGCCGCCCTCCAGGCCCTGCTGCGGACCTGGCCCCGGGTCGTGGTCCTGTTGTCCGGCGGGGTGGATTCCTCCGTGCTCGTCAAAGCCGCCGCCGATGTCCTCGGCTCCGGGGTGCTGGCCGTGACCTTTACCGGCCCCCACTACCCCAACGAGGAGGTCGCCGCAGCCATCACTTTGGCTCAAAGCCTGGGCGTGCCCCAACGGTTGGAGCCCTTTGACCCCTTTGGCCTGCCTGACTTCCGGCACAACACCCCGCAGCGCTGTTATGCCTGTAAAGAGGCCCTCTACCGCCGGAGCTGGGAGATTGCCCGGCAAGGCGGGGCGGCAGCCGTCCTGGATGGCGCCACCGCTGATGATGCCGCCGCTGAACGGCCCGGCCTCCGGGCTGCCGCCGCCCTGGGGGTCCGCAGTCCCTTACGGGAAACGGGCTGGCACAAAAGCGACATCCGGGAACTGGGCCGCTTCTGGGGCCTCCCCGGCTGGGATCGTCCGGCCCAGAGCTGCTTGGCCACCCGCTTTCCACCGCATACCCTGCTTTCCCCCCAGGACCTGCAGCATGTCGATGTCGTGGAAGGTTTTCTGCGCCGCCAGGGCTTTGGACCGGTCCGCCTCCGGGTCCATGGTGAGCTGGTCAGACTGGAATTGCCGCCAACCCAATGGCCCCGGCTTCTGAAACCCCAAACCCTGACCCAGTTACAAGACCTGAGCCGATCCCGGGGCTGGCGCTATCTGACCCTGGACTTGCAGGGGTATCAGAGCGGCAGCATGAATGCCCGTAAGCAAAAGCAGGGCGAAAGTCCCGCCCCCGTCCCTTCTCCCGCCTGATCTGCCCAGTCGACCTTCATCCAGGAACTGGCAGGCCCTTAGTACCCATGCCCCTTCTCTGCCTGCAGCCCGACCCGGCAAGCCGGGCCTGGCCGCTTAGTCGGCCGCGTCTGTCGGCGCTAACACCGCCTCATAGACCCGCCGGGCAATGAACAACTCCACCAGATCGCGATCCAACCGCCCTTTGGCGGCCTCCTGCTGCAGGACATGCAGGGCCTGGGCACAGCTGGCTCCGAGCCGATACGGCCGGTCCGAGGCCGTGAGGGCATCGAACACGTCGGCAATGGCCAATATGCGAGCTTGATAAGGCAGTTCCGCGGCGGTCAGGTGAAACGGATAGCCCGTTCCATCCAGACGTTCGTGGTGGCAGGCAGCCAGCCGGGGCACCTGCGCCAGCGGCTTGCTGAAAGGAATCTTCTGCAGGATGTGCAGGGTTTGCAGAGCGTGCCCCTGAATTTCCGCGTATTCCTGGGAGGTCAGATTGCCATGAGAAACCATCAGGGCCGCCAGCTCCTCGGCGGTCAGGAGAGGATAGTCCGCCGCCGGAGGCTCGCTGCCCTCGCCGCTCCGGTCGCCAGCCGGCCTGGTGAGGCGTTTGGCCGCCAGGCGGGCCAGTCGAGCCGGGGCTTCGGGCGGCAAATAGGGGAGGGCATTGATCTGCTGCAAAAACTGCAAATCCTCAACCAAGGCTTGCCGTTCCGACGGGTCGTGGCTCTGCCCATGGGCCAGCCAGATGCGCCAGCGGATGGCCTCCAGCTGCTGCTCCGTTAATTTTGTCTTTTTATCCAGCAAGGCATCACGCACCCCGATCTTGCCGATATCGTGCAGCCAGGCACTGAACCGCAGTTCCTCCAGCTCAGGCTCGCTAAAGGCGACCCCGGCCAGCGGCCCCTCCTGGCAGCCATTGACAGCCTGTGCCAATGCCAGACTATACGCCGCCACCCGCCTGGAATGGCCGGCCGTGTGGGGGCTGCGGGCATCGATGGCCGACACCGAATAGACCACCAAAGACTCAAATAGATTCTTGATGGTGCTTATGAGGCGCACATTGTTAATAGCCACCGCCGCCTGGGAGGCCAACGCCAAAACCAGGGTTTCGTCCTCCCGGGAAAATGGCAGGATCTCACCATCGGCGCCGATCGCATTAATCAACTGCAGGACGCCGACAATCTCCCCCTGGTGGTCTTGCAACGGCGCCACCAGCATGGACCGGGTCCGGTAGCCGGTGCGCCGGTCAAAGGACGGGTCGAAATGGTAGGGAAGATCGGCGGCCAGCTCATAAACATCGGCAATGTTCAAGAGTTGGCCGGTCAAGGCCACATATCCGGCCAAACTTTTGTCATCCACGGGGAGATCATGGCACCGGAAACAGAGCAGCTCACTCCCCAAGGTCTGGGCAATGATTTCGTTCTGGGCCACCTCGAACGTCAATCGATCCTGGGCTACCAGATAGAGACTGCCCCCCTGGGCGCTGGTCAGACCGCGCAGCTCGGAGATGATCCGGCTGAGGAGGCGATGCAGATCGGTCTCGCTGGTCAGGGCGATGCTGATGTCAATGAGTTTCTGCTTTTCCAGCAACACTCGTTCGGCGGTATGGTTCCTGGTCATGGTACGCTGGGGGTTGGCTCGAGGTTGACAATCATATGAATATGTTAGATTGAATAATCTACCAAAAAATAATTGCCGGCGCTACGAAATGATTAATTTACTGAGTTTGTGGACTTCGGGAGGCACTAAGTCTATGTAGGGTGGGCATTGCCCACCAATGGCTGCCTCGGGCGGGTGCGAAGGCCGGCCTCACTAACAAAGATCCAACGGCGGGCACGGCCCGCCCTATCAATTTACTTTTCCAGAAACCGGAAACTGGAAACCGGCACCCATCTCGGAACTCGGAACTTTTTTCTTGCCGCCGGTGCCGGTTAGCATGATACCGCTGGTCATCCGGGCGCGGTATCGGGCTGTATCTCTGGCTCTGCGTTCTGGCATTTTTTGCGTGTATTGATTACAATAGGCGGCAAGAGCATGCCTTGAGTCCGACCATCAGCAAAAACCTGGATTTTCCTTTAGAAAAATGCGCCTCGGCTGTCGGCCGCAGCCCCAGAAGAATATCATGGTCTTGAGAAGAATCTGTCGTCGCCTCTTTATTCTGACCCTGTGCGGCATTATGGTGGGGTTGGTCTGGTCTCCTCCCGCCAGCAGGGCGGCCGGGCCGAAGGTAGACGATTTGTCGGAGCAGGTCAAACAGTTGCAGCGGGCCGGCCAGTATCGGGAGGCCCTGCCTCTGGCTCTGCAGGCCTTGCAGACCTGCTATCAGGAACAGGGGGCGGAACATCCTGACACAGCCGCCGCCCTCACCACGGTTGGCCTCCTCTATCTGGAATTGGATTCCCTGGCCGAGGCCCTGCCCCTGCTGCAGCGGGCTCTGCAGATCCGTTTCAAAGCCCTGGGCGTCTCTCACCCGGAGACCGCGGCCAGCCTCATGCACCTGGGGGAGGTCTACCGTCGGCAAGGGTCCCTGGACGAGGCCAGGCCCCTTCTGGAGCGCTCCCTCCAGATCCGCCAAAGGGTCCTGGGGCCGGAGCATCCGGAGACTGCGGCCAGTCTGACGGCCATGGCCCTTTTCTATCAGGACAAAGGTGAGGAGGGCCAGGTGCTGTCCCTGTTGGCGCAGGCCCTGTCTATCCGGGAAAAGGCCCTCGGGCATCATAGTCCTGATCTGGCCGCCAGCCTGAGCCTGTTGGGCGACTATCAGCGGCGCCGGGGCGCCTATCAGCAGGCCTTGCCCCTGCTGGAAAAGTCCCTGCAGATCCAGGAGCGGGCCTTGGGGCGCCTCCACCCGGCCACCGCCCAGAGCCTCAGCAGTCTGGGCCGACTTTACCTGGACATGGGGTTTTACAGCAGGGCCCAAACCGCTTTGGAGCAGGCTCTGCAGGTGCGGCAGAAGGCCCTGGGCTTGGAACATCCGCTGGCCGTCCAGAGCCTCAGCGATCTGGGTCTGCTTTACGCCCGGCAGAAGGAGTTTGAGAAGGCCAAACCTCTCCTGGAGCGGGCGTTGGCCATCCGGGAAAGACGCCGGCCGCCTGATCATCCTGACCTGGCTGCCAGCTACCATGATCTGGCCATCCTCCAGCAAGCCATGGGCCACCTGGACACTGCCGTGGCCTTGGCCCAACGGTCTCTGCAGATCAGGGAACAGGCCCTGGGGCCGGGACATCTCGATACCTTGGCCAGTCTGGCCACCCTGGCCGGGCTCTATCGGGAGATGGGCGCCCCTGCCAAAGCCGTCCCCCTCTACAGCCGCATCCTGCAAGCCCGGGAAAAGGCCCTGGGCACCGACCACCCCGATCTGATCGATGCCCTTATTATCCTGGCGCAGACCCACAAAGAAGCCGGCCAGCCGGACCAGACCCTGGGCCTCTGGCAACGGCTCTGGCACCTCCGGGAGAAGACCCTGGGGACCGAGCATACCGACACCCTGGCCAGCCTCAATACCCTGGCAAACCTGGCCCTTGATTACGGCCTTTTAAGCAAGGCCTTGGCCTGGTATCAAAAAATATTACAGATTTCGGAGAAAAACCCGGGGCCGGAACAGCCGTCCACGGCCGTAGCCTTGACAAACGTCGCCCGGGTCTATCAGGCCATGGGCGAGTTTGATCTGGCCCTCCCCCTCCTGGAACGGGCGCGGCAGATCCAGGAAAAAGTCCTGGGGGCCGATCACCCTGCCTTGGCCCGCACCTTTCTGGACCTGGCGTCACTCCGTCAGGGCCGGGAGGAATACGACCAGAGCCTCGTCCTGCTCCAGAAGGCGATCACCATCAGGGAAAAGGCCCTGGGCGCCGAACACCCGGAAACTGCCCTGGCGATAGCCCAGTTGGGCGGCTGCTATGCTGCCATGGGCTGGTACGCGGCGGCCCTGGCGGCTTATGAACAGAGTTTGTCGATACTGGCCAAAGCCAAGGAACCATCGCCCCGGGACCTGGGTCTGATCCTCGTGCGGCTGGCCACCCTGCACGAGACTATGGGTGACTCCGCCAAGGCCCTGCCACTGTGGAGGAGGGCCTTGGAGCTGGCTGAATCGGCCCGCGACGTCGAGTTGGCGGAGATTGACCGGCTCCTGGCCAACCTGGGTTTCGGCTACCTGGAGGCCGGTGACATCAAGAAGGCCGAGGCCGCTTTTGCCCGCCTGAAAACGCGGGAAATGCAGGTTGAGGTGGCCCTGGCCCTCGGGCGCCCGGAAGAGGCCTGGCAACTCCTTGAGGAGTCACCCCCGCCCCTGGTGTCTTCTCCGGCCTTTCAGGTGGGCTGGCTGACCCAGCAGGGCCGGGCGATGGCCGGGGTGGGGATGCTGCCGGAGGCGGCTGTGGCCCTGTGGGAAGCGGTGTCGGGGGCGGCCAAACTTTCTCCCCGGGGCCACCGGCAGCAGGTTGGCTTGCCGTTCTGGTGGCAATCTCACACCCCGCAGGAACACCTGCTCGCTGTATTGCTCCGCCTCGACGCCCAGGGCGCCTCCCTGCCCCCGCAACTCCAGGAACTGGGCACCACCCCCCGGACTGCGGCCTTTGCCCTGGCGGCCCTGGCCAAGGGGCAGAATTTTCTGGGGGCCCTGGCCCGGGCCCCGGTGGCGCCGAGTCAGACTGAATTGCCCCCGGATATCCGGTTGCGTCTCCTGTCCCTGCAGCGCCGTCTGGCCGCCAACGAAGTCCAATGGGAGCGGGCCGTCAAAGGCGGGCAGGAGGCCCTGCAGGAGGCCATCGCCAGCCGGAAAAAACTCAGAAGCGAACTGGAGGAGGTCCAGGCGGAGTTGGCCCTCTGCCAGCCCCTGGCTGCAGCCTTATACTTTCCCCAACCCCAAGCCCCCGCTGACCTCCCCCTGGCCAGCGACGAAGTCCTTATTGAATATATCCTGGGCCAAACCGAGAGTTTCGTGTTGGTCGTGCGCCCCGGCGAAGTCGCTTACGTTTATGCCATCCCCATGGGCCGCGCCGCCCTGGCCGATAAGATCCGGGAGCTGCTGACCCCGGTGTTCCAGGCTGACGCCGCAGCCTGGCCCCTGGCCACCGCCCAGGAACTTTACGAGCTGCTCCTGGCCAAACCCCTGGCCACGGTAGCCCCCTGGGAGCGGCTGATCATCGTCCCCGACGGCGTTCTCGGTCTGCTGCCTTTTGAGGCTTTGACCAGCGCCGCCGGCCAGGACGCCAGGGATCCGGTTTTTCTGGGCGACCTGCGAGGCATGGTATATTATCCATCCACGGCCGTCCTGGCCCAGCAGCGGGGCCGGCCGGCCGAGCCCAAACCTCGCCCCTTTCTCGGGGTGGGGCCCCCCTGGTTGGCAGGCGTCAAAGACGGTCCTGCCTTGGGAGGGGAGCCGGGCCAAGGCGCGGTGCGGGCGATCCCACCTCTGACCTGGACGACCGCCGGCTGCCAAGCGCTGGCGGCTCACAAAGATTGGGGGCCGGTTACTCCGGGCAGCTGCCGGGACCAGTGGCTCCTCTACCCATACCGGCCTGAAAGCGAGGCCATGCTCCGGGAATTGGCCGATCTTTGGCAGAAAGACACCGAACCTGCCGACCTCCTCTTGGGCTCCCAGGCCACGGCCGCCAACCTGCGCCGCGCCCCCCTGGCTGACTACCGCGTGCTGCAAGTGGCCAGCTCTGTGGACTTCAGCGACGCCATCCAGGGGCTGCTGCAGCCTTTTATCTTATTGGCACCGGCAGACACCGCCCCGGCGCCGAGCGGCCCCCTGACCATGAGCGATATTCTGGCACTGCCCCTCGGCGCCCGGCTGGTCGCGCTGGATAACGGCATCATCGGCCGGGGCCAGGCCCTGGCCGGCGCCGGTGTCCCCCACCTGACCCGCGCCCTGATGTATGCCGGAGCCCGGAGTGTGCTCATCAAACTCTGGCCGCTACCACCTGCCATCTCCCGGGAGTTTTATCAGCAGGTCTATACTCTGCTCCAGGAAGGCCGCAGCCCAGGCCAGGCGGTGTTGCAGGCCCGTCAGCAGCTCCGCCGCCGCCACCCTGATCCCCGCCTCTGGGCGGCCTGGCAATTTTGGGGAGAGGAGTGAAAAGGGCCAGGGATGAAAAAGAGGGATGAGGCAAAAGGGAAAAGGGATGAGGGAAGCAGACTGAGGCCAAACCTTTGCCCTTTGCTGGAATCACAACTGTCATCTGATATCTGATAACGACAAGCTTTTCCAGGCCACCGCAGCAGGAGCCTGGCCGCCACCTCGGAAGGAAGCCAAAGCATGCTCCCCAAGATCGATCCCACCACTACGGCAAGCTGGCCGCGCCTGCAGGCGCATTACGACCAGATCAAAGGCGTCCATCTGCAGACCTGGTTCGCCCAGGACCCGGACCGGTTTCAGAAATTTTCCCTCAGGTGCAAAGATATCCTTGTGGATTACTCCAAAAACCGGATCACCTCGGAGACCATGGCCCTGCTCCTGGGCTTGGCCGAGGAGGTCCAGCTCCGGGAGGCTATCGAGCGGATGTTTGCCGGCGATCATATTAATGAGACCGAGGATCGGGCTGTGCTCCACGTCGCCCTGCGCAATCGGGCTAACACCCCCATGTATGTGAACGGCCAGGATGTCATGCCGGCGGTCAATGCCGTTCTCAACCAGATGCAGGCTTTTTCCCACCAGGTCCGCAGCGGCGCCTGGACCGGCTATACCGGCAAAAAAATCACTGATATCGTCAACATCGGCATCGGCGGCTCGGATCTGGGCCCCAAGATGGTCTGCGAGTGCCTGCGCCCCTATCGCCAACCCGGCCTCAACGTCCATTTTGTTTCCAACATCGACGGCACCCATATCAGCGAAACCCTGGCCGACCTCAACCCCGAGACCACCCTGTTTCTCATCGCTTCCAAGACCTTCACCACCCAGGAGACCATGACCAACGCCCATACGGCCCGGGAGTGGTTCCTGCGCCAGGCAGGGGACGCCGGCCACGTGGCCCGCCATTTCGTCGCCATCTCCACCAACAGCAGGGCCGTGGCGGCCTTTGGCATCCATCCCGACAACATGTTCGTCTTCTGGGACTGGGTGGGCGGCCGCTTCTCCCTCTGGTCGGCCATCGGCCTGTCCATCGCCTGCTTTGTGGGTTTTGAAAATTTCGTCGAGCTGCTGACCGGCGCCCATGAAATGGACAGGCATTTTCGGACCGCGCCCTTTGCCGAAAACATCCCGGTTATCCTGGCCCTCCTGGGCATCTGGTATACCAACTTCTTCGGGGCCGAAACCGAAGTGATCCTGCCCTATGACCAATACATGCACCGCTTCCCGGCCTATTTTCAGCAGGGCAACATGGAGAGCAACGGCAAGGGGGTGGACCGCCGGGGCCGGCCGGTCACCTACCAGACCGGGCCCATAATTTGGGGCGAACCCGGCACCAACGGCCAGCATGCCTTTTACCAACTGATCCATCAGGGCACCAAACTCATCCCTGCGGATTTCCTGGCCCCGGCCCGCAGCCACAACCCAGTGGGCCAACACCATGAGATCCTGCTCTCCAACTTCTTCGCCCAGACCGAGGCCCTGATGCTGGGCAGAACCGAGGCTGAGGTGGTGGCCGAACTCCAGCAGGCCGGCTACAGTCAGGAGTACATTGAGCTTTATGCTCAGCACCGGGTCTTCCCCGGCAACCGGCCCAGCACCTCCATCCTCTTCACCAAGCTGACCCCCCGGGTCCTGGGCAGCCTCATCGCCATGTATGAACACAAGATCTTCGTCCAGGGAGTCATCTGGAATATCTTCAGCTTTGACCAATGGGGCGTGGAGCTGGGCAAACAGTTGGCCAAACGCATCCTGCCGGAATTGGCCGACGACCGGCCCGTAACCGGCCACGACGCTTCCACTAATGGCCTGATGAACGCGTACAAGCAGATGCGGCAAGAATAATTATAAGCGCTTATTATAAATATAATATTATTTATATTTAAATATTCTAATAAATTATTTTGTAATTTAATTAATTTAATGTCTCCCCAAACTGCAACACAAAAAAACATCATAGGAAATGAGGAGCGGCGTCCGGCGGATCACGAGCAGCAGAGGTCAGGATCGGTCAGGCAGCAAAACCTGGTAAGTGTCCATCCGGAAAATCCTTTATTACCACTCCCAGCGCCAGCGGGGGGCGAGGGAGTTTATGCGGGATGGCGGGCACGGAGGCCCGCCCCTTTTACAAAGATCCAACGGCGGGCACGGCCCGCCCTAGAAAACGCCTTTCTCGAAACTCGGAACTCGAAACTTTATTTTCTGACTGATGTGCCGAACTTGATATGAACAACTCCCCATCGTGTAAGCTTGTGCCAAGAAAGCTCTATCCAGGAATGCCCCAGTCATGATAAAGTGGCTCTATCAGGCCCATTGTCCCAGAATCGCCTAGACGGATACTATCCCGATATGACAAAAGCACTATGTCCCCTTTTTTGTCAATCATAATCGTTTTCCTGGGAAGCCAGATCGTCGGCAAAGCCTCAGGAAGCCGACGCCTCTTGCCAGCGTAGGAGAGCATGACCGCAACGCCTCCGTCCCGTTTCTGGCTGAAAACCGGCCTGGCCCTGGGTCTGAGTGTCGTTCTCCTCCTCCTGGGCGGCTGGTGGGTCACCAGCACCGCCTTTTGGGAAAGGGTGGGCTGGCGACTGGTGGCAGAAGTGCAGGACCGGCTGAACGCCCAACTGACGGTGCAGCAGGTCTCCGGCGACCTGCTGACTGGCATGGTCTTCCGGGGAGTGACCATCCGGCGCGACGGTGCGACGATCCTGGCGGCCCAAGAGCTGGAAGTCAGTGTCTCCCTGTTTTCTCTCCTGAAGCTGCAGCCGGTCATCCGCACGCTGATAATCCGGCAACCGGTCCTGAATGTGCAGCAGGGTCCGACCGGTGTATGGAATGTTGCCAACTTATTGAAGAAGCGGCCGCCGCCGCCATTTTCCCGCATCCACCTGCAACAGATCGAGATACAAGATGGCACGGTGCAGCTGGCGCGGCCCAACCAACGCCATACCTGCCGTGCTCTCAATATCAGGCTCGACATCACGATCCAGGATCCGGGCCGGCCGCAGGTTCGGGTGGCGGTTCAAGAAGGATTGGTGAGTTTTCTGCTGCCCCCCTTTCCGGCGGTGCGACTGCAGTTGACGGGCAGCGCCTCGGCCCAGGAGTTGCTGCTCACGCGGGTCGAGCTTTTTCTGGCAGACCTGCCGGCGGTGGCCATCCAGGGCGCAATAACCGAGCTGTCATCCGACCCGCACCTGGCCCTTAGCGTTCAAATGCCAGAGATTTCCGGAAAGCAGCTCCAGCAGCTCTGGCCGTCCTGGCCCGAGGCATTGCCGGTGCGGGCTGATCTGGCCGTGACCGGCCCATGGTCGGCGCCGGGTTTCAGCGCCGCAGGGGCGCTGCACGATTGCCAGTGGCAGGCCCAGGGGGCGTGGCAACGGCAGGGCGAGGCCGCGCCCCGTTTTCAGCTGTTCTTAAGTTTTGCTCACCTTAAACCTGCAGTCCTGCCCATTGCCGGGCGGGCTGCGGCGCATCTGCACGATCTCTCGCCCCTCAGCGGCAGTCTTACCATCAACGGCAGCGGGCAGCCCTGGAGTCCTGACAGCTTGACGGCCAAATTGAATTTGGAGCCCTGGACGCTGCGGCAGACACCGGTGCGGACCACGGTAGTGACGCTGACCATGGCCGGAAAAGAACAAAGCCTGCAGCTCGAGGTGCAAGGCAACTTCGGTCGGTTAGAAGCCGCAGCCCGAGGCCGTTTGTGGCCCTGGCCGGGAGTGCAGAGCTCCGTCGCCGGGGAGGTGCGGTTGGCCACCGCCGGGCTCAATCCCGAACTGCTGCTGGCCGCGTTTGGCGTCAAGGCGCCGCCCGGTTCCCTGGACCTGACGTTTACGGGTCATGTTCAGGCGCCGTCCCTGTCGGCCTGGCGCCAGGCCACCCTGACCGGCACCCTGCAAGCCTCCGGTCGCCTGCAGAATCAACCGGTGCAGGAGGTCTTTCTTCAGGGGAGTTGGGCCGGGGGGGAACTGCGCCTCGATCCGGCCCGGGTGCGCCTGGGGAACCTGGCGGCCACGGCCCAGGGGCGGTTGTCGGCCGCCGGGGTTGACGCCAAAATGGCCCTGACCTTCGCTCCCCCCGGCCCGTGGCCGTTGTTGCCGGCTCATTTCACCGGCCAGGGGCAGGCTGCGGCAACAGTGCAGGGGACTTGGCACTCTTTGAACTATCAGGTCAGTTTCCAGGGCCAGGGGCTCGCTTGGCGGCGGCTGAGCCTGCAGGCGGTCCAGGGCCAGGTGGCCGGCACCGCCTCTCGGGAAAGCTGGCAGATCGGCAGTTTTGCCCTGCAGGCTCGGGGGTTGGCTACGGCAGTGGGACGATTCGGTCGGATTGCGGGGAACGGCCGCACTCAGGATGGCAACCTCGTCTTTGACCTGAAGGCCAGCGAGGCCCCGGGGCACGGCGGCGAACTGGCCGGGGTGGCTTCCTGGGATAGGAGCGATGTGCAGATCCGTCTCAATCGACTTCAGTGGGGGCCGCCAACCATGCAGGTCGCAGCCGCAGAACCGGCAACCCTAACCATCGGCCCCGGTCGGCTGGCAATCACGCCCCTGCGGTTGCGCTATCGGCAAGCGGTCCTCTTCTTAAATGCCAAATTTTCTGCCGACGACCTTTCTGGCCAGGTCAGGTTGGAAAACCTGCACTTCTCAGCCCTGACCGACCTGGTGCCCCAACTCTCCCTTTTCCAAGGCGCCCTGCAGGCCCAGGTCGATATAAGCGGCAGCGGCCGGGCTCCCATCCTGCGGGGGCAGGTGCAGGTCAGCCCCGGAGCCATCGGGACGTTTCACTTTGATACTTTCCAGACAAGTTTTGCCTACCAGGGGAGGCTGCTCAGCCTGAACGGCCATCTCCAGGAAAAACCGGACAAAGGCCGTTTAACCTGGCAGGGCACGGCGCCCCTCACCATGACCCTCTTCCCCTGGTCCGGGCAGATCCCGGACCAGGGCTTGCAGATGCGGATATGGACGGAAAACCTGACTATGGCCCTGTTCCCCCAGCTCATCCCCCTGTTGGCCGGGGGTGAGGGAGGTATGGATCTGCAGGTGCAAGTTTCCGGCAGTTTGCGCCAGCCATTGTTAACGGGCGCCCTGCACTATGGCCCCGGTTCCCTGACCATCCGGGAGTCGGGGGCACCTTTTGCCCTGGAGCCGGGGGAAATCCGGCTGGAGGGCGACCGATTGATTATTGGCCGCCTCTCCTTTCACAGCGGCGAGGGGGGCGGAGAGATAACCGGCGGGGCCAAGTTAGCCGGACTGCGGCTGACAGACGTACAGCTCACCCTCAGGGCTGCCAATCTTTTGGCTATCCGCCGGGCCGGTTCCTGGGCCGTGGCCAACGGCCAGGTGACGCTGACGGGCTCCTGGCCGAATTTTCAGACTGCCGGCAAGGTGACCATCAGCCCGGGCCAGTTCCGGGTGGGGTTCTTCCGGGCGGAACGCAATCCGGAGATTATCATCCTGCCACGAGTCTGCCGCCTCCCCGATCCGCGCACCGCAGCCACCGGTGCCGCTGCGGTGGTGCGCAATTTTACCATGGACCTGGCTGTCGATATCCCCGGCGCGGTCTGGCTGCGGGATAAAGACGTCAATATTGAAGTGCTGGGGCAGATCAACGTGCTGCGGCGCCCGCCCGGTCCCAAATATCTGGGCGGCTGGGTCAAGGCCAAAGAGGGAACCTTCGCCATAAACAACAAAATCTTCACCGTGGACAAAGCGATGCTGATCTTCCCCGGCGAACCCCATAAACCCATCCGGGTGGAGGCCCGAGCCTCCCGGCAGGTAGAGGACTATACCCTGTCGGTGTTTGCCGTCGGTCCCACAGACAGCCTGCGCACCGGTTTGGAGAGCAACCCGCCGCTGCCGCCCCGGGATCAGCTCTCGCTGCTCCTCTTTGATCATCTGGCCGACAAAATGACTCGGGAGGAGTATATCACTGCCAGCCAACGGGCCATGGGGCTGCTCGGCAGCCTGACGGCCCAGCAGCTTAAGGCCTTCTTCGGGGATAAACTGCCGCTGCTGGGAGAAGTCGCGCCGACTACCAGTCAGGAAGCTGTGGGGGTCGGGAAAAAACTGGGACGGGGTCTCACCGTCAGTTATGAGCGCAAACTTAACCCCATCGAGGGCGAGGACATCAATCAGATCCGCCTGAACTACAAAATCCGCAAGCATCTCAGCGTGGAAACCCAACTGGGCCGCAAAAACCCCGGCGGCGACCTCTTTTTTGATATCGATTTTTAGTTTGGCCGATGAATTTGGCCAGCGATTGCAGTTTCAGGGAAGCTCAGTGCTGCCGCCGCCCTGGGCTGACAGCTGCTCCCAGGCCTGTTGCGCCACCTTCCTCAGGGTCGGCAGCTCACCGGTCGGCAAGGCGGCTAATTGCCGGATCAGACTCCGACAGGCCGACGGAATGAATTGCTGGAAA
>Ga0272446_1001840_pt1 | contig 30142 bp, 32 predicted proteins | sample YNPCB0061_FD_194587 | JGI IMG/M metagenome (GOLD analysis project Ga0272446, IMG submission 194587) | Hot spring microbial mat communities from Yellowstone National Park, WY, United States - YNP-CB-006-1 | ecosystem: Environmental > Aquatic > Thermal springs > Hot (42-90C) > Sediment | place...
TGGTCATTGATGCTTGACGGGTTTATTGGTGCGTAACGAACACCCGAGCCCGAGCCCGAGCCCGTGCCCGTGCCCGAAGACCACAGCGGCACTCGGGCACGGGCACGGGCTCGGGCTCGGGCTCGGGCTCGGGTACGGAGATGCATACCGATGATCGACTACGAGCCCCACCGCTGGCGTGATCACCTGCTGCAGATCCGCGGGTCGATGCTCATCGAGATCAGCTACCGCGTCTTCGCGTGCGTGCTGGTCGCGACGGGCCTCGTCGCCGCGCACATGTACCTGCGCCCGCTCGACATCAGCGACAAGCCGCACTCCTTCGTCGGCTTCGCGCTCGGGCTCCTGCTCGTCTTCCGGACGAACGCCAGCTACGACCGCTTCTGGGAGGGGCGCAAGCTGTGGGGGTCGATCGTCAACACCAGCCGCAACCTGGCGCGCGGGGCGCGCACCCTCCTCGTCCGCCCGGAGGACTCGCCCGAACGCCGCGCCGCCGGGGAGCGCGCCGCCCGCGACGTCATCCGCTGGCTCGCCTGCTTCCCGTTCGCGACGATGAACAACCTCCGCGGCGCGCGCGGCCTCGGCTCGGCCGGCGAGCGCCTCACCACCGAGGAGCGCGAGGCGATCCTCGCCGCCCAGCACGTCCCGCTCGCGGTCTGCGCGCGCATCTCGGCGACGCTGCGCGACGCGGCGCGTGACGGCCTCCTCACCGACTACCAGCACATGCAGCTCGACGCGTTCGTCGCCGGCCTGGTCGACTACGTCGGCGCCTGCGAGCGCATCGTGAAGACGCCGCTCCCCTTCGCCTACGTGGTCCACCTCCGCCGCGCGCTCATCCTCTACTGCTTCACGCTGCCGCTCGCCCTGGTCACTTTTTTCGGCTGGACCACTGTCCTCGTCACCCTCGTCGTCGCATACATCCTCTTTGGGATCGAGGAGATTGGGGTCGAGATCGAGGACCCGTTCGGTGCCGACGACAACGACCTTCCCCTCGAGCAGATCAGCCAGACGATCGACAAGAACATCGTCGCCTTCATGCCAGAGGGGAGCCCGAATGCCTGAGCACCTGCTTCATGGATACACCCAGTTCCGCCGCGAGTACTTCGCCGGCGAGCGCGACTACCTCCTCAAGCTCGCGCGCGAGGGGCAGAACCCCAGCGTGCTCTACATCGGCTGCGCCGACTCGCGCGTCATCCCCGAGCTCCTCACGTCGGCGGCGCCCGGTCAGATCTTCGTCATCCGCAACGTCGCCAACCTGGCGCCCGAGCTCGACCACCCCGACGCGTCGGTCGGCGCCGGGATCGAGTACGCGGTCGGCGTCCTCAAGGTCGAGCACATCGTCGTCTGTGGCCACTACGGCTGCGGCGGCATCCGCGCGACGCTCGACGGCATCGACGGCGTGAAGCGGTTCCCCTCGCTCCACGAGTGGCTGGGCGGCGCGGTCGCGCCCGTCGAGCGCGCCAAGGCGAGCGGCCTCGCCGGCGACGCGCTCTTCCGTCGCGCCGTCGAGGAGAACGTCCTCTATCAGATGCGGAACCTCATCACCTTCGGGCCGGTCGCCGCCGCGCTCGATGGGCGCGGGCTCCAGCTGCACGGCTGGATCTACGACCTCGCGGGGGCGACGCTGTCGGTGTGGGACGTCGACCGCGACGCCTTCATCCCCGCCGAGGCGCTCGTCGGCAAATAGCTTCGTTAAAAGACGATCTCGGCGCGCAGCGTGAGGATGTCGTACGACGCCGCCTTGATGCTGCCGTCCATGTTGCAGCCGGTGTTGTTCGTCTGGTGCAGGTGCTGGAGGATGACGCGCCCGTAGCCGGTGACGCGCCCCGCGAGCCGTCGTCACCGTCGAGTAGTTCCCATCGATGTAGCCGAGCGTGTCCATGTCGGGCGCGTACTGGTCCCAGCGCAGGCCGACCATCGCCCACTTCGTCAGCTCCTGCGTGAAGCCGACGTAATAGCCGAGCTCCTTGAAGTCGTGCCCCGCGCCCGGCGGATCGGCGATGTAGACGGCGCGGTCGAGGTTGTTCGCGAAGGTCACCTCGCCCATCACGGTGAGCGCGCCCAGCTTCGGGATCTGGATGGCGAGCTGCATGTCGCCACCGACGGCGAATCGACTGAACGTCGACGAAGGCGACATCGGCATGGTCGCGGTCACCGCCTTGTGGAACCCGTGGCCGTAGAGGCCCGAGAAGTTGGCGGCGAAGCGCACGCGGCGCCAGCGGAAGTCGACGCCGACGTTGCCGACGAAGTCCTTCGACTGCTCGGGGTCACGCCCCGGGAAGGCCTTCTCGCCGATCGGATCGCCGTTCATCCCAGCGACGGTGTAGCGGAGGAAGCGCCAGCCGCCGTAGGCGCGGACGCCGAGGTCGTACTCGCCGGGGAAGAAGGCCCCGGCCATCGTCGCGCGCTCAAGGAAGAGACGCTCTTTGTCGCTCTGCTGGACCTCGAAGCCGAACGGCGTGCGCACCATGCCGACGTGGAGCGCGATATACGGTAAATCGGATTTCGGATTTCGATAGCGGACACCGACCTCGAAGCTCTGCGGCCGGACCTGGAGCCCCTGTTGGTATTTGCGTCAATCTCGAATGCGCCGAAGAGCCACTTGTAGTCGGCGTCGACGCGGATGCGCGAGCGGCGGAGGAGGAAGCGCGTCTCGTTCTGCGGGTCGCCGTTCACGTCGACCTCGTCCTTCGACGCGTGGTTGTAGGCGACCGTGTCCATGTGGACGAAGCCGGAGAGGCGGATGCCGGCGTTGCGGCTGCGGACGCTGAGCTCGTACTTGTGGCGCAGCTCGTCGTCGATGCGCAGCGCCCTGAGCTCGTTCTGGCGGCGCTCCTCGTCGAGCGCGCGGCGGCGCTCGGCCTCGGCGAGCGCGGCGCGCAGCTCGATGATGGCGCGCTCGGACTCGGCGAGGCGCCGCTCGACGTCGCTCGCGGGCGGAGGCGGCGCGGGCGCCGGCTCGTCGGCATCAGCAGACGCGCTGGCGGCGACGAGAAAGAGGAACGTCGTCAACCGCAGGACAACCCTCGGACACGCGTTTGTCACGCGCGCCAAACTGCCAAACCGTCCATGACGACACGATAGACGACGCGCGACGTCCTTGTGACGTTTTTTTGCGTCGACGGTGTTGCAGGGGTGGGATCAGCGCGTGGTGATGTCGTACGCCGCCCAGGTGACGCCGCCGCGGCTGTCGCGGAGGACGACCCAGAGGTGCGAGGCGCCCGCGGGCGGCGTCCGCCAGACGTTCTCGGCGAACGTCTCTCGCTCGTCGCCGCTGCGACCAGAGCGATCGAGCTCGAGCGTCCCGCCCGTCGTGAACCACGACACGCGCATCGCCTCGCGCTGATCGACGAGCGCCTGCTGCGCGAGATCGTAGACGGGGAAGGTCTCGACGGACTCCGGCGTCCACTCGATCCGCAGCGTGACGAGCTGGTCGGCGGGGAGCGCGTCGAGCGCGACCAGCTGGTCGCCGACGCGCGCCGTGAGCGCGCCGAGCACCGGGTTGGTGTTGGCCGCGTACCGCGCCGCGAAATCGACGGCGACCTCGGTGGTGACCGCCTTCAAGTTGCACGTCACCCGCACGAGGCCGAACGTCGGCTCGCCCGCGCCGTCGACGCGGACCGGCTGATAGAAGCCGCCGGTGACGTCGGGATCGCGCGGCCGGAGCGGCGGATCGCCCTGCTTCTGCGGCGGCGGGTCGGGCCCGAAGCGCTGGCAGGCGTCGTCGGGGATCCGCGTGCTCACCGTCGGCACCATCTCGCTGATGACGGAGAGCGCGTCGAGGCTCTGCAGGCAGGCGTTGGCGACGGTGTTGTTCTCGTTGAGCGGCTTCGGCGCGGTGCAGAACGACCACCCGAGCGGCGGATCAGCGAGCGTCCCATCAACGCCGACCGCGAGCGCCGAGAGGCTCACCGCGCGCCCCGGCGCGACCTCCGCCGGCTCGGCGCGAACCGCGAGGACGCGATCGCGCGCGATCAGCGCCGAGGTCGGCCCGAGGTCGGGCTTGCAGGCGGCAGAAGCGACCGCGACCGCTGCCACGAGGATCATACGCGCCGTCACCGACATCACCACTGCACCTTGGCGCCGATGACCGCGAGGATCGGCAGACCCGTGATGTAGCCCTTTTTTGTAAAGTCGTAATTGTAGACGATCTCCTCCGGGTTCGAGCGCGCCGTCACGTTCTGCACGTCGAGGTAGAGGTTGAGCGTCACGCCCCGCCGGAAGGTGATCGTCTTGTCCACGCGCAGGTCGAGCTGCACGAAATCCGGAATTCGGATGGTATTTTGTTTTCCGAAATAGGGCTGATATTGGTCTCCGCGCGGATCGTAATACGCGTCGACGACGGGCGTGCGCGGATATCCGGTCGACCAGCGCAGACGTGTCCCAAAAATCCAGCCCTTGTACTCGTAGCTCGCCACCAGCGTGAGCGAGTGCGTCTGGTCGAAGTCGAAGAGGCGCCAGGCCTCGCCCGGGTGGTTGCGGCGCTCGGAGCGCTGGAACGTGTAGGTGATCCAGCCGAAGAAGCCCTTCCACAGCTCCTGTCGCAACAAGACCTGCGCACCGTACGAGCGACCGACCGCGTCTTGCGTGAGCGCCTGCGCGATCGGCGGCGTCGGCAGCACGTTGCGGATGATGAGATCGTCGAGCTGCTTGTAGAAGCCGACCACCTGCGCCGAGAGCGTGCCGGTGATCTTCACGTCCATCGCCAGGCTGGTGTGCAGCGCGCGCGACAGCCCCAGCGTCGGATTCCCGAACACCGCCGAGAGGTCCTCGGGGTCGGGCGCCTGGTGGTAGAGGCCGACGGCCGCGTTCAGCGTCACGCGCTTGTGCGCGCGCCAGGTGATCTGGAGGCGCGGGTTGAACGCGTAGGCGAAGCGCGAAAACCCGATCGCCGGGAGGTCGGCGTTCTGCGGCAGCACGCGGCTGCCCTCGAGGTAGAAGCCGTCGAAGCGCAGCCCGGGCGTGATGGTGAAGCGCTTGCCGAGGTTGAATTCGACGAAGGCGTAGGGCGCGACGTCGACGATGTGGGTCGACCACTTGTCGGCGTTCACGTCGTCGCCGGGAGGCTGTCCGAAGACGAAGATGTCGCCCTCGCGCGGCGGGCGGTTGATCGACCCGAAGCGCGACGTGTCCTGCCACTGCCCGAGGAGAGCGATGCCCGCCGACAGGACCGCGAAGCGCGCCACGCGCCGCCGGTAGCTGGCGCGCAACCCATATCGATATGCCGTCGAATCGAGCCGCGCGGGAATCAGGCCGAATCGCTGGACCTGCGAATTGTTGTCCCACCCGAACGACGGCGTGACCACGAGGCTCGACCCGTCGGGATTCAGCTTCGAATAGCGGACAAAGGCGCGATAAAAGGTCTGGTCGGTGGTCTCCGTCTTCACGTTCGACGGATCGCTCGACGGGACGTTGCGCTGGAGCTTGTCGTTCGACGCGAGGAGAAACGCCTCCAGCTCCTCGTCTTTTCGCAGCGTGTACGAAATCTGCGCCTGATAGTCGTAATAACGGGGAATCGGAATGAACTCGGTGGCGTCGGTATTGCCGCTCTTGGTGATGCCCTTCACCACCTGATCGAGGTAGCTGTAGCGGCCCGCGACCCCGATGCGCAGCTTCGGCGTGAGCGCGGCGGTGATCATCGCCGAGGCATCGAGCACGTCCACCTGCGCGTAGCCGTGCACGCCCTTCTGCGGCAGCCCGCGCGTCTCGACCTTCACCAGGCCGCCGATGCCGCGGCCGTAGTCGGCGCCGTAGCCGCCGGGGACGAGCTCGATCGACTTCACCAGCTCGCCGTTCACCGTCGAGCGGAAGCCGCCCACGTGGTAGAGGTTGGGGATCTCGACGCCGTCGATGTTGACCTTGGTCTCGCGCGGCGCGGCGCCCCACACGACCAGCGCGCCCGACCCCGCCGAGGCGCGCGCGACGCCGGGGAGGTTCTGCACCACCTTCAGCGTGTCGCCCTGCGTGCCGGGGACGCGCCGCGCCTCCTCGGTGCGAATCGTCGTCTCGACCGACTCCTTCTTGATGCGCGGCGCGCGCGTGACGCGCTCCTCGTCGATGCCCTCCTGCTTCTCCTCGACGAAGTATTTGACCGTCTTCTTCTGATCTTTGACCAGCGTCTCCTCGGTCTTCACCGTGACCAGCGTCGGCGCCGACAGCTCGACGACGTGCCGCCCGAGCGGGAGGTCGATGAACTCGAAGCGGCCGGTCTCGTCGGTGAGCGCCTCCCGCGGCTCGACGCCGGGATCGCGGATGGTGACCTTCACCCCGCGCATGAGGCGCTTCGTGAAGCGCTCGCGGATGGTCCCCTCGAAGTTGACCTGCGGCCCGAGCTTCACGATCTCCGTGCGGATCTTGAAGGCGTAGCGGTAGGTGATCCGCACCGGCCCCGGCTTGCCGTCGAGCTCGGCCGGGGTGAAGACGAACTGCTTCGACGCGGCGACGGCGGCGGCGTCGAAGTCGGGCCCGGCGGTGCCGGTCACCTGGACGTCGGCCACCTTGCCGTCCGCGCCGATGTCGATCGACAGGGTCACCGTCGCCTCGACGTTGGCCGCTTTTTTGTCTGGCGGATATTCGGCCTCGACGAACTTCACCAGCACCGGTGGCTTGGTGATCGTCGGGGCCGGCGCGGCTTCGCCCTCCTGAGGCTGTGCGAGGGCGACGGCCGGCGCGAGGACGAGCAGGCTGAGGATGAGGGCGAGGCGTTGCACGTTGGTCAGTCGCCGAGCTCGAAGCGCTGCGCGAGCATGTAGATGCCGCCGTCGCTGGGCTTGCCGCAGCGAAGCGCCGGCTTGAAGGTCCAGGTCTTGACCGCCGCGACCGCCGCGGCGTCGAGCGACGGCTCGACCGAATTGACGACGATGACGTCGCTCACCGCGCCGTCCTTGCCGACGATCACCTTGAGGACGAGGCGGCCCTCGACCCCTTCGGCCCGCGCCTTCTGCGTGTACTCGATCTCCGTCGTCCGGTTGATCGGGCTCGGCTTCGTCGGCGCCTCGGTGCAGGCATCCTCCTCCGACGCCGCCTTCTTCGGCGGCGCAGCCTTCGTCGGCGGCGGCGCCTTCCCCCCACCACCGCCACCCGTGCCCGTGCCGGTGCCCGTGCCCGTGCCCGCTCCGCTCCCCGACGTGCCCGATCCCCCGCCCGAATTTCCGCTATTCGAAAATTCCCCCGCCGACATCGGCGGCGCCGTCGACTTCGGCGCCACCTTCGGCTCCGGCACCACCGGCTGCGGCACCGGCTGCGGCGCCGGCGCCGTCTCCGTCTTCATCGCCGGCTTGGGCTTCGGCGGCGGCGGCGGCTTCGGCTTGTCCTCGGGCTTCTTCGGCTCGTCCTTCTTCTTGTTGCGGTCCCCCATCACCGCGACGGAGTGCGTCTTCCGCTGCTTGTGCGTGTCGGCATACCACCACGCCGCGCCCGCGAGGGCCGCGTGCAGGGCGAGCGAGCCGACGATGGTGACGGTCCGCGCGTTCACGCGCCTACTCCGTCTGGACGTTGATGGCGAACTTGGTGACGCCGGCTTCCTTGCAGATGTCCATGATGTGGACGACCTGCCCGTGCTGGGTCTCCTTGTCCGCGCTCACGACGATGTTCGCGTCCGGATCGGCCGCGATCACCTGCTTCAGCTTGGCCGTGATCTCGGCCTCGCTGGCCGGTTTCTCGTCAAGCATCAACTGCCCGGTCTTGGCGACCACGATCGTCGTCGGCTTGTCCGCCTGACCGTCGGTCGACTTGGTCTTCGGCAGCTGCACCTTCAGCGTCTGCGCGACGATGTACGTCGACGAGACCATGAGGATGATCAGCAGCACCAGCACGACGTCGACGAGCGGCGTGACGTTGATGCCGGAGATGATCTGCCCGCCGCGGCGGCCTCCGCCCGACGGCATGGTGGCGGCCATGTTACTTCGCCCCCTTGGCGTCGAACTGGCGCTGCGCCGGCGACTTCATCAGCGCGAGGACGTGGTTGCCGAGCGCCGAGACGTTGTCTTCGACCTCGCCCGCCTTCTTCTGGAGGATGTTGTAGGCGACGACGGCGGGGATGGCGACGAGGATGCCGACCGCGGTGGCGACGAGCGCCTCGGCGATGCCGCCCATCACGTTGGCCATGCCCGACTGCGACGCCGAGGCGAGCTCGCGGAAGGCGGTGACGATGCCGAGCACGGTGCCGAAGAGGCCGACGAACGGCGCGTTCGAGCCGAGCGTACCGAGGTAGAGCAGGCCCGCCTCCGCGTCGCCGCGGTGCTCCTTCAGGGACGCCTGCATCGACTCGACGAACGAATCGGGGCCGTCGTCGTACGAGTCGAGCGCCTCGAGCAGCACGCGCGCCTCGACCGAGCGCGACTCGGCGAGGATCTTCTTCGCCTGCTCGCGGTCGTTCTGACGAAGCAGCATCACGATGCGGCGCCCGAGGTCGTGCGTGGCCACGCGGCGGCGACGGAACCAGATGACGCGCTCGATGATGATGCCGATGGAGATGACCGACAGGCCGATGAGGAGATAGAGCACCCCCTGGCCGGTCACCTCGGCAACGGAAAGCAGCTTCTGCACCAGCATCCTCGTTCTCCTTTTTTGTCTACTGTCTACTGCCCAGAGTCGTCGGGAATCGTGAACACCGTCGCTGCCTCGCCGGCACCAGCGCCATGCGGGAAGCGAGTGTCGAGCTCGGTCGAGACGCCGCGCGCCTCGTCGATCTGCTGCCCGTCGCGGAGGACGCGCAGGTGCCAGTTCGCGTAGCCCTGGCCGCACATCGAGAAGGTGTCGACGCGGACGACGTAGGGTCCGGGCGGAACGGTCATCGCCCAGACCACGTTCTCCTGCCGTCTTCCGTCGAAGACGCAGCTCGCGTTGGAGTCGAAGTCGAGGATGCCGCCGTTCTTGTAGTCGTCGGGCCCCGGCAGCGTCGGCGGCGGAGGCGCCTGGTAGCTGTTGATCTTGCGCGCCCAGATCTCGACGCCGTTCGGGTCGGTGACGTGCAGATCGAGATCGACCTGCTGGTCCCAATCGAGAGAGACCACCAGCTTGCCTTCGGGGACCGGCGGCGGGACGGTGGTCAGCTCGAGGAGGCGCGGCGGCCCGACGGCGCCGTCGGTGCCCACGGCATAGACGTCGATGTCGAGCGGGCGATCGGTCGGCACCGAGCGCGCGATCTGCATCGACGTGCCGAAGTCGAGCTGCCCGGCGATGGCCACGTTGCGGATGCCCGGCGTGAAGCCCCAGTACCCGACGTCGCCGCGCGCTTGGGCGATGAGCCCGCCGGTGCCGACGGGGGTGAGCCCACTCACGCCGATGGTCGTCCCCACCTGAACGATCGAGCGCACCGCCGCGACATCGGTGACCATGGGACCGCCGCTCTCGACGGGCGGGGCGCCGCGGTAGAACTGCGCGTTCACCACCCGCACCTGCGCGTCGAGCCCGGGATCGCGCGTCGCGCCGCCACAGCCGGCGGCGGCGAGCGCGATGCACACCACCCCGACGACGAAGAGGAGCGCGCGCATCAGAAGGTCACCTCGCCGCGCAGCGTGAGCGCGTCGGCGCCGAGCGTCGTCGGCAGCCCATCGGGCCTGCGGCCGAGCGCGTTCGATTCGTGGCGGTACTCGAGGATGACGCGGCCGTAGCCGGTCACGCGCGCCGCCGCAGCGACGGTCAGCGTCGAGATCGTCGCGTTGTGCGGGATGATCTTGCCGTTGTTGAGGAGCGTCGAATCGCGGTCGGGGTTGTACTCGTCGTAGCGCAGCCCGACGATCGCCCAGCGCGTGAGCTCCTGCGTGAAGCCCGCGTACCAGCCGAGCGCGCGCAGATCGCGCCCGGCGCCGATCGGGTCGGAGAGTTGGATCGCGCGGTCGAGGTTGACGCCGTAGATGACCTCGCCCATCAGCGTCAGCGCACCGACGCGCGGCAGCTGAATCGCCAGCTGTGCGTCGCCGCCGAGGCCGTAGCGCGTGAAGCTCGCCGACGGCTGGCCGGCCTGCCCCGGCAGCGCCTGGAGCTCGCCGGGATCGATCGACCCGTTCTGGTTGAGGTCGCGCCAGAGCGTCGTGTCCTTCCCCGCGGGGACGCCCTTCCGAAAGCCCTGGCCGTAGAGCGCCGAGAAGCCGCCGGTGAGGCGCACGCGACGGAGGAAGCGCAGGTCGACGCCGAGGTATCCGACGAAGTCCTTCGACTGGTTGGGGTCGCGCCCGGGGAAGAGGCGCTCCCCGACGGGATCGCCGTTCATCGCCGAGACGACGTAGCGGAGGAAGCGCCAGCCCCCGAAGGCGCAGATGCCGAGGTCGTACTCGCCCGGGAAGAACGCCGTCGCCATCGTCGAGCGCTCGAGGAAGAGGCGATCGCGATCGCTCTGCTGCACCTCGAAGCCGAAGGGCGTGCGCACCATGCCGATGTGGAGCGCGATGTAGGGAATGTCGCTTGACGGATTTTTGTAGCGGACGCCCGCCTCGAAGCTGATCGGGCGCACCTGCGCGCCGCGCACGGTGTTGGCGTCGATCTCGAAGGCGCCGAAGATGAACTTGTAGTCGGCGTCGATGCGGAGGCGCGCGCGGCGCAGGAGGAAGCGGGTCTCGTTGAGCGGCTCGGCCGTCGAGGGGTCGACCTCGTCGACGGAGGCCTGGTGGTAGAGGACGCCGTCGGCCTGGACGAAGCCCGACAGCGTGAGGCCGAAGTTGCGCGTCTGCACTGTCGGGTGGCGCGGCGCCTGGGCGATCGCGGAGGTGCGTGCGATCTCGGCGCGCAGCGCCGCCACCTCGGCGCGCAGCTCGGCGATGGCGGGATCGGGCGCAGGCGGTGCCGGGGCGGGTGGCGGCGGCGCAGGTGCCGGCGGCGTCGATGCCGACGTCGTCTCCGACGGTGGGACCTCTTGCGCCAGCCCGGGTGCGGTCCACCCGAGCGCCACCGCGAGCGCTGCTGCGAGTACGGTTCGCATCGACATCGACGCCTTTTCTGTCTACGGATTAAGGAGCCGCCGGCAGCTGGCAGTTGGCGTAGCCGTTCGCCGGGAAGAAGGGCGTGATGTCCTCCTTGGTGACGTCGTTGCCGACGCAGCCGTTGAGGATGTCCTTGCCCATCGTCGGGTTCGTGACGCAGGTGTCGCTCGGCTTGGCGCACTCGCCCGGCGTCATGTCGGGGTTGCCCGGCATCCCGGCCATGTCGCCGCCCGTCGGGCGCGAGAGATCGGGGATCTGGTTGTTGTTGTTGTTGCCGTCATCGCCGCACCCGACGGTGAACGCCAGGGCGAGCGCAGAAGCGGCCATCGCGATCTTCTTCAGCATGGTCGTGTCTCCTCGCGTCCTGGTCAGCGGCTCTCGCAGACGCCACGACGACAAGTCGTCCCGGCGCCGCAGAGGTTGTCGGTGTTGTTGCAGGGCATGTTCGGGGTCGTCGTCGGCAGGCAGCTCGCGGGGAGCGGGTTCACGCCGACGAGCTTCTCGAAGTAGCAGTCGCAGGCGAGCGCGTTCGGCGCTGCCGGCGTGTACGGCTTCTGATCCTGGCCGTCGAGATCGCGGGTCACCTTCATCGCGCACTGCGGGATGAGGTTGGCCTTCTGGACGATCACCTGGAGCGAGGTGGTGTCATCCTCGGTGTTCGACTTGCGGAGGAACGACAGCACCTTGTTGGCGAGCGCGTTCGTCGGGTTGCCGTTGGTATCGACCTTCGTGGTGAGGTGCGCCGGCCCCCAGATCACGTAGTGCCCGTCGCGGACGTTGCGCTTGTCGCGCGCCGTCGGCGTCGAGTCCGGATAGTAGGCGTAGCGCTGCCCCGCGGCGCGGAAGGCGATCCACTTGAGCTTGTTGAGGACGGTGGCGTCCTTCGCCGCCTGCGTGAGGATGTAGTCCATCCCCAGGATGCCGAGGGACTTCTCCGGCGTCGTCGTCGTCTGCGTGATGCCGTTGAAGACGTCGCCCGAGCCGTTGTCGGCGCAGTTCGCGCCCGACGTGCACCCCGTCGTCGCGGTGGTCTTGTCGTGGCCGGTGTTGCCCTGCCACTTCGCCGGACCGATGCCGATGTAGCTCGAGAAGATGCGCTTCGTGCCCGAGAGCTCGGGGCGGATCCAGAGGAAGCTTGGGTCGGTCCAGGGCGCGACGTTGTACATCGCCCCAAAGCCGAACAGGAGGTACGCCTGCTCGAAGCTGATCGCCTTCACCGGGCTCGCTGCGGGGACGACGAACGCGAACGTCCCGATGGGACCGGTGAAGTCCTTCAGGTTCGCCGCGGTCACCTGCGCCTGCGTGAAGCCGCAGGTCTGCGGGTAGACGTCGGAGACGCCGATGGTGACGTCGACGCTCGCGGTCGGCGTGGCGGTCGTGCCGATCTTGCAGGAGCACGACTTGCCGGCGGAGTCGACCCAGTTTGCCGTCGTGCCACCGGCGATCGGCGTGTTGTTGATCTGGGCGGTGATGCCAGTGCACGCCCCCTGGCCCGCCTTGAGATAGACGATCGTCGACGGGCTCGCGTCGTTGATCAGCGTCGGTCCGAGCGCCAGATAGAGCGGCTCGAGCGCCGTCGACCCCGAGAGGTAGATCGGCGCAGGGAGATCACCACAGTACGGCGTCGGGTCACCGGCGGCGGGGCAGGTCGGCCCGGCGGCGCGGGCGCCCCCCCGCGGTGAGGCTCACCGCGCAGATCGTCGCGAGGAACAATCGAATCGACCTTGGACGTGTCCTCCTGTTTTGGGACAGCCGCTGGGTAATCGAGCGAACTGTCCCAATCAAGGCGCGAAGCCCCGCGTTGCGAAGGTTTTCCCGTCGGAAACCAGAACCGTCACGCGGAAGCCACCTTGCCAAACTGCGCTCGACGAAATGACGGGATGAGCGGTGACGTGTGCGTGACAATCTCGTCCCGGCTGTGTTCGCGAAACGGATCCGATTCGCGATACGATGACGGCCCATGCGCATCGCCGCCGATCGCCCCGAGGTCGCCCTCGCCGTCGATGGAGAGCCGCTCGCCTACCGCGTCTTCGGTCCGGAGGGCGGAGCGCTCGCGCCCATCCTGACGGTGCACGGGCTGCTCTCGTCGACCTCGCACTGGCCCTACTTCATCGATCACTACTCGGCGCGGCGGACGGTGATCTCCTGGGAGTACCGCGGGCACGGCGGGACGCTGGCGCCGAAGGAGATGCGCTCAGTCACCGTCGAGCAGTTCGCCGACGACGCGCACGCGGTGCTGACGGCGACAGGGCGGGGGCCGGCGGTCGTCGTCGGGCTGTCGTTCGGCGTGCAGGTCGCGCTCGAGCACTACCGCCGCCACCCGGCCGACGTGCGCGCGCTGGTGCTGATCTGCGGGACCTACGGGCACCCGCTCGATCGTTTGACCTCAAACGGTCGCGTGCGGGCCGCGGCGGCCGGGCTGGTTCGCGCGCTCGGGCGGCGCGAGGGGATCGCGCGGCGGCTGCTGCCGATCGCGCGCACGCGGCTCGTGCGCGAACTGGCGTTCCTCACGGGCGGCGCGCACCGCGAGCACTGCCCGCCGGCGGTGCTCGATGGGCTGCTCGAGCACGTGGCCAACCTCGACCCGCGCGTCATCGGCGCCATCACCGCCAGCTACTTCGAGCACTCGGCCGAGGCGGTGCTGCCGACGGTGCGCGTGCCGACGCTGATCATCGCCGGCGACAAGGACGAGCTGACGCCGGTGGCGCGCGCCGAGCACATGGCGCGGACGATCCCCGACGCCGAGCTGCGCGTCTTCCCCGGACACTCGCACCTCGTGCAGGTCGAGCGCCCGCGCGAGGTCCACGAGGTCATCGACGACTTCCTGCAGCGCCGCGGGCTCTGATCGATGGACGCGCCGCCGCTGCCGCGCTCGCGCGACGAGCTGGGCGCGTGGGGCGTCTACTCCGATTGGCTCCTCGAGCATCGCCCCGACGACTGGCGCACCGCGATCATCGCGCTCGAGCTGGCGACGCCGGCGGACGCCAATCGCGAGGCGCTCCGTCGGTTTCAGCGCGTGGCGCGGCGCCTTCACTTCGCGCACGGCATCGCGCGAGGCGTCGCGACGTTCGGCTGGTGCCTCACCCACATCCGGACGCTGCGGGTGCGGCCGAACGTGAGCTCCTGGCTCGTGCCTCGCGCCGTCGACGCCGTCGAGGAGCTGCTGCGGGATCCGGTCTGCGCGCGCCTCGAGGAATTCTTGCTCGACGCCAATGTGAACGAGCCGCTCTGGGGACGACTCCTCCCGGCGGTGCCCGGCTCCTGCACGCGGGTGGTGCTGCGCGCCGCCGACCTGCGCCTCGACACGAGCGCCGTCGTCGGCGCGCTCCCCAGCCACGTGCGGACCCTCGCGCTCGAGCGCTCTCCCTTCACGTGGCCGCTCGCCGACGTCGACGCCCGCCTCGTCGACGATCGCTTCGACGAGCTCGACTTTCGACGGACCGCGCTGTCGCCTGTCGCGCGCATGCGGATCACGGCCGCGCTGGGCTCGACGCGCCGCGTGCGCGTGCGACTCGGGGCGATCGACGCCAGCCCGCCGACGGAGATCCGCGATCGGCTGCTCGTGGGCGCGCCGGAGGACCTCGTCCTCCGCGACGACGCCGGTGCCGTCGTGGTGCTGCCCCAGCCGTCGCTGCTCGTCGGCCAATACGAACGCGGCCTCCTCCCCGCGGCGCTGCAGGTCGCGCGGGCGTTCAACGTGCGCTGGGGGCTTCGCGTCCGCGACGGCGTGCCTCGTGTCCGTCCGCGAGCGTCGCTGGTCGTGCGCCGCGACGCCGACGGCACGATGAGCGTGCGCGTCGGGCGCGCCGACCCGCTGTTCGAGCGCGTCGCCGTCGCGGTGAACGGACGGCGGCTCCGCCCCTTCGAGCGCGCGCCGCTCGGGCGCGGGGACCGGCTGCGGCTCGAGGGGCGCGAGTGGAACGTTGTATAGAGGGGGCCATGCGCTGCTCGATCGCCGCCGTCGTCTCCTCGATGCTCTTTGTGTCTATCGCAAACGCCACGCCGGTGAACCTGGATGCGACGGCGACGGCGGTCGCGCGCGAGCTGCAGGCGGCGAACGGCCCGGCGGTGGCGGCGCGCTTCGACGACGACATGAAGCAGGTGATCACCGGCGAGCAGCTCACGGCGCTGCTGAAGGGGCTGGCGGCGGGGCGCGCGCCCGTCGGCGAGCCGTCGGTGACGCGGCTCGGGCAGGAGGGGCCGGTCACGCAGGTGGGCGTGCGCGTCCGCTTCGGCGCGGGGCCCGACACGAAGGTGCTGATCGCGCTGCGCGCCGACGGGCGGATCGCCGGGCTGCGCGCGCGGCCCGACGCGGAGGCGAGCGATCGGTACGACACCTATCAGACGAAGGCGCGGCTCCGGCTGCCGTTCGCCGGCGCCTGGACCGCGCACAACGCGGCGCGCGCGGCGACGAACCACCACTACGCCAACCCCAACCAGCGCTTCGCGGTCGACTGGATCCGCCACGGCCCCGACGGGAAGAACCTCTCGCGCGGCGAGGACGCGCTCGCCGTCGCGGCGGCGACGGTGGTGACGGTGATCGACGGCGTCCCCGAGAACCCGCCGGGGAAGACCGACCTCTACAACGTGACCGGCAACTCGGTGGTGCTCGACCTCGGCGGCGGCGAGTGGGCGCTCTACGCGCACCTCGTGCCGGGGTCGATCCGCGTGAAGGTCGGCGACCGCGTCGCCGCCGGCCAGCCGATCGGGAAGATCGGCAACTCGGGGAACTCGACGGAGGCGCACCTCCACTTCCAGCTGATGGACGCGCCCCGGCTCGCCGACGCGGCGGCGCTCCCCGCGCCCTTCACCGACGTCACCGTTGGCGGCAAGCGCGTCCCGCGGGCGCTCCCCGACGAGGGAAAGATCTTCGCGCCGTAGGGCGGACTTGACCGGCGGGCCCCGTCGAGAGAACGTCGAGGGAGATGTTCGACATCGGGCAGACGGTCCGCACCCACTACGAGGTGACCGGGCTCCTCGAGACGCCGGCCTACGGGCGCTGGTACGGCGGCGTGCAGACGCGCACGCGCATGCCGGTGCTCCTCTGGACCATCGGCGCGCCGTTCGTGCGGACGCGCGAGGCGCGCCAGGAGCTGCTCGAGCGCGTCGTGCGCTGCTACGAGGTCCAGCACCCCAACTACGCGGCGCTGGTCGACTGCTTCATCGAGGACGACGAGCTCGTCGCCGTGCTCGGCGTCGGCAGCGCGCCGTCGATCGCGTCGTATCTCGCGCGCCGCAAGACCGAGGGGACGCCCGTCGAGCTCGGCGAGGCGCGCGTCATCCTCGAGCACCTCTGCGGCGCCGTCGCCAAGGTGCACGACGCCGGGCTGGTCCTCGGCGAGCTGCGCCCCGAGGCGGTGCGCATCACCCCGAACGGCGTCGCCGTCGTCTCGGTGGGGGCCGGGCTGCAGGCCTCTCCCGTCGAGCTGGCGCGCGCGCTGCGGCGGGCGGGCGCGGGGCGGTGGCTCGCGCCCGAGCTGCACCACGGTGGTCGCGTCGCGCAGGAGGCCGACGTCTACTCGCTGGCGGCGCTCGCGCACCTCGTCATCTACGGCGTGTCGCACGGCTGGCCCGACGGTGTGCGGCGCGGGATGTTCGGCAGCATCGGGCGCTGGATCGCGCACGGCGGCTGGAAGCAGCGGCCGGCCGAGCGCTACCCCGCCGTCGACGAGATCTTGAAGATGGCGCTGAGCGGCCCGGCGGAGAAGCGGCCGGTGAACGCCGAGGCGCTGTTCGCGCACCTCGAGCGGGCGATCCGCAACTCGCTCTTGAAGTCGGTGCTCAGCGCGCCGGCGCCGGTGGCGCTGCCACCGCAGGGGCCGACGCAGCCGATCACCGTCGGGGGGCCGGCGCCGACCGCGTCGCCCTACGCCGGCGTGGCGCCGTCGTCGAAGACGATGCTCGCCGACATGAGCGCGCTGCCGAGCGTGCCGGTCGCGCCCCTGCCGGTGCAGCTGCCGCCGTCGGCGCGCACGATGATGGTCGACCCGGCGCCGATCGTGAACGCGCCTGCTGCGCCCGTCGCGACGCAGCTCCCGCCGTCGGCGCGCACGATGATGGTCGAGCCTGCTCCGCCGCCGCCGCAGGCCGCGCCGCTCTACGCGCCGCCGTCGGCGATGCACCTCGCGCCCGAGGAGAGCACGATGATGGTCGAGGCGCCCGTCCTGCCCGCGCCCATCGCCGCCGTCGCGCAGCCCGCCGCCGAGGCGCGCGCGCCCGTCGTCACCGACGCCCCGCGCTCGTCGCTGGCCGTCGACATCGACGTCGAGGCCTTCCACGCCGTCGGCACCGAGAAGAACAAGACGCGCGAGGTCGACACGCAGCAGATCGCGCAGCTCCTCGCGAACGAGATCGCCACCGCGCGCGACGACGTCCCCGCGCCGCGCGCCACCGGCGCCCCGTCGACGGAGGCGAACAAGACGCGCGAGATCAACGCCAACGAGATCGCCGATCTCCTCGCGCGCACGCGCCGGGACGACTGACCGGCGGAGGCCCCGGTGCCGACGATCGCCTGCCTGTCGGACACGCACCTCAAGCACGCCGCGGTCACCGTCCCGCGCGCCGACATCCTCGTCCACGCCGGCGACTGCACCAAGCGCGGCACGCGCGCCGAGCTCGAGGGCTTCCTGCGCTGGTACGGCGCGCAGCCGGCGGCGGCGCGCCTCCTCGTCGCCGGGAACCACGACGCCGTCTGCGAAGAGCGCCCCGACCTCGCGCGCGAGCTCGCCGCGAAGGCGGGCGTGACCTACCTCTGCGACGAGGAGCTCGTCGTCGAAGGGCTGCGCGTGTGGGGCTCGCCGGTGACGCCGAAGTTCCGCGACATGGCCTTTAACGTCGAGCGCGGCCCAGCGATCCGCGCGGTGTGGGAGGCGATCCCGACGGGGCTCGACCTCCTCGTGACGCACGGACCGCCGCGCGGCCTCGGCGATCGCATCTTCCTCGGCACCCACGTGGGGTGCGCCGATCTGCTGGAGCGGGTGAAGGTGGCGGCGCCGCGCGTGCACGTCTTCGGGCACATCCACGAGGCGCATGGGGACTACACCCTCGACGGGTGCGCGACGCGCTTTTACAACGTCGCGAACGCGCGCCTCACGATCGGCACGCGTCCGGCGACGGTGATCGAGCTCGAGGCCCGACCGGAGGCGGCTCAGTCCTCGGCGCGCGGGGCGGCGCTGCGGCGCGGGCTGGCCGACGGCGCGCCGTAGCTGATGTCGATCGGGCGCATGCCCTCGATCTTCATCGTCTGCGCGACCTCGACGACGCCGGTCTGCACGTCGGAGAGGCGGAAGTGAATGGTCAGCTCGTCGTTCTTCATCTCGAGAATCTGATAGACGAGAACCTTGTCCGCCTTGCGCTTCTTGGCCTCGTCGAGCATGCAGAGGTCCTCGCACGACGACGTCGAGACCTTGTTGTTGTCATGCAAAAATTCGATCTTGCGGTGCGTGTCGGGGTTCAGCTCCGTCGAGTAGTTGTGACGGTGCGACTCGATGACGCGCGCCTTCTTGCGCTGCGTGAGGTAGTTGGCGAAGACCTCGTGCGCCAGCGCGTCGTAGGGGCTCGCGCCCGCGGGCTTCGACGACGAGAGGCTCGAGAAGAGGCCGCCGCCCCCGCCGCCGCCCTTCTCCTTGCAGCCGAAGTTGCAGCCGCTGTCGCAGTTGTTCTGCTCGCCGATCGACGCGATCCAGATCTTTTCGTTCGGCGCGCCCTTCGCGCGCGACGAGAACTGGGCGATCGACTCGCCGAGCATCTCGCGGTGGAACACGGGGCCACAGCCGGCGCCGCCGACCGCGGTGAGGGTGAGACCGAGGGACAGCCCGAGGAGGGCGAAGCGGGACGAGCGACGTGTCATCGTTTCTCTCTCTGTGTTGGAAAAGGACGCGGGAAGGTACGTGGGTGGCGGTCCGACCTTCCCGCCCGCGGTGTGGTGACGCGGTGAGCGCGCCGAGGCGGGTCGCGGCCGGCGCGCTGGCGGCGTTCGCGGCGACGATGGCCATCGCGGTACCGTCGCTGCCGTGGGTCGCGCACGCGGCCTGGGCCGATCTGGCGGCGGCGACGGCCTTCATCGCGATCGCCATCGTCGTCGTGCGCGAGCGGCCGCGCGCGATCCTCGTCGGTGGTGCGACGCTCGCCGGGCTGGCCTACGCCGGCTGGATCGCGGTCGCGGCGGCGGCGGCGGGGGGCGGCTGGTGGCGGGCGCTCGGGGCGGTCGAGCTGGTGGGGGTGATGGCCTGCGCGGCGACGCTCGGGCGCGACGAGCGCGATCGGGTGGTGCGCGCCTGGATCGTCGGCGCCGCGGGGCTCTCGGTCATCGGGCTCGGCGTGGCGGTCGCGGCGCAGGCGGGGCTCGACGTCGAGCCGCTCTTCTCCGGCAGCGGCGAGCTGTCGCTGCGCCTGCGCCCGGCGGGGCTCTGCCGCTCGGGGATGCTGGCGTCGGTGGCGCTGGCGCCGATCGCGCTGTTGCTGATAGACGGAAATCGCCTGGTGGGGCGGCGGGCGCGCATCGCGCTGCTCGCGCTCCTCGGGATCACCGTCGCGCTCACGCTCACGCGGACGATCCTCGCCGTCGGCGTCGCGGCGGCGCTGGCCGGGGCGCGCCGGCGGCCGCGGGTGGCGATCGTCGCGGTCGTGTTGGCGACGGGTGCAGCGCTCGCGTCGGTGCGGCTCGACGTCCACGGCGGCGGCGAGCCGGGGATCCGGTGGCGCATCGCCGCCTCCGCGCTCGAGCGGGCGCGCGCCCGTCCGCTCGTCGGCATCGGCCCTGGCGAGCGGGCGGCGCTGGCGGGGTGGCCCCGGGCCGCCGATCCGCCGCTCGCCTGGGACGCGCACTCCACGGCGCTCGACCTCGCAGCCACCGTCGGGCTCCCCGGACTGGCGCTGTTCCTGGTCGCGATGTGCCTCGCCGCGCGTGCCGGGTGGCGGGCGTTACGCCGCGACGACGGCGACGAGACGCGGCGCGCGCTCCTCGTCGCGCTCGCGGCGACGGGGTTCGACGCCCTCACCCTCGACGTCGCCGACTTCCGTCACCTCTGGCTCCTCGTCGGGCTGGCCGCCGCCGCTTGCGAGCGCGCGCGAACGGCGAAAGACTAGAGGGGTGATCATCGCCGCGCTCTTCGTCGGGCTCCTCACGGCCTACTGGTTCGGGCTGCGGATCGGAGTCTATGCCGCGACGGCGACGTTCGTCCTCTGCGCCGCGGCGCTGTTCGTCCCCAAGTACGCGCTCGCGATCTATCTGGTGATCGCCGCCGGCGTCGTCGCGGTGTGCCTGATCGGCCCGCGCCGCAAGCGGCCGAACGACGCCGTGCTGGCCACCCGCTGGGTGCGCCGCACCGTCGGGCAGCTCGTCACCGTCGTGCGCGGCGCCAGCGCCTTCGCCGGCAAGCGCCGCGACCGCGAAGACGACGACGAGAAGCCGCGCCGTCGCTGAATGCCCACCACCACGATCGCGCCGCTCCGCGCCGCCGTGGCGTGGGATCCCCGGTTCGCCGCGCGCAGCGCCTGGCTGGCTCCGCTCGCGCCCGTCGCCGCGCTGCTCGCCGACTGCGCCGACTGGCCGGCCATCGACCTCCTCGACGCGCGCCTCGGTCCGCGCGCGGGCGTCCGCTTCGTCGCGTCGCCGCCGCGGCCGCCCCGCCCGCGCGGTCGCGCCGCCCGCCGCCGCGTCGAGGTCGATCCGACGGCGCTCTACGACGCGCGCATCGTCGACGAGGGCGCGGTCCCCACGCGCGCGCGCTCGTGGCACGACCTCCTCAACGCGCTCGTGTGGGCGACCTACCCGCGCGCGAAGGCGGCGCTCCACGCGCGCCAGCACCGCATCGTCCAGGCGCGCCTCGCCCCCGGGATGACGCGCCTCCCGTCGGCGCGCACGCGCGAGGGCGACACCATCGCCATGCTCGACGAGGGCGGTCTCCTCGTCGCGCGCGACCGCCCGCTCCTCTTCGGCCACGCGCTCGCCGAGGGGCTGCTCCTCGACCCCGCGCACCTCGTCGGCCGCACCGTCGCCGTCGACGCGCCCGCCGACGATCTCGCCGCCGTCGACGCCGCCTTCGCCGCCCTCCTCCGCGATGACGCGCGCTTCGCCGACCCGTCGGAGCTCGGGCGCCTCGCGCTCGAGCCGAGCTGACCATGTGCCACGCGCTCTTCCTCGGCGCGTCGCGCCCGCTGCCGCTCCTCTCGCTCGACGACGCCGTCTGGCTGTCCGTCGAAGAGCTGCCCGCGCGCCACGAGCCGGTCCGGCGCCACTTCCCCGACGGCTGGTCGGTCTACTTCGTCGGCTCGCACGGCGGCTGCGGCTGCGGCTTCCACTCCGACCCCGACTTCCCCGACCCCGATGACGGCTACGACGCCATGTCGCGTCGCGCCCTCGCCGCCTACCTGCGCGCGGCGCTCGACGGGGCGACGGAGCTCGCGCTCTACGACCGCTGGGAGGGCGACCAGGGGGAGCCGCCGTTGGAGCGGCGGCAGGCCACGCCCGAGGAGCTGGCCGAGCTCCCCTCCCCTGTCCCCGAAGGCGCCTGGTGTCAGATTTTACGATAGACATGAAGCGACTCGCGGCGCTCGCCGCCCTCCTTGTCGTCGCGAGCTGCACGCGCGCGGCGCCGCCCGCCCCGGCACGCGCGCCGCCGCTCTCGGGCGATGCGCTCGTCGTCGTCGCCACCCCGCACGCGCAGGCGCTCGCGCGGTGGGTCGAGCTCGCCTGGTGGGACCGGACCGCGAAGCGTCCGCTCACGCCGCCTCCGGCGACGGAGCTGAAGGGCGCCGAGGAGGCGCTGCTCGCGTGGGACGGGAGCCTCCCCCCGGCGGTCGCCTGCGACCCGAGGCGCTTCCCCTCCGCGATCGTCACCGTCGGCAAGGCGGTCGCCACCGCCGCGTCCCCGACGGCGCCGGGCCCCTTCGTCGCCGCCGGGCGGCTCACGCGCGCGCTCCTCGGCGCGCCGGACGCCGGGCTCCGCGACGTCGGGCTCGAGATCGCGCGGGCCCTCACCGAGCGCCGCGCCGACGCGCCCGCGCTCCCGCCGCTCGGCGACCTCCCCGCCGCCGAGCGCTTCATCCGCGACTACGCCGCGCTCGTCGGTGACTGCAAGGCCGCCGACGTGAAGAGGCTCCACCGCACCGACGCGAAGGCGGGCGAGCTCGCCCTCGCTCAACGCCGCGAGCTCCTCGAGCAGAGCAAGGCGTCGGCGAGCCCCGCCCCCGAGGCGCGGATCGACGCCGAGGCCGAGCTCGTACGGCGTCTCTACGCCGAGACCGGGCCGCTCCTCGCCGGGCGCTCCCCGGCCGACGCCACCGCGCTCGTGGAGCGGCGCGCCAAGGAGGCCCGGTCGTCCCGCCCCGACGTGTACGCGCTCCGCATGGGCGCCGGCAACGGCCTCGTCGGGATCGCCAAGGCCTACGAGGCCTACGTCGCGCTCGGCGCTACTTTGCGCTAGACAGTAAGCCGCGCACCGTCGGACCGAGGACGCGATCGCAGTAGGCGGGCAGGAGCGGCCGCTTCACGCGCACGCGCCGCATGAGGAGCAGCAGCGCCAGGCCGTGCATCGCCGCCCACAGCGCGATGGCGTCGTCCCGTCGCTGCTCGGGGTCGGCCACCGCCGCGCCGCGCTCGGCCCGGGCCGCGGCGATCTCGGTCTCGAGCAGCGTGAAGGCCTCCCCGATCGGCACCTCCAGCGACGGGAAGCGCCCATCCTCGTTGAGCCGCGGCCCGAACATCACGCGGAAGAACGCGGGGTGCTGCGCCGCGAAGGCGACGTAGGCGCGCCCCATCGCGAGGAGCCGCGCGTCGCCGCCGCGCTCGCGCGCGATCGCCGCCCGCGCCTCGGCGACCAGCGTCTGGAAGCCCTCCTCCGCGAGCGCCGCCAGCAGCGCGTCCTTGTCGGCGAAGTGGCGATAGACCGCGCGGTGGTTGACCCCCACGCGCCGCGCCGCCTCGCGCAGGGTGAAGGCCTCGGCCCCCTCGTCGGCGACGATGGTCTTGGCCGCGTCGACGAGCGCGCGCCGCAGATCGCCGTGGTGGTAGGTGCGCCGCCGCGCCGGCGCCGTCGTGTCGCCGCTCATCGCCGCCCTCCGCCGCGCCGGGGCCGCGACGCGACCAACTCCGAGGCGGTGACGAAGGGCCTGCCGCCGAGGTGGGCGCGCACGAAGTCGCCGAAGGCGCGCACCTTCGGCGAGACGTGGCGCGCGCTCGGGTAGACGACGTGCAGCGGCGCCGGATCCTCGGCCTCGTCGCCGAGGAGCGGGACCAGCCGCCCGCGCTTGACGGCGTCGATCGCCAGGAACCCGGGGATGCGGCAGACGCCGAGGCCGGCGATGGCCGCGTCGCGCAGCACGAGGAAGCTGTTGGCCGCCAGCCGCCCGCGCACGCTCACCTGCCGCGCCCGGCGCGCGACGCGGAAGGTCCACACCGCCTGCGTCTGCGTCCCCAAGACCAGGCAGTCGTGATCGGCGAGCTCCTCGAGGCGGGCCGGGGTCCCGCGCGCGCGCAGGTAGGCCGGGCTGGCGAAGAGCTGGAACGGCGACGCGCCGAGCTTGTGCGCGATCCAGCTCGAGTCGGGGAGCGCGCCCGCGCGGATGGCGAGGTCGTAGCCCTCCTCGACGAGATCGACCTGGCGGTCGGAGAGGTCGAGCGAGAGCTGCACCTCGGGGTAGCGGGCGAGGAACTCGGCGACGAGCTCGGGCAGGAAGAGCAGCCCGAAGAGCATCGGGGCGGTGACGCGCAGCGGGCCGCGCGGGGCTTCTTGTAAAGCAGAAACGGCGCGCTCGGCGTCGTCGAGGACCGAGATGGCCTGCGCCGCCTGGCGGTGGTAGGCGACGCCCGCGTCGGTGAGCCCGAGGTGCCGCGTCGTGCGCTGGAGCAGGCGCGCGCCCAGCCGCTCCTCGAGCGCGGCGATGCGGCGGCTCAGCGTCGACTTCGGGACCCCGAGCGCGCGCGCCGCGCCGCGGAAGCTCCCGGCGTCGATGACCTTCACGAAGAGGGCCGCCGCGTCGAGATCGGGCAACTGTCCCATGGGCGGGACAGTGTAACCGGTCGCGGCCCGCTTGTCCCCCTCCGCCGCGCGCCGCACCCTGGGACAGATGGACAAGGTACAGCGCAGCGTGATGGGGGTGGTGACCGCCCACCGGCAGACGGAGGGCGGCGGCTTCGTGGTGCGCCGGCCGTTCCCGACGGCGGGGCTCGACCACATCGATCCCTTCCTCCTCCTCGACGAGATGGGGCCCGTCGAGTACGGCCCGGGCGAGGCCATCGGCGCGCCCGATCACCCGCACCGCGGCTTCGAGACCGTCACCTACATCCTCGAGGGCGAGGCCGAGCACGAGGACTCGGCGGGGAACCGCGGGCGCATCGGCCCGGGCGACGTCCAGTGGATGACCGCCGGCGCGGGCGTGGTTCACTCCGAGATGCCGTCGCGCGAGCTGCGCGCGAACGGCGGGCGGATGCACGGGTTCCAGATCTGGGTGAACCTGCCCGCGCGCGACAAGATGATCCCGCCGCGCTACCAGGAGATCCCGACCGAGCGGCTGCCGACGGCGACCAGCGCCGACGGGAAGGCGCGGGTGCGGGTGATCGCCGGCGAGGCGCTCGGGGTGCGGGCGGTGATCGAGACGCGCACGCCGATCCTCTACACCGACTGGACACTCGCGCCGGGGGCGCGCGTCGAGACCGACGTCCCGCGCGGCCATCAGGCGTTCGCCTATCTGTTCGGCGGCGAGGCGCTCGTCGGGCGCGAGCGGCGGCGCGTGCGCGACGGGCAGCTCGTGGCGTTCGAGGACGGCGACACCGTCGAGCTCGCCGCCGACGACGCGGCGAAGGAGCCGGCGCGCCTGCTCCTCCTCGGCGGCGTGCCGCTGCGCGAGCCGGTCGCGCGCATGGGTCCCTTCGTGATGAACACGCCCGACCAGATCCGGCAGGCGATCCGCGACTATCAGCTGGGCAAGATGGGGCAGATCGCGCGCTGACGGTCCGGAGCGTGCGCGCGCCTAATCAGCGACGGGACAGCGGCGCCGACGGCGGCGTCGTGAGCGCGGCGCGGATCTCGGGCGGGGTGCGGGTGTTGCGGGCGAGCGCGCGGCGCACCTCGGCGTCCCGCTCGGCGTCGGCCGAGGACGCCAGCGCGGCGAGCGCGGCCGGCGGCGCGGCGCTGTTGGCGGCGAGGGCGCGGCGCACCGCCGGATCGCGATCGCCGGCCAGCGCGGCCAGCGCCTCCGACGGGGCGGCGTGGTGGCGAGCGACCAGCGCGCGGATCGCCGCGACGGGATCGGCGGCCAGCCGCGCCAGCGCCTCGGCGGGCGCACGGCGCTGGGTCGCCACCGCCTCGCGCACCTCCTCGTCGGCGTCGCCGGCCAGCGCGAGCAGCGCCTCCTCGGGCGCGCGCGGGTGCGCCGCCAACATCCGCCGCACCTCCGCCGACGGGTGCGTCGCCAGCGCCGAGAGGCGCCGCGCCGGGTACTGCGTGTCGCGCAGCCGCGCCAGCGCCGCCTCCTCCGGTTCGATCGATTCGCCCCCGCGATCGGTCGCCATCGATCCATCCTACCGCGCCGCGAGGCGGTAAGATCGGCGCGCGTGACCAGGCAGCGAGACGACGAGGGCGCGGTGACGGTGGACGAGCGCGGGCCGCGCGCGGTCGAGGCGCCGCGCGCCGGAGGGCCCGAGCTGCCGACGCTGCCGGCGCTGGCCGCCGCGCTCGGCGATCCGCCCGACGACAGCGACGACGATGGGCTGCCGCACCTGCCGGCCGAGCGCTACGCGCGCGTCGGCGAGCTCGGGCGCGGCGGCATGGGGCGCGTATCGATCGCGCACGATCCGCGCCTCGGGCGGCGCGTCGCCCTCAAGGAGCTGCTCCGCCCCGGCCCCGACGCCGAGGCGCGCTTCGTGCGCGAGGCGCTGGTCACCGCGCGCCTCACGCACCCGGCCATCGTCCCCGTCTACGAGGCGGGCCGCTTCCCGTCGCGGCAGCCCTTCTACACGATGAAGCTCCTCGCCGGCCGCCCGCTCGGCGACGTGCTGCGCGGCGCGAGGTCCGTCGAGGAGCGGCTGGCGACGCTGCCGCAGCTCCTCGTCGTCGCCGACGCCATCGCCTACGCGCACTCGCGGCGGGTCGTGCACCGCGACCTCAAGCCCGACAACGTGATCGTCGGCGACTTCGGCGAGACGGTGGTGATCGATTGGGGGCTGGCCAAGCTCCTCGACGAGAGCGAGCCGCCGACCAGCGTCGACGCCGACGCGCGCGAGGACGACTGGGCCACGCCCGACGAGCCGACGCGCGACCGCAAGAAGCCCAGCTCGGGCACGCGCCTCGGCGCGCGCATGGGGACCCCGGGCTACGCCTCGCCCGAGCAGTCGGCCGGGCTGCCCGTCGACGAGCGCACCGACGTCTACGCGCTCGGCGCCATCCTCTACGAGATCCTCACCGGCCACCCGCCGCGGGCCGCCGCCGGGCTGGTGCTCTCGGGCGAGGCGCAGGGGCTCGTCGCCGCGCCGCCGCCGCCCACCTTCCCGCCGGGGCTGCCGGCGGCGCTGGTGGCGGTCTGCCGGCGGGCGATGGCCAGCGCGCCGTCGGAGCGACACCCCACCGCGCGCGAGCTGCGCGCCGACCTCGAGGCGGCCATCGCCCACCGCGAGGCCGAGCTGCTCGTCGACGAGGCGACGCGGCGGATCGAGCGGCTGGAGGCGGCGATCGCCGGCGGCGAGGACGAGCAGGCGCTCTACGCGCTCTTCGGCGCGGCGCGCTTCGGCTTCGAGCAGGTGCTGGCGCGCTTCCCCGGCGACGCCGCCGCGCTGGCCGGGCTCGAGCGGGCGGTGCGCGTTCTTGTCCAGCACGAAATCGCCCGGCTGCGGCCGCAGGCGGCGCGCTCGATCCTCGCCGCCCTCCCCTCGCCGCCGCCGGCGCTGCTCGCCGCCATCACCGAGGCCGAGCGCGGCCTCGCCGCCGAGGAGGCGCGCCGCGCCGAGCTGGTCGCGCTCGGGCACCAGCACGACGCGCGCGTCGGCCAGCGCACCCGCCTCGCCATCAGCCTGGTCGTGGGCGGGCTGTGGACCGCCTCGCCGCTCGTCGCCAACCTGCTCGAGCCCATCTCCTACCCGACCTTCACCGCCGTCTCGCTCGCCTTCCTCGTCGGCATCCTCGTCCTCTTCGGGCGGGCGAAGGAGATGCGGCGCACCGCCGTGAACCGCGCGCTCTTCGGCGGCGCGATCATGCTGCAGGTCGCGCAGGTGCTCATGTACGCCGGCTGCGCGCTCGTCGGGATGCCGTTCGAGACCGCCGACGTGCAGCACCTCCTCCTCTGGTCGGTGGTGACCGCCGGGATGGCGCTGGCGCTCGACCGCCGCATCTTCGTGACCGCGTCGATGTTCGCCGTCGGGTACCTGGTGGCGTCGCGCGCGCCCTGGCTGCGCCGCTACGTGATGTCGTTCGGGAATTTCTGCTTGACGCTTACGGCGATCTGGCTGTGGCGTCCGAGGAGGGCGCCATGACCGTCGACGAGGCGCTGGCGACGTGGATCGTGCGCACGTCGTCGGCGAAGACGCTGGCGCGCCTGGAGGAGACCATCGCGCCGCTCCCGCCCGACCCGCGGGTGGGCGAGGCGCTGGTGGCCTTCGTCGAGGCGCCGCCCTTCCAGGCGCTGTCGACGCGGCCGCTGTGGGAGGCGGTGCTGACGCTGCTGCCGCGCCACGTCGACGCGGCCCAGCCGTCGCTGCGCCACCTCCGCGAGATCGACACCCTGCCGCTCCGGCTGCTGCACCTCCTGGCGACGGCGACGCCGCCGTTCGCGCTCACGCGCATCGCCTGCGACGCGATGATGGGATCGTGGGAGGCGGAGCGCGACGCGGCGCTGATCCCGGCGTTCGAGGACGGGCGCGGCCTCCCGCACCTCGTCGAGCTCGAGCTCCACTACGTCTGGGGGCGCGTCGCCGAGCACGCCTGGCTGGGGACCACGCAGATCGGGCGCCAGCTCGAGACGCTGTCGACGCGCACCTACGACTCGCTCCGCCAGTGGCTGGAGCGGGTGCGTGCGCTAGACAAAAATTCGCGACTGCGGACTCTGCGGCTGCGCGGCTACGGCTGGGCGGCGACGCTGACGCGGCCGTGGGACGCGCTCGCGCTCGAGGTCGTCGACGACGCGCGCGCGACGGCGGCGATCGCCGAGCTCGAGGCGCGCTCGCTCGCCACGCTGACGGTCACCGGGGCGCGCTCGAAGGCCTTCGACGCGGCGGCCGCGCGCGTCACGCGGTGAGCGCGGCGAGCGACGACGACGCGGCGGCGCTGTTCGCCGCGGTGTACGCCGCCCTCGACGACGACGGGCCGCGCGCGGTGCTCGCCGACTGGCTGCAAGAGCGCGGCGATCCGCGCGGCGACTTCATCGCGCTCCAGCTGGCGGCGCCGCCGTCGCGGGACGCCGCGCGACGGATGCAGGCGCTGCAGCGGGCGCACGCGACGCACTGGCTGGGGCGGCTGGCGTCGCTCGTGCCGCCGCACGAGGTCGGCTGGGAGCGCGGCTTCCCGGCGCGGGCGCGAATTTCCGTCAAGCGGCCGTCGGAGGCGCGGCGCCTCGTCGAGCTGCCCGAGCTGGCGACGCTGCGCGCGCTGCGCCTCGGGCGCCTCGGCGAGGTGGCGGGCGCGGAGCTGACGAGGCGCGTCCTCTCGTCGCCGGCGCTGCGACGGGTGCGGGAGCTGGAGGACGTCCCGGCGGCGCTTGTCCCGACGCTGGTCGCCGCCGCGCCGCCGTTTTCGCTGGCGCGGCTGGGACTCGTCGACGCCGATCCGGCGGAGGTCGAGCGGTGGCTCGCCGCCTCGGCGCTGGGGCGCGGCCTCACGGCGCTCCTCGTCGACTCGGCGGCCCTCGGCGCCTGGTTCGCGCTGCTCGGGCGGCTGCCCGCCGAGGCCGGCCTGCGCACCTTCGTCGCGCGCACGCGCCCGTGGGAGGCGACCCTCACGCGCGCCGACGGCGGCGCCTGGACGACGCTGACGCTGGCGATCGACGGCTGGGGCGAGAGCGAGCGCGCCGCCGCCGAGGCGCTCGACGCGCTGCCGCCCGCGTCGCTGCGCGAGGTGGAGCTCGACGCGCCCTGGCGGACGCCGGAGATCGCGCAGGCGATCGCGCGCGTCACGGGCGCGTGATGCCGCGCGGGCGAGATGGGCCGCCCGCCGCCGTATCCTGCCGCACCATGCGCCTCTCCCCCTGCGTCGTCGCGCTCGCGGTCGCGCTCGCCGCCTGCACCGACGGCCGGCACTCGGAGCTCACCGCTCGCGACGGTGGCGGCGACCCCGTCAGCGACGGCGGCGCGCGCCCTGATCTCACCGGGCGCGACCTCAGCGGCGAGCCGAGCTCCGACCTCGCCGGCGGCCCCGTCGATGATCTCGCGACGCCGGTCACCGCCTTCGGGACGCTCTCCGCCAACGTGTCGTCCTACAGCTCCGGCGCGCAGTCCATCCGCTCCACGTCGGTGAGCGTGCAGTTCGTGCGGCTCTCCAGCGTCAGCCCCTCGACCTGCACGACGACGATGAACGGCGGCTGCACCATCTGGGTCTGCCCGCTCCCCACGCCGCCCTCGTCGAGCTCCCCGACCTACCAGAGCGCGGGCACCGTCACCGTCAGCGGCGCGACCTCCCCCATCTCGCTGACGCCGGGCGCGAACGCCATGTACCCCGCCTTCAGCGACGCGAGCCACGTCCTCTACGCGGGCGGCACCACGCTCACCTTCTCCGCCGCCGGCGCCACCGTCGGCGCGTTCCAGCTCGCGGCGACCGCGCCGTCGCTGCTCACGCTCACCGCGCCCGCGACGACGGCCGGCAAGCTGACCCTCGACCGCACGCGCGACCTCACCTTCACCTGGAGCGGCGGCGCCTCGGGCGAGGCGCGGGTCACGCTGAGCAGCCTCACCGCCTCGTCGAGCACCCTCATCAACTGCAGCGCCGCCGCCTCGCTCGGGCAGATGACCGTCCCGCGCGCCGCGCTGGCCCTCCTGCCCTCCTCACCGACGAGCGCGAGCTGGAGCTTCTCGTCGCTGTCGTTCGCCACCCGCATGATCGGCAGCTACCAGATGTCCACCTTCCTCAGCGCCTACGGCCCCGGCAGCGACGGCGCCGCCGCGATCGGCACGCTCTCCTACTATTGACGTTACAGACGGTCAAAGGAACAAGCCGGCGTGTCGAAAGAAGCCCCTGAGGAGGTCTTGGTCGCCGCCCTGGATCGTGAGCGCAACTGCGACGGCCTCGTGAAGGTCCTCGACATCC